>Ga0114129_10008114_pt1 | contig 14964 bp, 19 predicted proteins | sample RhiMetdeltSRZDD1_FD_80071 | JGI IMG/M metagenome (GOLD analysis project Ga0114129, IMG submission 80071) | Populus rhizosphere microbial communities from Tennessee, USA - Rhizosphere MetaG P. deltoides SRZDD1 (version 2) (version 2) | ecosystem: Host-associated > Plants > Roots > Rhizosphere >...
AAGATGACAGCGCCGGGTTTGATGCTGGTGCTAACTTTGGCTCGTTCAGCCTCCGCCCTTTGCATGATTTTTCTCCGCTCGAATTATTTTCAGTTCATATCAACCTATACTGTTCGCGCTTTCACGGCGACGTCCACAAACAAACTCGTGTGATTGCCGCGACAATTTGTTTCCCGTCTTGCATATGGGCAAGGAGGCGACCACTTACTAACTGGTTGGCTGCGCGAAGGTCAGACCCTTTAGCTTTTGCCTAAGCTTCTCGAGCAAATCGACCTTCTCTTGTAACAGCTGCTTATACTCGTAACTATCTGTGTGATGAAGCTCATGGAGCATAGATGTATGTCGCGCATCCAACAGGTCTAACAAGAAATCCCTCTCAGCATTAGTTACTTCAAAGTTCATGATCTGCCTCTCTAACATTTGCCATCTGTCCTCCGGTGCGTGTACTGAATAGCCAACTACGACTAGTCAACGTCGCGTCACTTCCGCTTATATGTACCCATCAGCTTTCCCTCACCTACGATGTGTCCGTTCATCGCCTCCTGTACTTCCTTCGCTGTCGCCCCTGATGTCAGGTCTAGCTGTCTATCCAAAGCGTACAGCTTGAAATAATACCGGTGTGGTCCTCCCTTCGGTGGACATGGCCCACCATAGCCAATCTGTTTGAAATCGTTCCGACCTTGTTTCGTCCCATTAGCCAACTCTGCTTTGGCCTCAACAGCCTCTGGGAGCTCTTTCGATATTGCCGGCAAGTCATAAAGCACCCAATGCACCCACGTTCCAGCAGGCGCATCCGGATCATCACAGATCAGCGTTAATGTTTTTGCTCCTTGTGGGACTTGATCCCAGCTCAGACGCGGAGAGAGATTTTCGCCATCGCAGGTATATTTTGGAGGGATTGACTGTCCATCAGCAAAACTGGGGCTGATAATCTTGATTGTCATAGCAGTACCTCTGTCATTGGGGGAGATTGTCTTTTCGGCCTTAGAGCAGGCGAGGTTGATAATTGCCAACAAGGCCACCACTGAGAGTACGAGGGCGGAAGGATTATAGATGAAAGAAGTTGAATGATTCATAGTTCGTCCCTCAAGGCAGCCGTCCAACTTGCGTGTGTGACGAAATAGGAAGACATCATTGCTCATAAAGCCAGTCTAAAAACTCCTCGGAAACTTCCGGTGTGAGTTCTAGTGCTGCCTTCGCGATGAGAGGGTGACCCTTTGCGGCGGCGAGTGCCGCCAACGCACAGCGGAGAAATCCCGAATCCCAGGGACGAGTCGAAGCTTCAGCCACAAGTGAGGGAAGCTGGGCGAGGGATTCGAAATAGGAGGAACGGAGTTCTTCCGGTATATCGACGTTGTTTCTCACGCGGCAGATCTCAACCCAAGCGGGGAACTGAAAATAAGAATGATCGGCTCTAGTTGGTGCGGATGCCAGTACTCTGATTATGTGCGGAACCGCCGCGAACGACGCCGGGTAAACATCGTCTTGATGTGCCAACGAACTCCAGAGAGTGAACCAGGGCTCTGCGTTACCACCCGAGGACGGCATACTTTCAAGCTGACGCAAAAGAGCGGGCACGTCGCCAGCGGTTCCATAGGCGTGCCTCAGCTCAGACCATCTTTGATCCTCGAGACTTAACATTCTGGACCTCTTTGTAATCGCGGGCTATAAACATGGCATCCCTCACGGAATGCCTTGAAGAGGAAGCCAATCTACCGCAATCTTGGATTTGACACACCAGACGACTGTGACCGCGGCGAGAACTTCGAGATTAAGCTAAGCGCATTGTTGATGCTTTCAGGATGAGTTTGCGGAACTTGGTGACCGGTGTTCTTCAGTTCGATCAATTGCGATTGCGCGATCGATGTCTTTAGTCGGTATGCATTGTGTTTGGCAGACACCACCTTATCGTGATCACCAGTGACAATTACAACCGGGATACGAATGTCTGCATAGTGCCTGCTTGTCTTCTCCAGGTCTTTGTCCAAACTCCACTCGTCTTCTAAGAATGCTCGCACTTGTTTGTGGTTGAGCCACAAAGACGAGGCATGGCGCAAATAGTCGTCTGGCACATCTTCCGGATAGAAGGCTTTCGCCAGCTCTTTCTTTAAAAGATGCTTGCCGAGGATGAGTCGGCCCATGGTAAGGGTGACATCGCCTACTACCGGTGTTTTCAACATACCGCGCATAAATTCATCGCCGCTGCCATCCGGATAGGCGGCCGGTGCGAGTAACACAATCGCCGAGACTTCGTTCGGGTACTGAAGCGCATAATCGAGTGCCAAAGCGCCTCCCCAGGAATGCCCAACGAGGATGGGGCGCGTGAGACCGAGATGCGAAAGTGTTTCGTGCAATAATCGCGTTTGATCTTTCAACCTCGCGCCTGAACCGTTGGGCCGATAGCTCTTGCCGTGCCCAGGTCGATCAAAAGCAATGAGTCTGTGATCACGGCAGAGCTGACCCAGGCTTTTGAAATCGAAATCGTCGACACTCCCGGCATTTCCATGGATCATCACCACGGCCGGTCCTGTACCAGCCTCGACATAACGCACACGCGTTTTTTCGATGGTTATCAAATATTCCTTTGGCTGTTCACATTGTGGGACCTGATCGGTCCGAGCTGAGAGAGGAATGTTATCGGTAGGCTCCGAGCTGCGTGCAACAGCGAGTGCGTTCCCACTCAGAAAAGTCAACAGGATAAGTGAGTAAACCTTGTTCATTGACCACCTCAAGTTCTTGTTATCTCGCGGCGATTATAGCAACTACCTGATATTCAGTCGCTGAAACCAGATTTCTCATGATGGCGTGCACTCCGCTAGGAGTGCAATGTCCTTATAATCATCATTCGGAGTACGAATTGCGAATTGATCTGGAGCGCTTCTGATTAATGCTCCCGCAGCGAAGCGGCACATTGCTTTGAGCACCAAAGAAAGAGCGAACCAGCGCCCACTATAAAGAGAGTTGGGACGCCAATAAACACGATTACATCCAAAAGCCACGTGGAACTATCGAAGATTCCTCTTCCACAGGCGATAACGCCGTGACCTTTAATAAGCCAGGTAAGAATGAACGAAAGCAAGACCTCGGCAAGAAGCAGGACGACTAGGCTAAACGATTGGATGATTCGATAGGCTAGAAGTCTCATCACCAACGTTTCGGCAAACACCATGCCTCACGAAAGGTGAAAGACGATCGTATTTAGTTGACGTGGCGGAGCAGTGATTTTCCGACACCGGTGTGCAATCGATCGGGTTTCAGAATGGGAGCGAAGCGACCGATTTCAAGGTACATTGACGATAAGGTCGGTTGAAATCGGTCGCTTCGCTCCCGTTCTGTTTTTCTTTTGCGCTCCGCTAGGAGTGCAGCACCGCATATTATTCTGCGGCTATAAGCATTGCATCGCTCAGGGAATCTCGCCGCCATCGGGTCCGTAGAACACTCTCCACACCGCAAAACCATCGTTTAGGTCCTCAAATTGATGCTCAGTGCCGGCGGCAACGAACACAACGTCTCCCGCCTCACATGCTTCCCGTTCGCTGTCATGTAGTACGACTGCTCGGCCGCTGACCACAATGTAGATCTCGTCTTTTGCATGGGGCGTCTGCTGTATCGGATACGCCGGCATGGATAGCGCCACATCAAGGGTGCCACGCTGCAACACGGTGGTAGCGTGCTCGCCTGCGGGTCCCGGAATACGCGCCCCCGCGTCGGCAAGATGAATTACACGGCTGCGATCACCCTTGCTCATACTTCACTCCTCGTTCGAAGCGTCAATCACCCGGTCTGATAGAAAAACCACGGTACGTTTTTCCATCCCAGTAGACTAATGATTTGGCTCCCGATTCTAAATCCAAAAGGATTGAATCACCCTTGGGTCGGGGTGGAGGGCCCGTTGATCGGCGACCTCTGCGTATTGGCACGCCTTTAGGAACTCGCCGGATTGAACTGAAACAATCGTAGATGATGAACTTGTCGGAGATTGTCCGTGGATCCCACTCCTTTGCCGAGCCATGCAGAAACACTATTCCAAGACAGTTCTGCCCCATCTTCCCGCTGGTAACTGGATCCAGCTGAGCACCATTCGTGCGCGAGAACGGATCTACATCGAGGTACCGCACTCCATGAGCCTTAAGCTCGTCCCTTCCTTGTTCAATGATTACAACGATAGCAACATCTGAAAAACCATCGCCGTTAAAATCGCTGAGCACATATGTTGGCTCACTGATCACGCCAACGGCGGGCTTGACCTTACTGCCAAGTTGTTCTCTGAGCAGATCGTTGAGCTCTGCAGGTGTGATGCTGCGCGTTTGATTCTGTCCCAATATGAATGAAAGATCGTCTTTGGCGTTTGTGGCAGGCCGAGTTCGACTACAGCCTTGGACAACCAAATCTTTGTTTTCAGTTTCCACCGCATAAACGAGATACGATTCTCCAAGCTTAAAGTCGTATCCCGATTCGAGCCCTCCTCTTTTGGTTCCGATCTCGATTTCATCTATCTGTTTCCCGATTAAGACTCGCTCAATAGCAAAACGAACCTTAATTGGTCGTTCTAGGGCAACAACTTTGTATTGGAGTTCTGGAAGAGGCACGCCCGGATCGTCAACGCTGAGCACTTTACCTGTGAAAACAAGCTTAGCTTGGCGTAGAGCGCCTGGTGGTGTTGGCACGATGCACCTGGCATTCGCGGTATGTGTTGATGCGCCAAAACAAACCATAAGCGACAAGGTGACAGCACAATTAATCGAAAGGGTCATTCTCATTGTCATACAAATTTCCCACCTGCGGCTTCGATCGTCAACTACAATGTTTCGCGGAGGCTTGCAACACATGGTGACGTTTCCCATTAAACCCAGCTGGACTATCAATCTTGATCATCCAGCCACACGCATTGCTTCATCGGCTGATGCTAAGCGAATAGCCGTCGCTGCGGAACGACCACTAATTTCTGTCATGAAGTTTATTCAAGTCTTTCAAAGGGAGACGATAATTTGTGTACCGATCTTCATACGTTCAGATCAGTAACTACGAGTCTCGTCCTGTCGGTTCATACGCACGGTAAAGCCAGCAACAGACAGGACACGGTGCTTTGTTGGGCCACGCCGTAACCAGGATAAGATCGTTAGGTGTTGGCAAGCATTTCCCGTTGCCGCTTACGTGTCTTTACAAGCTCAGGAAACAGATCCTCAAAGGTATGACGCCGATCCCGTGCGTACCGGGCAAGCTTGCCAGGTCTGTTCTGTTGCTTTAGGAGCTACTCAACAGCCCAAATACTCCACCCGAAGCCGAACCTTGCTCTCCGCCACCTTGACACTGCCTTTTAGCTTAATAAGGGTACCCTGTACGACAGGCTCATTGCTTCGCGCGTTAGACACCGTGCCGCCTCTCAAAAAATGGCCGTCGAATATGAACTGAAAATCTTCCTTAGATTTAGAGGTGCCGACAAAAACCAGTTGCTCCTTTGTCACGAGGCCTGTAATTGAATAGTCACCATTTCCCGTAGTGACGTGGTAATCCGGGTTGTTTCCAAAATACTTCGTACCAAGCGACGCGTCACCTATGGCATTGCCCTGCCATCCCCCTTCTACGGTCAACTGGAAATAATCGAATTCACGAACCGCTTTAGGCTTCAGTCCGAGTATGAAGTAAACGCCGCGCGGATCAAATTCTTCAGGATCATAAGCTAAAACAAGCGTGCGCGGAGCTGGCTCGGCGTTCGTCACCGCAACGGGTTTTAGTACCGGTGTCGGCGGTTCGACTCGTTGTACTTTTGGAGAAGCGCTCGAAGAGATCGCGCGCATAACAAATAACTGCACGGTGAGGCCCGTGAAGAATGTGGCAAGGCCAATACAAAGATGAATGATCCAGCGCTTCATAGAGGAACTCCCTTCATCGCCGGAGTATAGACCTCAGACAAAGTAGCGTCTGCTGGTAAAACCACAACCCCACGCTGGTGCTATCCACATGAATACGCTCGCTTTGTGAATGTCATAAACAACGCGACAATTTATTTATGCGAAGCTGCAGGTGTGACACATTAGCGCCAGTCATCAATGATGTAGACACCGGGCCGGTTGTAGCCTGGCTCGTTTGGCTTACTCATTACCACGCCTTGTATAAATGGACTAAAGCCGCGCGCGAGCATCTGACGGTAAGCTTCGTGTCGTGCTGTATTGACTCCGGCAACCAACCGCGACAACTTCCCGGCCAAGGCCATCTGCTCGCAGGCATCTATCAGACGACTAAAATCCTGCTCAGCCGCCGCGCCCGGGCGCGCCGCCGCAAATTTGATATAGCAGGTGCCGCTTCCTGCTTCGGTGCCTGGGCCGTAATGACAGACAGCCATGGCAGCCAGTGTTTCCTTATCCCAAAACAAAATTGTGTCGCCCAAGGTATTAGATTTGGAGCGGCGATCAATTGACGTAGGGGAGACGATCCACCGACTGCTCAAGCTGTAAAAACAATCAACTTTCGGCTACTACAAGTAAGTGGCGGAAGTTTGCAGGTTAGGAAGGGTGGCTTGCCCCCGCCTCAACCAACGCTAACATTCATCGTTCAATGAATTGCACGTTGAGGCGGGGGCAAGCCGCCCTTCCTAACCTGCAAACTTTTCTCGCTTAAATCCAGACTCGCTGGAGCCTTTAATTCACAGCGCTAGGCCATCGGTAGGATTCGCCGATGACTAACTATGCTCTCCGTCGGATCGAATAAAGCCGATGCTCCGTCCTTATTAACAGACGGTCGCCGACCAGTGCTGGTGAAGCAAGCGTGAAGTCGTCCAGTGCATTGACGTGCAGTAACTTGAATTCTTCGCCGGTTGAGACGACGAACGTCTGGCCTTCCTCGCTCAGACAGAACAGCCTTCCGTTGTAGGCCCACGGTGAGGTGGTGAAAGCCGTTGCTGTTGGATCAATTCGTGTCTTGTAAGTCTGCTTTCCAGTTTTGGCGTCATAGCGATTCAAGATTCCGGTCTCAGTCAGCGTGTACACGGCCCCCTGATAAGCAACAGGCGAGGGAAGGTAGGTCCCACCACGCGCTTGCGACCAAACAACATACTCGTTCGAGGTCTGATCTTTTTCGAGAGAAATATTTCCTGTAGCGCCGGGACGAATCGCGAATAATGGTCGACCGCGACCACCATTGATGTAGAGCAGACCTTCATACGCGAAAGGGGTTGGGATTGGGGTCGCCGCCATCCCCGACATTCGCCACAACTCTTTGCCAGCCAAGTCGTAACTAATCACTTCTCCTGGTCCAATGGCGATAATCTCTGTGCGTAATGGGTGCCGCCAAACAAATGGCGTAGCCCATCCTGATCGCTGGACTGGCTGTGCTCTTCCGCCGACGTCGCGATTCGTGCGCCACACTTGTTTGCCTGTTCGTTTGTCGAACGCGGCGATGTATTGCTGTTTCTCGTTGTCGCTCACGATTACCAGCAGGTTATCGGCGAGCGCTGGCGATGCGCCCGTCCCAAACTCGAGGTAGATCGGATTCGCTTCAAGCGGCGTGGTCCACAACTGCGTCCCCTTGAGGTCAAATGCCCACAACCCTAAGTTCGCCACGTAGACGTAAATGGATTTGCCGTCGGTGACGGGAGTTTCAGAGACAAAGCTGTTTTTGCGATGACGGCCGCCGGGAGGTCGACCTTTGTAGAATTCCTTCGTCCATTCGACTTTGCCGGTTTTCAGATTCAGGCAATAGAGGAAGTAATGCAGCATCACCTCATGCGGTAGCTCGATGTCGCGCTCGGTAACGCGCTTGATCACCTCCGCGATCGGCAGTCCTTGTCTTTGTAGTTCCGCGACGTACTCATTACTGTATTCGGTGCCGCTCTGTGGTGGCTTTGATTTGCCCTCGGTGGTTACCGTCGTCAGGTATATCCTGCCGCCAGACACGATTGGCGAAGACCACCCGCGTCCTGGAATTTCTTTTGACCACTCCACGTTCTCGGTGTTGGACCAGTGTTCGGCCAAACGCGGATCGGTTCCTACTGGATTTGAATCCGGCCCACGGAACTGCGGCCACGCGAGATCCCGAGCGTGAATCGGGAGTGACGCCAACGATAACGCGAACACCAAGACTGCTAGGCGTAAAAGGAAGTTAAGGTTTGTTAACGTGCGGTTACTGTTTAGCTGGAACATTGTTTCTCTTAGGTCTTGTTTGAATGATCGTATGCGCACACTCCGTAGGAGTGCGATGTTTATAGCCGCTTTAGGAGTACCATACGATCGCGGAGTTCGATAGGACATACGAGCGACGGCAGAAATGGTTTCGGAACGTTCAGACGTCATGGCATTCCTAAAGGGGTGCCTGCTGCTCTTCGTCCGCGGGCTGTAAACATCGCACCCCTCACGGGGTGCGTTATCCGTGCGAGTGCCGTGGGCTATAAACATCACACCCCTAGCGGGGCGCAGGAAGTTTACGAGTGCGCGGCTATAAACATATTACCCCTAACGGGGTGCGGGAAGTTTGCGGGTCGCGGCTATAAACATGCGCCCCTAACGGGGTGTTGTTCCTCCGGCTATGCAGTCCCAATCACGTTTCCCATCCTAAGTACACCGCTGTGACGCCAAACGTGTCGATGAATCCGTGCGCCAGGATGCACGTCCACAGGTTTCGGCCCGAGAGCAGATACGCCGAGCCAAGAATAAACCCGGCAACACCGGAATCAACGATCCCCGATGGACCTTTGTAGTAATGTCCGTAGCCGAACAGAACTGACACAACGATCATTCCAACCCAGTATGCGACTGTGGAGCGGCTGCCGATGTCGGCTGCACGAGTGAGCAGATAGCCCCGATACGCGATTTCTTCACCGAACGCTGCGAAGCTCCAGACGATCAGCAACGCGATCAGAACATGAGCGATGTTTCCCGCGATCTCCTCGGTTCCGGCGGGTGCCTTGGCGGCGGGCCAGAAGCGCGCTGTGACGGGATCGATGACAAACTCCGCGAGCACGATTCTCACTGTTGCCGCTGCAACAGCGATGATAACGATTCGCGCCCATGATGCAGGCCTTCGAAACCCGAGAGCCGAGAATCCTCCGTCGCGCAGTCGCACTGATACAAGTCCAAGCACGACGAGAATTGGCACCTCGTTGGGAAGAATGCGAAAAACATTGTGACCGATGACAACGACGCTACCGAGCAGCAACTCGGCAGCACTGCCCGCTCGCCGGCGAGGGCTGAATGCGGTCGAAGGCGAATCCGTCGATATAGAAGCCACAGTGTGCCTAATCGGTTTCTTCTCTCCTCGAAAAAAGCGTCAGCCCCGAAAGATCGGCTTTCCTGGTACCGGTTCGTAAACTCCCATAATTCCATCATGGCAGATGGTGCAAACTAGTCCCCGCTCCTTACCATCATGCGTTCCGCGGTGTGAATGGTCATGAACAAAGTTGGGGAAGGGAATGCGTTTGCGAATCTCGGAGGTGTCGAGGAAGCAATCGAAGTACACCCACTCCCGGCAGTTCATTGACCATGCTTGTCCTCGAAAAGTCACAGCGATACCACGATCAATAAGAGCTTGCTCGAGTGGTGATAGATGTTCGCAGACCACTTCCTCAACGAGATCGCATCGCACTCCGCTAGGAGTGCGATGTTTATAGATCATGACGTGACAAAAGCGTCGCACTCCTTCAGGAGTGCCATGTGGCCGTGATGTCACGACAAGCTGAATTCACGATTCGTTCCTTCTGAATGATTATCTTGATAATATCTGGGGCGTTTTACAAATCCTCACGCTCGTCAGAGCAGAAAGAAGCTACCTCATGGCTAATACTTTCTCACAAATCTACATTCAAACCGTCTTTGCAGTAAGTGGACGACTTTCCCTAATCACTTCCGACCTAGTGGTGTTTTTGTTTATGGGTTGAAGAACATGGCACTCCTAAAGGAGTGCGGATCGTGGGGAGGCGCGGTGGCTATAAACATTGCACCCCTAACGGGGTGGGTAACTGCTGCGCACGGATGGACCTAGACCACCGTTGGAATCCCTCCTCAAGGCTTGAGCTTCGTCCACGTTGAAAGGTCGAAGCGGTCTCCGGGTTTAAGCCAGTAGTACCAGGAACCCTCGCGTCGAATGTTGTCGTAGATTGCGACTCTGCCGGTGCCGATCACTTCAAACACATTCTGTCGCACCAGCAGTGCCGCGTCGTCATCGATTCCAACGCCGAGAATGTGCGGATGCGCATCGACAACGTTTACCAACTCTGCGTCGCGTTTCGCCGACGTCAAATGTGGATTGATCGCCACATTCGTAAGGAAGCCAAAACCCTTGGTCCTTCCCGGCGCCATTAACAACGGCTTATCCGCTCGACCACGCACCGTGAATGAGCCTTGGATTATTGCGCCGGCAGAACTTCCGAAGATCACACCGCCGCGGTTTAGAAGCGCCTTCAGCGCAGCGTGAGTGCGCGTGCCGAGGTACGCATCCGCAAGGCGACCTGAATTTCCAGGGGCCAAGTACACGCCAGTCGAGTAATTGAGTGGAGCAACAAACGCTTCCGTGTTAGACACGCGACGATCGCGAGTGTGAATGATCTCGACCCGATCGACGCCAAACCAGCGCTTCAGATACTCGTGGTACTTTCGCCACTCATCCCGATCGCGCGGCCAATCAGGATCGAGGATGACGTTATCGTCGCCAAAGCGGATCGCAGATGGGGCGGTTGGAATCACCACAATTCGCGCTTGAGGACCACCGGCCAGTGCGACGAAGCGCCGAACAATCTGCTCCGTTGTGCCACCTCCGTCGACAATTAGAGTACCGTTTGCTGGTCCGGAGGACTTCTGTGCTGCGACCAGGCCGGCACACGTTATCAGCGCGATGAGCCCAGCGATGTACGCCAAGACATGGGTTACCGTCGAACGAACCGGATTCGAGTCGGGGACCACACAGGGAATTTCGTTGGTGACCATTTCGGTGATGAGAGACTCCGCGATGGCTATTCAGAGTGGACATTTTTGAAACCGGGCTCGGTTTCCAAAACGTGCCGGATCAGCATCACAAACTCGTCGGATTCCGACGCGCGGTTCTTACCACTCAGCTTCTGCCAGAGTGACAACTTTCGTAAAGAATCCCCTTTGCACAGTGATCTCCTCCACGGTGAGCTGAATACGGGCATTGAAACGATCGCGGCGACCTCCTCCGTTACAGGGCATTCCGCTCGGCCGGCTTATCGCTTGCGCTTTGTAATTTCAAGCCAGTCTTGATCGTAGGTCCTGTCACGCCCGAGTTCACGCATAATCAAATTTCTTCGTGCACACTCCGCCTTAATCCAACGTCGACTATGATAAATACAGCCGGGCTTCTCCGACTCATGACTCGTTCCGTGCCACTCATCGCCTCGATAATCGGGATGCCTCCAACTCGCCGGTAGGTATGACGCGAGAAACACCGCATCATCGTTCGAGTCGCGAAGAAATGCGTTGAGCATCGTTTGTATCTGCGGCTTGGAGGCATGCGTCCATATTGAATAAGCCAAAAAGAAATCGAACTTCTCCCCGAAAACAGAAGTGTCAAAGCTGGAGTTTGTATCGAACCGCGGGTGCCTAGCCGCCACGACCTCTGGCTCTAGAATGACCTGAGTGCCCATATCTAATCTCCCCTTATGAGGCTCAATGCCGCAATAGCACCCCGGGTCCAAGAAATGAATCAACCAGTAACCGCCGCGCAGGACGCCGCACCCTATATCCACGAGCTTACAGTCAGGAGTTAAGCCAGAGTTCACCAAGTAAATGAAAAGTTCTCTGCCGCCAGTTTCAAAATCCCGTACGGGGACGCCGAGGAATGTTTTCTCGCCGAGCATCTCGGCCTTCTGCTGTAATCGCATTGAGCAGGCTTGTTCTTTTTTTAGACTATGCGCTGTTTTCTCTGAAATTCTTTTCGAACCGACAGAATATGAAAAGGCAACTGCGATCGTAAGGGTTAGGATAGTTCCCGGGTTACGCGCTAGCGATCTTAGTCATGAGGTCAAGAAGCTTTCTCGTGGTGTTCAGGTTCCTGACTGTCACTTCCTGATGGATCTTTTGCCCTGAAACTTTGAGCATGTCCGTTCTGGGGAGGTTGCTTATCTGCGCTGACCAAAGAAGGGCACCTGACCGATAAGTCACTTCCTCGATCTCGGGGTTTGGTGACAGTCGGTTCAAGATTTCTTCAGAATCAATTGAGTGACGGAGGAATATGACGTTGTACTTATAGCGTGGGTCACCCTTCCAGCTTGCAGGCAAGCTCGCGACAAGATTCGCCATCTCTGAAAGATTGCGAACAACTACTTTGGATTCGAGGTGATAGTCTTTCGATAACATGCGCTCAATATTTCGTTCTATCTTCCGCTGATCAACTTCTTTTGTCTTAAATATGACGTTCCCACTGTTGATGTAGGTGGTGACGCCGGTGAATCCGATCTTCTCGAAGCTTGCTTTGAGCGCGGGCATGCTAATGATGTTCTTGCCGCCTACATTAACTGCGCGCAAGAGAGCCACAAAAACAGTGACGGGTGGTTTGGATGTTTTCTTCATAGACGAAACTGAACTACCACAATTGCAGCTGTTGGATAAGCGGATCGGTCTTCAGCATCGATTTGAACCGATCGAGGACAACTTGTTCTCTGATGTCCTCTTCCACCGTGGCATGGAGCTGGGTGACAACGGGAATCCAATTCTCCTCAATACGAATTATGAACATATTCCCTTGGTCCAGAGGTGACGCATAAAGCGAGCACCAAACAAAATGAAACAATAACATTCATCACGCGAGCTTTGGTTTGCGTTTGTGCCATTCTGTTCCTCGCTCGTAGGCGTATGCAAGCTGAAGAACGGTTGCCTCACCTCCCGGTGGACCACTTATCTGAAGGCCGATTGGCAAACCCAATTGCGTAAAGCCACACGGAATGGAGATTGTAGGCAAGCCAAATAAGTTGAATGGCCGAGTATTGCGCACTGTTACGAGTTCCTTGGCGCGAAGATGATCAAGGTCCCCTAAAAGTTCTGCAATCGTCGACGGAGGCACGGGTGTAGTCGGCGTAATAATAAGGTCGACAGTCTTAAACAGATCTGCGGCTGACCGCCGAAATTGATCTAGTTGGCGACGGTAGTAAATGTAATCTGCTGCGCTAGTTTCCGCTCCAGTCCTAAGTCTCTTCAAAGTGTCAGGCTGGTATAGTTCCGGAGTCTTCGTAATGTACTCCCGATGGTATGTATATGCTTCCGCTCTCTGAACAAGGAGCGCTGTATCATTGACCGCCGGAATCTCGATCTCGCGGTGATTCGACGTGAGTCTTTGTAGGAGAGTAAGAGCGCTGTCTATCGCTGCTTGGATCTCGGGATGCAGTCCTTCGAAAAAGTGGGCGCGAGGTATGCCCAGCCTCAAAGACGAAGTGCTTGCCGCTAATTTTCCTCGATAATCTTGAACAGCTGTATCCGTGCTGTTTGTGTCGTTTGGATCGTAGCCAGCGATGACCTGAAGGGTTAGGGCTGCGTCACTGACGGTGCGCGTCAGCGGACCTAAGTGGTCAAGGGACCACGAGAGCGGTATAACTCCCCTCGCACTTACTCGTCCGTAGGTCGGTTTAAGTCCAACGATGCCGCAGTAAGCTGCGGGTTGCCGAATCGAACCACCGGTATCAGACCCGATTGCGCAGTAACAGAGTTCCGCCGCTACAGCCGCGGCAGACCCGCCAGAAGAGCCGCCAGTGCTATGGGCCAGTTCCCATGGGTTGTGAATCGGACCAAAGTAGCTAATTACGGAACTGCCGCCATAGGCAAATTCGTGCATATTAAGCTTGCCCAGGATCACGGCGCCGGCAGCTTTGAGACGGCGCACAACCTCTGCGTCCTCTGTAGGTATTCGATCTTTGAACAACCCACTCGCGGCAGTGGTGCGCACACCAGCCGTGTCGAATAAATCCTTTAGCGCGACGGGAATGCCGTGAAGGGGACCGCGCCAACGCCCTCGCTGAATTTCAGCCTCAGCAGATCGCGCGCTCGCCAATGCCGTTTCGGCCGTCACCGTGATAAATGCATTGAGGATCGGATTCAACCGCTCGATCCGAGCAAGACAGCCTTTCGCCAGATCAACAGGAGAGATCCGTTTCTTCCGAAGTTGTTCAGCGGCATCTTGGATACTCAGATTCATAACGTCAGTCGTGCTGAGGTCACTCGCGTTTATAGGACGTGATGCCAGGGCCAGCGATCCGGCGGCTGATGCGGCTGTCGCGCGGAAAGACCTCCGCGTGAGATCATCGCCACGGGTTGGTAGTCCAGATTCAGAATCATGCATGATCACGCTCGGGCTTTACGTTTACACCATTTGCAGCCGAACTGAAACACGCAAGTGACTATGGATGACCCTCATCCATCAGCACCCGGTTGAGTTCCACCAGTTCTTGAAATGCGCCCAACTATCTCAGCAATCAATTTGGTTTTCGCTCAACAAAGTTCTTGGACGTTTCAAGTACAGCTAGAAGTTCATGTTCTTATACGGCAGACATTTGACCGCGCCTTCTTTGAGGAAACCCTCGAAGTAAGTTTTTGGTGGGTCGAATGGTTCGGTTTCCCCACCCCACGCTAGTGGATACATGAAGATCCGATAGGCGATCGGCCGTGAGTCCTGCTTCATCCTCTGCCACAGCTGCAATGATTTTGAGTTGCTTTTAAACTGTTCTTCGTATACGCAAAATTTAGTTTTATCAGCATTCTGGCCAACAAAATCAGGAACCAGCTTAATTGTAAAGTGATAAACAACTCCACCTTTGAACCACGCCTCACTGCCATACTTCACGAGCGTGTTCAAATCAACATGAATCTGGGGGGTTGCATAAGATGGGGGCTCGGGTTTCGGGTTTATCTCTTCGCTAAGAACCTCCATGTCGATCAGACCGCGCATATCATCGTCTTCATAGAAAGGGAACACCTGAAGAGAATGAGCATAGTCACCGTCCGTAGCGAAGCGTATGTCGTAACTCAGCTT
>Ga0114129_10008115_pt1 | contig 14964 bp, 12 predicted proteins | sample RhiMetdeltSRZDD1_FD_80071 | JGI IMG/M metagenome (GOLD analysis project Ga0114129, IMG submission 80071) | Populus rhizosphere microbial communities from Tennessee, USA - Rhizosphere MetaG P. deltoides SRZDD1 (version 2) (version 2) | ecosystem: Host-associated > Plants > Roots > Rhizosphere >...
CAGTTCGGCCGGCTACGCACCGTCGTGCACGGACCCGACGGCTGGCTATGGATCGCCACCAGCAACCGCGACGGCCGCGGCACCCCCACCACCACCGACGACCGCATCATCCGCTTCCCACCGAGCGGACCAACCCCGACCCCGACGACACCGAGTCCCACGGCGAGCCCGACGCCGACCCGGACGGCCAGCCCGACGCCGAGCCCGACCGGTACCGGCCCCTCCGGACCGTGCCGGGTGGCGTACACGATCAGCCCGTGGGGACCGGGCTCGAACGGCTTCACCGCGGGCGTGACCCTGACCAACACCGGTACCGCGCCGCTGACCTGGACGCTGCGGTTCACCCTGCCGGCGGGGCAGGCGCTCACGCCGCCCGGCTGGTCGGCCACCTGGAGCCAGAGCGGCCAGGGCATCACCGCGACCGGACTGAGCTGGAACGCCACGCTGGCGCCGGGCCAGGGCACGACCATCGGCTTCAACGGCACGCATACCGGCAACACGTCGGAGCCGGCATCGTTCACCGCGAACAACGTCGCCTGCAGCGTCGTCTAGACCGGCAGCGTCGTCTAGACCGGCGCTGTCGTCCGACCAGGACGGAGGCCGCCCGTCAGGCCGTGGTGAGCAGGGCCGCCGCGAGCAGCGCGGAGACCATGCGCACCATGATGGCCCGGGCGGCCTCCACGGTCAGCCCGCAGTCGTCGCGCAACATGGACCAGGTGGGCCAGGTGGTGGCGGCGAGCACCGCGGTGAGCAACTGCTCCCGGGCCGGCCCGCCGCCGTCCATCTCGGCCCCGAACAGGCGCTCGATCTCCGCGCGAACCCGGGCGTTCTGCGTCGCCCGGTACTCCCGCAGGTGCGCCGAGAACGGCAGGCGCAGCGCGGACGCCCGGGCGGCCGGCGCCACGATCTCCAGCATGTGCGCCCGCTGCCGGCAGAACTCGGCGACCCGGCGCTGCAGCGGCAGGTCGGGCGACACCTCGGTGTACTCCGCCTGTTGCAGCTCGACCAGCCGGTCGCCGGCCGCCGCGTACAACGTCTCCATGTCCTTGAAGTTCGTCCACAGTGTCCGGAGCGAGACCCCGGCGCGGTCGGCGATCCGGTCCGCGGTCGGCTTCATCTCGCCCTCCGCGGTGATGCACAGCAGCGCGTCCACGATCGCCCGGCGGGTCCGGGCGGCCCGGGCCGTGCGGCCGTCCACCGCGCCGCCCATCTCAGCCGACCCCACCGACCAGCGTGGCACCGCCGTCCAGCACGATGGTCTGTCCGGTGATCCAGCTCGCCTCGTCAGAGAGCAGGAACGCGACCGCACCGGCCACGTCGACCGGCTCGCCCAGCCGCTCGAGCGGGTATCCCGCGGCCGCCTCGGCCTCGCGCCCGACGTACAGCGCCTCGGCGAACTTCGTCTTCACCACCGCGGGGGCGACCGCGTTGACCCGGACCTTGGGCGCCAGCTCGAACGCGAACTGGGCGGTCAGGTACGTCAGCGCGGCCTTCGTCATGCCGTAGAGCCCGAGGCCGGGCGCCGGCCGCAGCGCGGCCACCGACGAGACGTTCACGATCGCGCCGCCGTGCTCCGCCATCGAGGCCGCGTGGACGCGCTGCGTCCAACCGAACGCGCTGACCACGTTTACGTCGAGTATCTTGCGGACCAGCGCGGGCGTCGAGTCGATCGTCGGCCCGAAGACGGGGTTCGTCGCGACGTTGTTGACCAGGTGGTCGATCCGGCCGAACTCGGCCATCACCCGGGCCACCGTCTCCTCCTGGTGGGCCTCGTCGTGCGCCTTGCCCACCACGAACATGGCCCGGTCGCCGAGCTCGTCCGCGGCGGCCTTCAGCGTCGCCGCGTCCCGCCCGGTGATGCAGACCCGGTCGCCGCGCCCGACGAGCGCTCGGGCGATGGCGAAGCCGATCCCCCGGCTCGCCCCGGTGACGATCGCGGTGCTCATGTGACGGCCCCCGGGAGGTCCACAAGGGACGCCAGCACGGCCCGGTGCCGCTCCGCGGTACCGAAGCCGATCGCATCGGCCTTGGCCCGCTTGAGGTACAGGTGTGCCGGGTGTTCCCAGGTGAACCCGATGCCGCCGTGCATCTGCACGCACTCCTCCGCCGCGCGCACCGCGACCGGTCCACAGTGGGCCTGCGCGAGCGCGACCGCGACCGGTACGTCCGGGTCGCCGGCGGCCAGGCATCCGGCCGCGTACCGGGCCACCGCCCGGGCCTGCGCCACCCCGACGTACACGTCGGCCAGCCGGTGCTTGAGCGCCTGGAACGACCCGACCGGGCGGCCGAACTGGTACCGACCCTTCGCGTACTCCACTGTGGAGTCCAGGCACCACTGCGCGACGCCCACCTGTTCCGAGGCGAGCAGCGCGGCACCGGCGGTCAGGCCGGCCGCCACCGCGGCCGCGGCCCGGTCCCCGGTCGCCAGCCGACGCCGGGGTGCGTCGCCCGGCACGATGTCGCAGAGCGGCCGGGTGAGGTCCAGGCTGACCACCGCGGTCCGGTCGGTCGCGGTTGCCTCGACCGCGTAGAGCCCGTCAGCCGCCGGCACCAGGAGCACGTCGGCGGAGAGCGCGTCGGCGACGCCGCGTACGCCCCCGTCGACCACGACGGTCGCGCCCGGCGCCGTGCCGAACGGTACCGCCAGCGCCGCGGTACGTACGCCGCCGGCCAGCTCGCCGAGCAGCTGTTCCTCCTCGACCGCCAGCAGGACGGCGGTGGCCACGACCGCGCTGCCCAGGTACGGCACCGGCGCGACCGCGCGGCCCAGCTCCTCGCAGACGACCGCGACCTCGCGCCAGCCCGCACCGGCGCCGCCCCAGCGCTCCGGCACGGCCAGCCCGACCAGGCCCATCTCCACCGCGAGGCTGCGCCACAGCTTCGGGTCCGGCTCACCGCCCTCGACGTTTCCCAGGACCCGGGCCGGCGGGCTCAGGTCCGCGAGCATCTCCCGGACGCTGGTCCGCAGCTCCTCCTCCACCTCGGTGTACAACAGGTCCACGCTCATCGGGGCAGGTCCTTCCAGGGCAGCTCGGTGTCGGTCCTCGGCTCGGTGGGCAGGCCCAGCACCCGCTCGGCGATGATGTTGCGGAGCACCTCCGACGTCCCGCCCTCGATCGAGTTGCCCTTGGCTCTCAGGTAGCGGTAGGCAGCCGTACGGCCGAGAAAGTCCACTGTCGACTCCCGGCGCATCGACCAGTCGTCGTGCCGCAGCCCCTCGTCACCGAGCAGCTCCAGCTCGACACCGGAGATCTCCTGGTTGAGGGTGGCGAAGGCGAGCTTGGCCGTCGACCCTTCCGGCCCCGGCTGACCGGCGGCGAGCTGCTGGCGCAGCCGCTGCGCGGTCAACCGCGCCGCCTCGGCGGCGACCCACAACCGCAGCACCGTGTCATGCAGCCCGGGGGTACGCAGGTCCGCCCGCTCCCGCCAGGTGTTCGCGAGCGCGCCGATCATGCCGCCCTCCCGGGGCAGCGGCCCGCCGCCGATCGCCACCCGCTCGTTCATCAACGTGGTGCGGGCCACCCGCCAGCCGTCGCCGACGTCACCGAGCCGCAGGTCGTCGCCGAGCCGTACCCCGGTGAGGAACACCTCGTTGAACTCCGCGTCGCCGGTGAGCTGACGCAGCGGCCGGACCTCGACCCCCGGCGCGGTCATGTCGCAGATGAAGTAGGTGATCCCGGCGTGCTTCGGCACCGCGGGGTCGGTCCGCGCGACGAGGATCCCCCACCGCGCCAGGTGGGCCTGCGAGGTCCACACCTTCTGCCCGTCGACGACCCAGGTGTCGCCGTCGCGCACCGCGCGCGTGCCCAGCGAGGCGAGGTCGGAGCCGGCGCCGGGCTCGCTGAACAGCTGGCACCAGAGCTCCTCGCCGATCCACAGTGGACGCAGGAAGCGCCGCCGCTGATCGTCCGTGCCGTGCCGCAGGATCGTCGGCGCCGCCATGCCCAGGCCGATGCCGATCCGGCGCGGCTCGTTGTCCGGCGCGCCCGCCTCGGCGAACGCGTCGTCGACCACCGGCTGCAGCACCCGGGGTGCGCCGAAACCACCGAGCCCGACCGGATAGTGGATCCACGCGAGCCCGGCGCCGAACCGCGCGCCGAGGAACGCCCGTCGGTCCATGCTCGTATGGTCGTGCGCGGCGAGGAACTCCTTCACCCGGGCCCGCAGCCCGGCGACGTCCGTCATGCTCACCCTCCCGGATGCACTCAGAGTGTGGATTGTTCCGGCGGCGGTGCGGCCCGGCCGGCCGGTCCGTCGGCCGGGAGCACGACCTGCGTGCACCGGCTGGCGGCGAGCAGGGTGCCGCCGGCGTCGAACAGTTCGGCGGCGCAGAAGACCACCCGGCGGGTACGCCGGACGACCGTCCCCACCGCGGTCAGCGGCCCCGGCCGGGTGGTCCGCAGGAACTCCACCCGCAGGTCGGCGGTGAGGAATGTCTCGCCGGGCTCGAGCACCGACCAGCAGGCGCCGCCCATCGCGGAGTCGAGCTGGGCGGCGACGAGCCCGCCCTGCACGACCGGGCCGGTGCCGGTCGGGAAGCAGTACTCCGGCGGGGCGTTCCACTCGACCACGGACCGGCCGGGCTCCGCGGTGCTGCAGCGGTAACCCAACGTGCGCCAGACGTGCGGACCGGGACCGGTGGCCCCGGGGAAGTCCTCCCGCTCGACAAGAGTCACGGCAGCCAGGGTACTAGCACTCTGAGTGCAATAACACCCTCTACAGCGCCCGGACCGGGTCGTCCACCCGGCGCCGGGCGGCGCCCGCCCGGCGGACCAGCCGCGGGTGGGCCGCGATCGCCTTCTCGGCGTCCGCGGTCGACGCAGCGACCCCGTGCACGGCGAACCGCGCCGCCATCGCGGCGACTTCGGAGGTCGACTTGCGCAGCATGCCCTGCCGCCGCATCCGGACCAGCTCGTTGACGATCGCGGCCAGCGACGCGGCCAGCTGCTCCGGCCCGTCCGACAGCCGCGCCGCCCCGGAGCGCTGGTAGCGGCCCATCGCCCGGGCCGTGTAGTTCAGGTGGACGCTCATCGCCGCGCGGAACGGCGAGTCGTCCCGCCCGCGCGAGGCGTTGTTGATCGCGCCGTAGAGGTGGTAATGCTCGTCGATGTAGTGTACGGCGACCAGGACGGCCACGTAGAGCCGCTCCAGCGGGGCCTCGATGCCGTCGACCGCGGCCCGGGTAAGGCTGAGCAGTCCTTCCTCGACGGTGGTGGCGAGCTGCTCGAGCACGCCCTCCTTCGAGTCGAAATACCAGAACACCAGGCCTTTCGCGACACCGGCCCGGTCCGCGATGTCCGCGACCCGGGTCGCCTCGTACCCCTCGGACTCGAACAGCACCGCGGCGGCGCGCAGGATCTCGCGGCGTCGGTCCGGACTTGACCTCGGGTCAACCGCGGATAGCATGAGGTCAACATACCGGGGTCCGCGCCGGCCGGGGATCGGCCGCCCGTGTGTGCATGGTCCTCCCAGCGATGGAGGCATTCGCATGAGACGTAGCGTTCCGTCCGCCCTCACCGCCGTCGCGCTCCTCGTCACCGTCCTGCCGGCCGGCGCGAGCGCCCACCCGCGCCGGCCCGACCCGCGCCCGGTGGTCTTCGTGCACGGCTCGGCCGGCTCCGCCCTGCAGTTCCAGACCCAGGCCAAGCGGCTGGCCAGCAACGGGTACCCGGCCGACATCATCGAAGCGCACGACTACGACTCGACGTTCACCGTGGAGACCGTCGACCAGGTCTTCGCCCGGCTCGACGAACGCATCGCGCGGCTGCTCGCCGAGACCGGCGCCGACCAGGTGGACCTGCTCGGGCACTCGCTCGGCACCGCGCTGAGCCACAGCTACCTGGCCAGCCCGGCCCGGGCCGCGACCGTCGCGCACTACGTGAACCTCGACGGCCGTACCGCCACCGCCCCGCCCGGCGGCGTACCCACGCTCGCGGTCTGGGGCGAGGGACCGGCGACCCGGTCGATCGCCGGCGCCACCAACGTCTACTTCCCCGACCAGGCACACACCCAGGTGGTCACGTCGCCCGAGACGTTCACCGAGGTGTACCGGTTCTTCACCGGCCGCGCGCCGCGGACCACCGCGATCCTCCCCGAGCCGCACGGTCACCTGACCCTCTCCGGCCGCGCGGTGCTGTTCCCGACGAACGTCGGCGTGACCGGCGCCCGGTTGGAGATCTACGAGGTCGGGGGGCTGACCGGCGCGCGCCGGCACCACCGGCCGGCCGCGGTCTTCCCGCTCTCCGGCGACGGATCGTGGGGCCCGTTCAAGGCGCACGGCTCGGTCCGGTACGAGTTCGCGATCGTACGCGACGCCGCGGCCCCGGTGCACCACCTCTACTTCCAGCCGTTCCGCCGGACCGACCGGCTGGTCCGGCTGTTGACCAGCCTGCCCGGGCAGGGTCTGGCGGCGCTGGCCGAGACCAGCGAGCGGCACACGAACCTGGTCGTCTCCCGGAACAAGGAGTGGTGGGGCGACCAGGGCGACGGCAGCGACGCGCTGTACCTCAACGGAACCAACATCCTCAACGCCGCCAACAGCCCGCGGGTCAAGCGGGTCATCGGCATCTTCACCTACGACCGGAACGTGGACGCGGTCACCGACCTGAGCGCGCCGATCCCGGTCTTCTTCGCCCAGCCGTTCATCACCGGGATGGACGTCTACCTGCCGGCCGCGCCGGCGCACCTCGGTCTGGTCACGGTCGTGGCCCGCTCGCGGACCGGCGGGTTCGAGGTGGTCAACGTGCCCAACTGGCCGTCCAGCAAGCACCGCATCTCGATCCAGATCGACGACTTCGACTGACCGAGAGCATCCTCAGCGCGACCGGTGGGTGGCGATGAGGATGATCACCACGATCGTCAGCACGACGAAGCCGGGGAACGCCTGCTTCAGCTCGCCGAACGGGCCGGGCTTCCCCGGTGGTGGTGGTAACGGCGGGTCGGGCTGCCCCATGTTCTTGCGGGTCCGGCGCGCACCGACCTTGACACCCACCTGGTAACCGACGAACACGCCGAAGAGAAAGCCGCCGAGCAGCGCCGAACCCATCGCACATCTCGATCCGCGTCTGGGGGGCACCGTTCAACCGGTCCCTATACTGCTCCTCCGGCGCGGTGGTCCCAACCCGACACGCCGGTCAGTATTCCCGCCAGACCCCGCCCAGAGAGACCTGGCCGACCCCGCGGCCGCGGTAGTCGCAGACGCCGAGCGGGAACGCCGCGCGCAGTGCCGCCTGCTGCTCGGCGGTGAAGCTCACCGGGTACCCCGCGAAGTCCAGCGGTCGCAGGTGGCACTTGAGGACGTCGTCGCGCAGCGGTGCGCCGGCCACGATCCGGGTGTCCGCAAACGACGGATACAGCGTGTTGCAGGTGCCGGCGCCCTGCCAGGTGGCCGGTTCGGTGACCCGGACCCCGGCCGGCGTCCAGCAGCCGTCCGCCACGTCGGCCGGGCGGCTGCGCAGCATCCGGGCCCGGTCACCGCCCGGGCGGTCGTCGGCACCGATCGCGGTCAGCCAGCGGTCCATCGCGTCCAGCGCGTACGCCTGCGGGTTGAACGGCGCCGGGCCGAGGCCGTACGCCAGGATGACCTGGTTCGCGGCGCTCCCGTTCGCGGCGGCCAGCCGCTCCCGGACCGAGAGCGACCAGAACCTGGTGTGGATGTCGTTCACCGCGTCGGTGTAGACCCGCAGGTCGATCACCGGGGTCCGGGCCAGGCCGCCGGCGCCGGAGAGCGCGAGACCCGACCGGTACGCGCGCAGAAGCGCCACCCGGTCGGCCGCGCTGCGGTCCACCGCGAAGTCGCCGATAACGTCGAACCCGCCGATCCGCGCGTTGATGTCGACGAACTGCTCGGCGGTGATCGCGCCGGCCCGCAGCGCCCCCAGTCCATACTGGACGCCCACGTTGTCGTAGTAGCTGCGCGCGAACCCGGTCCGCGGGTCGCGGCCGAGCTGGTTGACGAGCTGTTCGGCCGTGGTGCACTTGATACCGCCCGGGTTCGTCTCCGGGTGGTAGAGGAACTGCACCGGGATCGCCGGCGGGCAGGCCTGCATGGCGTGCCCCCGGCTGGCGAACGACAAGTCCCAGTTCACGCACGATCCCCAGGTCCGGAAGCCGGAGACGAGCGTGCGCTGCGATTCGGTGTACGCCAGCGACGTGGTGGTGAAGTAGTTGCGGAGCAGCCGGCAGTCGCCCACCGGCGCGCCGACCGTGGGGGCGTCCGGGAACGAGACCTGCGGAATGATCCCGTCGAGGATGCCCGGGTAGTTGTCGGCGATCCCGTACTGCTGGATCGCCCCGCCGGAGCCGCCCCAGCCGATCGTGTGCGCCGCCGGGCCGTACACCTCGAGGAAGTGCTCCTTGACCATCATCGCCACCTCGGCCGAGATGACGGTGCTGCAGTTGTTGTCCAGCACGTTGAGGCTCGACGAGGCGACCGCGTAGCCGCGCGAGAGGAACAGGTCGTCGAGCACCCCGCCGGTGGTGGCGCCCTGGTGGTAACCGACGTTGCAGCCGCCGCCGAAGGTGTAGACGAGCCGGCGGTTCCACGCGCCGTGGGCTCGCAGCGGCGTCGGGTCGGCGCCGTCGTGCAGCGCCGCGATCTCGTAGACGGCGCGGTCGATCGTGCCGCGCTCGATCCGGACGATGTAGGGCACCACGCGACCGTCCACAGTGGCCGTTGCCAGGTCGGCCGGGCGGGAGGCCGGGCCGGGGAGCGGTACGAAGCGGCCGGCGGTGGTGCGGTAGGCGTAGCTGACCGCGGTGGGTGCCTCGCACGCCGGTGGCTGGGCCGGTGGCAGCCCGAACGCCTGGGTCTCGCAGAAGAACGGGACCTGCTGCGGGCCGGAGAAGACCGGGCCGGTGACCGGGTGGTTGGTTACAGCGAGTACATCGAGGCGCCAGCCGGCCCGGGCGACGAGGATGCTGCGGCCGAGCGGCAGGCCGGTCACGACGCCGAGCAGCGAGCCGTCCGGCTGCCGGTGGAAGGCGCCGGTGACGTCCCGCCGGCCGGCCCGGACGGTGACCGCGGCGGTCGTGCCGCCGGTACGGATCCGGACCAGTGCGTCACCGCCGGTGATCAGGTCGGGCCGCGGGCTCGACACCACCTCGATGGTCACGGAGCCGTGGGGCGACGCCGCGGCCGCCGGAGCCGCCGGAATCATGCCCGCCAGGACCAGTGCGGCGGGCAGCGCGACGGCTCTCGGGGTCGACATGTCAGCTCCACCTCGCTGTGGGCCGGTGCGTTGGCCAAGGTCCGAACCGTCCCAGTCTGCTCCTGGCAAACAATAAATAACAATGCTTGACTTCCTCGCGACCATCGGCTGGGTTGGATGGGATCAGCGCCGATCGATGGAGGTCTCGTCATGCTCCGACGACGCCGGTGGACCGCCGCAATCGCGGCAACCGTAACTATCTGTACCGCTATGTTCTCCAGCCCGCCGGCTGCCGGGGCCGCCACCCCCGCCCGAACGGCGCACTCCACCGCCGTGATCCCGGCCGTGGGTTCCGACGAGATCGCCCTCGTCCGGCTGCGCCTTCCGTCGGCGGCGATGTTCGACGAGCTCGTCACGGCCGGCGCCGACATCGCCAACCGGCCCCGCAGCAGCGACGGCGAGGTGCTCGTCGACCTGGTCGCCTCCGGGCGTGAGCTGGCCGCGCTCACCGCGCGCGGCGCCGTCGTCGTCCAGCTCATCCAGCGCGAGGGCGACGGCTCGCGGCACTACGCGGAGAGCCAGCGCGGCGCCCGAATCTCCACTGTGGACACTCTGCACTTCCTCCAGGCCTACTGGTGGACCACCGGGGGGCAGGCGTTCGTACAGACCCAGGTGGCGACCACGGCCTCCGACGACCCGGACGTCGAGATCACGGTGACCTGGCGGACCGCGGACGGCAGGACCGGCTCGTACCCGCTGTTCCGCATCGAGGACGCGGACGAGTACCAGTACCACGTCGCGCTGCCCCAGCCGGTACCGGCCCGCCCGGTCCAGGTGACCGCGACCTCCAGCCTCGGCGGGGTGACCCGCCCGGTCACCCCGGCCGCGTGGCCCGGGGTCACGCCGCCCGCCCCGCCGGCCGGGTACCAGCAGGACTTCATCGACGCGTACCTGACCCCGGTCGACATCCAGGCCCGGATCCGGCGCCTGGCCCGGCAGTTCCCGAACCTGGTCGAGGTCATCGACCTGCCGAACAAGACACAGGGGTACCGCCGCACCGCCGCCGCCTACCTCGGCGACCCAGCCGTCACCGCGATCGTCGTGGAATCGGTGAAGTTCGGTGACCAGAACGTCAACGGCTTCCAGGTCGTGAGCGAGAACCCGGGTGCGCCGAACCGGCCGCTGTCGGCGCGGATCCGTGACCGGGTGCTCACCGTCTCGCTGGCGACCGACGCCACCGGCGCCGCCATCAGCACCACGGACCAGGTCGCCGGGTTCATCTCGGCCCGGTACCCGCAGCGGTTCAGCGCGTTCGTCGAGGACGGCTCGGCCGGCCTGACCATGCCGGTCGCCGGGCCGGTGACGCTCTCCGACGGGCTGCGCGCCACCGCCGGCGTGCCCCGCCGACCGTGGACCGTCCAGGCGCTGCGTATCGGCCTGCACCGCGACGGGTCCCGGGTCGGCGTGCTGGCCTACTCGCAGGAGCACGCTCGCGAGTGGGTCACCCCACTGGCCACATTGGAGTTCGCCGAGCGGATGCTGGTCAACTACGCGACCGACGCGGAGACCCGGGACCTGCTCGACAAGGTCGACATCTTCGTCGTCCCGACGGTCAACCCGGACGGCGCGAACTACTCGTTCAACGACTTCAACTTCCAGCGCCGCAACATCGTCAACCACTGCGTGGGCGCGGCCCGCGACCCGCGCCACCGCAACCGCTGGGGCGTCGACGTCAACCGCAACTACGGGGTCGGTTCGATGTTCGACGGATACGACGGTGCCAGCGCGAACTGTCTGTCCGATGTGTACGCCGGCACCGGGGAGCTGTCCGAGGCGGAGAGCAGCAACGTGGTCGCCCTCGCCGACGCGCACCCGAACATCCGGTTCTCGTTGAATGTGCACAGTTTCGGCGGTTACTTCATGTGGCCGCCCGGGGCGTACCGGGTGCCCGGCCGGATCACCCTGCCGCGTCCGTCCATTGAGGAGGCCGCGTACTTCCTCGCCAGCGCGAAGCGGATCGTCGCCGCCATCGCCTCGTCCCGGGGAACCGTGACGTGGCCGACCCAGACCGGCCCGGTGGCCGACGTCCTCTACTCGGCCGCGGGCAACTCGGCCGACCACCTCTACTACGCCAACGGCATCGTGGCCTGGAACTTCGAGGTCGGCAACGACCTGTGGAATCCGACGACCGGCCGTTGGCAGGGCGTCGGCTTCCAGCCCCCGTTCCCGGAGGCGCACGCCGAGGCACTCGAGTACGCGACCGGAATCGTGGAACTGATCCGGATCGCCCGTGATTTCGGGGAAGGACAGCAATGAAACGTAGGACCAGCCGAAGCCGTGCGGCTGCCGCCGCCCTCGCCGCGGCCGCTCTCCTTGTCAGCCCCTCGACCGGCGGCGGCGCGGCCGTCGCAGCTCCGACCACCCCGCCCGTGACGCAGGCGTCGAGCATCGACGGCTACGCGCCCGGTCACGGCCCGCGCGACGTCGACAACCGCGGCGGTACCGCCCAGCCGAGCGCTCAGCAGCGCGCGCTCGCCGGCGCCGGGGTACGGTTCAACGCGCTCGGCACGCCGCACGCGCTCGGCCCGAACGCCAAGGGCCTGGCGACCGGCCTGCCCGCCGACCCGGAGGCGGCGGCCCGGCAGTACCTCGTGGACAACCAGGCCCTGTTCGGGCTCGACGCCGACGCGGTCGCGGCGATGGACCGGCTGCTCGTCAAGCAGCTCGGCAGCGGCACCGTCGTCCAGCTCCAGCAACGCTTCGGCGACCTGCCCGCCGGCCACGACGGGCTCGTCTCGATCCTGGTCCGTGACGGTTCCGTGCTGCGCGTGACCTCCTCGCTGTCGCGGGACACCAGGGTACCGGAGCCGGCGACGATCTCGGAGGACGACGCGGTGCGTGCCGCGCTGGCGGACGCCGGGCTGTCGGGCGAGGGCACCACGACCCAGGTCCGGCGGGTGGCCGTACCGACGCCGGCCGACGGCCCGCGCAGCGCGTACGCGGTCACCCTGATCTCGCCGTCCGCTCAGGACCCGGCCGCGTTCACCACCTATGTGGACGGACGGACCGGCGACATCCTGATCCGCGAGGATCTGGTCGACTTCGACTCGGACAACCCGAAGTGGGCGGTGTTCCCGTCGACCCCCGCGGCCGGGCCGCGGGAGATCTGGTGCGCCGCGCCGACGTCGGGCTGCGCGCGGGTCGTCAACGACCCGGTGAGCGGCCAGGCGTGGGACGTGGACCTCGCCACCGGTACGCCGACCTTCACCAGCCGGGGCAACTCCGCGAACACCGTCGTCAACTGGGGTGCCGGCAACCCGGCGCTGCCCGCGACGACGAGCCCGACGCGGGACTACATCTACCCGTTCACCGACCAGTGGCGCCAGGCGCGGTGCAACCCCGAGGTCTTCACCACGGCCCAGCGCAACGACGCGGACGCCGCGATCGCGAACCTGTTCGCGATGCACAACCGGATGCACGACTGGGCGTACCACCTCGGCTTCACCGAGGCCACCTGGAACCTGCAGGCGGTCAACCTGACGCCGGACGGGCTCGGCGGCGACGCCGAACAGGGCCGCGCCCAGGCCGGCGGCATCTCGGGCAGCCGCAACAACGCCAACCAGGGCACCCCGCGCGACGGCCTGCAGCCGACCACCAACATGTTCCTCTGGCAGCCGGTCGCGGGCGGACCGTACCCGCCCTGTGTGGACGGTGACTTCGACATGACCGTCATCGGCCACGAGTACACGCACGCCATCAGCAACCGGATGATCGCCGGTCCGAACAGCGGTATCGGCTCCTTCCAGGGCGGCGCGATGGGCGAGTCCTGGAGCGACATGATGGCCGCGGAGTACCTGTTCGAGTACGGCCTGCGGCCGCCGGGCGAGACGCCGTTCATCACCGGCGGGTACGTCACCGGCAACCTCCGCAACGGCATCCGCAACTACGACTCCAGCCGCAGCCCGCTGAACTACTCCGACGTCGGGTACGACCGGACCGGCCCGGGCGTGCACGCGGACGGCGAGATCTGGAGCGCGACGAACATGCGCATGCGCAGCGCGTTCATCGGCCGGTACGGCGCCGGCACGCCGAGCACGCAGGCGGGCTGCGCCGACGGCCTGATCAACGTCAACTCCTGCCCGGGCAACCGGCGCTGGGTGCAGCTGGTCTTCGACTCGTTCGTACTGCAGGCGACGAACCAGTTCAGCATGCTCGACATGCGGGACAACATGCTCGCCGCCGACCTGGTCCGGTTCGAGGGTGCGAACCAGGACATCATGTGGAACGCGTTCGCCGAGTCCGGCATGGGCATGGACGCCAGCAGCGGACCGGCCGACGTGGACCCGGTGCCGAGCTTCGCCTCGCCGTACGCGAACAACGCCACGGTAACCCTGCGGCCGCTCGGCGAGTCCACCGGCGCGGTGATCCGGCTCTACGTGGGTGACCACGAGGCCCGCGCGCTGCCGGTCGCGGACACCGACCCGGAGACCGAGCTGCCGGACACGTTCCAGATCGTACCGATGAAGAAGTTCGCGCTCCTCGCGGTCGCCAACGGCTTCGGCGCGCACAAGTTCTCCACCCTGTTCCTGCCGGGGCAGGCCCAGGACCTGCGGCTGAACCTGCCACGCAACCTGGCGTCCGCGGCGGGCGGCGCGACCGTCACCGGTGACGGGGTGAACCTGGACAAGGTGATCGACGAGACCGAGACGACCAACTGGGCGTCGCTGGACGGCGTCGCCGGCAAGCAGATCACCGTCGACCTGCCCGGCGACCGGCCGCACCTGGTCAGCGAGGTACACGTCAGCGCGCTGTTGCGGCCGACGCTGGCCAGCGACCCGGCGGACCCGGGCGCGCAGAACAGCCTGTCCGCGCTGCGGTCCTTCGAGGTCCTCGCCTGCTTCGACTGGTTCGCCGACTGCACCCAGGACGCCGGCTACAAGCGGGTCTTCACCAGCGCGTCCGACGCGTTCCCCGGCGGCGCCTTCCGGGCGTTCGTACCGGACACGAACCTGCGCTCGTTCCACCTGTTCCCGATCGTCGCCACGCACCTGCGGCTGCAGGTGCTGACGAGCCAGTGCACGGGTGGCCCGGCGTACGCGGGCGAGCAGGACGACGACCCGCGGGCCGCGACCGACTGCACGACCGCCAGCCCGGCCCGCACCGAGGTGCGGATCGCGGAGTTCCAGGTGTTCTCGCGCTGATCGGCCCAGCCGGTGTGGGGCTGCGCACGTGCGGGCGGCCCCACACCGGAGCCGACCAGTACGCATCACCGCGCAGCGACGGGTCACGCGTACCCGGGCTAGAATGCTCCCGGAGCCCGGGTACGCGTCACGTTGTCCCTGCTGTGCGAAAGAGCGTACCCATGCAGAAGTGGCGCATCCGTCTCCTGTCCGCACTCGCGGGTTCCCGTACGACGGCGAGAACGAGGGCCACGGCGGCGCCCTGGTGACCACCGTCGCGAACCAGAACCAGCTGGTCGGCTGGCTCGCGGCCACCCGGCCGGACGTCGTCGTCATGCACTTCGGCACCAACGACGTGTGGAGCAACATCCCGCCGGCGACGATCCTCGCCGCGTACGGCACGCTCGTGGACCAGATGCGGGCCAGCAACCCGGCGATGAAAGTGCTGGTCGCGAAGATCATCCCGATGAACCCGGGCAGCTGCCCCGAGTGCGGGCAGCGCGTGGTGAACCTCCGTTGACCTGGACACTGCGGTTCACCCTGCCGGCCGGTCAGGCACTGACCCCGCCGGGCTGGTCCGCGACATGGACACCCAGCGGGTCGGGCGTCACGGCCACCGGGCTGGCATGGAACGC
>Ga0114129_10008116_pt1 | contig 14963 bp, 14 predicted proteins | sample RhiMetdeltSRZDD1_FD_80071 | JGI IMG/M metagenome (GOLD analysis project Ga0114129, IMG submission 80071) | Populus rhizosphere microbial communities from Tennessee, USA - Rhizosphere MetaG P. deltoides SRZDD1 (version 2) (version 2) | ecosystem: Host-associated > Plants > Roots > Rhizosphere >...
AGACCGACTGTCCCGCCAATGCTCGCTGACGGCAACAAGCCCAGGCTTCCAGCCAACATCGAAGCTTCATCGCTCAAGATGTCTCCGAACATGTTGTTCGTCACGATGACGTCGAATTGCGCCGGTTTTGCGATAAGCTGCATGGCACAGTTGTCCACATACATGCTCTGAAATGCGACATCTGGAAATTGTTTCGAAACGTCCGTACAAGTCTCGCGCCACAAAACGGAGGCTTCCAGGACATTTGCCTTGTCCACCGATGTGACGCGCCGCCGTCGATGCCGAGCCAGCTTGAATGCAACTTCTGCGATGCGCCGAACTTCATCGCGGCTGTAGATTTCCGTGTTGAACGCCTGATTTTCTTCGATGCCGCGCGGCCAGCCGAAGTAGATTCCGCCCAGAAGCTCCCGGACGATCATCAGATCCACGCCACGAACCGAATCGCGGCGCAATGGCGAACTGTCGACAAGCGCTTCGAAAACCGTTACGGGACGCAGGTTCGCATAATTTCCGAGCAGCTTGCGCAGATCGAGCAGACCGTTTTCACATTTTTTTCCAGGCGGCAAGTGATCGTATTTTGGATGACCTACCGCACCTAGAAAAACGGCATCTGCATTTTGGCAAATGTCCCGAGTGGCTTGGGGTAGCGGCTCACCATGACGCTCAATGGCAATACCGCCAATATCTGCTTCGATGAATTCGAATTCGTGGTTTTGCTCACCGGCGATGACTTCCAGAACCCGGCGAGCTTCTCGCAAAACCTCCGGGCCGACGCCGTCACCTGGCAGCCACGCTATGCGCGCTTTCATGTATCGAAATTAAATCCTGATCTTCAACTCTCTTTTTGCGATCGGCGAACTCGAGGAATTTTACGTACGCTTTCTCCACCTGTTCGCGCGTGAGCGTGTAGCCAAGCTCCCGATAGCGTGCTTCGAGTGCGTGACGTCCCGAGTGCTTGCCGAGAACAATCTGGCTGCGCGGCACACCGACACGTTCCGGCGACATGATTTCGTAGGTCACCGAATTCTTGAGCATACCGTCCTGATGAATTCCCGCTTCGTGAGCGAATGCATTCGCTCCAACGATGGCTTTATTTACCTGCACCGGTTTGCCGGTCAGCTCGCAGAGCAATTGACTCGTCCGATACAGCTCTTCCGTTCTCGCGCCAGTCGTAACGTTGTAGTATCGCTTTCGCGTATCCAACGCCATCACGATCTCTTCCAAAGCAGCGTTTCCGGCCCGCTCTCCGATTCCGTTGATCGCGCACTCGACTTGACGCGCTCCATTTTCGATGGCTGCAAGGCTGTTCGCGACCGCCAGACCAAGATCATCGTGGCAATGCGTACTAATCGTGATGCGATCCGCATTCTTGAGGCGCTCTCGCAGCGTTCGAATCAACTGCCCATACTCGGCTGGAGTTTGATAACCGACCGTGTCCGGAACGTTTACGATCGTAGCGCCGGCATCGATAACCGCATCGAATACCGTGCACAGGTAATTGATTTCAGTCCGCCCGGCATCTTCCGCCGAAAACTCCACTTCGTCGCAAAGCTTTCGAGCGCGCTCGACAGCATTGACCGCAATGTCGAGAGCTTCGCCTCGCGTCTTATTGAATTTGTATTTCAGGTGAATGTCACTGGTAGCAAGAAAGGTGTGGATGCGCGGGCGAGCGGCGTGTTCGAGCGCTTGCCAGCAGCGATCGATATCGGTGGGCAGCGCACGGGCAAGGCCGGCTACGGTAACCGATCGAACCTCGGCAGAGATAAGTTTCACCGCCTCGAAATCTCCTTCGGACGCGATGGGAAAGCCGGCCTCAATAACGTCGACCTGAAGCCTCTCGAGCTGGTGCGCCATCTTCAGTTTCTCTTCTACATTCATGCTGAAACCGGGAGCTTGCTCTCCATCTCTTAATGTCGTGTCGAAAATTACGATTCGGTCCATTTAGTCTCCTTCGCTGTTTACCTAATGAGCTGCCACTGTTGCCGTGTGCTTTTCCGCCCACGCACGCCCTAAAATTCCTTGCAAAAAAATGTTCTGAAAGTTCTGTACGATTTCTTCACGCGAGTTCGAACCTGACGGCTTGTACCATTGATAGGTCCAATTCAGCATTCCAAGCAGCGCGAAGGCCGCGAGCTTCGGATTGCCATCCGTGATGTTGTACTTCTTCAAAACATCGGCGATGAGCCTTGTTGTCATTCTGACGTATTCCTTCTTACGACGGTTGATTCGTCCGCGGTCCGCGGACCCTAACGTCTTGCACTCATGAAGCAGTCCCGTGACTTCGAGGTTGCGTTCCTCTAATACGAGGCGCAGATGAAGCTCTATCATTGTTTTCAGCCGTTCTAGAGGATCAGAGATCGCTTCGAGCGGCTTCATCACATATGACTCGGTCAGATCGAGGCCGACATCGAGCACGGTGTATAACAAACTCTCTTTGCTCGATACGTGGTGATATAAGCCGGCTTTGGTCAATCCTGCAGCCGACGCGACATCGCTCATTGAAGTGTTGTCATAGCCTTTTCGGTGAAACACCTCGGCTGCGACTTCATACACTCGATTCCGCGTGAATTGGCCATTGCCATCCGTCTTTTTTGAACGCTTTAGACTCATTTGATCGACCTACCGACCGATCGGTAGGTTACTGGAATTGCCGGACCGAGGTCAAGCGTTACATTTTGCAACTTTCCCAAACGTCGTTCGTAGAAGCAGTTGGGACCATGAACGCGGCGGTGGAATCTTTTTCAGATATATACAAAACGCACTACCGTCGTGTGTTCAGCCTGTGCCGTTATCTGCTGAATTCGTTGGACGCTGCGGAAGACGCGACGCATGAGGTCTTCATGCGTGCGCAGCGGAAGCTTGCCACGTACGATCCTTCACTTCCCTTTTCGAGCTGGCTGTTGGGCATTGCAACGAACCACTGCATCGACGTGTTGCGGCGCCGCAATACCGAGAAACGCATTTTTGAATTAAAAGGAAGCGACGGCACCGAACCACCGTCGGGGCGACTGACACCGCTCGGCGAACTGATCGCATCGGAACGCGGTCACGAGGTACGCAATGCATTGAGCCAGCTGTCAGACAAATACCGCGTGCCTCTCGTGCTGGCATATTACAACGAGATGAGCTACGACGAGATCGCAGCCGTGCTTGGTCTCGGGCGCAATGCTGTCGCGACGTTAATTTTCCGCGGCAAACAACAGTTGCGGGAGAAGCTCGGTCAATTGCGCAAAGGTCCCGAGGAGAAGTGAATGTCCTGTTTGACTGAATTCGAATCCGCTGTCTATGCCGATGGAGAACTGCCGGTACGCAAAACTCAAGAGATCGCGCAGCACTTGGAAACATGCGGAACGTGCCGCAACCTGGTGAGTGCCGCTCGCGTTGAAACCCGTGTGTTGGTTGAATGTTTTCAGTCAACCGATTTCATCGAATTCGAATTGGAAGATGAGGCGCTCAGCGCGCCTCAAGCACAGAACATCGGTGTAGTCAGGTTTACAGCGTTTATCTTAGCGATGTCGGTACTGCTGAGGCCGGTGTTGGATTTTCTGGAAGAACTCGGTGTGCACGAACGCATGAATTGGTTCGTCATGGCTGCGGCTTACATTGCTCCGGCAGGAATCCGCTTTGTGGAATCCCTTCTACGCAACGCAAGCTGGATCGCTTTGACGGCGGTTCTATTCCTTGCCCTTGTATTGTTCTCGCGGAGATCGATGCTGACCAGCTCGATCTTGAGTGCTTTGGCTTTCATTACCGTCTTCTCCTCCTCCAGCTACGGACTGGATGTCCGAAGCAATGATAAACCCGTAACGATCCCGTCTGGCGAGACCGTCGATGACACACTTGTCGCCTTCGGCGAAAGCATCACGGTCGACGGTACTGTTACGGGAGATCTCGTCGCGTTTGCGCGGCAGGTCACGGTCCGCGGAATGGTGAAAGGTAACGTGATTTCATTCGCTCAGCACATTGAAGTTGAAGGAACAGTTGAAGGCAGCGTGTTTGGCTTTGCGCAGTCGCTCAATGCACGCGGGGAGATCGCGCACAATCTTTATGCGTTTGCACAGACTGCCGACGTCGCACGCAATTCCCGGATTGCTAAGAACGCAATCGCGTTTACCGCGGAATCCAACATCGAAGGAAGCATCGGAAAAGATGCCTATATTCGCGCGACATCCATAAGGGTTTCGGCTCCGGCGCGCATCAACGGGTCTCTCCTAGGACGAGCCGCCAGACCCGAAAACGTTCATATCGATCCGGGAGCAGTGATCGCCGGCAAGACCGATGTTCAGGGTCCGAGGCCGCGACCGAGCAGGTACTCAACACTGTCGTTTTACGTGTGGCAGACAATCTGGCTCGCCGCAGCTTTTCTCACCGGTTTGCTCTTGTTCTGGATCGTTCCCGCATTATCGCGATTCCGTATAGCGACCACCCGCGATCTGTTGGCGTCAGCAGGCGTAGGTTTCATTGTGCTTGTCGGAATTCCCGTCGCTGCCATAATTGCCGCGGTCACATTAATTGGGCTGCCGCTCGGGTTGATCGCTTTAGCGTGCTGGCTTGTTGCGATCTACTTCGCGAAGATTGTCGTTGCCTGCTTTGTTGGTCGATCCCTTCTAGAGAAAAGCGACACACACGCCTCCACTGCATTGGTCTTGCTTGCGGGGCTCGTACCGATTTTCATCGCGATCAATTTGCCCTACGTTGGGGCGTTAGTGAATTTCCTGCTGATAATCCTGGGCCTGGGAATGCTCGTCGTGCGGGCATTTCAAACGACGGGCTGGGGCTCGGCTCAGGCTGCCTGACGCTGTTCAGCCTGCAACAATTCCTCTGCAGCTCGATAGCCTGTCGCAATTGCCCCGTGCATCGTTCCGGAGTTTCCGTCACTGTTCGTCGCTTCACCGGCGAAAAACAGCGTGTCGACTACGGGCCGCGCCAACACCATTGGTGCTGTGATCCCGCCAACGGGCACATAGCTGTAAGCGCCGAGAGAAAATGGATCGGTCTGCCAGTCCGCAACAACATAAGCGTGGAGGCGATGTTCGACGGACCGCGTACTCAATTTCAGAGTGCTCGCCAATGATTGAATCGCCGCACCGATGATGAAGTCTGTTCCTTTTGACGCCAGATCCGCTGCAGGGGGCCCGCCGGCCCATCCGACAAGTATCGGTGCAGCGATGGGACGCGTCGTCCACCACGTCGGAAATCTTTCGCCGCGTGCATGAATAAAGGCCAGCTTCGTCAACCCGCGCTCTTCCCAGAACGGCGTACCGAAGCACATGACGACCTTCACGACGTGTCCCACCACCAACTGTCGTGCCGCCGTCTCCTTCTCTTTGAGCGCCGGACTGAACCGGACAGCTCCCGCCTGCAAAACCCCCAAAGGAAGAGTAACGATCGCCTTTTCCGCTTCAAAGGCATCTGCACGAACGTAACCCGGCCCCCACTCGATTTCTGAAATAGGTGTGTTGAGATGAAGTTCTACCTGATTTGCATCAAAACGGCTGAACCAATCAACAATGGTATCCAGACCTGAGACGACTCTGAACGGCGTGTCGCCGGAACTTCGATCCGATGCTTCCTGCGCATTCGCGAGGTATTGAACACTGATCACATCGGCACTCGCAGCGTTGAATCCCTCGACGAATTCAAGCGCCGACTTTTTCGTCTCGACGTCTACGTCGATCGTTTCGATGAATTCACGAAAGGACCGGTCCGGATAAGTTTTGGCACGCTTTATTTGTCGAGCAACACTTTGCCAACGCCGCCAAAAGTCATTGCAGTTTCTTAATACACGATTCTCTGAGCACCAGTTGTCGCCTTCAACCGAGCCTGCAAGGACATTCTCCTGCAGGATCAGGTCCCAAAGCTCTTTGGGTTTTCCGTGTACGAATTCCGCGCCGCGCTCGACGGATATCGGGAAACGTGGATCTCGAATCGTGTGAACACGACCGCCCACTCTGCCACGCGCCTCGAGAATCGTGACGTGCAGACCGGCGTTTGCCATTCGCCGTGCAGCCGCCAACCCCGCTAATCCGGCGCCTATCACCAAAGCCGATTGCATGGAGGCCCCCTTTCTTTCTTGGACGCGCGAGGTCAGGACCCGTGAAAGATTCTTTTCCTTTGGATATGCCAAAGGAGTATGCTACCCTCCTTTGGACATTGCAAAGGAGACAAGGTGGAACAAACGAAATCCGAAGTGCTTCAAGGCACTCTCGACCTCATGATTCTCAAAGCGCTCGACGTTCTAGGTCCGCTCCACGGTTATGGAATCGCGCGACGTCTTGAACAAATCAGTAACGATTTGCTGCGCCTGAACGAGGGCACCGTATACACCGCCCTGCTCCGATTGCAGCAACAAGGTTGGATTGGATGCGAATGGGGCGCATCAGAAAACAATCGCAAGGCCAAGTACTACTCGATAACAAAGGCCGGGCGGAAACAGCTTACGCACGAGACGAAAAGTTGGGAGCGCATCGCTGGAGTAGTTGACCGGGTCCTCAGGCTACAGAACGAGCAATAGAGGTCGCTGTGAAGTCATTACGCAAATTCTTAGCGAAAGTTCTTGGCATATTCCGGCGGGGACGCTTTGAACGAGAACTCGAAACCGAAATCCAGGACCATCTGACAAACCTCGAGCTTCGCTTCGTTCAGCAAGGTATGACCATGGACGAGGCACGTTACGCCGCTCGAACTGCGTTCGGTGGAATTGACCGGCTGAAGGAAGCCAATCGAGATCAGTATTCTTTTGCATTCGTCGATCAGGCCTGCCGTGATTTCAAATTCGCATTCAGAAGTCTGCGGAAGAATCCCGGATTTACTCTTGTCGCTGTTATAACCCTGGCGCTCGGCATCGGCGCGAACACGGCCATTTTCAGCGTTCTGAACGGAGTATTGCTTCGCCCCCTTCCCTACCAGCAGGATGAAAATCTTGTACTGGTCCGACAGGAACTGCCGGCCGCGGGCATCCCACGGCTAAATTTTTCCGTACAGGACATCGAGGACTATCGAAATCAGAATTCAACGTTCTCTTCTATGGTGGAGTACCACGAAATGTCCTTTGTGCTGCTCGGGGGAGAAGACCCGCAGCGTGTTCAGACTGGAGTGGTGTCCTGGAATTTCTTTGATGTACTCGGGTTGAAACCGTTGTTGGGCCGTACATTCCGCCCGGATGACGAACGGCATGGGGCGGAAGCGGTGCTTGTGCTGAGCTACGAGTACTGGCAACGTGGGTTTGGCGGCGACCTCTCAATCATCGGCCGGCAGTTTCAGATGAACGATCGGGTCCATGTTGTAGTCGGTGTGTTGCCGCCGGTACCACAGTTTCCTCAGGAAAACGACGTCTACATGCCGACGTCGGCGTGTCCGTTCCGCTCAGCCGATACCTTCGTTGCGAACCGAAATTCGCGAATGATGGGCGTAGTGGGCCGTTTGAAATCGGGCGTTTCCCTCCAAAATGCTCAGTCCGATTTGAGTGTCATTGCGAATCGACTTCAAGAGCAGTATCCCGAGTCTTACCCCAAATCCGGCGGCTATCGGTCCGCTGTCGTTTCCTTAAAGGATCAAATCACCGGAAACATACGTCCCACATTGTGGGTCCTACTTTGTACAGCCGGCTTTGTACTGCTGATCGTATGTGCAAGCCTCGCAAACCTGATGCTCGCTCGATTGCTTCGCCGGGACCGCGAAATTTCGGTGCGAGTGGCGTTGGGAGCAACTCGCCGGCAGTTAGTGAGGCAGTTTCTCACCGAAAGCACTGTCCTAGCGCTCGTGGGCGGATTCCTTGGTTTAAGCGTGGCATTTGCGACGCTGGACGTTCTGGTCGCCTTTGCGGCCCGTTTCACCACACGCGTACAGGAAATACATATCGATGGCCGCGTACTGTTATTTACGGCCGTTGTTTCAATTTTCACCGGCTTGGTCTTCGGCTGTGTTCCGGCGCTTACATCGCGTCGTGATATTGCAGCTTCTCTCCGCGCTGACAGCCGGCGTGCTTCGAATTCCTCACGACATCAGAGGTTCAGGAACGTTCTGATTGTGGTGGAGGTCGCAATCGCGTTCATCCTGCTCGTGGGTGCAGGACTAATGTTGCGCAGCCTGGTGAATCTGCAGGAGGTCGACCTTGGCATACGCGCGGAAAACGTTTTGAGCGCGCGTATAGACTTGAACTTCTCGAAATATTCGAACAATGAAACGATTCGTCGTTTTTATCGGGATCTGCTCGAGCGTCTCCGCGCTATACCCACGGTGACCGCAGCCGGCGCCGGTTCTACATTTCCACTGAGCGACCAGCCACGGCGGATTACCGAAATCAGATTCAAAGACCGCGCCATCGAGGAACCTCAGGCACGGATCCAGACCAACGCGTTCACTGCGAGCCCGGGCTATTTTCAGGCGCTCGGGATGCCGCTTTTGGAGGGACGTGATTTTTCCGATGCCGATCGCTCAGGTTCGATGCCGGTAACGATTGTAAACAGATCTATGGCACGGCATTACTGGCGTACAGAGGGTAGTTTAGGCCGGCAAATCTCAATTGATAATGGAAGCAGCTGGTTGACGATTATCGGAGTTGTGGCGGACTCCAGAAAGAGTCTGGACGCCGAGGTGGAAGACTCTTTCTATGTGCCGTTAGATCAGCTTCCGGTTGCTCGGACGATCTTGATCCGTTCGACGGGGAATCCGGCGAAGATTGCCCAACTGGTGCGTGGCGCCGTTTATTCTATCGACCCGGAGCAACCGGTTGACAGTCTTCGCACGCTGGAGGAAGTCCGTTCAGAATCTATTTCGTCTCCTCGGCTCACGATGACGCTATTGTCCTTGTTTGCGGGCCTTGCCTTACTGATCACAGCGACCGGAATCGGAGGCGTCATTGGATTCTTTGTCAACCAGCGACGTCATGAAATTGGAATTCGAATGGCTCTTGGAGCGGAACACGGCAGCGTCTTGTGGCTCGTGCTGCGCGAAGGCATTATGCTCATCTCGCTTGGACTTTTGTTCGGCTTTGCCGGTGCGTTCGGCCTCGGCCGGCTAATGACTGGACTACTGTTCCGCATTCGTGCAACCGATCCCGCCACGTTCATCGGAGTGGCATTTGTCGTCATCGTTGTTGCTGCGAGCGCTTGCCTGGTCCCGGCATATCGCGCAACAACTATTGATCCAACAACTGCATTGCGTAGCGAGTAATGTAATTCGAAAGGAGTTTCTGTGCGAACGATTGCATCAATTCTGTCTGTCATGGTTCTCGCGATAACCATCGTAGCGACTCAACAAACCGGGGAGCCAAAAACAATGCCGGTCTTTGAAAGCAAGACGACGTTACTTCGACCCGTGAACTATCGAGAGTGGGTCTTCGTGGGAAGTTCTCGCGGGCTCAGCTATGCTGCGAACCCTCCGGCGCAAAGCCAAGCTTCATCCGGCATGGGCGAGATGTACCACAATGTCTACATCACTCCGAACGCCTACCGCGAGTTCGCCAAGACGGGAAAGTTCCCGGAGGGAACCATGCTCGCGATGGAAATGGCATCCGCGGATACGAAGCGGGAGCCTGGCCTTCAAGGTTCGTACGAGAAGGAGTTCATCGGACTCGAAGTCTCCGTCAAGGACAGCAGCCGATTCGAGAGCGGATGGGCTTACTTCAATTTCTCAAACGGAATGGGATCCTCGTATAAGGATAAAGCTGAACCCTTCCCAGCGAGCGCAGGTTGCGTGGCCTGCCACAAACAGAATGCAGAAACGGACAACGTATTTACACAGTTCTATCCTGTGCTAAGAGCGGCAAAACCGAAATAGGAGAGAACAGAAAGCCGGGTGAAGTATTAGGCAGCTCTATCAATTTTTGCGGCCAGGATGAAGTCGCTTTCTGTGAGGCCGTTGATCTTGTGAGTCCAAATCTTCACCTGAGCTTTTCCCCACGCCAGATAAATGTCTGGATGGTGTCCTTGCTCCTCGGCAATCGCTCCGACCTTATTGACGAAGTCCAGGGCAGTCTTGAAGTCGGAAAATTTGAAGTCTTTTTCGATGTGATGGTTGTCAACGACGTTCCAGTTCTTCACTTGAGATGCTAATGGTTTGATCTGTTCCGCATTCAGAGGAGGCACACCGCCTCGGCATGGAACGCAGGTTTGTTCAGCAAGGCCCATAATCGAAAACCTCCTTCGGTACCACTTTCATAGCAGCTTAGAATATCGATCATGTTGGATCAACTTGCCCGCAAATTGCGGCACGACGCGCGAATCACCGTCCTCACAGGAGCTGGAGTTTCCGCAGCGAGCGGTGTGCCGACATTTCGTGGGCCGGATGGACTTTGGAGAAACTTCCGTCCGGAATCTCTAGCGACGCCGGAGGCGTTCCGTCGTGACCCCAAATTAGTGTGGGAGTGGTACGACTGGCGCCGGCAGGTTTTAGCCACGAAGAAACCAAACCGCGCGCATGAGGTACTGGCGACCTGGAGCGTCCGATATCCGAACTTTAGATTGATCACGCAGAATGTGGACGGTCTACATGAGCGCGCCGGGACACGGAACGTGATTCGGTTTCACGGATCCATCTGGGAAGTACTGTGCTGGAACAATTGCAAGGCATCACCTCCAAGATCGTGGGACGAGACAGTTCCCTTCTCCGCGATTCCACCGCCTTGCCCGCATTGCGGCGGAATCGTCAGGCCGGGTGTCGTTTGGTTCGGTGAAGGAATTGAGCCGGATGTCATGCGGCAATCAATGGACGCACTCGATTGCGACGTGTTCTTCACGATTGGCACGTCCTCGATGGTGTATCCAGCCGCATCTCTGGTTCACGAAGCCAAAGCTCGCGGTGCTTACACGGTGGAAATAAACATGGAGGCGACGCCTGCGTCCCGCCTTCTCGATCTGGCATTACAGGGTCCCGCGAAAGAGATACTGCACAACCTCGAGCAGTCGCGGATATGAAATTCAGAAATCTTGGAGTCTCCAATTTCCAATGTGGATTAATAAATCGCCCGATATTTAGCTAATCCGAATTGGAAATTGCAGATTCCAAAAATTCTGGATCACAAGTTCCTAGGCCGTCTCAAGAGGTTCATCTTTCGTAGGCGGTGGGAAGACACTGTCGATCAATTTCAGATCTTCAGTCGTCAGTTGCCACCTTGTCCCGCCTGCATTCTCACGAACATGCTCCACGTTGCTTGCTTTTGGAATAGCAAACAGGCTGTCGCGGCGCGTTAGAAAATTAAGGGCTACCTGTCGAGGCGTTTTGCCGTGGCGTTGAGCAATGGCTGCCAGAGCTTTCGCTTGTTTGCTGCTGCCCAGAGGGAAGTCGCCTTGACCAAACGGCGAATAACCAACTACCGCAATGTTCTGCGACTCGCAATAAGGAATCAAACGGCGCTCGACGCCCCGCGACCGCAGATGATAAAGCACCTGATTACAAACGATCCCTTCTCGCGTTAAGGCTTTTTGCGCCTCCTTCAACTGTTCAACATCCAGATTGCTCACGCCGATGTACCGGATTTTTCCTGCCGCGACCAACTCTTCCATTGCCCGCATCGTTTCCGCAATTGGATGTGAACCGCTCCACCAGTGAAGCAGGTAGACGTCGAGGTAATCCGTGTTCAGCCGCTCTAAACTTGCTTCGCAGGCGCGAAGCGTTCCTCGATATGACGCATTCGAAGGCACAACTTTACTGACCAAAAAAATCTCATTCCTGCGGTTACGAATGACTTGGCGGACGATTTCTTCGGCGCCTGTGTACATCTCCGCCGTATCGATGTGCGTCATACCGAGCTGGACGCCGACCTCCAGCGCATCACGTGCGTCGCTTTTTATGGCCCATGTTCCCTGTCCAATCACTGAGACTTTCTTGCCTGTGGCGCCGAATTCCCGAGTCAGCATGTTCGTTTTCCCTCATGACCGGCATGTTAACGTGTGATCGTGACACGGAGCAAAAGCTACATTGTCGATTTACTGCTTATCAGTATCGTTGTGATCTGGGGTTTTAACTTTGCAGTGATGAAGTTAATGTATCGTTACTTCCATCCCATCGCGTTCAACGCAATTCGCTTCGTGATCGCTTCTCTTACGATGCTCGGCATGCTCAAGCTGCGCGGTGAAAGCCCGCGAATCGAGCGTAAGGATCTGCGTGGGATCCTATGGCTGGGCTTTCTGGGAAATACGTTATACCCATTCGTCTTTGTGCTAGGGCTCGATCGGACGAAAGCAGGTAATGCCGCACTGCTCATGTTACTGACGCCTGTCTTTGCGTTTCTCATCGCAGTTGCGATGGGAAAGGAGCATTTCAAAGCTCTAATTCTGATCGGAATCACTCTGTCATTTACCGGAGCTGCAGCGATCGTGCTCTTCGGGACGAACGAGTTGTCCATCTTCGATTCCTGGCTCGGAAATCTATTGATGATTGCAGCGTCCGTTTGCTGGGCGTGGCAGAGCGCCGAATCCACGCGCCTTCTTCCGAAATATGGACCAATACGACTGACGGTTCTCGCGATGGTCGCGGGTACGATCATCATGGTGCCGCTATCGGTTCCGTGGCTGGCAAATCAACACTGGCGCGCTGTCCCCGCGATCGGATGGCTGGGCCTGGCGTACTCCGCTTTGCTGTCGATCACGTATTCATACTTCGTGTGGGCGTACGCGATAGACAAAATCGGCATTGCTCACACATCGGTGTTCAACAACGTTACTCCCATCGTCGCGCTTTTCGCTGGTTGGCTCGTGCTGGCAGAGAAGCCCGTGATCGCGCAGCTCGGGGGCGTGGCATTGGTATTGGTCGGAGTCTTCATGGTTCGTTCACACAAACCGACTGTTCTTCCGGACGAATGACTTCCAGAGGCTTTTGGAGTATCCTGTCCGACCGCTCTTAGAAATCGCTGATGAACTTGAAAGCTATTGGAATCCTCTACTGGCGCGAGATCCGATCGGCTCTTCGCGACCGGACGATCGTTACGAACAGTATTCTGCTACCGATCTTCCTTTATCCGTTGATCATATGGCTTGTATACACGGGACTGACGTTCGTTTCCGGCCAGAATGAAGGGCTCAAGTCGCGGATCATGCTAAAGGACTTCCCGCCGATGCACGAGACATTGAAGAGAGAATTCGAAAGGGACGAATCCGTGGTTCTCGTGACTTCTTCAGACCCGGCCGCTGATGTTCGTACGGGAACCCTGGATGCGCTCGTAGAGTTCGTACCGGCACAATCAACTCCGGCCACTACAAACAATTTCACGACTCGGATTACATATGACGAGTCTCGAGATGCGAGCAGCCAGGCCAGGCTCCGAGTCGCCCAGAAAATCTCGCGTTATCGCGAGAGCTATCTCGAGCTGCAAGCGGTGAAACTAGGAATCTCGCGAGCACAATACCAAAACTTCTGGATCGACGACCGCAAGATTTCGAGTGGCCGTGGAGTGGGTGCATTGATGGCGGTGATGCTACCGCTGTTTTTCATCATCATGCTGGCGGTCGGCAGTATGCATCCTGCGATCGATTCGACGGCGGGAGAGCGCGAAAATTCAACCTGGGAAACGATGATGACGGTTGCGACGTCGCGCGCGAATATCCTCGTTGCAAAATATCTTTACGTCGCAACGATGGCGTTTACGGCCGCATTTCTGAATCTCTTTGCGATGATTTTTTCTATGGGAACGATTTTGGGTCCGCTCTTCGGCAGCAATCTCTCGCTCCGGATTCCATTGCAGTCCGCTCCTGTAGTCCTGATTGGCGCGCTTCTCCTTGCTCTGTTTGTAGCCGGCGGCATGATGATCCTGGCTTCCTTTGCGCGTACCTATAAGGAAGGCCAAGCGATGACCAGTCCTTTCTATATTGCCCTGATCATACCCGTCATGTTTCTTCAGACGCCTGGTCTGGAATTCACTACGCGAATCGCTCTCATTCCGGTTGCGAATGTGATGATGATGATCCGAGAAGCATTCCAAGGTATTTATCATTGGCGCCCTATCGGAATCACGCTAGGTGTCGAAACGGCCTGCGTCATTTTGGCGCTGCGCGTGGCGATGTTCGTTATCCAGCACGAAGACTTCATCCTTGGCAGTTACAACGGAAGCTTTGGGAAATTTGTGAAAGAAAGGTTCTTTAGATGAACCAACCTGTAGTTGTACATAATCTTCGAAAAACTTTTTACGATGAAGGCCGCGGAGAAATCAAAGCTGTGGACTCGGTCAACTTTGAATGCCGTGAAGGCGAAATTTTCGGCCTGCTTGGCGCCAATGGCGCAGGGAAGACGACGACGCTTCGCATGCTTTCGACAATACTCGCGCCAACGTCTGGTAGTGCCACGATTATGGGGCACGATGTGGTTCGAAGTCCCGAAGGCGTGCGCAAGAACCTCGGTTTTTATTCCGCAACCACAGCCCTCTATCCTCGACTCACGACACGCGAGACGATTGATTTCTTCGCTAGGATCAATCAGTATCCCGCCGATCTCGTCAAGCAACGTGTGGACTACCTCATCGACCGATTCGGTTTGGCTAAATACGCCGACGCGCGCGTCGAGAAGCTGTCATCCGGAATGAAGCAGAAGGTATCCATCGCACGGACCATTGCTCACAATCCGTCGATTCTGATTTTCGACGAGCCCACTGTCGGGCTTGACGTCTTGAATGCGTTGGATGTCCAGGAAACGATCAGTGATTTACGTGCCGAGGGCAAGACGATCATTTTTTCCACTAATATTATGAGCTAAGCCGAACGCATCTGTGATCGCATTTCTCTCATCCATGCCGGTCACATACTTGCCTGTCATACGCTGTCAGCCTTGCGGCAAAGCACACACCAACACTATCTCGAGGATATCTTCGTTTTATACGTGAAAGCCGGGCAGGCAACCGCATGAATTGGCAGGTCCTGCGACTCCTTTATCTCCATGAAATCAGGATGCTCTTGCGCGCCAGGCGAACTGTCGTGCTGGCTGTGGTTTTGCCGGCGGTGATCATGCCCTTGATGCTTTACGCGCAAAAGTAT
>Ga0114129_10008119_pt1 | contig 14960 bp, 17 predicted proteins | sample RhiMetdeltSRZDD1_FD_80071 | JGI IMG/M metagenome (GOLD analysis project Ga0114129, IMG submission 80071) | Populus rhizosphere microbial communities from Tennessee, USA - Rhizosphere MetaG P. deltoides SRZDD1 (version 2) (version 2) | ecosystem: Host-associated > Plants > Roots > Rhizosphere >...
CGAACATCAATAGTACGCCGTAATCTGTAAAGTAATCGACAAGAGTTGGAGTAAAATGCTCTGCAACTGATTCAACAAGTGGATTCTGAGAGGAGAGAAATGGATTGATTGCGTTTAGGTATCTAAACGAAGCGGTGTGGAATACTCCTGAAGATATTATTGCGATACCTATTACTGCAAATGCGCCCAATGCTATGAGATTATTTCTGGCGAAGGTCTCATCCCCTGTGAATCTCCTTATCATGAAAGAGATGGCCAAGAAGATTGTGCCACCGATCAATGAAATGCCAGGCAAACCTACTACAAAGGATAATCCAGGTCGAGGAAATGCGCCCGCAGATAATAAAGTGGCCACAGTAAAGGTTATGGCTACTATGAGTGGTATTGTAAGATCTTTTCTAAAGAATGTTACTGCAATGAAGAATAACGAAATTGGAATACTGAAATATTGCACTCCACCCCATGAGGCATTCGCTAAACCTAATATAAGTCCCCCAACGACCGCCTTCGCAATCGCAATGGCAGGACGGTTCTTAAATGAGGAGACAAAAAGATAGGTTGCAAGAAGTGCAAAAAACAAACCTAGCGGTTCTGATTTGAACCAACCTAAATTGCCTCGTTGTATAATTGCTGGGGAGAATGCAAAAAGTAAAGCTGAAAACAATCCAGCGGTCGTTCCGCTAAGTGTCCTAACCAATGCAAAAACCACTATAGTTGTTAATGATCCAAGAATGACAGGTAATAGAATAGTGAAATCCAAAAGTGAAGTATTACCTCCAAATGCCTTATACAAATAGGCAGCAGCTATATGAAGCCCTGATTGAGATGTCTTCGGAACATCACGTCCTTCAGGATACCAAGATAATGTATCATGCCATTTCCAATAAGCATCTAGACCATTATCAACAATATACTTGGTGGCGCGATAATCAAAATACGGATCGAACTCATTGAGATAGAATCCATATTTTATTGGAAAGGACCGCATAATGAATGCGGTTGTAAATGCTATACATAATATTCCAATTACAAGCAAGTGACGCATTTGAAAGTGCCGATTACCAACTTTGAAAAGCGTTGAGCTTCCACTTAGCATGAAGCTCATTCTTTTAACCTATTTTTTAACTTATGCCGATATGCAAGACAAATTTGAGTTCAGAAGAGTTTGTAAATCCAATATTTAACACTAAACTAGTCTGCGACCCCAGTTTGATGTATAAATCAACCTAAAAAAAGTATCAATATTTGTGATACATGTTGAGAAAAAGAATTTTCCAAAAAATGGAACGAAAGAAGGGGGGATTAAACCTTCGTATCAGGTGCCTGATACTCAGGCACCTACTTCTTTTTACCCTTCTTTGCAGACTTTGACGCTTTCTTCTTTGCAGCCATTTTCAATTATATAAAAAAGAAATCGTATATAAGTTTTAATTTTTGTCGGATTATTTTAGACACATCATTCTTGTTCTAATATTTTTGTTGGACATACCGTAACCATTTTTGAGAATCGTACTGCGTCTTCTCTTGTACCTACGATGGAATTATAATGCATCGGAATCGCCACATTCGGTTTAATGAGATCATTTACAGCTTCGGAGGCCTCTTCGGCAGTCATTACATATGTTCCCGAGACTGGTGTGAGGGCAATATCAGGTTTTGTCATTTTCATTTCCGGAATTAAATCGGTATCTCCCGTATGGTAAATGCGAACATTGTTGATAGTAACTATGAATCCCACTTTTCCGTCTTTCTTTGGATGAAAATCCTTGTTCGTATTGTATGCAGGAATCGTTTCAACCGCGATATTTTGAAGGTTTATTTTCTCTCCTGGTACGACTCCTTTAACTTCCTTGACATCAAGAGTCTTTAGTTGATCCACACACTCCTTTGCCGCAACTATTACAGTCTCTTTGTTGATGATTTTAGCCAAATCATCTAGTGAAAGATGATCAAAGTGATTATGGGTTATGAGGATCAGGTCCGCATTATGTAGATCATTGTACTGTTTGGCCAATTTGAACGGATCAACGTACAGAATCTTGTTGTTATAGGAAAATTGAAATCCATCATGTCCGGTCCATTTCAAATTTATTCCGCCGTATTCAAGCATACCTTAAAGTAGACTTCATTGTGATTTAAGCTTAAGGTCGGTAATGGTTTGCTATCATCATTCTATTATTAGACAAAGTGATTACTAGAACATCATTCTTGATTAGCCTCTTTAACAAGTCATGATCTAGGGTTGCTACGGCACAATTATTCTTAGTCGCATATTCAATCAAGAGATCATCTACGTGATAGCCAATTTCTCCGATTTTCCTAATTTCGAAGTTTAGGTTAGCAATTTGGATAGCACTTTCGGCTATTTTTGACCGTTTAGGTCCACCTCTTTGCTTAATCTTTTCTAATTCGTCGATCACAGCTAAAGGGACGATAAACTTCAATGGACCTAATTCGTATTCTAACTTATCTTGGCAAGTTGTACGGCTCGAAACAATTGTCATCAAAAAACTACTATCGCAGAGTACTTCCATTTTTCATCGGTGTCTGAATTCGAATGTCCTCTCGTGAAATATAAATGAAATTTTATCAATGATCTTCTTTGATTGACAACTGGTAATTGTTTTGATAAGAATGGGTGAATCTAACGTCCAAAAACTTCAATATAAGGCGTATAGCTTAGGAGAGTTGATTGAAAAAAATCACCACGCAAACTGGAATTAAAGCAAAACCGGAAAGAATCTGGGATATTCTTACAGATTTCAGTAGTTATGAGCTATGGAATCCATTCATGACAAAAATAATCGGTGAACCGAACCTAGGTAACAAAATAGAAGTGCATATAAGAACGATCAGAGGAAAGAATCGAGTTTACCACCCTGTTATTACTAAATTGGATGAGAATAAGGAATTAAGATGGCAGGGGAGATCCATATTGCCTGGAATATTTGATGGTGAGCGGATTTTTCAGATCGAAAGTACTTCGCCGGAAGAAGTAACCTTTACTCATATAGAAATTTTTAGTGGATTGGGTGCGAAGTTTCTTGGCAGAGGTCTAGACCACGATTTGCAACAAGGATTTCAAGAGATGAATAACGCTCTAAAGGCGAGAGCTGAATCTAGCGTCTGACTACAATTAAATGTAGGTACTAAGTATTACTTGTGCAAATTAATCAGAGAATTTTCGGCCTATTATCTTTTCGCATTTTGACGAAAGCTCCAATCCAATCTATTCCTGTGTAATATATTAGCCATCTCGACAAGTATAGAACCGTAAACCAAATCTACGAGCTCTCTGAAGGTATAAAATTACCCAAAGTGTCTTATCATAATTATCGATTTATTGCAGTCGTGTCAAATTAAATTAAGATTTCCGTTTCATAAATCTTAAGAAGTCGCCGATTGAGACTCAGACGGTTCTTCTGATAAAGCGGATAGTATTCTAGCATTCACATCGTCGAGATCTAAATGTTGATTCAGGTAATCTACAAAGTTGGTCGCAGTAATTATTCCCAATGTTTTCTTCTCATTAACAACTACCAGATGTCGTACCTTGTTCTGCATCATTACATTTGCTGCCGTCTCCACAGATGAATTAGGGTCTATGGTTACTATAGGAGAAGACATTATATTCTTAATTATGTGTTGATTGCTACTTGCGTCTTGAACACAAACCTCTCTAACTAGGTCCCTCTCTGTTACTATTCCTACCGCCTGATCATTCTTGTCTACGACTACCAAGGAACTTACATTCTTGTGTTTCATTTTCCGTGCTGCTTCTTGAGCGTTGTCTTCTAGCCCGATAGTTTCGATCCTAGTAGTCATTATCTCACCTATGCTCTTAACCATTACATTCAGAGTTAGTAGATTAGGTTCTTATAAATTATCATTAGGGTCGCAAGAAGAAAGCTATCAAAAAAGTTCCAAATTAAAGTGGTAGTATATATCAGTAATTTTATTTCAGTAAAGCACAACGTGACCGAAACAATAAATGGAATTTAGCTCATAAATCAAAATATATTTGTCTTGCCTCCCACACTCAATCCTAGTTCGTTATGGCGTTTGAAGAGGAGAATCCTGAGGGATATTTAGCCGCAGAGTACTCTATAAAACTGGATGAGTTCATGGTCCTAATTAAACGAGGACATCTTGTTCTATTTTCCATATTCTAAATCACCTTTACACACTTTCAATACGGGTATTATCTAATCACAATACCGGATGATGAATTAACGAGTCCTCAATATATTGACGTAACTTTTGATTTGCTTTGTTGACTCGAAAGGAACTAACGGTCCAAAACAAGAATGTCCCTCTTCATAAGTTAGTTCCGAGTTGACCATGAGAAAGATTACATCGCTAGAATAAACTGAACTTAATTTTCAAATGTACGAGTACTTAGATATCAATTAACACTAGTACTTGATTTTTTTTACTTCTAAAATAAACATAATTGAAAGAAATCTGATTTCGTTGTTACATTTGAACAATGTTTTTCACCCCCGTTTATTAAATACGAAAGCTAGAATTGCTAATGTATGACTTCAAAAGTGGATCAACTAGATCTGAGGAAAGGGGTGAAGGATGTTTTGAAAAATGTTGGCAAGAATCTCGGCAAAATTCAGGACATTAAAAACACTGACTCCAAGCTTGATCAGTCCAAGTCCAGCTTTGCGGGAATAGTATGGGAGAAAGATCAGAATTTGAACCACAATAACTTAACTAATTCAAATTCGAGTACTTCAATTGACACCTTTACTCCAGAGGCTAGTGATAGTAAAGCAAGTGATGTCAAGGAATTCAAAATAGATGTCCTTGAAAGAACCACTGTATTCAGTAATAAGGTTTCAATGTGGATTTCATGAACACCAACCGGGTTCTGGATTAATTGGATGGGATCAATGAAGGCTGGTAGTGCCTAAAGATCCAATCATTTTATTTTTAATGAAACAACCTGCTGATCCCTGAAGGGGATATTTTACCTTCCAATTAGTATCATAGAAGCTGAGTCGGAGTAATGCTTTTTGTTGGATCTTATCCTCATAAGTAACTGACAATGTAATTCAAACGATGTATAATTTGCATTGAGCCAAATATCCACCTAAGGTTCTTTTAAGTGCTCTTGATTAAGTGGTAGGCGAATAAAGGCAGCAGGTAATTCAAACCGAAGTAGTGATTTAAAATATTTTTATAGCCTCCATTTCCAATGTGTTAACCTGAACGAAGTAACGTTAGAATACGATAAGGGTACTATTTTGATAAAAGGGTTAGTGAACATCCCGAATGCAAAATATGATCGGATGCGAAATTGTTTACGGTCTGAGGGTATTCATTATAGTCAAATTATTCAATTCCTTAACTTGAAGAAAATAGCATATGAAGACAAAGTTATGGATCTGATTCCATTTCAACACCCGCTACAGACTGCAAGCTCACTAAACCTGAGAACCTATCAGAAGGAAGCTCTAAAAAACTGGTCTTTAGAGCATAGACGTGGATGCGTAATCCTCCCAACCGGTGCTGGTAAAACGATCATAGGACTAAAGGCTATGGAAATAGTCTGCTCCTCTTCATTAGTAATTGTGCCTACCCTTGACTTGATTTATCAGTGGGAAACCGCAATATCCAGATATTTCGATGGGATCAAGGTCGGCCAAATAAGTGCAGGTAAGGAGGATCTTCAAGCAATCACGATATCGACATATGATTCTGCGTATATCAAGGCTTCTCGCCTAGGCAATAAATTTTCTTTGATCATATTTGATGAAGTCCATCACTTGGGCGCTCCATCGTATAGATCAATAGCTGAATCGTTTGTTGCTCCATACAGACTCGGATTAACGGCCACAATTGAAAGGGAAGATCGTATGGATCAGGAATTTCCACAGTTAGTCGGGAAAATTGTTTATGTGGAAAATGCAAATAGTCTGGCCAAAGGAAAACATCTTGCTGAATATGAAATAGAGAGAAGACAAGTGAATATGTCACCAGAGGAAGAAACAGAATATATCAAGAATACCAAAATTTACAGGATGTGTTTAAAAAAGATCGGCATAAACATGAATGCGCCAAATGCCTTTAGAAGGCTAATTATGATATCTTCTAAAAGCAGCCTAGCAAGACGTGCTGTCCTAGCGCGAAACAAGGCATCTAAAATAGCATTAAACAGCTCAACAAAGATCGACGAATTAAGACAAATACTTTCAGAAAATCGTGGAATCAAAACCATTATATTCACTCAACACAATAGTATGGTGTACAAGATTTCCAATGAATTTCTAATACCTTTCATCACACATAAATCCAATAAAGAAGAACGGCAAGACATCCTTAATGGATTCAGATCCGGCAGATTCAAAGCATTAGTTACTTCTAAAGTTCTCGATGAGGGTGTGGATGTACCTGATGCAGAGCTCGGCATTATAGTAAGCGGAAGTGGAAGCAAAAGAGAATTTATACAAAGGTTAGGGAGGCTTTTAAGACCCAAAAGTGATTCAAGAAAAGGTAGACTTATTGAGATTATTTCGTCAAGAACGCAGGAGGTGATGAGTAGCAGAAAGCGAAGAGAGACGTTAAGCGGGCTTAATATGCAAAAAAGTTAATCGGAAAATTTCAAATAGCTCTGAACAAGGAAATTAGAAATTAATTCGATTTTCAATTAGCCTAATGTATTTTGATTTTTAATCATTTCATAACTCTTAAAAAATTAATCCTTCAAATTATTTACTAGTGGTTAGGACTTTTAGCGACAGCATCAACAGTGTATGTTACGGTAAAAGGTTCACCACTTGTTTTATGAAATACTACTGCACTTCCCGTGAAGACAAATGAGCCCGTACTAATTGGAGTATCTGTCACTCTTACTGGAGTATCAGTAAACATTGTCATTGTTGAAAGGGCTATTGTTCGGTTTACAATGGAACCTGATTTATTCACAGGCAAAGTTGCGTGATATGGTTCTCCGTGTTCGGTGTCAGGTACTATCTTAGGGTAATAATCATGAAGGACTTCTATTTCTATTGGCTTGCTAGCGGTGAATGTAATGACTCCTGTCCAAATCTTACCATCGTCACGTAGAGGAAGACCAAATACAATCTGATGTGGTATCTTACCTTGAGGAGTAACTGCCGGAGATGCAGGATTTGACATCTCGGTTTTCTGGGCAATGAAGGTATCGCTACTATTTGATGATTTAGATCCGATGTCGATAGAATTAAGAGCTGACGCATGTAAACCACTAAAGGTAGACATACTTCCAAGAAATACTAGTGTACCTATTATAGTCAACATAAATTTAATGTTAATATGCATGTGGGGTGGTACTCAACTTAAGTTGAATTTATTAGTTACTACTCAACCGATCCGAAGTGCCACCTTGCTTGTCAATCTTCCAGAATTCATATTTAGTTATAGATTTTCAGGTCTTTTTACCAATTACTCATAGGTAACATTCTTACCATTTCAAACTATCTTAACTTGTAGGATACTTTTACTTTATTCTGCTAATTCTATTTGTGAACTGACAATTTTGCACTTGACTTCAGTAAGGTCATAACTCGATCAATAGTGCCTTTAATAGATTCGCATGACGATGGCTTGTTAGCACATTTGTCTATATCAATTTCCACATGCGTGGGATTGAATTCTTTGCGCTCCTGTCTATACTCATTATGTATAAATAAACCGACAAGAACTTCTTTTATTAGCGGCATCAATCCAGCTCGACCACCAAATGCTCCATTAGAATTAATTATCCAAAACATTTTTGTTGATTCATAATTTTTAGGAAAAACTGCTTTCTTTGTTCTTATAGCCTCTTCTGAATAATAATGGCCTCCTATTCTTATCCATCGCCTGGAAATTACATTGGCAATTTTCGCAAGTCTCTGGCATGATAAGCAAGTATCATCATAAATCATAAAGGGACGTGAAAAATTATCAAAAGAACTCAAGTATTGTCTACACTATTATGGTCTTTCCGCTCTATTATGTATTGCGACAATTTTCTTCTAGTCTTATTCGGATTCTGGATAACCGTTCGCTCAATGCTATTATTGAACCCGTAAAGGGCATTGGAATGAAAGAGAGGCAAAAGGCATCCATAAATGAGTTGAGTAAAAAGTCCTTCTGAGAATAATATTTAATTGTCAATCTCCAGGAGGTGCAGTCCCAAGCTAACCAACTTTATAAGAAATTAGGGTTGTGGTTGTATTGTAAATATTCCCTTGAATAGTAATATGAGTCTGATTTTTTGCTAGCCTCAAATTAATTAAACGTTTTTTGAATTTATGTCTGCAAGGCGCAGAGGCTCCGGAATCCATTCATTAATTTTGGTCAATTTAGTTGCGAGCCCTACAGCCGAGTGCAGACTAATGGAATGTCCCACACTTACAAAGATATCTTTTCCTGATTCCTTGTGTACCCTGAACCCCAGAATATCTCCTTCATATTCAACAAATCCATTATCTAAAATTACTCCCACAAACAGTTTTTTTGCGACTCCAATAGTAGGTATTCCACTGACATAACCCACGTAGCTAGCCAATCCGCATCTTCTTGGATGGAGCACACCATGTCCATCCACCAATAATACATCGAAAGGGTGTTTGAATGTTCTTATGGTCTTAAGAATTGGGACAGCTTCCCTTAACATGAATAGTCCGGGTATGTAAGGAAACTTTACCAGTGATTGGGTGGAAACTGATTCAATTAGCTCTAACTTAAAATTCAAAATGACTGCGGCTGTGCATGCAATATTGTGTCTATAACTTACATCCACTCCACAAATATATTCAATTTTTTTCGATATACAATCGTCGGTTATTATCTTTTTAGCGATGCATACCTGTAAATCTTTTGCCCATTGATAATTTAGAGAAGGTACTGAAGGCGTTAGTTTAACTATGGCAATGGATAAATTATATTCTTTTTATCAGTTCAATATTGCCATATCTAACTTTTTTATTTTGAATCCAACAATAGATGGTATTCCAAATCTTTCAAGGTAAAAGAGTACATTTTAGCAAAATGACAATAAAGTTCAAGAAATCTTGGCGATAAGAAGAAATTATAGAGTACATTTCAACTTGTCAATGGATAAAGTAGAACTTGAATCCCAAATAACATACTTCAGATACAAGACATTGGAAGATATGCTTAAGGTAATTTTATTTTCAACTCAGTCTGCCTTGGGACTTACACCAATGCTGTATCATATAAAATATAAGAATGACGAGATACTCTTCATTGAAACAGGGGCTCTAGGCGGCGCAGTAGTTCATTATATTGTCGAAAAGGATAAACCTACGAAGAAATTCATCGAATTGAAGCAACTTACTGGAGAATATCAGTTTATGGATAAAATAGGGAATGATACTCATAGTATCTATATACCTATTTTAGAACTAGAAGGCTCAACTCTATTATTTCCAAATTAGATTCTCAGATGCTTTGGGAAAGTAGGTTTTTCCTAGTGATGTTGGATTACAACGGGATGAACAGGACTGGAAATAAAATTAATTAACTTGCAACATTGATATTTTGTGAATTGTTGAGAATTGGTTTAACCAGGAGTATTAATCTTTCTCATAGGGACAACCAACTCTATTCATTAGCATAGCTGATTAATGTCCTGTCTTTCTCCCATGTGTTTATCCATGATCTCTATGAATGTTATGAATAATTTTCTAGTCGTGCATTCAGATTAAATGAAGTATACAACTATCTCATTTTATGTTAGACAATCGTCTTTCACACTGTAGTTATACTTTGTTTGGTAGAACTTGTCGATAAGAAACTATGAACAAGACAAACCTAGGATTGTTTGCAATCCTCGCTATAGGGATGTTGACAGCTTTAACTGCAACGACCCTAACTATTGCCACACCAGTATTTGCATCAAAGAAACACTGTGAAGACAATGGAGACAACAATTGCAATTCCACCCATAATACTCAGAAAATAAAGGCAAAAAATGAATGTGAAATAGAAAACAAGAATAAGGACCACAGTAGTCATAACGACAATTTGAATGGGTTACTCTGTCTGCAACAGAATGCGAATGTGAGAGATTCTGCATTAATAAATTCTTCAGTGTTTGGCAGCCCATTAGACGAAGCGCCCTTACCATAGTAACAGTGGTCAATACGCTTGGACAGTAAGGAATGTCCAATCCGACCTCCTTTTTATTTTCTGCTAGTGTAGGGAGTCAAATTTGTAACCCGTGATCAAGATATTGATTGTTGAGTAGGGATTCCTGTTCAGGTCGATTATACTTGCTGTAATGCGCTGTTTTACACAACTCAGTCGAGTAACGACCTCAGATTAAGTCTTTTTATCGCGCGGTTAGAAATCTGGTTACGATGAATTGAATACATAATCAAGCTTGAGCAAAAATCTATTAGCCCAGGTCTACATAGTTCAGTATAAATACAATTTTATAAATCTAAACATTACAGAAATTACATGTCTTATCCAAACGATATCTTCGCAAGGATGTTTAGTGGTTCGGGAAAAGAAACATTGCTTTATCCAAAAGAAGAGAGTCAGATTAAAGATTATTACGAAGCGGAAGATATTCTGCAAACCAATATTTTTAACATAATGCTCAACAGAAGATCACAAAGAAAGTTTGAGGATAGAACCGTAGAGGACTGGAAAGTAGAAATGATCTTTGCTGCAGCTGACACTGCACCTACGGCAGGTGGTTTTCAAGGTTTCGAAATTTATAACATCAAAAATGATGATGTAAAAAATAAACTTGTAGCAGCTGCAAATAATCAGCCGTATGTTAAAGCGCCAATTGTATTGGTATTTTGTATGAACCCTGGAAGAGTAAAGATGAATTTTCCTGAACCTATAATCAAGAAGTTTTCACAACAGGACTCCACGCTTGCAGCAGCTTACTCACAGTTAGCAGCACATGCCCTAGGCTTAAGCTCGATCTGGATAGGAATGATAGACGAATTGATGGTTATGGAAGCATTGAATATTGATCTTATCCCCTCTTCGATATTGTGCATCGGTTATCCAAAGAAGATGCTACAACCAAAACCAAAGAGGAATCTGAAGGAGCTTATCCACGAAATTTGATTCTGAACAAACCAATAATGGTTTGAACCGGCCCAGCATTACTTGTGAGCTTCAATTACAGTATCTATTTTATTTTCTAGATTGAGAATATTTGTCAGTATCTTTTCGTGGTGACTTTCGAATTCTTGAATTGATTTCAAGGCTTTGTCATGACTTTCTTCCAGTTCTTTTACGCGTTGTAGCACATCATCCTGTTTATCAGATGTTTTCTTTTGTCTATTGTAAACCCACCAGCTTACAACAGCACCAATTACGGCTCCTATAAGGATGCTGAGGTAAGTGCTCGAAGTATTGGTCATATCTATACAATCTTTTGAGAGCTCCGGAATGCAGCCCCATATTGCAAGAATTTCAAACCACATTCTAATTCAAACATTTTAACTGACGTGTCAGTATATTAGTGTAAATAATTTGATTGCAAATAGGTGTATCAAATCATAAGATTGAAGAATTTAACTAATGGAGATAAAAGCAACGGGCGACTTAGTTAGGGATTTAATATAGCCCTACCAATTATTTTTCCTGCCTTTAACTCCTGCAGCGCTTCATTTGCCTGATCTAATGAATACTTACGTGTAACTATTGGTTTTATTATTCCCCTTTTTGCGAGAGCAACCAAGTCTGCTAAATCAGCAAGTTTACCGGTATAAGAACCAAGGATGGTCATGGCTTTAAGCGGTACTAACGGTAAATTGAGTTCTATAGAACCGCCAAATAGACCGATCAGCACGAGTCTGCCTCTTTTTCTAAGCATATCAATCCCAGGTGCAACTGTCTTCGGACCGTTAACAAAGTCGACTACGGCGTCAGCCCCAAGACCGCCGGTAAGGTCCTTTACCTGTTTCGCTGCGTCGCCATTTTTGGAATTAACAATATAATCTGCACCGAGATTTTTTGCCCGTTCCAGTCGTTTATCATCAATGTCGACTGCTATTATTCTGGGGTTCAACAAAGCTCTTGCGATTTGTACTGCCATAAGACCCAGGCCTCCTATGCCAGTAATTACCAATGTTTGTTTTGGGGAGGTATCAGCGTTCTTGATGGCAGTAAATGCTGTAAGCCCAGAGCAAGCTAGAGAGCATACCGAATCAAATTCTAGATCGGCGATATCTATCAAATATTTTTCATGAGGGACTAAAACCTTATCGGCATATCCACCATTCTGAAAAACACCAAGCGACTTTGGGTGATCACATAAGTTCTCTTCGCCAATTTGACAGGCTGGACAGACGCCATCGCCAATCCATGGATATACAAGAACTTTCTGTCCCTTCCTAAATTCAGTGACCTCGCTTCCAATATCTTCGATTACTCCCGCAATTTCATGGCCCATAGTTAATGGAAATTTAACACCCCGATCTTCAACGCTCATAATTTGGCCTTTAGCTCCCTCGTAGCCACCTTCCCAAAGGTGAATATCACTGTGACAGACACCCGAAGAATGTACTCGTACAAGTACTTGTTTATCGTTAGGAAGAGGATTAGGCAAATCTTTTATTTCTAATGGCGTTTTAGGCCTTATCACTTGAGCTGCTTTCAAATGCTGGGAAACCTCCTATGTTCAAACTCATGTGGTTTGTAAAAAGGTGGATTGACAGAAATAAAACTCACTGACTCGAATGTCTGGTGAATTTTATGACTAAAAGTTGTCGGGCTGAACCACATTATCTTTCGTGATAGCCCAATATTATTGGAAACCGGAGCCATTTAACTCCTAATATATGAAGTCAACATAAACTTTACTATAATTCTGATTAAATTTGACGCAACCTGTGGAAGAAATTCATTTTAAGCGATCATTTGACCCCGTTCATAAGTTGTTCACAAGTAGGGTTTGGTCTAGTTTTAATTGGATCAATTATTAATTAGTATTTTTACTCGATATCGTCAATATTAAGAACAAAACCATGGCGAAAAACTCAGAATGCCTTTATTTGTATCCCACAATAGGGACAGAATATTAATTTGTTGCCGACTGGAATTCCCTTTTCCTCGTTTACAAAATAATATCCTTCTCCGTCTTCGCCTCTTTCTGAATCCTCATCAATAGAGTCATTCTTGTAAAATGCTATGGGTCCTTGATCTTCAGAAGTCATTTTATAAATTGTCTTGCAGCAATTCAATGCCTTATTCCAAATGACGACCATTTTTTGGTAGGGCTTTATATTGCAAATATAATGGTTTCTTCGTTAATTTAGCGTGAAACTAAGTCTGGAGATACCTGACTACCCCATAACCGCCAAGGTCAATTGCTTTTTTATGGCGAGTTAATTACTGTTTCGCAATCAGAAGATGCGGTGTCATTGTCAGACACATTAATGAATGCAGTGTCATTACCTGTACCACATTCAATCGTGTCTGGAGCAAAGTCTCGGATCGATATTGAGCCATTAACAAAGCTGGCTATTAGGAGGTCATTACCGTCATCACCATTAATAATATCGCTTCCGGCGCCACCTTGAACTGTATCATTCCCTGAATTGCCATTAAGAGTATCGTTGCCCAAATCGCCCTGTATAAAATCATCGCCACTACCACCACTTATCGTATCTTTGCCCCCATTGCCGAACAACTTATCTGTTCCACCTTTTCCAGATATATTATCTGAACTCATGGTTCCGGAAAGAACGTTATCATGATCATTGCCTTCAATGTCTGTTGCATTTACGTGGTTAAGAGGAATGACCATGCTAACTAAAATGAAAGTTAAGCCGAGTATTTGAAATAGTAACAGCCTTACACGAATCACTGAAGAAATGCGCATAGATAATCTTTTAGAGCACAAAATTAAATATGAATTGTTGAGGAATTTTATCAAAATCAGTTATACTTAAATTGAATTAACCTGCTTTACTGAATATATTGCTGACAATATGAATACTTTCTTTTGTCAGGTATAACATGCACTATTCATGTTTTTATGGAGTCAGAAACAAAACTCATTTTGAGTCCTGCCGATGGTATATTTGTTGTTTCATAAAAAATCTCTCGCAAATTCTTGCTGTAAGGCCTATATGCAAATTACCAAAATGCGCTTTCACTGGGTTCAGAACGATTTTGCTTTACCTTAGAAATATAGTTCAGTATTCCATCCAGATCTCTAAATATGCCATTGGATGCAAATAATACTGGAGCCTTAGTGTCAGAAGGTCCGCCACAACAGCCATTTTCAAGATCGGCTATGTTATGGTCGACGTATTCAATTCTGTTATCATTCAGAAATTGGAGAGCTCTTTTTGATTCAGGGCTGTTGTCTACCCAAATAACTGGCTTACGCTCCATCAATACATTTTTTGAAGTTGTATTATTTAAACCAACTAAACAATCTTTCTTCGATCTCAATAGATAGCAGTACTTGAACAGATTACAAACAGCAGATAAACTGTTTTAATCAAAAGGAAGTGACATAGCCAGTTAATTAAACCAAAAAGCTTTTAGTTACTTACCCATCTTTTTTACGATATTGCCAGCAATTTCCTATTTACGATTTCCCTTCCGGCTGATGGATGATCAGCTTAGTGCAGTAGAGGCATGGCTAGCCAATAAGTGTAGGGGTTCTGTAATTTTTAGTACGGGCACTGGCAAAACCGAAATTGCGTTTGAATGTGCGAGAAGAATGGCAGAAACTGTTCGTTCTACAGGTAAACACGCATCTTTTCATTCTGGTTCTGAAATAATTATCTCTGAAGGACCGTTCAGAATCTTGTATCTTGTTCCTAGGATAGTACTCCTTACGCAAAATTTAGAGCGATTAATTAAATATGGACTACCAGCCAGCGAAGTCGGAGTTTTTTTTGGCGAGCGAAAGGAGATAAGAGAGATTACCATAAGCACCTTTCAAAGCGTAATAAATAATTTGGATCTAATCC
>Ga0114129_10008120_pt1 | contig 14960 bp, 15 predicted proteins | sample RhiMetdeltSRZDD1_FD_80071 | JGI IMG/M metagenome (GOLD analysis project Ga0114129, IMG submission 80071) | Populus rhizosphere microbial communities from Tennessee, USA - Rhizosphere MetaG P. deltoides SRZDD1 (version 2) (version 2) | ecosystem: Host-associated > Plants > Roots > Rhizosphere >...
AGCCAGCAGCCCTCGGTTGTTCCACAGCCGGCCGGTGTGGTCGTCTATCGAACGCGACATCCCAGACAACTCTTTCTATACCAGTATCACGGCTACACGGATCAGGTCAGAGAGTGGGTCCGTGGAACCGATCTCTCGATTCAGCTCGTTGACCGCAAAAACTGATGAGGGCTTGGTTACAAATCAATGCTGACGCTATGAACGATGAGCAGTAACAGATCATGGCCGGCATTTCGTCTTCTTTTGAAATGGATCTTGTTGCCGGTATAATCACCGCCGATTCGCCCCAGGATACGACATGCCTTTAAAGCCTGGGACAGGGTAAGGTTCATACAGACCATGAGTGCAGAAAACAAGGCACTGGTGCGGCGTTGGTTCGAAGAAGTTTGGAACCAGCAAAAGAAGGAATCGATCGCAAAGATGTTTGCGGCAGATGGCCAGGCACACGGTTTAGCCTCGGACGGCGGACCACTGCGTGGACCGCAGGCGTTCGAAACATTTCACCATGCGTTTTTGAGCGCTTTTCCCGACCTGAAGGTCGAAGTCGAGGATGTGATCGCAGAAGGCGACAAGGTCGCCATTCGCTGGCGCGCCAGCGGCACGCTACGCGGCGATGGCCTAGGCGTGAAACCCACAGGCCAATCCATGGCCATCACCGGCATAAGTATTGTTCGTGTCCGCGACGGGTTGATCGTCGATGGCTGGAACAACTTCGACGTGTTGGGAATGCACCGTCAGGTCGGCACGCTGTCGCAATTGTAAAAGTGGACTCTGACCAGGTCCGAACCAGCCGCTAAACCGGAAACTGATCCCGATCCAAATCGCGCTATGAACGCCGGGCTTTTTGCTCTACCCGAAAAAGACCGTCGGCTGTTGTTTTTTCCATTCCCGGCGAACTGTTCGGTTCCGGGTTAGCCGAGCAGTTCTTTCATAACCGTTGCCATGTCCAGCAACGCTTTTTCACCATCGCCCACGAAAGTGGAACCATGCATCGTTGCGCACGCGCGAGGCTTCAATGCGGCAAGCTCTTTGATCTGAGCTTCCGTGTTCCGCGAGTACGGCATGTAGTTCGCCATCGGGCCGCCTTGGAATCCAGCTGTGGTCTCGCGAAACCGACCGACTATGTCGGAATCCGTCATTGCAGGCATATCGCCGACGTGACCCAACAGGTCCGAACACAGCAGCGTCCGGGTCCTTTCTTCGAAAAGGAATCCCGCGTCCCATCCGTGCGGCAGGTGGGGCGTTGATTTGAATCGAAAACTGTGCTTTCCGGTGTGCACGATTTCATCGTGGTTCAACCCACGTGCAGGGCGAACGGCAGCATCATTCACAAAAACCATCGCACCCACGACGCTGCAGATGGCCTCCCCGCGCGGAGCGGTCGTGAGCCATTCGTTCAGCGAGCCGCACTCGTCCGGTTCAAAGTGGCTGAACGCAATGTAACGGAGCGATGCGGGATCGACGACTTTGGATACCGCCTCTCGAACCTGCGGGAATAATTGCTTCATCCCCGTTTCAAACAACAAAGGTTCATCGTCCTTGACCAGAAATTGGTTAAATTGAAGGTTGAAATCGGAAATATATGTACTGATTCTGAAAATACCGTCGGCGATTTCGTCAATGCGTGTCATAGTCTTCCCCCTTTTTCTTATTGCTTCAACGTTTGGAAGTGTAACGACACGGGTTTTCGTTACACATAAAATATGTGCTGATGGAAATTGAATTGAGCGATGGGGAGTTGGTTCGTCGAATCGCGGCGGGCGAACGCGAAGCCGAGGCGGAACTGTGTCGCCGGATGGCTCCGCGTATTCGTCTCTACGGTCTGCGTCACTTGAGAGACGTGCACGCTTCGGAGGATCTGACGCAGAACATTCTGATCACAATAATCGAAGCCCTCAGACACAGCCGTCTGCGTGAGCCGGAGAAGCTTGCATCTTTCGTGCTGGGAACCTGCCGAATGACTATTCTCGATCTGCGTCGTGGGGCTCAAAGAAAAGAACGTCTTCTCGAACAGTTTGGTCCGGACTTGCTCGGAGCGAGCGAATCATTCAGGCCCCGCCTGGACCAAGAGCGGCTCGCGCATTGCGTGGAGAACCTCAAGGAGCGCGAACGCACAGTCGTCGTCATGACTTTTTATAACGAGCAGACTAGCGCGGACGTGGCCAGTTTCCTTGGTGTATCGGAAGCCAACGTTCGGGTGATGCGGCATAGGGCAATATGCCAACTGCGTGATTGCATGGGGGTAACAGCATGAAGGGCGAAGGCCAAAGTTGGCCGGTGAAATGCACCAATCCCATAGATATCAAAGTTCTCGCCGACTACTGGCTTGCCGCGCTGGAGGGCCCCGTGGAGGAAGCGGTCGAAGAGCATCTCTTTGACTGCGACAAATGCGGCGATCGGCTGCGTGAATTGATCGCGCTTGCAGAAGGCGTTCGCGAGTTGGCACGCTCAGGCTCACTAAGAATGATTGTGAGCGAGACATTTCTGAAGAGTGCCGCAGAGAAAGGTTTGCGTATCCGTCAATATGCTGCAGCAGTGGGCGGGAGCGTTGAATGCACTGTGACGGCGGAAGACGACATTCTAATCGGACGCCTTGCTGCGAATTTGAGTGATGTCAGACGGATCGACCTTTGCATTTGCAACGACGCGGGCATCGAACAGAACCGTCTGCGCGATATCCCTTTTCATCCCGGCGCGAGCAGCGTGATCTGCCAGGAATCGATTACTTTCGCGAAGGCTGCGCCGACAAGCCGACTGATCTACCGTCTCGTCAGCGTTGATGAAACAGGAAGCGACCATCCGCTCGGCGAGTATACGTTCAACCACACACGCTCGCTGCCTGGGCCCGGTGAGTGGCTGCATCGCTAGGCCTTGCGGAGTGAGTACAAATGAATGCTGACGCTATGAACGATGAGCAGTAACAAATCTTCGGAATGCTAGCGATCTTCAAATTTTTTATTAGTAAATCGAGAATCCGCGAAGATTTTCAATTCCGAAGATCTGTTACTGCTCATCGTTCATAGCGTCAGCGTTCATTTTTATTTACATTTGCCACATGCAGGCCGAAAAAAGAACGTGTGCTAAGATGCCGCGCTAACGGATTAAAGGAGAACACCAATTATGGGTTGGGACAGACGCACCTTACTGGTAGCAGGAGCTGCGGCAGCGGCGAGGGCCGCCGTGCCGGGCGTGTTTGCTCAGCAATCAGGCAAAACAGGGACGGGCAAGTTCTATGAAAGAGGCCCAGTTCGCATCTACTATGAGGAGGCCGGTTCCGGCTTCCCGCTGTTACTGCTTCCCGGCGGAGGGTTGAATTCCACCATTGCTTTCTTTACCGGCAACTCGCCATTTAATGCGATCCAGGAGTTCAAGGGCGAATACCGTTGCATCACGGCGGACCTGCGCAATGCCCCCAGCGGCCAGTCCACCGGTCCTGTCGAGGTCGACCGGCCATGGGAATCCTATGCAGACGATCAGCTCGGCCTGATGGATCATCTGGGCATCGACAAGTTCTCGGTAATGGGCTTCTGTATTGGCGGCCCCTTCATCTGGAGTCTTCTAAAGCGCGCACCCACTCGCATTACCGCAGCCGTGCTGGCGCAGCCCGTCGGCTGGCGTCCGGAGATGCGCGACCCTAAGTACCCAGGCACATTTTGGAAAAGCTGGGGTCCGGCGCTCATTGCTAAGCGGCCCGAGATCACGATGCAGACGACGGACCAATTTGTGACCAAGATGTTCGAAACCGACGCCGATTTCGTCTTCACCGTCACTCGAGATTTCGTGCGTAACTGCCAAAATCCGATCCTGGTCCTCCCGGACGAGGTCCCCGCGCACCCATACGCCGTCGCCATGGAGTGCGCAATGCTCGCCCCAAAGGCCGAGGTGAGCATCTTCCCCTGGAAAGAACCCAAGGAGCGAATTCCCTTGGCGGTGCGCCAAATTCATTCATTCCTCAAGGCGCATCGGCCTGCCTAGGCACGAGTAAATACAAATGAATGCTGACGCTATGAACGATGAGCAGTAACAGATCTTCGGAATCGAAAATCTTCTTTCATTTGTAGTCACGTGTACGAGGATTTCGTTGCAACGAATCCGCGTAAACTAGCCACATGCAGGCCGATCTGATCCTTCGCGTGCCAAGGGAAGATGAGGAGGTGGAATTTCTGAGAGCTCACCGGGCTACGTCCCCGCATGTTCCATCGTTCCTGCATTACTACGTGGAAGGGATGCCATTTCGCCGCTATCTTGAGGTGCTTGCGGAGACTGAGCGCGGACTAAATCTGCCACCCGATCATGTTGCCTCGACTTTCCGGTTCGCGTTCGTTGAAGCGAGAATCGTGGGACGGGTTTCAATTCGGCATTCACTCAATGTCTCGCTCGAGCGACATGGTGGCCATATTGGCTATGTCGTTGTACCCGAGTTCCGAAGGCGTGGCTACGCCACGGAGATCCTGCGGCAATCGCTCCACATCGCGAAGGAAAGGCTAGGAATACAGCCGATATTAATAACGTGTTACGACGACAATATCGGTTCGATCAGAACGATCGAAAAAAACGGCGGCGTGCTCGACAACATTGTCACCGGACCGGACCTCGACAAGCCGAAGCGCCGGTACTGGATCCCGTGATGTGTCTTTACAAGCGACGAGGAACTTAATTCCTAGGTGAATCCCGCGGTTCAAAATCAACAACCCACCTGATATTGCGTCAACAAGCCCGCTCATATCTTCAAAGGTAACGGTAGTCCTGCGACTTTGGTATCTCCTTCGACTCGATTCAGCAGTTGTGGAACGCCGAAGTTGAGCAAGTTACCAAGCCAAACGGAGGTACACGTTAATGGCCGAACCCCAGAGAGAGTCCGAGCGAAAAGGAGTCACCAGCTTCAAGGCAGGAGCTGAAACAGGTGCTGCTGAGGAAGAGCAGCAAGTAGTTGTGACTATCAATACGGCAATGGGACGAATCGTCCGTGCAGAGAAGGTCGATAAAGCAGGGAAGCGTCAGGAACTCGCCGAAGAGGAATGGGCGAAGCTTGTTGGTGAAGATGAAGTCGGGGAGATTGAGACCGCTCTTGAAGAAGCCTTCGAAGCGGGCATTGCTGTAGTGCTCGGCGATACGTACGAGGAAGATGAGGCGTATGAGGACGACGAGGAAAGGTCGCTTCGGCGACTTCTTATCGGCGGACTCCTGCGACGTTCTATCCGGCGCCGGATCCTTCAGCGAATATTGTTGAGCCGGTTGTTGCAACGCGGTTCCTCGAAAGCCGGCGTCTCCAATAAGGCTAAAAGTATGTCAACCCAAAAGGGTGCATGAATCCGCATGCGCCGTCTGATCTGCACTAACGGTGGGCTTGGATCGGCGATACGCAGGTAACGCCTTTCAAACCCAACCATTGAAGTTATTAACTCAGTAACAATAGGAGTGAAACCATGGAAGCTGAAAGGATCGTGGACGAACCCGAGGGTGAAACCGAAGAGCGACGCGCGCTCCGGCTGCTGCTCGGCGGTCGGATGCTGCGTCGGCGCCGGATGCGTCGTCTCTTGCTGGCGAACCTGCTTCGTCAGGGAGACGATGTTGAGGACGACGAGGCGGAAGATGGTGAGGCCGGGGAGCGACAAACGCTCCGCTTGCTGCTGGGCGGTCGCGCGTTTCGCCGACGCAAGCTGCGTCGTCTAGCTTTGGCACATCTGCTCCGCGAGCGCGAGTCAGATGAAGGCGACGACGATGATCTCATGGATGATGAGGAGGGCGGCGAGGATCGGCGAGCCCTACGCCTGCTTCTGGGCGGTCGTGCGTTGCGCCGGCGTAAGCTGCGTCGTCTAGCTGTGGCGCATCTCCTCCGCGAGTCAGATGAAGGCGACGACGATGATCTCATGGATGATGAGGAGGAGGGCGGCGACGACCGGCGAGCCCTGCGCCTGCTTCTGGGCGGTCGTGCGTTGCGCCGGCGTAAGCTGCGTCGTCTGGCTGTGGCACATCTGCTCCGCGAGCGCGAGTCAGATGAGGGCGACGACGATGATCTCATGGATGATGAGGAGGGCGGCGAGGATCGGCGAGCCCTACGCCTGCTGCTGGGCGGTCGTGGGTTGCGCCGCCGCAAGCTGCGTCGTCTGGCTCTGGCGCATCTCCTTCGCGAGCACGCCGCGTGACATCCATTCCTTAGTGCAGCCATTCCAATGGCAAGAGGCAGTAGATATGGGACTGCCGGCATTTAGGGGCTGTGAAATCCGGGACGCCGCTGCCAAAGCAGCGGCGTCTCTTTCTTTGCGGCAAATCTACACTGTTTTTCAGCGCCTTGTAGCGAACTCTTCTCCATACTCTGTGGCGTCCGCATCTGTGCTGACTCTCTTTTTCATCGTGTCATGGTATGCCTGGATCTGGAGACCAGCCTCTGCCGGCCCTGATACTGCGCGGCCGATGTGAAAGCCCTGCGCATAGTCGATCCCATACTTTGTCAGCAGTTTCAGGACGGCGGCGTTTTCAACGTACTCGGCCACCGTTTCCAATCCCGCGGCCTTCGCGACCTCGCCAATCATTTGGACCAGGCTCTGATCAACGCGGCTACGAGTGAGCTCCTTGATGAAGGAACCGTCAATCTTCAGATAGTCGACGGGCAGACGCTTCAGGTAGCTGAAGGAACTGTACCCCGTGCCGAAATCATCCACTGCTATGCGACATCCCAGATCGCGGAGCATCGCAATTTGCTTGTCGGTCTTGACTGCGAAACGCACGGCCATTAGTTCAGTAATTTCGAAACAAACCTGATCACCGGAAACTCCGTACTCTTTTAATAAGTGCTGCACTCCAGACGCAAATAGCTCGTTTTCGAACGCTAACGTCGAAAGATTGACTGAGAGGCGGAATTTGCGCCCACCTTTCGAAAACTCCGCGAGTGCCCGTATCGCGTGTTCGACGACCCACTGATCGATTTCCGCCATTAGACCGAATCGAGCCATGGCAGGAAGAAACTTCTGAGGTCCGATTAGGCCGCGATTGGTTCTGAGGCGCAAAAGGGCCTCGTAGTGAGAGACCGTCCCTGTAGGAATGTGCAGCAGCGGCTGGTAGTAGAGAAGGAGTTCGTTGTTTTCTAAAGCGTGACGGATGCGCCGCATCCATTGAACGTCCTGCATCATGCGCTCGCTCTGCTTGGTCGAAATGTTGTAAAACTCGATGCGATTTCTTCCGTTCGCTTTTGCGGTTTGGCAGGCCATATCGGCTTGAGCGATGAGTTCGTGCGTAGTGAAACGTGAGGAGGTAATGCCAGCGATTCCAATACTGCATTGCAGATGAAAGACGTGGCCTTGCTCGGCATGAGTGAGATTCCGCATTTGGCTCAGCACTTGTTCCCCGATTGCTCTTGCCTGCGATCGCGAAACGTCTCTCAGCAAGATCACGAATTCATCGCCGCCGAACCGCGCGACAAAATCATCGTTGCGTACGGCTGCTCGCAACTGTTGGGCGGCAAGCCTGAGCAATTGATCTCCCGCTGGATGTCCGCACGTATCATTGATGTATTTAAACTGATCAAGGTCCACGAAGCACAACGCGCTCCGCTTTCCTGTCTCAGCGCAGGACGCAATCTCGTCGTCGAGTTCCGAGACTAGCCGGTGTCGGCTGTAGAGCCCAGTCAGGGAATCGTGATTTGCGATGTGCAGCAGATATTGTTCCCGTTTCTGCAGCGCGAGGAGCGTGTCGGCTAGCGCTGTCACGATAGCTTGAGTCTCTTTGTGTCGCGTAGCGGGAAATTTCACTTCCGTTGTGCCGCCGGCAATTTGTCGAAGTGGCTCCTGCAATTCCGCAAGCGGCCGCAGAGCGCGCTTCAGAAGTGCCCGGCCGGCGATCCAGGACGAAAGCAGCAATGCCACCAACGCGACGCTCGCGAGGCCCAGCCTTTTCAAAAACAAACTCTGATAGTCGGAAAAATCGATATCGACCGCAACGAAGCCGAGTAGCTTTACGTTGGTTTTCGCGTCGTCTGGATTCAGGCCGAAGAGTCCATCGCTTGAAAACGATTCCACCCAGATAGGGCCGGAGAGGCGAAATCGTCGATTACGTTCAAGGTCCTCTTTCAACAAATATGCAGGGCTGACACCGGCTCTTGCAGACAACTCTGCCCTGGCTACGCCAGAGAGTGGCAAAGCCGAAGCAGTAACGGGGCCGTTTTTGTCGATCGACCGAAGAACGGATCCATCCGGCTTGTACCAGGTGACGCTCAAGATTTCCGGATACTTCTGCACAAACCGCTCTACGTCCAGAATGGCATCCGCCGCGTCTCGAAGATAGAAGGGTGCGCCGAGCTCGTTGAGTTCTCCGGCCCATTGTTCGGCCCAGTAAGTCAAATTGTTTTGGATGACTGCTCCGGAAGTCCAAGTGAGACCTGCAAGCGCGATCAATGTGATGGCTCCTGTGATCAGGAACTGCACGGTGAGAATGTCGGTGATGAGACTGCGACGACTTGGAACGGGTTTTCGGGATTCCGGCCCAACGATGCGATGCTTTGGAGCGTTCGTGAGCATTATTCCTCGCCACGCACAACCCACGAATCACGCTGGGAGAGTGTCAGGCCAAACCGGCCGGCGGTTTGCATGTTGACGCGAACGAGAACCTCTGAAAGCGGTGTCAGTGTGGGCAAATCATTTGTACCCTCAGTCGTAATGGTCTGCAGAATACGGCGCAGAGTGCGGGCAATATCCACCGGTGTCGGCGTCGCACTTAGGAAGGCGCCCCATTGAAGTAGCGCATCGCTGAATACACAAACGCGCACACCATGCGATGCGGCGTAGCTTAGCAGTTCACGCAACACCGTCGGGCTTAGAATCCGGTCGTCCGGGACTAACCATAGACCATCAATCTGTGGGACAAGCCGTTTGAACAAGTAGAATGTCTCTCGATCCGAATTGGAAATCTGATACTTGAGGGTTATTGCAACCGCGTTAGCAGCGCGCTCGGCTTGAGGTATGAGGTTGGTGTGCGCCGGGCTGACGATCAGACCGAGGCGTTGAATTCTTGGATCGAGCCTCTTCCAGTCTTGAACCTGAAGATCCAACGGCGGCATTGTCATGACGCCGCGAACCGTTCGACCATCCACGAGCAGTTCCTGATAATTAAAAACCTGCGCGAATATGATTGGTGCCTTCAATTGGTCGCGCGCGATCCTTGCGGCAGGCAACCCGATTGCAAACACGAACACTCCCGGCCGCCGAAGCGAGTCGAGCATTCTTGGCAAATTCTCTGCCTCCACATCGACGAGCGTAAGGCGATACGTTTGAACAGGCAGCAATTTACGTAGCTCGGTCACTACATCCACATAGCTTGGTGCGCTGCTGAACAGGATCGCAACATCACGGCGAGTCACGGCAGGGATGTCGGCCCGGATTGCGCGTCGATGCACGCTTTCGGGTGGGTCGGCGGGCGATGGCAGGTTGGAAACCGCGGTTCGTTTCCGGGCACATCCGCTAACTGCACAGAACAGCAGAAGGAGCAGAACAATTGGCACTCGTTTCGAGAGGAGGCGCGGCTTTTCCCTTGTCATATCGGACGTCATGAACCGTAGATAGCAAACTCCTTTTGCCCGCCTCTGCACCGATCATAGATTGGCCGAAGGACACACGAGCCGGAAGGTATTTGTGTTGTCCTTTTAACCGACCAGCCTAGTCCGATTTAATGCTTGTAGGCATCGCACGCCGCGTTATCGAGCCGCTGTATCAGGGCCAGCACTAATCGATAGCCGAGATATACTTCCTGCGGGTTTACGCTCGTCGGCCGGTCTTCGATAGTGTGCAGAATTCTGCGCCAATCGCTCGTTAGTCCATGAATCGTTACGGCCGGGACTTTCTTCGCAAGAAACGAAGAAGAGTCCGCATCACCGCCATTGATCCAGTAATGGCGAAATGGGATTTGCAGTTCTTTGGCAGTGCGTTGGGTGAGTGCCTGAAGCTTACGGCTGGAAGCATTGTCCATCACCTGGGGCATCGCCAGGCCAAGACTATCGATATTGATCATTGCGCAATACGCAGGGAAATCTTCTTTCCCGATCGCATCGACCATTGCATGCGACCCGACCAAGCCTCCTTCTTCTTTGCCGAAGGCGGCGAATACTACAGTCTTGTTGAGAGAAACATCTTTCAGAGACCGATACAGATGGGCAATGGTCACAATCCCGGTCCAGTTATCGACCGCACCACAACCCACATCTGCTTTGTCATAATGAGCTCCTACAACGAGGAATCCTTCCGACGTTCCCGGCTTCCGAATCACGATGTTGGACACACGCGAATAGGTTTCGGTTGTTATCTCGGACGGTGTGGCGCCCATCCTTTCAAATAGGGCCTTGACGGCATCCTGGCGGTCGTCGTTTCTGCAAGGGACACTCTGAAATTCATCGTTGAATTGCTCGAGCGTTGAGAGCGAATTCGCCTCTTGCGGGCGGGTCCAGCCCATCGGCACAGAGACCGCCAGTAGCCACGAAAGAAAAACAAACATTTGGATAAGCAAAAGCTGCCATGAGATCGTAAACGGCAATCTTTTGCGAATACGGGCGGTGTCGTCCCGGCGTCCGAAAGATGAGGAGTTGCGGGAAGGACTATCGTTCGAGCTCAAACGTGACTGACACCTTCGCCGAAACCTCCACCGCTTCCGCGGAAATCGAAAGATATTTGGCACGTGCAAGAGGACTGTTTTGAGTCCGCTTTAAAATTTCTTCGGGATTGGGGAATTCCAGAACGGAAACCTGCTTGATAGGGCCCGGCTTCGACTCGACGTTCTTAGCCATACGCCACGCCTTTTCCTTAGCGTCGGCTATGGCACGAGCAAACGCCTCTTGTTGCGCTTCACCAGGGTCCGCAAGGCCGTACAAAATCGCGCTCTGAATAGTTCGTCCCGGCGGAAAACCTCCGGGATTCCCGAACATGCACCCCAACCTGCAGGCGGTGTCGACAATTTTGATCGCTATTTCGGGATTAGCAGGTAGCGTTACCAGCAAACTCTTGACTACTTCTGGACGAGTCGGATTTGCGCTATCGCGGGCGAATCCCACGGCGGGTCTGCTTTCACCGCCGATGTAGACATCCTGTATCTGGATCTCGCGAATCTCCTTGTACGTTTCGCGGAGCGTCTGATGGACTTGCCTGACTTTATTTGAACTTTCTCGAACGGCATCTTCCAACAAGATGCCATCAGCTCTAATGTAAAGACTGACGTAAGCAATATCTGGCTTGCGTGTCAGAATGACGTCGCCCGTGACAGTTATTTTGGGCGTTTCTTGAGTTTCGTTCTTCATTGTCTTCCTTTGTTGAAGCGTCTCATTATGACACCGGCAGAGACAAATTTCAGCGTTAACGCCCAGGCTCGAATGTTTTCATCGCAGTATCAAATGCAGCATCGTAGCTCTCTCCTCCGTCGCCCAAAACAGAACAGGTAACGACGAGTTTCCGGCCGTCTTTGCCGTCGAAAGAATACAACGTCTGCCGGATCAACTTTCGATTCGGTTCCATAAATTGAATAAGCACACGGAAGCCGACCTTGTGAGAAGCGGTCACAAATTGATTTTTGCTCAAGATTTTTACCTGAGTATTGCCGACGCTTTCATAAAGCTTAGGCAGCATTGTCAGTCCGTTGGAGACATAGTCCTCCAGCGATCCCGTGAATGCCTCATCAACGACATTAATATTTGGCGCAAAACCTCCAGCTGCCGTGCCAAAGGCAATTTTGTATTTGACACCCGGAACCTCACGCAGCGTCCACCCTGTCGGGACAGAGAAAGAGAACATCCCTCCGGGCTCTACATAGCGTTGGGCACTACCCTCAGCACTAGCGTGGACGGCAAACACCAGCAGCAGAAAGCTGGCAAGAATCATTTTCGTTTTCATTGAATTCTCCGTTGCAAGAGTCGAGCTCGTTTGATGCTCAGATACTCTACCGGAAAGTATAAACAGGGGTCATCGTGATGCGTCCTCAAAGATAAGAAGACGATGCAGTTCGAACTTCACTTTAGAAATTCGGTGGCGGCTGTGTGAGCGAATTTCGTTGTACAGCGTCCCCGGTTACTTCCTTCGTACTCCAACAGGCGTCCAGCCGCTTGCGTCCTTGCGTAAATACACAGTAACCGTCTTATCGGGATCTGAAGCTTGAATCTCCGTAGCTACATAACTACCAGTGGCCGAATTTGTTACGTTGGCCGGCAGTTTCGAAGACGTGCTGTCGGGAACTGGAGTGTTCGTCCCCGTCTGGTTGTCGAACAGGAACCAGCGAAAACGGAATTGTTGCGGCGAGGAGAATCCATAGTTCGAAGCCAAATCATCGAAGAGCAATTCGTCTCCGGAAACTCTAAAGGCATCGAGCGGAAGCACGTTTGAAAGAAAGGCACGGCCAATTTTATCTCTTCGCTCACCTAGCCGCGCGACGATGTAGTCGACAACTCGCGGATCGCTGTACTCACCGGTTTCGACGAGGGCGCGGATATCTTGATTCGTAAAGGTGAGCACCTGCTTTGCACCCCAGTATTCATCTTCCGCCTGGCGGCTTAAGAATGCGGGATTCGGATAATTGGACGTCCACGTTGTCGGGTCGAAAATCTTCGACTCGAATCGTCCGACTGCTTTCAAGTGATCCGGATAGTGTGCTCGCTCCCAGTCGGGAGAGTAGAGTCCAAGGCTTGCGATCGACTTGATAGCCTTGGATCCCTCCGGAAAAATATATTCGTGACCATAACGCGCGTTTTTGGGCATGTCGCTATCGCTGCCCAAAGTTGCCCCGAAATCGATCAGGTAGTGACGAACGAACCGAACCCCCTTCTCCTCAACGACGACATCCAATGTGTTGCCCGCTTTTGAGTCGGTATGGTTGAGCCACGCGCTGAACACGTACAGACCCCGAAGGTCGCGGCGCACATCGTGCGGAACGGTATCATTCGGATCGTCGGCGCGCGTGCCTTCGTATCGGAATGGGCCTATAGGCTCACCTTGAACTGCAAGGCTGGCAAGCAGACGATACGTTCCGTCCTTTCGCCGGGGCACATTGTCGAGAATCAGCTGAAGATCCTTCGCCTTCATATGACGTTCCCTGCCGGCGGATTCGATTCTTGCGTTCTCCGCAATCGTTATATCGCCTCGCTGCAGGTTGAGGATGTAATTCTCAGGGGTGTTGTAACCCAACGCGTAAAAAAACTTAGAACCGATCACATCCGCCGCAGTACCCATCTCCGGATTGCTTAAAGGATCGGTCTTCACAAAGTAGAGGCCGCCTCGCGCATCCCGCATGCTGAACCCCGGCGTGATGCCCTGCGTCTTGACGCCGGAAACGACGAATGGAGCCACAGGCCGGTTCTCGTTGCCCGGCCCGCGCTGTAACTCGTCCCGCGTCATTCGCTTTTTCGCATGACGATTGGTGAACCATTCGCTGTCCGGTACCTCGCCCAACGTGTTGATGCCGCCGGAGGGGATTTGCAGTCTCTCTTTAGATCGAAACGACTGGTACGTGAAATCATAGAGGGCGTTGACGTCGCGTTGCTTGATTTGCACGACGGACTTTGGCGCCGGAACTTCCCAAATCGGATCATCCGGATAGAACCGCTGCCTGGACGCCTGTGCCGGAGCCAGAACAACGAGCGCGAACAGTATCAAAAGGAATCGGAGAACCGGAACCATATCTGATATCCTTCGCGGCTGAAGCCAGCTTCGAGTCGCACCGCTACGCCAGTACGTGTCCTGAGGCGAACACCGATCCCTCCAGCAGCCTTAAGATCACTGAAGTTCAGCAGACCGGGACGCGGGAAGACTTTTCCGCCATCGGCGAACACCACCATTTCAACGGGTGGCGCGACTTCCCAACGATATTCGCCGTTTAATACGAGCTGATTGTTGTCGATAAATCTAAAAAGCGGATAACCTCGAAGATCGTCAGGACCTCCGACGGTTTGTTGAAGATAGAACGGTACACTGTTGTTTGAATTGTGATAGCTGAGGACCGTTTTGGCGCGCACGGCGAAGATGCGCTTTTCATTCAAGAACAAAAAGGCTTGCCGGACCTCTGCTCGCAACACGCCGAACGAATACGCCGAATGTTCTCGGTCATGGTACTTGTCATAGGCAAGCTCGACTTGGGTTCCGCGCCCCGCTAGATACGGCTTACTTCTTGAATCGATGTGCGCGTATCCGCCACCTCGGAAGTAATTTGTCTGCTGCTGAATGCCTGGGGTCGTTGACGGTTCAAAGATCTGTTCCGTAGACGTCACGCCTGGCCTGTTACCCCGCAGGATGTTATACCAGATAGCCCCGCCGACGGCGCCGATCTCCAAATGTCGAGTCAACTTCCAGCCTGTTTTGAGTAATCCCTCCGTGGTCTCTTTTCCGTAGCTCGTTCGCAGTCCAAGGTCGGAAGCGATCCCAGGACCGTAATAATCGATTGCCCTCTCCGACTTGTATCGGGCTAATGTATCGACGATCATTTTATCGCCGAACAATCTTGGAAGCGTGAGCTGCGCGTCGAAAAGGTAGTTTCTTTTTTGCGTGACCACGGCCGATGCCCGGGCGACCACTTCACCGTTCAGCAGATCGGGGCGAATAAATTCTGCTCCCAGGGAGAAACCCGACCCGAGAATAAAACCGTCCCAACCGGGGGCGGTGCTCGTTAGCTTGATGCGAAACCCGTCGCGACCCGTTCTCATCGCCTCGAGGAAATCCTGAGCACGATCGAATCCGTGCTCTATCTTGTCAGGTTTATCGGGCGTAAGAGTCGCTTCCTTGGACGCCCGTTCATTTTGAATCTCCTCTGCACGTGATGTTGATTGCGCTTCAGTTGATTGCGCTTCAGAGGGAGACTGCGCCCACGAGACGGTGCTCTGCCCGATCATGCAGAGTATGAAAGCTACAATCAAGAACCGGAGTTTCAACAAGCTTTGTTCCCAAAGTTCGTGTCACACTCGTTGTGCTTACGTGACTTCAGAATTTATACCACATTCGAAATCG
>Ga0114129_10008121_pt1 | contig 14959 bp, 12 predicted proteins | sample RhiMetdeltSRZDD1_FD_80071 | JGI IMG/M metagenome (GOLD analysis project Ga0114129, IMG submission 80071) | Populus rhizosphere microbial communities from Tennessee, USA - Rhizosphere MetaG P. deltoides SRZDD1 (version 2) (version 2) | ecosystem: Host-associated > Plants > Roots > Rhizosphere >...
GACCGATATCGACCTCTCACCTTTCGGTCCGGGTATCTACGTGCCGCTGGATGTGGATGCCGAGGCGCGAGAGGTGCTGCTGTGGCGCGACGATCGGCCGTTCATCGTGAGCTTCGACGGACAAAAGCGCCCGTTGTCGTACGAACCGGGAGAGATTCAGGCGCAGAGCACGACGTATATCCGTGTCGGCGACGGATGGGTGGCGTGGGACGCCTATAAAGAACGTGGCCCGTATCAGATTGGGTGGTCGCTCGGCGGCCGGTCCGGGCGACATCGCACGAACGCGGGACGCAGCGTCACATCGGCGGCAATCGATCCAACTGGCTCCTACATCGCCATCAGTGAGACGCCCAGGTACTCGATCGGAGACACCCAAGACGTCCTCTACGTGCTGCGCACCGATGATGGCGCGACCGTCTTCCGCCGCTATCTCCCACGCTATGCTAGAAGCGACGTGGTCTTCTTCGACGGTGGTTTCCTGGGGTATTCGGATTTCGAAGGCACGCACATTCTGAAGGTGCCGACGAAGTAGTGATCATGTCAGCCTCACGATCGGCGCTCAGGCTCGCCCTTCTGATCACGCTCCTGCTGACTGGACCTGAGCGAACGACATCGATTGCGCGAGCAGCTGACGTCTTGTGGCTGCCACCCGATGCACATATTCAGTTCGATACGACGGGAGCAATCGCCGTCAACAAGGGGCGTGCCACCTACATCGACGGCAGCAGTGCAGTTGCATTCGCTCTCTCCGGAGATCGAGAGGACACCGCGCGCCAGATCACACAGCACTTTGCCGACATAGGTTGGCGTCAGCGCGAGCGTCAGCATATGAATCCCCAACACAGCACATCGTTCCAAGACAGCTGGCAAAGCCGCTGCGCGTGCGTCATCCCGACCGATGCGGCCGGGCACTCATTACCACTTCCAACTGACCGCCTCTATGAGTGGCACGGCGAATGGGAAAACGATCGCGGAGATATCCTGACGTACGATCTCTCCGTCGCGGGGGATCGGCTGAATGGCTACGCCGCGTTTGTGCCGGCATCCGTGGTCGTCGAGCGTCGATACAAGCTACAGGCGACGTCGCTTCAATAAGGACGGTGTTGGTCGCCGGCTCCGTTGCGCGCAGGTCCGCTAACCAACGTTTGTGGACCGGTCGTGCTACTGTGCCGCCTCATGCTCGCGAGCATCAACTGGCGGCTCGTGTTCCGGCACGTCATTCCAGCGGTCTATGTTCCGGTCGCGGCGCTGATCGCGTTTGCGATCGTCGTGGCGATTACCGGCCTGGGCACCAACCCATACGTCAATCACATGGGCGCCCTGGTTGCGGGCTCATCGTTCGTGCTCGTCTTCGCGAAGGTCGCGGCGCGCGACGTCGCCGGCGCAACGCGCAACGTCACTGCCCTGGCAACCATCTGCTGGCTGTTCGTCGCCGTCGTCGGGGCCGCCAACGGTGGATGGCGTCATGCGGAATTCTTGTTCGCGCTGATCGGGCTCGCGCTCGTGTTCTCAATCGCGGCCGGCGTCGGACTGCGCTGGGCGAGGCGCTGGACTCGTTGGCTAGCTGCGGCGTCGGCCAGTCGCCGCACAACCTGACGATCCGTGCGCTCGGCGTCTGACCGCTAGAGCCGAGCAGCGGCACAATGGTTGTGCCAAACGCGAACTCGTTCCGGAACGAGTTGACGTCGCTGCCATAAGCACCTGACGCGCTATCGTATTGACTTGCTGCGAACTCGGTCCGGACCGAGTTCGCGTCCTGGATTTCTCGAGTCCTACCGTACGTGAGAATCGCGGAGATGACTGACACCCGATGACCATCCTCGAGCAGTTGCGCGCGTATTGGGAAAGACAGGGCATCGCAAACCCGCGACTCGCGACCACTGGCGAGCTGACGGCGTTTGAAACTCGCCACGATGTGAAGCTGCCGTCGCTCATTGCCGATTACTTCCTCGCCGTCAACGGCACAAAGGAGGGCGAGTGCATGATGGAAGGTGAGGATTTGATTTCGTTCTGGCACTTGGATCAGCTCAAGACGGTGAAAGAGCATTACCAGGACGACTCAATCGCCGATGCCAATCGGCTCTTTGTTTTCGCTGATCACTCGATCGATTGTTATTCATGGGCCGTGCGACTTTCATCGGACCCTTCTGCCGACACACCGGTCGTGATTTCCTACCTGGACCGGCCGATCGCACGGACGTTCGAGGCCTTCCTCGACGGCTACTTGCGTCGGGAGAAGTGGGCGTTGTACCCAGATCCGCCCGGTAAGCCGCTGCCTTGATCATGACCGGAGTGCTTCCAGTTCCTCGAGGATGCGTTCTGAAGCAGCGTGGCGTGGGACGGAGACACGAGACAGCGTAGGTGCAGACCTCGGGCCGCGGCAGCCGACGAGCGGCACAATGATTGTGCCAAACATCAACTCGTTCCGGAACGAGTTGCCGATTCTGCTCACGCCCTGCGCATCCAAGATGTCAGCTTGCAGTGCCCGGCACCGGCCTGATATGCGCGAACATGCTGCGCGCGTTCCAGGTCGGGAAGGCTCGCACCAGCGACGGAGTGCCGTCGAGTTGGATGCGCCCGTTGCGTGTGGCGTCCGCCCACGTCAGCTGGCCGGCGTGCCATTTGACGAACGCTTCGGCGTCCGCGGTAATGAAGAGATCCTCGTCGAGACCTGGATTCGTCTTGCAGATCTCGGTATCGCCGAGCTCGATGAGCAGCCAATAGCGCTCGCGGTGCGGACGGCCCGTAAAGTCGAATTGAATGACGACGCGTCGATCGGGGAGACGGTCTCGGCGAAGCGCGTTGCACATCGACCACAACGCCACAAACGGATCGAGGTTCTCGGGGGCGATCTCGAGCCAACGCGCGCCCCACTCGCCGAGCGACCGGCAGACCGTGAAGAGATCGTGGCCCGCACGCGTGAGCTCGTAGTGATGCCCGCGCCCATCGGGCTTGGGTGCCGACGTGACGACCCCGAGCCGTTCGAGCTGCTTGAGCCGCTGTGAAAGCAAGGTCCGCGAGAGTCCCGGCGCGCCCTCCAGGATCTCGCTGAAGTTCCCGCAGCCGAGGTACAGGTTGCGGATAATCAGCGGCGTCCAGCGCTCGGCGAAAATCTCGGCGCCACGCGCGATCGGGCAGTACTGGCCGTACGTCCTCACAACGCCCAGTGTGGCGCACCCGCCTTCAGATTGTGAAGTCCAGATTCTTGACTATCCAGAGCGCTGCCCGCGGCAGCCCAGCTTCCCTACGTCTGAAAGACCACGGCCTGGGCCTCCCACCGGCTCGCTGTCGCAGCTTCCGAAGGCGGCAGCAGGTAGAGCGTCATCGCGAAGATCAAGTAGACGACGAGGACGAGTACACCGAGGAACCACGCGGACCGCCCGTTGTTGGTCACGAGGTTGGCGGTGAGCGTCGCGATCAGCATCATCGTCACGGCACCGGGCCAGAATCGCAGGTCCATCGGCGACGGACCGATGAAGTAGCTGACCAGCACGAGCACCGGCGCTACGAACAACGCGATCTGCGACGCGCTGCCGAGCGCGATGCCCACGCTCAGGTTCAGCCGATTCTTGCGCGCGCCGGAAAACGCTGATGCCATTTCCGCGGCGCCCCCCACCAGCGCGACCACGATGAAACCCACGAAGGCGGGCGTCATTCCGAACGCCTCTGCCGCCTGCTGGACCGATTCGACGAACACCTCGCTCACGAGCGCGACCAGCACAGTGACAACACCGAGCATCGTCACAGCCAAACCAATGGGCCACGGCTTTTCGTCGCCGGCTCCATGCTCCTCGCTGGCGAACAACTCTGGATGCGTCCTGAGCGAGAACACCATGCCCAGTGCGTACGCCAGCATGAGCAACGCAGACAACCCGAGGCTCAACTGGTGCGTGAAGGCCGCCGACACCCCGGCGTCGGCCTTCTGCACGACCGATGGAATCAACAGCGCAATCGTGGCCAGGAACAACAGGCTCGACTGCAGGCGCGCCGTCGCGCGGTTGAACTCCTGAACGTGGTACCTCAATCCGCCGAGGAGAAACGACATCCCGAGCATGAACAGGCTGTTGGTGACGATGGCGCCCGCGATGGATGCCTTCACCAGCGTGTATTGACCCATGCGCAGCGCAGCGAGCGCGATCACGAGCTCCGTGAGGTTTCCAAGCGTTGCGTTCAGCAGTCCGCCGATGGTGTCGCCGGTCTTGGCCGCGACCGACTCGGTCGCATGACTCAACAACGCCGCCAGCGGGACGATCGCGAGCACAGACAGCACGAAGAGCATCGTGTGCGCTTCGGGATCGAGTCTCTCCGCGACGAACACAGCCGGCACGAAGACGAGCAGCCAGAGCAGCGGAGTGTGGCGAAGATGCGAGAGAAGCTCATTCATGATCGCTGCTCCTTGGTGAGCATCTTGGTGAGGATCGCGAAAAAGAACCCCGTCGACCAACCGCACATCAGGATGCCCGTCAGAGCTTCAACCGCGCCGACCAGCCGCCATCGATCCGGCAATACGAGGTCGCCGTAGCCCGTTGTCGTGTACGTGACGGCACTGAAGTACATGCCCGATTGCAGATCGGGCATCGCCCGCATCCAGGTGTACGCGAGGGCCCACACCATGATCTCGGCAACGTGGAGAAGAATGATCCAGCCGGCAAGGATGACAAACAGGCGGGCCCACCGCGCGAGGCTCCACGACGCGATGTCGTGACGACGCAGCCAGCGCAAAGCGCTCGTCACCCCGTACGCGTGAATCACCACGCTCGAGGCCATCAGGCCCCAGCCTACGAGAAGTTGCGAGACCATCTTGTAGCAGGATCGCCGCTCACAATACCGTACGGCTGTCGGGGGAGGGAAAGAAACCGGCAGGGGCGGACTCGAGAGCCCGCCCCCGTACGAACGACTACTTGGTGCCCGGCAGCGGCCGCAGGAACTTCTGGAAGGCCCAGTGCGCAACGCGCTCGCCCTGGCGCCGTCCTTCTTCGTCCGCGGTCCGGAAGTGAATACCTTGAAGGATCCGCACGTCGACGACTTCCTCCGCGGCCTGCGAGAAGCTCTGATAGCTGCGCGGATTGGTCGTCAAGCCGGTGGCCGGGCTCGTGAGCGTGTACGCGATGTCGTCGGTGCCGAAGAACAGCCGCAGGATCCCGGTGAAAGACCCCGAGATGTTGTTCGCCCCCGAGCTGTGATCGGGGTACGGCGGTGTGGCGATGAACGACGTCCACGCCGGATCTCCGTCAGTCAGCGGATTGCCGTCGTTGTCTCCCTCGCGGATCGCCGTAATCGGCCGCCAGAAGTTGTAGTAGTACTTCGTGTCGTAGACCGTGATCTGCGAGTCGGCGACAGCAAGGGTTAGAAGAGCGAAGAGTCGCGCTTTGTCGCCGATGTCCGGCACGCGCGCGTCGGCGAGAGCCCGCGCGAGGCCGTGGAAGATCCCAACGAAGTTGCTGCCCCAGAAGCGGGCCATATCGGTTTGCGCGGCCGATCGATCCGTGCTCGCGAGCGAGCCCAATCGCTTCACTTCGTCGTATTCCTGGGCGTAGCGTTGGCTCGTCAGGGGCGGCGCCGGCGACGGGCGGAACTGTCGCGGCGAGTTCAGCGTAAACGGCTTCGTTTCGGACATGTAGATGTTCGCTCCCGCCGTGATGCCCGGCGTCGGCCGCCACTCCCCTGGTTCAGTTCCGCCCACGAACGGGTCGCGCGACGTCACGAACGGGGGACGCTGCTGCGTGAGGAGCGCGTGCGCGGCTTCGTTGCCGACGGTCAGGCCCGGGTCCCCCGCGTAGGTCACGGACGGAGGGGTGACGCCGCTCAGGCAGGCCGGAGTCGAACCGTACAGACCTCGCAGCACACCATCTGCCGCGGCCGCGGCCGCGGCTTCCGTCGATCCCACCCCAAGCCACACGGGGTTGACGTAGTAGTACGATTCGAAACGTCCCTGGATCGCCTGCACGGCATCGTGCATCGCGGCGTGAGCGAGCGCAATGTCGATCACGCCCGTCGGGCCGGGCCGACCGACTGTCACACACGCGACGATCCGAGCGTTCCACGTCGTCACGGCATCCGCATTGGCCGGCGCGGCCCAGGCCAGGCAGATTGTCGCGACGAGTCCCGCAGCGCTTTGCCATTTCCTCACGAGCGTCCTCCAGTCTCGTAACCTCGCTCGCGCTGGAACAGAAACACCTGCCAGGCTCGAGCGAGGCCTCCAGGCGCGGCACTGTACTGAAAGTTGAGTTGGCGGGAGCGCACCAAAGCACGCAGTGGATCCCGTGGCGCTTAATGGCGTGGTATGGAGTGCCCGGCGGGAGGTGATTACGTTTCTCGCGGCTGTGAGTGCGGCTACAATGCGCGGGATTCACGATGGCGCTCGATTCCGATCCGGTCGTCGGTCCGTCCACGGCGCGCAGACGCCTGGACTCCTGGAAAGAGATCGCGGACTACCTGCGGCGCGGGTTGACGACCGTTCAACGCTGGGAACGCGAAGAGGGGTTGCCGATCCACCGGCACGTGCACACGACGGGAGGATCGGTCTTCGCCTATCCGGAGGATCTGGACGTCTGGCTCGAAGGGCGAGAGGCGTCGGCCGGCGGCCCGCCGCCCAATACATCGCACGCGATTTCGGACGCGCGTACATCCGACGTCCCGGGAGGCGCGATGCCTCTCGACTCGTCCTATTACATCTCCCGCGCCGCCGACGATGAGTTCCGGCAGGCGATCGCGCGCCGGACATCAATCGTGCTGGTTAAGGGCCCCCGTCAGGTGGGCAAGAGCTCGCTGCTCGCGCGGGCGCTCGACGACGCGCGGCGGAGCCGGTCATCGGTGGTGTTCACCGACGTCCAGGCGCTCGGGAGCGACGACTTGCGCTCGCCGATGTCCGTGTATCAGGCCTTGGGACGTAGCATCGCGGAACAGATCAAGGTCACGTCGTCTATCGAGGACCTCTGGAACGACAGCGACAGTCCCAATACGAACTTCTCGAGGTACGTGCGAACGATCCTTGGAGGGCACAACCACGTCGTGTGGGGACTCGACGAAGTCGATCGGCTCGTCGGCACGGAGTATTCCACGGACGTCTTCGGGCTGTTTCGATCGTGGCACAACCGCCGCGCGCTCGATCCGGCCGCACCCTGGGGACGGCTGACGCTCGCGATTGCGTACGCGACGGAAGCGCACATGCTCATCGCCGACGTCAATCAGTCGCCGTTCAACGTCGGCGTCCGCGTGACACTCGAGGATTTCGACGTCCGCGAGGTCGGTGCGCTCAATGCGCTGCACGGATCGCTCGTGGTCGGCGATGCGGATTCGAATCGGCTCACGTCGCTCGTGGGCGGAAGTCCCTACCTGCTGCAATGCGCGTTCTACGAACTCGCGCGAGGCGGATCGCTCGACAGCCTCGAGCACGACGCGCGCCGCGAGGCCGGCCCGATTGGCGAACACCTTCGGCGCTTGCGGGCCGTTCTGCACAAGGACCCCGCACTGGATCGGGCGATGAACGCGGTGCTGAAAGCTGGCGCCTGCCCCGATCGCGAGAGCTTCTATCGCCTCCGAAGCGCCGGGCTCATCGTCGGCGCGTCACCGGGCGAAGCGCGTCCGCGATGCGGACTGTACCGCCACCTGTCGTCTGACGAATCGTGAGGGCCGACCCTTCGAGCTTCTTCGTGACGGGCGGGGCGCTGTCGTCCGAGGCGCCGAGCTATGTTCCGCGGCACGCCGATCGCGAGCTCATCGAGGCGCTTCGCGCGGGAGAGTTCTGCTACGTCCTGACTCCCCGTCAGATGGGGAAATCCTCGTTGATGGTGCGCACCGTCTCGCTGCTTCGCGCAGAGGCGGTCGACGCGGTCGTGATCGATCTGACGGCCATCGGACTGCTGGTCTCGCCAGAGCAGTGGTACCGCGGACTCCTGACGGAACTGAGTGAACAGCTGAACCTCGAAGACGAGGTGTCGCAGCTGTGGGAGCGGCACGCCGATCTCGCCCCGACGCACCGGTGGCAGCGCGCCCTCCGCGACCTGCTGCGGATCCGGGGCTCCCGCCCGATCGTCGTCTTCATCGACGAGATCGATGCCGTTCGAAGCCTGCCATTTCGCACCGATGATTTCTTCGCTGCAATCCGTGAGATTCACAACCGGCGCGCGCGCGATCCAGAACTGCGCCTGACATTCTGCCTGCTCGGCGTCGCGTCACCGACGGATCTGATCGCCGCGCCGGCGCTCACACCGTTCAATGTCGGCCGACGGATCGAGCTCGCCGATTTCACGGAGGCCGAGGCGTCCCGACTGGCGTGGGGACTTGGCCGGCCGCCTGACGTCGCCGCCAAGCTCCTGCGCCGCGTGCTGTACTGGACGGGTGCGCATCCCTACCTGACGCAGCGACTCTGCCAGGCCGTCGCGCTCGACGAGCGGATCGCCGGGAATCGAGACGTCGATCGCTGTTGCCACAAGCTGTTCCTCTCGGCGCAGGCCCGCGATCGCGACGACAACCTGATCTTCGTTCGCGAGCATCTCCTGACCGAGGCGGATACCCGGACGGCGCTGCTCGATCACTACGGCGCAGTTCTTCGAGGCAAGACGCCCGCCGACGACTCGCGCACCAGTCCGCTAGTCAGCGCGCTGCACTTGTCCGGCGTCGTCAGCAGCCAGTCGGGCGGATTGAAGGTTCGCAACCGCATTTACGAGCGCGTGTTCGATCGCGAGTGGGTCGCACGGCATCTCCCCGACGCCGAGGTCCGCCGCCAGCGTGCCGCGTTTCGCCGCGGCCTTGCCCGCGCCAGCTCAATTGCTGCGGTCGTATTGGCAGCGGTCCTGACCGCGGCGGGTGTCGTGCTGCACCAACGCAATCTTCTGCAAGTCGGGCACGCGCACAACCGCCGGCTTCTCTACGCGGCGGAGATCAATCTCGCCGCGCAGGCCTGGGAAGCCGCGAGCGCCGAGCGCACGAGCGCTCTGCTCGATCGCCAGGTGCCGGGACCGGGAGAGGACGACCTGCGCGGATTCGAGTGGTCGTACCTCTGGTGGCTGCTTCATGGAGACCCGCGCGGCGTCTCCGGAAAGGTCGAGAATGCGACCGCGATCACGTACTCGCCCGACGGGCGGCACGTGGCAGTCACAGGATGGAATGGCGTCGTCGAAGTCTGGGACGTACGTTCACGCCAAGTCGTCAGGCAGATCCTGTCGCTCGAGGAACGCAATCTGAACGACCTGGCGTTCTCGCCAGACGGGCGTTGGCTCGCGGCAGCCGGCGAGAAGAACATTCTGATCTGGGATTCTGGATCGGGAACGCCGCTCTTCCAGTTGTCCGGTCACCAGGGACGCGTCCTCTGCGCGATCTTCTCTCCTGATGGCCGCATGCTTGCGACCGGCAGCACCGATCGCACGATTCGTCTTTGGAACGTCGCTGAGCGGCGCGAGCAGGCGATCCTCAAAGGACACACGTCCTGGGTGCACGCGGTGAGGTTCTCTCCCGATGGCCGGCGCCTCGTGTCAGCATCAGCGGACTTCACCGCCCGCCTGTGGGATCTCGGTAGGGGAACCTCGACTGGTGTGCTCCAGCATTCGGCGACTGTGGACGATGTGGCATTCACGCCTGACGGCAAGGGTGTCGTGACCGCAGGCTGGGAGCCGGCACTCAGCCTGTGGGACGCCTCCACGCTGCGTCTGGTGCGGCGCATGGAAGGCCACACGTCGTTCGTCGGCTCGATTGCGATCGCTTCGGATGGACAAACGCTCGCATCGGCCGGCATCGATGGCACCGTCAGATTGTGGGATCTCCAGACCGGCCGCGAACGCTCCAGGATTCGTGCGGCGGCAGGGCGCCATGTCAGATCGCTCAGTTTTGCCCCTGACGTTCGTCAGCTCGCGACCATCAGTGACAACGGTACGATCAGATTCTGGGATGTCGAGGCGGGAGAGACGTCACAGGAAGCGAGGACCTTGCGCGGCCACAGCGGACGTGTGACGTGCCTGTCGTTCTCACCGGATGAGAGCCACTTGATTACAGGCAGCTGGGACCGCACGGCGCGGATCTGGCGAACGAACACCGGTGAACAGGTGGCGCTGCTGAAACATGACGGCATCGTGAATGCCGCACGGTTCTCGCCCGACGGAAGATCGATCATAACTGCGGACGACACCTCGGGAGCCATGACCATCTGGGACGCCGCATCAGGTCAGCCGCTTCGCTCGGTTCGCGGCGCCGGCGCGATCGCGGTGCCGCGATACACGCCGGACGGCTCACGAGTCGTCGCCGTCGCCGGCCAGAGCGGCATCATCCGCTGGAACGCGACGACCTGGTCGGTGGAAGCCGAAACCAATACGGGAGCGCCGCTGGGCCGCATGTCGGCCGTCTCGCCGGACGGCTCCGCGCTGATCACGGCGAACGATTCCGGCCAGGTGAGGTTCTGGTCGATTGAGTCGCTGCGGGAGCGCGCGCCAATGTCCAACGCGCATTCGGGAGTGATCACGACGATCGAGTTCTCGCCCGACGGACGGATCATGGCGACCGGGAGCTTCGACGGATCCGTTCGGCTTTGGGACTGGCGGACCGGTGCTGTCAAGTCGGTCCTCAAAGGCCATCAGGGGTGGATTGGCGCCGTTGCGTTCTCGCCTGATGGCCGGCGGCTCGTCACCGGTGGCCAAGATGGAACCATCAAGTTTTGGAATGTGTCGGACCAGCAGGAGCTGGTGTCGTTCCTTCGCCACACCGATCTGGTGAGCGGCCTCGCGTTCACGCGGGACGGGCGCGTGCTTGCCAGTGCAGGGGGAGTCGTCACGCGTCTGTGGCGGGCGGGACGCCCCGACTTCGAGGACTACCCTGAACGAGCCGACCGATGAGACCGGACGTTTGGCGCAGGGCGGAGGAACTGTTCCACGCTGCACTGGAGCAGTCACCGGAGACGCGGCGGGCGTTTCTCGACAGCGCGTGCGGCAACGATGCTGAGTTGCGGCGGCAAGTGGACCGGCTTGTCTCGGCCGACGAAGAGGCCGGCAGTTTTCTCGAGCGAACCCGGGCCGCGGATCCGATCGTGACGATCGGTGCCGCCGGATCGCTGTCAGGCCACGAATTCGGGCACTACCGCATCGTGAGTCCTTTGGGCGTGGGCGGTATGGGCGAGGTGTACCGCGCCCACGACCTCAAACTCGGCCGCGACGTTGCGATCAAGACGCTGCCCTACCAGTTTGCACGCGATCGCGAGCGAGTATCGCGCTTGCGCCGCGAGGCACGGACGCTGGCTTCGCTGAATCATCCGCATATCGCCGCGATCTACGGGCTCGAGGAATTCGACGAGACCGATTTCCTGGTTCTGGAGTTGGTCGAAGGCCAGCATCCGGCGGGGCCATTGCCGATTGTTGAAGCGCTACGAATCGGCGAGCAAATCGCAGAGGCTCTCGCTGCCGCTCACGCACGAGGCATCGTCCACCGCGACCTCAAGCCCGCGAACGTGATGATTACACCGCAGGGCCAGGTGAAGGTGCTGGACTTCGGTCTCGCGAAGGCGGTCTATGGACAAGAGGACGAGGGAACGGTCCAAGCAGAGAACGTCAACACCGCCGGGTCCGTGGCGGGTCACGTGATCGGCACGCCTGGTTACATGAGCCCGGAGCAGGCGCGCGGCGAGCAAGTGGATCCGCGAACGGATGTCTGGTCCTTCGGATGCCTCCTTTATGAACTGCTCACAGGTGAGCGCGTCTTTCGCGCCAACACCGTGCAGGAAACCGTCACCGCGGTGCTGGAACGCGAACCGGATTGGCAGCTGCTTCCGGCGAGAACTCCCGCAAAGGTTCGTCGCCTACTCCGCTACTGCCTGCAGAAGGACGTGAACCACAGACTACCCGCGATTGGCGACGCTCTCACAACGATCAAGCAGGCCCAGAACGGGGTGAATCTGTGGCGAATCGCCGGCGCTCTGCTGTTGGTGGCGGCTGCCGTGATCGCGCTTTGGTTGAAGCGTCCAATTTCGCCGACAGATTCTTCGCAGTGGGTTCCGCTCACCAAGTTTCCGGATTCGGTCGCGCAGCCGGCGCTCTCGCCCGATGGACGCATGGTCGCGTTTGTTCGAGGAGAATCCAGTTTCTACGGTCCGGGACAAATCTACGTCAAGGCACTTCCAGATGGCGAACCGATGCCATTGACGAACGACAAGCTGGACAAGATGAGCCCGGTGTTTTCTCCGGACGGCTCGCGTATCGCCTATACCACCGTCAACCCGGATTTTCAGTGGGACACGTGGACTGTGTCGGTGCACGGTGGCGAGCCGCAGATGATGCTCAAGAACGCATCGGGCCTTGTTTGGATCGGTCCTCGACGAATCATGTTCTCCGAGATGCGGAACGGCGTGCATATGGCGGTGGTGACTTCCGACGAGAATCGCGCCGCGCAGCGTGACGTCTACGTTCCCCATAACGAACCCGACATGGCGCACCGTTCCTCTCTATCACCAGACGGCAAATGGGTGCTGGTGGTGGAGATGGATATCGATCACTTGTGGGAGCCTTGCCGTCTGGTTCCCGCGGATGGCAGTTCCTCAGGACAGAAGATCGGTCCTCCGGGTGGAGGCTGTACGTTCACAGCGTGGTCGCCGGATGGGAAATGGATGTACTTCACGTCAAACGCGGTGGACGCGAATCATATCTGGCGCCAGCGTTTTCCCGATGGCAAACCGGAACAGATCACGGCGGGTCCGACCGCAGAGGAAGGAATCGCGATGGCCTCGGACGGCCGCTCGTTCGTGACCGCGGTCTCCACTCTAGGCGCTTCCCTGTGGCTTCACGATACGAGCGGCGATCGGCAGATCTCTCTCGAAGGTAACGCAGCGAATCCTGTGTTTACTCCGGATGGCAGCAAGCTCCTCTACCGCATGGTCAAGGAGCAACCCAGTGAATATGCGTACTACCGGGATCCCGGAGAGGTGATGGTGGCCGATCTGAAGTCCGGGCGCGTGGAGCCGGTGGTGCACGGTTTCCGCGTGCTGAATTTTGACATTTCGCGCGATGGCCGGCAGGTCGTCATGGAAGCGCCGGATGGGGCCGGTCGCAGCCGACTTTGGCTCGCGCCGCTGGATCGCAGCGCCCCGCTGCGGCAGGTCCCGAATGTGGAAGGTGGGCAACCGCATTTCCTGCCGGACGACGAGATTCTCTTCCGGCACAACGAAGGAACGTCGACGGCCGACGGCAGCCTTGGTTTCATCTATCGCGTGCGTCCCGACGGAAGCGGATTGCGAAAGGCCGTTGCGCAGCCAGTCAACCAGTTCAACTTTTCCAGCCCGGTATCGCCGGATGGCCGGTGGGTCTTCGGCTGGGGTCCGCTCGAGGGACACGGACCTGCGGCCGGCCAGGCGTATTCGCTCGACGGCAAGACGCCGATCTCGCTCGGCGGCCTTGGACAAATTGCATGGGCCGCTGGGGGTGCCTTGTTGTCGATCACCGGATCGACGCGGGCCTTTTTCGTGCCGCTGGCGCCGGGTCAGATGGTACCGCCGGTTCCGCCGGGCGGATTTCATAGTGACGAAGAAATCGCCCGCCTCCCCGGAGCGCGTCGCATCGAGGGTCGCCTGGTCACCGTCGGTCCCTCGCCGGAAATCTACGCGTTCTATCGCGGCAACACCCAGCGGAATCTGTACCGCATTCCCATTCCGTGAGTCTTGCTTATCGTCCCCAGATCGGCTTGAAGCTATAGGTCCCATCCCAAGTATAGGCGTTCGGAAAGCCGCGGCGTGGCGTGAACGTGACCACGATGCGCGCTCTGAATCCGGCGAGCGATCCCATCCCATCGGATATCGTGCACAGCCCGGGTTTGTTGTCGTTGGGCACGGTGCAACGGCCGACCGCCCAGTCGCTCTCGGTCACGTACACGAAGATGTTGCTGTCCAAGAACCCCGCGGGGCCGGCAGTGGGACCGTCAGTGATCTGGTTGTAATAGATTCTCGTGCCTTCCGGAAGCTCCGACAAATCCGAACGGACGATCTGGCAGTAGGTCGATCCCGGTATTCCCAACCAAGTGTCGCAATCTTTCAGCAGGCGGAGTCTGCCGGCGCGGTCGTCTTGGGCCGCCGCCGGGCTCCCGCCCGCGATCAGCCCAATGGTCAATAGCAGCGTCTGCCCCGCGGCTGCGCCGCGAGTCATGGCTCTCGAGAAACGAGTCAGTTTCATGCTGGTGCCTCCTACTTGGTAATTCCGCAAAAGGGGCACAAGAGGGGTCACCGTTCACAAATTTTTCGTGTGCTACGATTCGACCCGCCGTGGCGAAGGTGGAGCAAAACGACATCACCGGGATGCTCGCAGCGTGGGCGAATGGCAACGAGGACGCGCGGGACCGTTTGGTTGCTGTCCTGTATCCGGCGCTCCGGCGGATCGCGCGGCAGCATCTCGGCCGGCGCGCGGGCGAGAGTTTGGAATCCGCCGCACTGGCACACGAGGTGTACCTCAAGTTGATCAGTGCCGGAGCAATCCAGTGCGAGAGCCGCACCCATTTCCTCGCGATCTGCGCGCAAATGAGCCGCCGAATTCTGGTGGACCATGCCCGCAGGAGGAAGAGTGCGAAGCGTGGCGGAGATGCGTTGCAGGTGCCGCTCGATGAGGAGCTGCTTCAGGCGGAGTCCGGCGGGATCGAAGTGATGGCACTCGACAGAGCGCTGGAAGCATTGGCCACGATCGACGGCCGGAAGAGCCGCCTGGTGGAGTTGCGATACTTCGGCGGATTGAGCGTGGAAGAAGCCGCGGGGATCCTCGGAGTGTCGAAAGAGACCGCCAAGCGCGATTGGAAGATGGCCCGGGCGTGGCTGTATGCCGAGCTCGCGGGCGAGCAGTAACTATGCCTGACGTGATCTACTCCTGACGTTGACACCCCTTCCGCGGCGGTCATATAGTTCGCCGCGCACGAAACCCGATCGCCGGCCTGCGACGGCAACCTCGACCAGAACGTCATCTCTACGACGTCCGTTCAACTGCAGAACACGCTGACTGGGAGGTCC
>Ga0114129_10008122_pt1 | contig 14959 bp, 9 predicted proteins | sample RhiMetdeltSRZDD1_FD_80071 | JGI IMG/M metagenome (GOLD analysis project Ga0114129, IMG submission 80071) | Populus rhizosphere microbial communities from Tennessee, USA - Rhizosphere MetaG P. deltoides SRZDD1 (version 2) (version 2) | ecosystem: Host-associated > Plants > Roots > Rhizosphere >...
AATCGGAGCGCACGACCGCCTCTTCTACGGTGCCATGGCCGTCGCCCTCGGGTTGACGGTCTTTGCAGGGTTCGCGCGGACCTACTATCTGCGAATCCTCGAGGGGGGCCCGATGGCCACCCTCAGCGGCGCGCCCTTCTCCAGACTCGTCCACGCGCACGCCGCTCTCTTCACGTGCTGGGCTCTCCTGTTCATCGTGCAGACGGCTCTCGTTTCCGCCCGCCGCGTCGCCGTCCATCGGCGGCTCGGCGTGGCGGGTGGCGTGCTGGCGGCGGCCATGGTGGTGGTGGGCACCGCGCTGGCCATCGCCGCGGCGGCCCGGGGCGCGGCGCCGCCGGGGGTCGATCCGTTGGCCTTCCTGGCCATGCCCTTGTTCGACATGGTCCTGTTCACGAGCTTCGTTACCACGGCCCTGGTCCTGCGACGAGACAAAGAGACCCACAAGCGCCTGATGCTCATGTCCTACGTCAGCATCGTGGTGGCCGCGATCGCGCGAGTTCCCGGGGTGCTGGTCCTGGGGCCGCCCGGGTTCACCGGCCTGGCGTCACTCTTCGTCGTGGCGGGCGGGACCTACGACCTCCTCTCGCGGGGCCGGGTGCACAGGGCGTGGCTGTGGGGGGGCGCGATCTTCCTCGTCTCGATGCCGGTGCGCCTGTTCCTTTCGGGCACAGCTGGCTGGCGCGCGTTCGCGGAGAGGGTGACGCAATGAGGCCGCCGGACCGCTTCACGCGGCCGGCGTGAGGACGGGCCTTCGCGATAAGCTGGGGTAGCCGAGGTCATGAGCTCGTCCTCCACTTCCATCGCGCGGCTGCCGGAGTGGGCGCGCAAGGGCAGCCCGCTGGCGCCGGAGGCCCGTCCGCTGCGAGTCCTGCTGCGGGGCCAGCAGCTGACGACGGTCTGCGAAGAGGCCCGCTGCCCCAACCTCGGCGAGTGCTTCGCCCGCGGCACGGCCACCTTCATGTTGCTCGGTGACCGGTGCACGCGCCGCTGCGGGTATTGCTCCGTGGACACCGGACGGCCGCTGCCTCCCGATCCGGGCGAGCCGGCGCGCGTGGCCGAGGCCGCCGCTAGGCTGGGCCTGCGCTACGTGGTCCTCACCGCGGTCGCGCGCGACGACCTCGACGACGGCGGCGCGGGACAGATGGCGGCCACCGTGCGCGAGGTTCGGCGGCGGCTGCCGGCGGCGAAGGTGGAAGTCCTGACCCCCGACTACAAGGGTGAGCCGGCCGCCCTCGCGCTGGTCCTCGACGCCGCGCCCGATGTCTTCAACCACAACATCGAGATGGCGCCGCGCCTGTTCCCCACGCTGCGCCCGCAGGGCAGCTACACGCGCAGCCTCGCGCTGCTGCGCGCCGTCAAGGACGAGCGGCCGCGGCAGACGACCAAGAGCGGCCTGATGGTAGGGCTGGGGGAGACCGACGCCGAGGTGGAAGGGGTCCTGCAGGACCTGCGCGACGCCGGCGTGGACATCGTGACACTGGGCCAGTACCTGCGGCCCACGCGCGCGCACGCCCCGGTGGACCGCTACGTGACCCCCGCGGGCTTCCAGGCCCTGGAGGCGAGGGCCCGCGCGCTGGGCTTCCCGACCGTGTATGCGGGGGTCTTCGTTCGTTCGTCGTTCAACGCCGAGGAGGTCTTCCACAGCGGGCCACTCCCCGGTTGAGGAAGGAGCTCCTGGCGGCGCTCTCGGGGGCGCTCCTCGCCCTCTCGTTCCCTAAGTTCGGGCACGGGGCGGTGGCCTGGATTGCGCTGGCGCCTCTACTGGTCGCCCTGGCGGAGAGCCGCGGTGGTCTCGATTCGTTCCGCCTGGGGTACATCACAGGCGCGGTGTCCTCAGTCGGGATCGTCTACTGGACCGCGCTCGTCGTCGTCCAGTACGGCGGCCTGAGCCTGCCTGTGGGCATCGGGGTCATGGGCCTCCTCTGCCTGGCCCTGGCGCTGTTCCCGTCGCTCTTCGGCTGGCTGGTGGGCACGTGGCGGAACGCCCTGGGGCCGGCGGCGTTGCTGCTGGCGCCAGTGGCCTGGGTGGCGACGGAGATCCTGCGCGCCCACATCCTCTTCAACTTCTCGTGGTGCCTGCTCGGGTACAGCCAGCACGCGAACATCCCCGTCATCCAGATCGCGCGGTACGGAGCCGTCTACATGGTGTCGTTCGTGGTGGCCCTGGTGTCGGCGGTGCTGGCCTACGTGGTGGTGGAGACCCGGCCACGCCCACGGCGGACGGCCGCGCTGGTCACGGCGGGGGTGATGGCCGCGGTCCTGGCCCACGGATGGTGGGCCTTGTCGCGGCCGGTGGCGGAGTCGGGCCGCGTGCGGGTGGCCCTGGTGCAGGCGTCGGTGCTCCAGGAGGAGAAGTGGGACCCGCAGAGCGCGTGGACCAACCTCGACCGGCACCTGGACCTCACCCGCCTGGCCGCGGCGGAAGGGGCGCGCCTGGTGGTCTGGCCGGAATCCGCGGTGCCCTTCCTGTTCGACCATTCGCCCGAGCTGTCCACGGAGCTGCGGGGGCTCGTGCGCCAGCGCGGCATCTACCTCGTCTTCGGCAACGACGATCGCGAGGCGCGCGACGAGCGGACGGAGCGCTTCTGGGTCGGGGCCAAGATGCTCACGCCCGATGGTGATCTCGGGCTCCGGTACCACAAGATCCGGCTCGTGCCCTTCGGGGAGTACGTGCCGGTGCAATCCGTCCTCACGCTGGGCGGCCGGATCAACGCGAAGGTGCAGAAGCAGATTGCCGATTTCACGCCCGGCGAGGAGGCCGTCACGGCGATGGTGGACGGCCACCGCGTGGGGGCCTTCATCTGCTACGAGGCCATCTTCCCCGACCTGGTGCGCCAGTTCGCGGCGGGCGGGGCCGAGCTGCTCGTCAACATCACCAACGACGCCTGGTACGGCCGCACCTCGGCGCCCCATCAGCACATGGCCATGGCCGCCTTCCGGGCCGTGGAGAACGGCAAGTACCTGGTGCGCGCCGCCAACACCGGCGTCACGGCGGTGGTGGACCCCCACGGGCGCGTCCTGCAGCGCACGGCGCTCTTCGAGCGGACGATGCTGGTCCGGGACGTCGCCTTCGTGCCCGGCCTGACCTTCTACGCGCGACACGGCGACGTCTTCGCCTGGTCCTGCCTGGCCCTGGCGGCGGTCCTCCTCGCCCTCGCCCGTTTCGCGCGCGGTGGATTAAGATGATCGTTTGGAGGTGGCGTTGAGCGAGGACCTGGGACAGCGATTCTTCGATCTGGCCGGGAGGGCCGCGGACATCCGCGGCTACCTTTGAGGACGGCAAGCTGCGGGCCGAGCTCCAAAAGCTCGAAGAGCGGATGGCGGCGCCGGAGTTCTGGAAGGACCAGGAGGCCGCGCAGAAGGTGCTCCAGCGGCGCAAGCGGGTGGAGGGCGACCTCGACCTGCTGAAGCGCCTGCGCGGGCAGGAGGACGACACCCGCGTGCTCGTGGAGTGGCTTCAAGCGGGCGAGGACGTGGCGGGCGAGTTGGCACCGGCCCTCGACGCCTTCGCCTCCACCATCGAGGGCGCCGAGTTCAAGAAGATGCTGGGGGGCGAGCACGACCGCGCCAACGCCATCCTGACCATCAACGCCGGCGCGGGCGGCACCGAGAGCCAGGACTGGGCGGAGATGCTGCTGCGCATGTACCTGCGCTGGGCCGAGAAGCGCGGCTACAAGCGCGACATCACCGACATCCAGGCGGGCGAGGAGGCCGGCATCAAGAGCGCCACCGTGCTCGTCCAGGGCGAGTACAGCTACGGCAACCTGGCCACCGAGGTGGGCGTGCACCGCCTGGTGCGCATCAGCCCCTTCGACTCCGCCGCCCGGCGGCACACGTCGTTCGCCTCGGTCTTCGTCTGGCCGCAGATCGACGAGGACATCAAGATCGAGGTCCAGGACAAGGACATCCGCGTGGACACCTATCGGTCGAGCGGGGCGGGAGGCCAGCACGTCAACGTCACGGACTCCGCGGTGCGCATCACCCACCTGCCCACGGGGATCGTGGTGTCCTGCCAGAACGAGCGCAGCCAGATCCGCAACCGCGAGGTGGCCATGAAGGTCCTGAAGTCCCGCCTCTACGACCTCGAGCTCCAGAAGCAGCGGGCCAAGCTCGACGCGGTGGAGTCGGCGAAGAAGGACATCGCCTTCGGCAGCCAGATCCGGTCCTACGTCATGCAGCCCTACCGCATGGTGAAGGACCACCGCACCAAGTACGAGGTGGGGGACGTGGACCGGGTCATGGACGGCGACCTCGACGACTTCATCAAGGCCACGCTCATGGCCAAGGCCAAGGGGACCCTGGGGGCGGCCGCCCCCGCGGAGGAGTGACGACCCGTCTGCTCGCCGCCGCCCTCGGGCTGCTGGCCGCCGCCTGCGGAGGCGCCTCTACGGCCCCGCCTCCCGATCCCGGGCCGTCGGGGGACCTGCCCGCGGCCCTCGTCTACGAGCGCGTCGTTGGCGGCAACCAGGACGTCTACCTGACCCCCGCGGCAGGGGGCCACGAGCGCCGCCTCACCGACCATCCCGCGCAGGATGGCCTGCCGCGCTTCACGCACGACGGCAAGCGGGTGCTGTTCACGTCCGAGCGCAGCGGGAACTGGCAGATCTGGGAAATGGACGCGAAGGGCGGCGAGGCGCAACGCGTGCGCAACAACGCGCACACCGAGTGGCAGGTGGACGAATCGCGCGACGGCCGCCGCCTGGCCTTCCTCTCCAATCTGGAGGGGCCGGAGTGCCTCTTCGTCATGGACCGGGCGACGGGCGAGACCCGCCGGCTCGCGCGCCACGGGGGCCACTCGATCCTCGGCAACCCGCACTGGAGCCCGGACGGGCGCCGCGTCGTCTTCTCCTCCAACTGGCGCATCGGCCACCAGATCTACCTGCTGGACACGGAGAGCCGCGAGGACGCCCGCCTCTCGCCGGTCCTGGGCGGAGGCTGCGAGCCGCGCTTCAGCCCCGACGGCCGCAAGGTCGCCTACGTGAGCCGCGGCCACCACGGCGACAAGAGCCGGCTGGTCGAGCACGACCTGCAGACCGGCAAGGAGACCGTCCTGGTGGGCTGGCCCGCGCTGAACTACGACCCCGTCTATTCGCCGGACGGGTCGGAGCTGGCCTTCGCCTCCAACATCACCGGCGATTGGGTCATCTACCGCCAGCGGATCTCCGACGGCCGCTCGTGGCGCGTGACCTTCGGCCCCGGCCCCGCGCGGAACCCCGACTACCGCCCCGCGCCCTGAGGGGCCGGGGCGGGCGGGGTCAGGCTGCCCGGCGCGCGCTCCACCGCGGCCCGCAGGGACTGCTTCAGCGTCTCCGACCCGGTGAACAGGTCCTCGGGGAAGCGGCGGTAGCGGACGATGTCCGCGTAGATGCGCGCGCTCTGGTACTGGTTCAGCCCCATGCCCGCCAGGTACTGCAGCCGCAAGTCCCGGTCCCGGTTGATGGAGGCGTCGCGCAGCCACTCCGGCAGGTCCACGGCGCGGCCGGCGAAGCTGCCCAGCAGGGTGACCGCCGATCCCATCCCGATCTCCTCGAGCGAGCGCTGCACGGCCGCGAACCGCGGGTCCTTGAGCCGCGCGTCCATGGCGTCGAGGTCGATGGGCGCGGGCTCCGCCTGGCCGAGCAGGACCATGTCGTACCCGCGGCCGAGGTGCGTGTTGCCCCAGATGACGCCGCGCGGGAAGGCCTCGAAGAAGGTGGCCACCTCGCTCTTCACGGCCTCCGGGCTGCTCTCGTAGAGCTGCACGAAGACGGTCACCACGCCGCCGGGGTTGAGGTGGGCGCGGGCCGCCTCGAAGAACTCGCGCGTGTACAGGGTGGCCGCGCCCTTCACCCAGGGATCGAGGGGGTCGGACGTGATGGCGTCGAACTTCTCCCCGCTGGTCAGCAGGAAGTGCCGCGCGTCGTCCAGGACGATCCGCACCTTCGGGCTCTTGACCACGTCGTGGTTCGTGGATCCGAAGTAGGCCGCCACCGCCCGGGGCACCAGCGGCTCGATCTCGGCGATGGTCACGCGCTCGACCCGGGGATCGATGCTGACCGCGCCGGCCGTGACGCCGGCCCCGCACCCGATCACCAGGACGGACCGCGGGCGCTCGGGAACCAGCGTGGTCAGGTGGCCGAGCATGCGCTGCAGGCGCATGTCCGCGGGCAGGCTCGAGGCCTGGACCTTGCCCGCGCTGTGGTACTGCAGCAGGCCTCCCTGTGCGCGCGAGACGGCGATCGACGCGTTCAGGCCCTCGCCCACGAACAGCATCTGCGCCGCCGAGTTGAGCCACGTCGCCGTGTACCGGCCGTAGCCCACCAGCACGCCGGGGACGGGCGGGACGCGGGCGACGAGCAGGGCCGCGACCGCGGTCGCGGCGACGAGAGGGATCGCGGTCCCCGCCCCGCGGATCCCCCGCGATCGCGAGACCGCGACCAGCGCGGGCAACAGGAGCGCGAGCCCCGCCGCGGCGGACGCCGCCATGACGATCTGTTGCGCGCGCTGCGAGCCCAGCCAGGACACGAGGAGCAGGCTGGCGGACAGCGCCCCGACGATGGCTCCCAGGGTGTTCGCCGCGTAGACAGTGCCCACCACGCGCCCGGCGTCCCGTCCAGGCCGCGCCACGGCGGCCAGGGCCAGCGGGAAGCTCGCGCCCCAGAGGATGGGGGCGGGGAGGATGGCCCACAGCGCGCGTGCCAGGTCGAGCTGGTAGTTGAACCAGATGCTCCGCGAGATGGAGACGTTGATCGGCCAATAGGGCAGCGACTGGGTCAGCATGGCCGCGGACCACGCCATGGCGCCCACGATCGCCATTTGGCACCAGCCCAGCGCCCTTCGCGGATCGGCGGCGCCCCGGGCCGCCAGGGATCCGAGGGCGCTGCCGATGCCCAGCCCGAACAGATAGACGGCGAGGATGATCGCGAAGCTGTAGACGGTGGCGCCCAGTAGCAGGGCCAAAAGCCGCGTCCACACCACCTCCGCCGCCAGCGCGCAGAACCCGGAAAGGGCGATGGCCGCGTACACGAGACCCGCGCCGGCGGGGACGGTGCCCTCCGAAGCCTCGTGCCGCGGCTCGCCGATCTCCTGCGCGGCGGCCCGCGCCGCGCCGTCGCGGCTGCCGGAGGCGAGGAAGAAGGCCAGCGCCGCTACCTCGACGTTGATGGCCGCGGCCACATAGGTGGCCGTGGCCATGTCGTGCACGCGGAGAAGGTAGAACGCCGCGAGCAGGCACCCGAAGACCGCCCCCGCGATGTTGCCGGCATAGAACACCCCGAGCCACGACACGCCCGCGGGCGTGCTCTCGACCCAGCGCGCGACCGCCGGCAGCGTGGCGCCCATGGCCATGGTCGGCGGCAGCAGGCACAGCGCGGCCACCAGGCCGCGCAGGAGGAAGCCGCCCACTCCGTACCCGCCCCAGGCGGTATAGACGCGCCCGACGAGCGGCATGGCGAAGAGCAGGACGACACCCAGGACGCCGATGGCGAGCTCGAGCGCCGCGTACACGCGCAGCGGGTGGCGCCGCGCCGAGACGTAGCGGGGTAGCAGCAGGCTGCCCAGGCACATCCCGCCCATGAAGGTCCCGAGCAGCACGCCGACCGAGACCGCGGACGAGCCGACGAACAGCTCCAGGAGCTGGAGCCAGACGACCTCGTACACGAGGGCGGCGGCGCCGCTCCCGAAGAACAGGAGGACGACGACCTTCCTCAAGGCTCGGTGACGCCCGCCCCGAGACTCGCCCTCGGCTCCGTGCCCGCCACGAAGGCCTCCATCCGGACGCCCGGAGTCCCGGCGGGGCCCGGCTGGCCGTACCCGTCCACCGGGACGAAGACGATGTTGCCGGGGATGGAGTACTCCTCGATCGGCTTGTCCTTCATCGCCTCGGCCCAGAACTCCATCCAGATGGGCAGGGCCGTGCGGCCGCCGTCCTGGCGGCGGCCCAGGCTCTCCTTCTTCTCGTCGAAGCCCACCCAGACCCCGGCCGCCAGCGAGGGCTCGAAGCCGATGAACCAGCCGTCGGTGAAGTCGTCGGTGGTCCCCGTCTTGCCGCCGATGGGCCGTTTCAGCTTGCGCGCGCGGGCCGCCGTCCCGCGCTCGGCCACGCCGCGCAGCAGGCTGGTCATGATGTACGCGGTATCGGCGCGGATGGCGTCCGTGCCCTGCGGCCGCGCCTCCTCCACGACGTTGCCGTCGCGATCGGTGATCCGCGTGACGTACATCGGCTTCATGCGCAGGCCCTGGTTGGCGAAGGTGGCGAAGGCCGCGGTCATCTCCTGCAGCGTGGCCTCGCCGGCGCCGATGGCGATGGGCAGGTAGGGGGGCAGCTCGCCCGTGAGCCCCATCTTGCGGGCGTACTCGATGCCGGTCTCGATCCCCACCGTCTGGAGCGTCTTGATGGCGGGGATGTTCCGGCTCTGCTCGATGGCGTAGCGCAGGGGGATCGCGCCCAGGAACTTGTAGTCGTAGTTGTGCGGGTTCCAGATCTTGCCCGGGGCGCTGGGCAGCGAGATGGGCGCGTCCACGATGATGGTGGCGGGGGTGAAGCCGGCCCTTTCCAGGGCCGCGGAGTAGACGATGGGCTTGAAGGCCGAGCCCACCTGCCGGAAGGCCTGCGTCGCGCGGTTGAACTTGCTGCGCTCGAAGTCGTAGCCCCCGACCATGGCCTTCACCGCCCCCGTGCGGGGGTCGAGGGCGAGGAGCGAGCCCTCCAGCCTCGGCTCCTGCTCCAGGGTAACCTTCGCCTCCCTGCGCTCGCCGTCGTCGGTCAGGGTCACGATGAGGAACGGGGCCACCGTGCCGGCGGGGAGGGCGTCGGACACCGCCCGCCGCGTCCAGGCCACGTCCTCCGGGCCCACGCGCGCGCGGTAGTCACCGATCTGGACCACGGCCAGCGTGCGGTCGGACGCGATGACCACGCCGCGGACGACGTCACCCTCGCGGATGGGCCGGTCCCACTCGTCGAGGTGTACGCGCGAGGGGAACTTCCCGTCCTTGAGGATCGTCAGGGGGGAGGGGACGAAGCCGCGGGCCTTGCGGTCGAGCAGGCGCAGGCCCTTGCGCACGGCGCGGGTGGCCGCCTCCTGCATGGCCGGGTCCAGTGTGGTGTAGACCTGGAGCCCGCCCTGGTAGATCTGCTGGCTGCCGTACTCGCGCTCCAGGTACTTGCGCACCTCCTCGATGAAGTACGGCGCGATCGACGGCGGCTCCTTGCGGGGATGGAGGTTGAGCGGCTCGGCCTGGGCCTTCGAGGCCTCTTCCTGCGAGACGTACTTCTCCTCCAGCATCCGCTGGATCACGTGGTTGCGGCGCTGTACGGCCCGCTCCGGGCTCTCGACCGGCGAGAGCCGCGACGGGTTCTGGGGCAGGCCGGCGATGAGCGCGGCCTCGGCCAGGGTCAGGTCCTTGATGGACTTGCTGTAGAGGGCCTGGCTGGCCGCCTCCACGCCGTAGTTGCCGCTGCCGAAGTAGACCTGGTTGCAGTACATCGTGAAGATCTCTTCCTTGGTGAAGTTCTTCTCGATCTGGAAGGCGAGGATCGCTTCCTTCACCTTCCGCTCGTAGGTCTTCTCCGGCGTCAGGAAGAGGACGCGGGACAGCTGCATGGTCAGGGTGGACGAGCCCTGGCTGCGGCGGCCCGAGCGATAGTTCGAGAGGGCCGCGCTCGGGATGCGCCAGACGTTGATGCCCAGGTGCTTCCAGAATTCGGCGTCCTCGACGGCCACGACGGCGTTGCGCAGGACGGGCGGGATGTCCTTGAAGCCGACGATCACGCGCTTCTCGATGGCAAAATCGCCGATCAGGGTGCCGTCCGCCGCGTAGATCTTGGTGATGATGTTGGGCTGGAACTGCTCCAGCGAGGAGACCTGGGGGAGGTCGTTCTCGAAGGCGAGCAGGACGCCGGCCACCGCGCCCGCCACGATGGCCAGGGCGAAGACGATGCTGATGCCGGCCCGCCGGACGCCCTCGAACCTGGCCGGCGCGGCGACGGCGGCGGATGCGGCCATTGCCGCGGATTATACCGTCGCCGCCGCCGGCTCCGTCCCCGGCCCTGCGGCCGGGTGCGTTCTAGTGGTCCTTGTCTTTCTGCGGACGCGCGGCGCCCTGGGCGGCGTCGGGGGCCGCGGGACGCTGCGTGGGCTCCGTGGCCGGGCGCGCCGCGCGTGGCGCGACGCTCGGCGGCGCCGGCCGCGCCGTCTCGCTCGCGGCCGGCCTGCCGCGCGACGACCGTTCGCTGCCGGCCGACGGAAGCGGATGCGAGACCCCCCGCTCGGCCGGCTCGGCCGGGCGGGGCTGGCTCAGCGGGCCGAAGACGCGCCGCAGCACCTCGCGATCGGCCTCCGCCGGACGCGGCTCCCGGGACCGGGCATCGGCCGGATGCGCCGGATCCACGGCCGGCTCGGGCGCCGTGATCGTGCGCAGGGGATGGAGTGTGCGCGCGCGGGGCGCGGCCACCGTGGCCGGCGGGCGCGTGGCCGCCGGGGGCTCGACCTCGAGCCCGCGGGGACGCCGCCGGGCGGTGGGGAAGGCCGGCGCCACGTCGGCCCGCGGCGCGGCCGCGGCGTCGTCGTGACCGGGCCGGGCCTTCACGGTGCGCGGCATCGCGTGCGCGGGCGTGCCGCCCTGGGTCGCGTGCAGGTTGTGGTCCGGCCGTGCGTGCGCCTGCTGGGGAGCCTGCATCTCCTCGCCGGCGGGGACGGTCTGCTGGATCCTCCGGACGAGGTCCGATGCGCCGAAATCCGCCCGGCGGACGTACACCCAGGGCTCGTCCACGACGGCCGGCGTTTCGCGCAGCACGGCGCGGTCGCCCCGCCGCCCGCCATAGGGCACCGGCTTGTCGTGGTGGCCGAGCGGGCACCAGCCGATGTAGTCCCCGCCGTACATCCAGCTGACCCAGGCGGGGGCCCAGGCGCTGCCGGGGATCCAGTACCAGCCGAGCATCGGCGCGTAGCCCCAGCGGCCGTAATGGAACGGCGCCCAGCCCCAGGGCTCGGCAGCCACCCAGGTCCAGCCGAAGGGGGGGCTCCAGGCCCAGCGGCCGTCGAAGTACGGCCGCCATCCCGCGGCAACGTACGGCCGCCAGACGTGGCCGATCTCGGACTCGTAGTACCAGGCGCCGTAGGACTCCAGCTCTCCGGCGTAGGGGCTCACGACCTCCGGAAGGTACTCGCGCTGGCTGGCGGCGTAGACCGGACGGTCCTCGCGGTCCGCGTTCCAGCGGTCGAAGTCGTCGAGCGCCGCGCGGTCGAAGGCCTGGGGATCCTCGATGGGCTCGCCCTGCCGGACGTCGACGCGCTCGCCGGCCTGGACCACGACCTCCCGCTCGCCCAGGAGCGCAGCCTCGCCGTCGTAGACCGAGAGCCGCGTCCCGTCGCCGGCCGCATCGATGCGGTAGACGCCGCGAGCCCGGGCCTCCACCACACCCGCGGGCGTCTCCACGGCGAAGTCGGGACGGCCGCGTCCGTCGCGGGCGTGCAGGTACAGGCCGCCGGACCAGAGCCTGAGGATCACGCGGTCGCCGTCGTGGGCGACGTAGTCGAGCTTGCTGCCGCTGTCCAGGCGCAGGAGGGTCCCGTCGGCGAACTGGAACTCGGCCCGGCCCGCGCGGTCGGACCACACGCGATCGCCCGGCAGTAGGGGCAGGTTCGCGGTTGCCTCCTCGGAGCCGGGCTCCGTGGCGCGCTGCAGCGTGACCCCCGGCTCGACGGTGAGCACCCGTCCGTGGATGTAGCTGTCCTGCCCGGCCGCGACCGCGGCCACGGAACCGAACAGCACGGCGAGCGTCGGCAGGCGACGAGTCATGGTCAGAAACCCCTTCGCGGTCCGCTGAGCCGGGGGCCGCTCCGCCCTCGCCTTAAGCAAGCGGTATGCCCGTGAGAGGGACTAAGTATATCAATGACTTAGATTTGGCGAGGAGTGACGGGTGTCACCGGCGGAGGGCTCCTCGTGGCCCCTCGCGTGCACGCTCTAGCGGACGTCCATCACGATGAGGGTGTTGGTGCGGCTGTCGTAGATGACCTCGCCCCGCGGGGAGAGGAACTTCTTGATGACGGGCGCCATCTCCGCCGCGCGCGCGTAGGACAACCGGTAGGTCCGCATCTGGAGCGGGCCGGCGAGCTCTCTCTCCTCGTCCAGCTTGCGCTGCGCGGCGTGCTCCGCGGCCAGCTTGGCCACGGGCGCCACGCGCATGATCTCGTTCTCCTGGTCCTGGCCCAGCCCGCAGGACTTGAGGGCCACGTCCAGCGCCGAGGTCCAGCGGACCTCGCTGAGCTTCAGGGTGAGCTTGCACGATACGCCGGGGTCGACCACGACCTGGAACCCGCCGATCTCCGCGAAGAGGCGGACGATGTCGACGATGTCGGCGTCCTTGACGTCCACGGAGATCCGCGCCTCGCCGTCCGGCAAGGCCTGCGGAGCGGCGGCGGCCACGACCGGCCCGGAGGCCAGGCCGCACAACGTCAGGCACGACATGAGCAGGAGGGAAGGGGTCTTCATCGTTCGATGGTAGCAGCCGGCCGGATGCCGTCAAACCCCTGGTCGAGCTCCAGGCCGGCGGGCGTCACCCCTTCGCGGCAGGTCGTGGTCGCGTCCAGCAGCAGCCGGATGGTGGCGGGGATGTCACGGCGCCGCCGCTCGAGCCAGGACCGGCGCTCGGCTACTTCCGGACGCGCGCGTAACGTCGACCCGTCCAGTGGGACGACCGTGAGAGTCCCGTCACGCCAGCACCGATCCGGGTCGAGGACGTCGATCCGGCCCGCCGCGGTGTCCATGTAGACGATGTCGCCGGTGCGCAGCGCGCCGATGCCGCCGCCCTCGAGGGCCTCCGGCGAAGCGTGGCCGATGCACGGCCCGTACGTGGCGCCGGAGTAGCGGCCGTCCGTGATCAGCGCGGCGACGTGCCGGAGGACGGGGTCCCGGTTGAGGTACTCGGAGGGGTAGAACATCTCCGGTATCCCGTTGGCCTTCGGTCCCTCGCCGGCGATCACGATCATGGCCCGCAGGAGCTTCGCCCGCGCCGCGCGGTCCAGGAGGTCCGTGTCGGACCCGTCCTGGAGTGCTTTGGCCTGCGCGCCGAAGTTGAACCGGGCCAGGCCGCGCAGGGTCTCCGCGGGCACCACGCCCCGGAGCCTCTCCAGCGCGCGGCCGCGGAAGAGGTCCTGCTGCGCCTCCGCCTCGCCCAGGTAGAAGACGACTACAAAGGCCTTGCCGTCGAACTGGCCCACCGCCTCGGGCGTCATGCCGGCCCGCTTGAAGATCGCGCTGTCGGTGAAGTTGCCCCTCACCTCCACGATCCCGCTCTGCGGCCGCAGCGCGGTCTTGTAGAGGATGCGGTCGTTCGGGTCCTTGGCGTCGGCCAGGCGGCGCGACCACGGTCCCTCGATCGTGGGCGCGTCCTCCAGCAGGCCCGCGCCCAGCAGGTGCTTGACGGTGGAGTCCATCCCGGAGTGGGCGCCCGCCTGCTTCTCCACGGCCAGCGTGAAGAAGCTCTTGTCGCGGATGGGGCTGATGTCGATGAGGAAGGGCGTGGCGTCCGAGACGCGGGCCATGTCGGTCGGCGTGATCCGCACCCCCACCGAGGCCGCGATGTAGGGGAAGTGCAGGGCCCAGTTCATGCTGCCGCCCACCGCGCTCCAGACGCGCAGGGCGTTGCGCAGGTTCGCGCGCAGGAGGGCGGAGGCGCTGCGCTCCTCGCGCCGGTTGCGGACGGCGTCGAGGAGCGCCGCGGTCGAGACGGCCACTACGTCGTCGCCCGCCGCCTTGGTCAGGAGGTCCGCCGCGCGGGGGACGAAGCCGAGGGCGTGCAGGACGACCTTGTCGGTGTTGCCGGTGCCGATGAACGCGCAGGTCCCCCCGGCCTCGCAGGTCATCTTGGCGAGCTCGGCCAGGTAGCGGTCGCGCGACTCGGAGGGCAGCACGCGCCTCTCCTCCAGGCCGTCGAGCAGCTTCTTGAACATCGCGTAGGTGTTGCACTTCAGGCGATGGAGCAGGAGCGCGTCGATCTCCTCGTCGTAGGCCGCCCCCGCCTTCCCCTTCAGGGCCCGGATCCCCTCCTCCACCTCCTTGGAGAGGTGCCGCTCCGGCATCACGTGGGCGGGGATGAAGCAGGCGTAGAAGGGCCGCTTGCCCCGGCGGCGGCGATACACGTCCACCTCCGCCACCGCGGCCACGTCGGCCACCGGACGCTTGTCACAGGAGTCGAGCACGAGGGCGGCGTCGTAGACGTGGGCCTCGATCTGGGCGACAAGGGTGGCGGCGGTGATGTTCCGGGACACGAGTGAGAAGGTCATCCCGTAGTGGCCCTGGGCGATGCCGTCGCAGACGGCCGGCTCCGAGGTCTCGAAGGGCAGTGCGCCCTGGCCCCAGATCGCGGCCACCGCCCGCCGCGAAACGTCGTCGTCGTCGATCTGTGCCGGGTGGTCGCGCGCCCCCGCGACGATCACCACGCGCGGCTCGCCGGACATGAACCGGCGGACCATCTCGTCGCGGCCCGGCTTCAGGCCCGCCCGCCGCAGCGAGGCCTCGAGGATGGGCAGGAAGAGGGTGATTGGCTCGGGTTGCTCGATGACCGGGTCCCCGAGCGAGGCATCGTGCATGCGCATGGGCCGCTCTCCTCCGCGCCGCGCCGGGGGACCGTCGGTCAGCGCGGCATCTTGAAGCGCGACTCGTCGAGCCTGGGGTTGACCTCGACGCTGTCCACCACGATCCGCAGCCGATTGGGCCGGCCGCGCGCGCTTCCCTCGATGGAGTGGGGGAAGGCCACGCCGTCCGTCTTGCGGTAGTCGCCGAACTCCGTCTCCAGGGCCACGTCGTGGCCGCGCACGCGCCGGGTGGACTCCATCCGGACGATGAAGCCGGTGGCGGAGTCCACGAACACGCGGCGCACGGCGCCGGACTTGAGCGTGACCTTCAACTCGTGGGCGGGCCCGCCCGGGAGCGACGCGGTACCCACCAGCTCGACCTTGTGGCCCTTGGCCTTCCAGTC
>Ga0114129_10008123_pt1 | contig 14958 bp, 11 predicted proteins | sample RhiMetdeltSRZDD1_FD_80071 | JGI IMG/M metagenome (GOLD analysis project Ga0114129, IMG submission 80071) | Populus rhizosphere microbial communities from Tennessee, USA - Rhizosphere MetaG P. deltoides SRZDD1 (version 2) (version 2) | ecosystem: Host-associated > Plants > Roots > Rhizosphere >...
AAGCGCCTCTTCCTGCCGCACATGCAGAACACGGTGCACGTGCTGTACGAGCTCGTGTCGGGCGCCGAACGCGTCGAGCTCGCGCTGCGGCCGTCGGTGAACTTTCGCGTCCAGGAGGCGCCGGTATCCGAGCCGCTCGGCTCGCCGTACGAGCTTCGCGCCGCCGACGATCACGTCGAGATCCGGCTGGAGAACAGTCCGTTTCCGCCCCTTCGTCTCAAAGTGTCGGCGCCGGACGCGACGCTGACACTGAAAGCCAAGCGGCTCGAGAACGTGCTGTATCCCGTCGAGGAGAGCCGCGGGTACCAGGCGCGCGGTGATTTGTGGAGTCCTGGATACTTCCGTTTCACGCTCTCTGGTGGCGCACGAGTTGCGCTCGTCGCCTCGACGGAATCGTTCGAGACGATGAGCGTCTTGACTCCGGAGCAGGCACTCGAGGCGGAACGCGGCCGGCGGCGGCGCCTGCTAGCGGTGGCCGCGCCCGACGCGCGAGAAGGCGTTGCCGCCGAGCTCGTCCTCGCCGCCGATCAATTCATCGTCACGCCGGCCGGCCGCACTGAGGAGGTCGCGCGGGCTCATGCCTTCGGCGACGAAGTTCGAACGGTGATCGCGGGCGATCTTTGGGACTCCGATTGGGGCCGCGACACGATGATCAGCCTGGAAGGGCTGACGCTCGTGACCGGGCGTCATCTCGAGGCCGGCTACATTCTCAGAACGTTCATTCATTACGTGCGCGACGGGTTGATCCCGAACATGTTTCCCGAGGGGCGGCAGGAGGCGCTCTACCACACGGCCGATGCGACGTTGTGGTTCTTTCACGCGGTGGCGCGGTACGTGCGGCTGTCGGGCGACCAGCTGACTTTGTCGATCGTGTATCCAACGTTGAAGACGATCGCCGAGCATCACCTTCGTGGGACGGAATTCGGCATCCACGTCGACGAGGACGGCCTGGTCGTCCAGGGGGCGCCGGGGTATCAGCTCACGTGGATGGACGCGAAGGTGGACGATTGGGTCGTCACGCCGCGGCGCGGAAAGGCCGTCGAGATCAACGCGCTCTGGTACAACGCGCTGAAGTTGATGGAGGAGTGGGCGGCCGCGCACAACGACTCTGCGGAGACGTACCGCGGGCTGGCCGCGCGCGCGCACGACGCCTTCAATCGGCGATTCTGGTTCGCTGACGGCCGGTACCTCTACGACGTCGTCGATGCAAGCGATCTTGCGACGGGCAAGGGATCGGACGATCCGAAATGTCGACCGAATCAAGTTCTGGCGATCTCGCTGGACTACCCCGTGCTCGACGAGAATCGTTGGGAGCCGGTGATGCAGGCTGTCCACGACCGCCTCGTCACCCCGGTCGGCCTCCGGTCGCTGGCGCCCGACGATCCCGAGTTCAAATCCCGGTACTTCGGCGACCTGCGCGCCCGGGACGCGGCCTATCACCAGGGCACGGTGTGGGCCTGGCTCGTCGGCCCGTTCATCGACGCGTGGCTGAAGGTGTACCCGGACGATCTGGCCTCCGCGCAACGCGCGCTGTCAGGTCTCGTGCCGCACCTCGACGAGGCGTGCATCGGATCGATCAGCGAAGTGTTCGACGCGACTCCGCCGTTTACGCCGCGAGGTTGCATCGCTCAGGCGTGGAGCGTCGCGGAGGCGCTGCGTGTGTGGGTGAAGCTCGCTCAACTCTCGCGCACAGGACAAGAAGCGGAACAGCGCATCCTGGCTCGCGCGACATGACCGAAGGTCACTGGCCGACTGGTGACTGTGTTAGTCGCGTCCTCTGAGCCGCCGCAGCGCCCGCCGTTCGCGCTTGTCGGGCGCGCGCGGCGGCGTCACGGCGGCGCGATACAGGCGCTCTGCGCGTTTCGCTGCGACCTCTTCGGGCGTCGGGGGAGGCGTGAGGTCTTCGTAAAGGCTGCGCGCGTCAGACTTCCGCACACGCCGCTCGGTCACGGCGGCGATACGCAGTTGCTGTTTTCTCCCGAACGATCGGCCGATCTCCACATCGTCGCCTGCACGGACGAGGCGATGCGGCTTCGCCGGCTGCCCGTTGACCTCGATTCGGCCGGCCTTGCATGCCTTCTGCGCTTCCGAGCGCGTCTTGAATAGACAGGCGACGTCGAGCCACACGTCGAGCCGCACGCCGTTTCCGCTCGCATCGTCGTCGATCACGTCCGATCTTCATTCTACATTTCACGATCTGGTACTCGTTACTTCGCCGGCGCGGCGGGCACGGAACCCGGAAACACGTACGCGAAGAGCATTGCGACGAGGCCCATCACGGCCATCAACAGCACGCTGTGCTTGATGGTGAAACGAAACAGGCGGCTCTCATCGGCCGAGGTCATGCCTGTCGCGGCGACGGCGACCGCGATGCTCTGCACGGAGATCATCTTGCCCATCACGCCGGCCGCCGAGTTCACCGACGCGGTCAGGATGGGATTCAGACCCAGCGTGTTGGCCGTGACAACCTGGAGATTGCCGAACAGCGCGTTGGCCGACGTATCGCTGCCGGTGAGGAACACGCCCAGCCAGCCGACGACGGCGCTGAAGAAGGGAAATGCGCTCCCGGTTGCGGCAAGCTGCAGCCCCAGCGTGGACGTCATGCCGGAGTAATTCATCAAGTAGGCGAGGCCGAGCATCGAGGCGATAGTGACCATCGCCATCGACAACTGCTTGAAGGTCGCTTTGTAGAGCTCGACGAACTTCGACGGCCTGACACGGAGCAGCAGCCCCGCCACGATTGTGGCCAGGAAGCACGAGGTGCCCGATGCGGTGAGCCAGTTGAACGTGAAGACCGCGGCGTAAGGCGCGGGCCGGGCGGTCACAGGCGGGATGCGCGTGATCGCATTGTGCAGCCCGGGGACGTTCAGGCCGTTCAACACGCCGGGATTCTTCGGCATCGACGTCGAGAGCAGCCCATCGGTCCAGCGGTCGAGGGCTGTCTTGATGGCCGGCTCGCCCCACGCCAGCACGAACGCGACGAGGAGCAGGTACGGCAGCCAGGCGGTGAACATCTCGCCGGCGGGATGTCGCTTGAGCGCCGCGGTCACAGGCTGGTCGCCCTCGAGCCGCATGATGCGCGCCGGGCGCCAGAGTTTCAGCACCGCCACCATCACGACGATGCATGTCAGCGAGCTCATGATGTCCGTGAGCTCCGGCCCGATGAAATTCGACACGAACAGCTGCATGCCGGCAAACGACAGGCCGCACGCGATGATAGCGGGCAGCACCTCGAGCGCGCGGGCCGGACCGGCCATCACGACGATCAGGTAACCGGGGATGATCACGGAAATCATCGCGCAGAGGCGGCCGACCATCGCGCTCAGCGAGAGCACCGGCAGCCCGGTGACGTTCGCCAGCGTGATGATGGGGATGCCGATCGATCCAAACGCGACCGGCGCCGTGTTGGCCAGCAGACAAATTCCCGCCGCATAGAACGGATTGAAGCCGAGGCCGGCCAGCATCGCGCCGGAGACCGCGACCGGCGCACCGAACCCCGCAGCGCCTTCGATGAAGGCGCCAAACGAGAAGGCGATGAACATCGCCTGCAGCCGGCGGTCGTCCGTGAGGCTGCCAACCGAGTCCTTGATGATCTCGAACTTGCCCGTGTCCACCGCCAGGCGGTACAGCATGATCGAGCTGAAGACGATCCACGCGATGGGGAACAGGCCGTACGCCGCGCCGTAGATCGTCGATAGCGCGGCCAGCTGCAGCGGCATGCCGTACGCCACGAGCGCGATCACGAGCGCCGAGGCGAGCGCCGAGAGCGCCGACATCCAGGACGGCTTGCGCCAGACGCCGAGCATCAGGAACAGCACGACGATCGGGATGGCGGCGACGATGGCGGATGCAGCCAGACTGCCGCCGATCGGGTGGTAGTTGTGTTGCCACATGGAGGTCGGCCCTCGCGGATGAGGCGCGGATTATAGCCGTTAATCGCCGCGCCAGGCAGATCCGACGGCTTGGTTGAACTGGGTCAACGTCATGTTCGGAGGCAGCTCCAGCCGCATTCGAATGGCGTCGAAGAACGTGCGGGCGATGGTCTGGTACCCGAGCTCGGTCGGATGCAGGCCGTCGCTGCCAATCAGCGTGGATTCGTTGCCGCGAAACGCCTGATAGAGATCGACCAGAGTCGCGCCCAGACTTGCCGCCAGCGGCCGAATCTGATCGTTGGCCGGGACGATCAGCGCCGCCGCGCCGGCCCGCTGGGCGCCCGGGATTTCGGGCAGGAGCGTGGCGAGGAACACGCGCACGCCTCGCCCTTGCGCCTGCTGCACCATCGTGCGCAGATTGGAGATGAGCGGCGGGATCGTCGAGGGATCGCCCGTGCCGAGATCGTTCACGCCCTCGAAGAGCAGCAACACTTCGGGATTGTCCGCGCTCAAGACGCCGGGCAGGCGGGTCACGCCGCCCGCGCTCGTTTCGCCGCCGCCCCCTTCGCTGAACACGACGAACGTCTGCGCCGAGTAGCGAGCGGTCAACATCTGCCTGACGCCGGTCGGGTAGGGGGTCTGCGCGATGTCGCCGTTGGCCAGCTTCCCCTCGGTGATGCTGTCGCCGAACGCCACGAATCGCGTGGCCCCGAGGACCGGAATGATTTCCACGGTAACCGTGAACGTGCAGCGGTCGGTGCGTTGGCGCGAGTCGGTGGCCACACAAGTTGTCGTCGAATTGCCGGCAGGAAAGCTCGAACCGGAAGGCGGTGCGCAGGCCACCGTCACGGGAGCCTCGCCGCCGGTGACCGTCGGCGCCGGATAGTTGACGGTCGCCGTCCGATTCAGGGTGCGGACGGTCTGGTCAGCCGGGCACGAGAGCCTCGGACCCTGAGACGGTGGAGGCGTTGTCGGGCCGGTAGGGTTTTCGCCGCAGCCGGTGGCCAGGACCGCGACGCACAACGCCGCGGGACCGAGGCGATAGGGATGGCACCAGGAGCGCAAGTGAGCCGCGATCTTAGCATCGACGGAAGACTTCCACGTCGTGCAGGCGTGCGGAACAAGCCTTTACCACGGAGGTCACGGAACCCAAGACGGAGGCTATGGCTATTTCAAAGAAATATCCGTGTCCTCCGTGGTGCGGCCTTGGCCGGGTGAGGGCGGCGAGATCAGGCGGAGACGAGACGTCGAATGGCCACGCCGACGACAACCGCGGCGGCGATGGGTCCAAGCCAGGCCGTCTGCGTGAGCGGCGCTGCAACGGTCCACAGCGGCGAGGCTGCATGCACGGGCACGGTAATCGGCCAGGGCGCGGCGGCCAGCGCGATCGCGGCCAGGAGATCCGCGCGCCGCTCCGCGCAAAACAGCTGCGGACGTTGCCACTGACGGCACGAAACAATCAGGCGCTTGATGATTTCGCAGATGCCGACGGCCGCGAGCACGGTGAGGAGGCGGCGATCGGCGACGCCGAAAAAGAGCGACCAGAAGCGCAGCGTCAGCGCCGTGCCGAGCACCAGCGTGATGATGTCGATGAGATGAATCCTGGTCCAGGCGAGCGCGGTTCTATCTGCCCGGCTTGCATGCGAGTGACGGCCAGCATCCATCTCGCCCCGAGCAGACTGCAACGCGCGAACCGGGGCTGACCGCCCGTAAATCGTTGAAAAGACTGGCGCGCGCTTCTAGCCACCCGGCTCGGTCGAGACTTTTGTCTGGCGCAGGCTAGATAGTCCGATCAGAGGGCTGGGAAGTCGGCGGCGTCGTCTCGAGGCGCCTCGCTGGGCCGAGTGTCAGGCTGCGGACTGGCTGCGGAGCCGGTTTTCGGTTCGTCCAGCGGCGGCAGCAAGTTGAGGATCGATCGGCGGGCTCGCGGCGCCCCGCCCTTCATGGTCCGGAATTCCCGGTAGTCGACGCGGCAGTCGTGGGTGGCGAGAAAGTTCATGAACCGCTTGTAATCGCTCGCGGGGATGCTGAACAGTTCGAGGACCGATCGATAGCTGCCGCGCGTGACGCTGAGTCCATGCCGCACGAGCTCGCGCAAGTCGTGACGCGTGATGTCGCGGTTCAGGAACAGCGGATAAATGTGCTGCCAGAAGGAATAGCCGCCGTGCACGAGCGCTTGATACAGCTCGTCGGCGACCTGGCGCCGGCGCTCCCGCATCGGCCCGGTGGCCTGGCTCGCGCTCCGGACGACCGCCGGCACCTGATCGACGCCGATGGGCTCATCGGGTGACGCCGAGAGCCACGTCATCTGTTCGACTACGTTCTGCAGCTCGCGCACATTGCCCGGCCACTTGTACCGCTCCAACGCCTGCCACGCCTCGTCGGTGAGCGTCACCAGCCGTCCGGAGCGCGCGAAGAAGTGCATCGCCAGCGGCCGGATGTCCGCGACGCGATCGCGCAGCGGCGGCACATGGAGATGAATGACGCGCAGCCGATAGAGCAGGTCCTCGCGAAACGCCCCCGACGCCACCATGTCGGTCAGATTGCGGTTGGTCGCCGCAATCACGCGCACGTCGACGGTGGCGCGCGCCGCGTCGGAGCCGACGGCTTGAATCTCGCCGTTCTCGAGAAACCGGAGCAGCAGCGCCTGCATGCGCAGGCTCATCTCCGCGACTTCGTCGAGAAACAGCGTGCCGCCGTGCGCCAGCCGCAGCTTGCCGATCTTGTCGCGATAGGCGCCGGTGAAGCTGCCCTTGACGTGCCCGAACAGCTCCGACTCCAGCAGCGTCTCGGTGACGCCGGCGCAGTTGACGGCGACGAACTCGGCGGCGCGGCGGCTCGAGTGGTCGTGCACGTGGCGCGCGACGATGTCCTTGCCGACGCCGCTCTCGCCGGTGATGAGGATCTTGGCGTCGCTCGAGGCGGCGCGCTCGGCGACCATCAGCAGCTCGATCATGTGATCGGCGGCGACGATCGGGTTGGCGGCGATTTGGTCGGGTCCGCGGAAGCCGTTTCGGTGGCGGGCGTTGAATGTGCGCATGCGCCGACGGTGGGCAAATTTACGGCCGAGTCTGCCTGCGACGTAACCTGCTGGCAGGACACGGTTTTGTGAGCGCCGACCGTCGTACTCGGCCGTTCAGCCTGACTAAACCGTCATCGCACAGAAAATCTTGTAGGTGCCAGAAACCTGACGGAGCGAGGCCTTCGATCAGGACAGGTCCCTCGCCAAATCGCATAGCATGTCGGCTGATGGTGTGCGCGTCGTGTGGGCGGCGGGTCGACCCAAGCCGCTCGTTTTGCACGAACTGCGGCAGCTCGGTGTTCGTCGAGGAACGCGAACAGTCCCTGTTCCGCCCATTAGCCTCCGGCGCGTCTCCGGTGTCGGCATCGGCATCCGAATCCGCGAAGGCGGCGCTGCGGTCACTCCAGCGTTCCGCAGAATCTCCGTCGGCGACGTGGCGATCGCTCCAGCGTTCGGCCCGCTCGCTCGAGCGCGCCGCCGCCAGACAAGGCGTCACCGCCCGAAGCGCCGCGCCTGCGTTCCGCCTCGGTCCGCTCATCCGGTTCGCCATCGTTGTGTTCTTGGTGTGGACCGCCGCGAGCTGGCTCTTGGACATTCCCGAAGTCATCACGCTGAAAGAGGCCATTCAGCATGGCCGTCTCGGTGATGACGAGGTCCGTGCGGCGCGGGACGCCGTGCGCGCACGTCTCGACTCTGTTCTTGGACGCACGTCTGAGGCGAAGCGGAGTGCGCCGCCGGCAGCGGCAATCGCGCCCCGTGATTCGATGCCGAGTGCGCCGCGCCGCCCGACTCTTGCCGAGGAACGTCGCGCGCTGCCTGCGCCGTCCGCCCCCAATGAGCGGGCAAACGTCAGGATCTCACCAGCGCCCGCTGCAGCCCGCTTGCCGCCCGGCGTCTCTCTAGCGGGGAACGGTGTCAGCCTGCCGCGCGTGCTCCACCTCGAGCCACCGAAGTACACGCCCGAGGCGCTGCGCGCGAAGATCGAGGGCACGGTGCTCCTTCACGTCGTCGTGCGGGCACACGGAGAACCCGGAGAGATTACTGTCGTGCGGTCGCTCGACCCGGAGCTCGATGCGCAAGCGATCGTGGCGGTGCGGCAGTGGCGGTTTGCGCCGGCACAACGCGATGGACGGCCTGTTCCCGTCCTGGTGCAGATCGCGGTCCCGTTTTCCACTCGATGAACGCTGTGATCCGCCGTCGCGCTTCGCGCTCCGGTGGACATCCTTCGCGTGATGTGCGCTCGCTGGCTTGCCGGCCGACGCTGCGAGCGAAGCGAGCGCTCAGCAAAGGCTGGTGGCGAGGGACAGAATCGAACTGTCGACACTACGATTTTCAGTCGTATGCTCTACCAACTGAGCTACCTCGCCCCAGGTTGGAAACATTAATTGTACCGGCTACTCGGAGCGCAGGGCAAGCATCGGATCGACGCGGACGGCGTTCAGCGCGGGCAGCGCGGACGCGACGAGCGCCACTGCGCTGAGCAGCAGCGCGACAACGACGAACGTGGCGGCGTCGTTCGGGCCGACGCGGAAGAGGAGCGATTCGAGATAGCGCGTCAGCACGCGCGCGCCGACAAGGCCGGCCGATAATCCTCCAAGCGTCCACGCGGCGCCCTCGCGCACGATCAGGCCGACAATGCTTCCCGCGTCGGCGCCGAGCGCCCGACGCACCGCGATCTCGCGCGTGCGCCGCGTCGTCGCAAACGCGACGACGCCGTACACGCCGATCGAGGTCAACACAATCGCAAGCAGGGCGAACGCGCCGAGGACGAACAGCGCGAAGCGCGCGTCCGCGGAGGCGTCGGCGACGTACTCGTCGAGCAGCCGGATGTCGTGAACCGGCCGGCCCGGTCCGAGACGCTGCACCGCCGCTTCAACCGCGGGTGCCAGCATCGTCGGGTTCGGGCCGCGAGCGACGATGCTCAGGCTCGAGTACTGGCGTGCCGCATACGTCACGAACAGCTCGGGAAGGCCGCGGAGACGGAAATCGTCCAACTGGACGTGCTCGACGACGCCAACGACTTCGACCGAGTCCGGCGGACGGGTCGCGCTGGGAAGCAGGAGCCGCCGGCCGATCGCGGACTCGTTCGGCCAGGTCTCGTCGGCCAGTTGCCGGTCCACGACAACCCTCAGCCGATTGTCGTCGTCGGGTGTGAAGTAGCGGCCGGCCAGCAGCGGAACGCGCAGCGTCTCGAGAAAGCCGGCGAACGCGATGACGGCCACGGCGGGGCGGTCGGGTTGATCCGGTCCGGTCGAATATCGCTGCGTGATCGGCCCGCCGCTGAAGGGAACGAACAGACCGACGCCGGCCGCCGTGACGCCGGGAATCTGACGCGTCGACTCCGTCAGGGCGTGATAGAAGGCCAGCCGCCGCAGTCGCGCCTCTTCGAGGGACCCGGTATTGAAGCGCTGATTGTGCAAGTGCACGGTCATCGTTACGGCGTCGTGCGGATCGAATCCAAGCGGGACATTGCGCATGCTGACGAATGCGCGGGTCATGAGGCCCGCGCCGACGAGCAGGACCAGCGACAGCGCGAGTTGGCCGGCGACCAGAAGCCCGCGCGTCGTGCCTGCGCTGCGAGACGATCCCGGATCGTTCTTCATCATCCCAGCGAGATCCGATCGCGTGGCCTGCCAGGCGGGAACGAGGGCGACGAGCAGGGAGCTCAGAATCGAGATGCTGACGGCGAACGCGGCGACGCCGGCGTCCACGGCGATCGCCTCCCGGCGCGGGAGCGTGGCCGGCGCCAGGTGAAGCAGGCCGTCGACGCACCATTGCGCGAGCAGCAGTCCTCCAGCGGCCCCGAACGCGCCGAGGACGAGGCCTTCAATCAGGAGTTGTCGAACGATCTGGCCGCGTGAAGCGCCAATCGCCGTCCGGACCGCCAGCTCTCGCGTTCGGGCGGAGGCGCGAGCGAGGAGCAGATTCGTCAGATTGGCGCACGCGACGAGCAGTACGAAGGCAACGGCACCGGTCAGTGCCAGCAGCGCCGGCTTCACGTCGCTGACGACATCCTGATCGAGCGACGACAGCGACAGGCGAATCGGACCGGTGGGATAGCTCGCGGGATGCGATGCCACGAGCGCAGCCATCAGACGCGACACCTCGCCGCGCGCCTGCGCGATCGTGACGCCGGACCGAAGCCGCGCGATCGCCAGCTGACTACGCACGCGCGTTTCGTCGTAGCCAGCGCCGCGAGGGAACCAGACGTCGACGGTCCGCGGCACCTTGACGGCCGGGCCGAGATAGAGCCGAAACCCGGGCGGCGTGACGCCGACGACGGTCATCGGGATGTTGTTCAGTTCGATTGGCTTGCCGAGGATGTCGGGATCGCCGTGCCAGCGGCGCTGCCACAAGTCGTAGCTGATCGCGACGTTGGTCACCCACTGCGTTCCGATGTCCTTGCGGGTGACCGCCCGCCCGAGCAGCGGCGCGACGCCAAGCGTCTCGAGAAAGTTGTCGCTCGCGGACACGCCCGTGACGGCTTCCATGTCGTCGGGCGTCGTCACGTTCGTCGGCGACTCGTTGATCACCGCGACGGACTCGAAGAGATCCATCCGCGCTCGAATCGCGGCGAGCTCTTCGCCGGTGACCAGCGCTTCGCGCACGACGCCGGGTCCGTCGGCGCGAAAGAGCACGACGCGATTCGGCTCGCGGTAGGGAAGCGGCCGTAGCAGCACGCCGCGAACGATGGAGAAGACAGCCGTGGTGGCGCCGATGCCAAGGGCGATGACGCCGACGGCGGCGGTGGAAAACGTACGGTTCCTGGCGAGAACTCGGAGGCCGTAGCGAAGGTCGCGCAGCACACTCATTCGTGCGGCGTCTTGCGGATAGCGTGCCGGAGGGAACGCGGCGCGGTCAACGGTTTAGCGCCGACCGCGCCGGTTGATGTTCGGATTTGGGAAATCCGTGTGCGAGCCCGGACGTCGCTCGGCTAAAACCTCGCGCTCCAGTCAATTCTTGTAAAGACCGCCGTTCTTGAGGCGAACCAGCTCGTCGGGATCCGTCGTCTTGAAGCCGCGCGCGCGTGCGTGGTTCACGAAGCCCGGCGTAATCCCGTGATCGCGGAGCCGCACGATCTGCGCAAGCGTCAGGTCCTTCAAGCCAAGTTCCTTCATGTCGGCCAGGTACTCGGCCGAGACGCCATGGTCCTTCACGCGCACAACGTCTTCGAGCGGCACATTCTTGAACCCCTGCACCGCCAGCTCGCGCACGAACGCCGCCGTGACGCCGTGATCGCGGAGGCGGATCAAGTCCTCGGGTCCGAGCTTGTCGTAGCCGGCCGCTTTCAGCTCGGTGGCGTATGCCGCACGGACGCCGTGGTCGCGCAGGCGCACGTACGCATCGAGGCCTGAGACCGAGAGCCCGAGATCCTTCATCTCCTTCACGAATTCTGGCGTGACGCCGTGATCCTTGGCGCGCACGAGGTCGTCCACCGACGCGCTGCCGAAGCCGGCCTGTCGCATCCCTTGCACGTATTGCTGCGTGACGCCGTGATCGCGCGTGCGCACGAACTCCTCGAGCGTCGTGCCGGAGTAGCCTTCAGCCTTCATCGCCTTGATGTACTCGGCGGTCACGCCATGATCGCGGGTGCGCACCAGCGTGTCGAGGGTCGCGGTTCTGAAGCCCTCGCCCTTGATGCCGCGGATGTATTCGATGGTCACGCCGTGCGTCTTCGCGCGCTGGATCTGATCGAGCGGCAGCTTGTCGTAGCCTTCGGATTTCAGCTCGCGGATGTAGCGCGGACCGACGTCGTGGATGGCGAGCTGGTAGCGGCGCCACAGGTCGAGGTCGTCGTTGAAGCCGAGCGATCGCATCTCCGCCGTATACGCGGCGCGCGGCGTGAATGTGAAGAGACCAGCCCCCTGGCCGTCGCGAAACGACCCGTTGAACGCGATGGTGCCGGCCTCGCGCCGCATCTCGAACTTGACGCTGGACGCCGTCAAGTGCTCGTCGTTCGCGGGAAGGCCCGACAGCTCTTCGACTGGATAGGTCTGCCCCATGTTCCAGCCGCCCCGAAAGTCCCCCGACCGCGAGCCGTCAGGCGGCTCGGTGCGGACCTGCAGAAACACCTTGCCCTGACGAAGCTCGGCCGTCCAGGTGCCATGGATCTCTGTGGATTGCGCGACTGCAGCAGCGGGAAGCGCCCCTAAGGCGAGTAGAACGAGAAGGTTGAAGAAACGGCGCATCGGCCCTCCTAACCAGCGTTTAGATAGGTTACGAGGGCCGATGGTTGACCGTCGCTATGTTTCCTAAACGGTTTCCTAAACCACAGCGGGCTCGGCCTCCCTCACCATCCCGAGCTCGCGGCGGACGCGATCCTCGATTGCCTTGTACACCTCCGGGTTCTCGCGGAGGAACTGTTTCGCGTTCTCGCGACCCTGACCGAGCCGCTCGCCGCCGTAGGCAAACCATGCGCCGGATTTCTCGATGATGCGCTTGTCGACGGCGAGATCCAGGAGATCCCCGGTGCGTGAGATGCCTTCGCCGTACATCACGTCGAACTCCGCCTCGCGGAAGGGCGGCGCCACCTTGTTTTTCACGACCTTCACGCGCGTGCGGCCCCCGACCACGACGTCCCCGTCCTTGATGCTGGCGATGCGGCGAATATCTATGCGCACTGACGCATAGAATTTCAGCGCGCGCCCACCGGTCGTGGTTTCCGGATTACCGAACATGACGCCGATTTTCTCGCGCAGCTGATTGATGAAGATGAGGCACGTCTTCGACTTCGACACGACGCCGGTGAGCTTGCGCAGCGCCTGCGACATGAGCCGCGCCTGCAGACCCATTTGGGCGTCGCCCATCTCGCCTTCGATTTCGGCTTTCGGCACGAGCGCCGCGACGGAGTCGACCACCACGACGTCCACGCCGCCGGATCGAATGAGAACTTCGACGATCTCGAGCGCCTGCTCACCGTTGTCAGGCTGCGACACCAGCAGGTTGTCGACGTCGACGCCCAGCTTTTGCGCGTACGCGGCGTCGAGCGCGTGCTCCGCGTCCACGAAGGCCGCCATGCCGCCGAGCTTTTGCGCTTCGGCGATCACCTGCAGGGCGAGCGTGGTCTTGCCCGACGACTCCGGACCGAAGATCTCCACCACGCGGCCGCGCGGCACGCCGCCGACACCCAACGCGAAGTCGATGCTGATCGCGCCGGTGGGAATGGCGTCGATCGGTTGGATGGCGCCTTTCTGCCCCAGGCGCATGATCGAGCCTTTCCCAAATTGCTTCTCAATCTGCCCGACGGCCAGATCGACGGCCTTCAGCCGTTCCCGGTCCTGGCGATCGTCGCGTGCGGTGCTGTGGTCGAGGGCGCGTTCAACGGCCATGGTTGCTCCTTGCTAGCTCGCGACCGTGAAGGGGTCGCGCGACGTGGTGAAGCTCCGCTATTCTAAAAACGTGCCGGGCGAAAGTCAAGTGCAGTTCTGTGTATATAGCACTAATTATGACCTTATAAATCAGTTGTTTACGAGATTATATGACTTTCGCCATCCATCGCCGAAGTTTGCAGAATCTGCCATCATATGCACCGCATGCCTAGCCCAATTGGCCACGCGCTCGCGGGCGTGAGCGTCGCGTGGGCGGGGGACGTCATCGACCGGCGGCGTTCGTCGCTTCGTCTCGTGGCGACCTGCGCCCTGTTGGCGACGATCGCCGATCTCGACCTGCTCCTGCCTCGCTATCACCGATCGATCACGCACAGCCTGGTCGCCGTCGTCTTCGTCCTGATTGTCTCGGCCGCCGTGACACGCGGGGTCACACGGTGGCGAATTGCTCTGCTGTGTACGGGCGCCTACGCCTCGCATCTGCTCCTCGACTGGCTCGGGGCCGACACCTTGCCGCCCTTCGGCCTGCAGATCCTGTGGCCGTTCGTCTCACGCTTTTTCGTATCGGGCCTGGATCTCTTCGCGGAGACGGAGCGCAGGCACCCCTTCTCGGGCGCGACGCTGTATCAGAACTTGTGGGCGGCGGCGCAGGAAGTCGCCATCGTCGCGCCGGTGGCGATCGCGCTATGGCTGGTACGTGTAAAAGCCCTGGCCCGTCTTCCGGCCGAGATGCCCCGCCGCCACCATGCGGCGCAGTAGCGGACACGGGCGGTATTTCGGATCGCCAAGCCCCTCGTGCAGCACGTCGAGGATCGCCAGGCAGACATCGAGGCCGATGAAGTCCGCGAGCGTCAACGGTCCCATCGGGTGATTCATCCCAAGCTTCATCACCGCATCGATCGCCTCGGGTGTGCCGACGCCTTCCATCACGGCGAAGATCGCCTCGTTGATCATCGGCATCAGAATCCGATTGGCGATGAAGCCCGGGTAGTCGGCCGCCTCGACCGCGGTTTTGCCGAGCGCACGACATAGCTCCGAGGCGACGCGCATCGACTCGGCTGCGGTGGCCTGACCACGAATCAGCTCGACGAGCGTCATCAGCGGCACGGGATTCATGAAGTGCATGCCGAGCACTTTGTCCGGTCGCTTCGTGGCGGCGCCGAGCGTGGTGATCGAGATTGACGAGGTGTTCGACGCGAGAATGACGTCGGGATTGACGATGGCGTCGAGGCTGGTGAAGAGCGCGCGCTTCGCCTCGACTTCTTCGACGATCGCCTCGACCACGTAATCGACATCGCTCAATTGATCGATCATCGTCGTCGTGGTGAGGCGTCCGAGGGCCGCATCGCGGTCGGCGGCGGCGAGCGTGCCCTTGTCGACGAACTTCCCGAGGCTCTTCTCGATCGACGCGCGCGCGCGGTCGAGCATCGGCTGCGCGATGTCGACCAGGCGAACGGAGAAGCCGGCCTGCGCGAAGACCTGCGCGATGCCGTTGCCCATCGCGCCGGCGCCGATTACGCCTATTGTCTTGATCACGATCGTTCGACGTTCGTCGTTCGACGTTCGTCGTTCGGGTTCGTCGTTCGCCGTTCGTCGTTCGGGTTCGACGTTCGTCGTTCGTCGTTCGGGTTCGACGTTCGACGTTCGCCGTGCTGGTTCGACGGTTCGAGAACGACGAACAACGAACGACGAACCGCGAACGTCGCTGGTCGTGTCACGGCCTTTCCACGGCGACCGC
>Ga0114129_10008124_pt1 | contig 14957 bp, 15 predicted proteins | sample RhiMetdeltSRZDD1_FD_80071 | JGI IMG/M metagenome (GOLD analysis project Ga0114129, IMG submission 80071) | Populus rhizosphere microbial communities from Tennessee, USA - Rhizosphere MetaG P. deltoides SRZDD1 (version 2) (version 2) | ecosystem: Host-associated > Plants > Roots > Rhizosphere >...
GTTTTTTCCTGGTCGCTGTCTTGGCCATTGCAGCCTTCAATTAATGTCACGGCGAATCGGTTGCCACTATGCCATGGCTTTTCGAGCACAAAACCTGCGCTACACCGCTTAAGGACCGTTTAAAGCAGCATTGGGCCCCATTCCAGCCGTGTGTTTGCGGCCTGTGGAGGAGGGCAACTAAACGGTAACTCGCCCGTTATCAAGGCCATGGAGACAACGGTCGCAAAGCCAGGCCAGAATCATGCCGCGCCCAAGGCCGGTCCGAAACGTTCGGAGTCCGGCGATACCTCTCGCGCCGGGCGTGGTGCGCGGTTCGCGTTCGACCTCCGGGACCCTCAGCCCCTTACTAAGGTCGCCCAATTTTGGCGGACGGCGGGCCAGGCTGCGACCATCGGGATGTTCGTCATTCTGTTGATTGCAGCACTCAGCCTTGCCCGCCCGATATTGCTGCCGGTCGCCTCGGCCTTTGTCGTCACCATGATGCTCGGTCCGCTATCGTCACGAGCGGAGCGCTATCGTGTCCCCGCTCTGCTGTCGGCTCTCGTTTTCTGGCTTCTCGTCATCGCTGTCTGTTACGGGGTCGTCGTTCTCCTGGGTGCCCCGGCGGTGGATTGGATCGGCAAGGCACCGGACATCGGCCGCAGCATTCAGGAAAAAATGCATGTTTTGGATCGCCCATTGGCGGCATTGCAGGAGCTGCGAGACGTGCTGCTCCCGTCGGACAAAAAGGGGAGCCTTGGCGTCGACATCATGGCTTTCGTGCAGGCGGCCCTGGCGATCGTCACACCCGCCATCGGTCAGATGCTGATCTTTTTCGGCACGCTCTTTTTCATGCTGCTGGGGCGCTCCCAGTTGCGGCGCGTCCTGGTGGTGTTTTTCGAACGACGTGAATCGCGACTCCGAGCTCTCAAGATAATGAATGACATTGAGCACAATCTGACTGGCTATCTAAGCGTTGTGACCGTCATTAATGCCGCAGTCGGGGTGTGTGGAGGCGGGGCCGCGTGGATGGCCGGTCTGCCGGATCCGGTTGCCTGGGCCGTGCTCGCATTTATTCTCAACTTCATTCCGTATATCGGCGCGCTAATCGTTGAGGTCAGCATGTTTATGGTCGGGGTGGTGACATTTCCTACGCTCACCCAGGCGTTGCTGGCGCCGTTGATTTTTCTGGGCCTGGCGACACTCGAGGGGCACTTTATTACGCCCAGCATTATGGGTCACAGGCTCACACTCAATCCGCTCACGGTGTTCTTGGCGCTGGTCTTCTGGACATGGCTCTGGGGACCCGTAGGCGCGTTCCTGGCCGTGCCGCTGCTTATTGTCGCAATTGTCGTGATCGACCATCTCTTCCCGGAGGATGAGCCAGAGCTTCCGGCTTAGAGTGCTGGCGCACTCGTCGGTGTCGGGCTAGACACGATCGACAAAGTTTTTGCCAAACCCTCCCGATGGACCTTCCAGGCATTGCCCAAAACGTCGTCCAATTCGTCCACAATAATGGTGGTTGGGCGGTACCGATCGTTTTCGCCCTGGCATTCGGCGAGTCACTGGCCTTCATCTCACTCCTGATTCCGGCCTGGGGCGCGCTGGTCGCGATCGGGGCCCTGATCGGGCACAGCGGCATCAGCTTTTGGCCGATCTGGATTTCCGCATCGGTAGGTGCCGCGTTAGGCGATTGGCTGTCTTATTGGATCGGGCTCAAGCTCGAATATACGGTCGCGCACATGTGGCCGTTATCGCGCCATCCCGAACTCATTCCGCGCGCCGAAGCCTTCATGAAGAAGTGGGGCGTTGTCGGGATTTTTATCGGTCGGTTCTTCGGGCCGTTGCGGGCTTCCGTGCCCCTGATCGCCGGCATTTTCGAAATGCCGTTCTGGCAATTCCAGATTGCGAATTTCGTTTCCGCATTCGTCTGGGCGGCGACGCTGCTCACGATCGGTGACGTCATATCGAAAGCCATCATGTGGTTCTGGTAACCGCGCAAAAAACCGCCGGGCTTCGGTTTCATGCGAAGTACTGTGGAACGCTATTTCAGCGCGGCAACGCCGGCCATCGATACGACGTCGTCCTGTGAGCCTGTGCCGCCGCTCACGCCGATGGCGCCAACAATTTTGCCACCGACCACGAGCGGATTGCCGCCGCGCGAAGCGATAAAGTCGTTTCCAAGTGTCGGCAGATACGCAAAAAAGTCGCCTTTGCCGAGCAGCCGTTCGAACACAAGTGTCGGACGCCTGTAACGGGCCGCCGCGCGCGCCTTTTATTGCGAAATACCCGTCGATGCATACTGGCAGTTGTCCTGCTTCTCGAAATAGACAAGATCGCCCGACGGCCCGACGATCGCGATGCACAGTGCATTCCAATTGCGCTTTTGAGCTTCCGCGATCGCCGCTGCGGCCGCCTTTTTGGCGGTTTCAATATTGATGGTCTCTCCATATGCCGCCGGAGTCATCGCGTCCGGCAAGTTTTCGTTCGGATTATTTGGATCGGCCGGTACCTGCGCAAAGACAGCCGTCCGAAGGCGGGGTGGAATAACGCCTGGCAAGGAAGTAGCTCCAGGCATCATGTCCGTTGCGACCTATGGCCATACACCGGGCCACAACTCACACATCGTCTCGTCGGGATCGGCAGCGGTCTATGTGCAGGCGGACGTAACCAACAATCCGGCGCTGTTCGTGCGCAATCCGGGCTGGCATGCGTTCTTTGACCAGGATGCCGCCATGGCGGAGGCTACGCGCAGGAACGTCTACGACATGCTGGCGACGGAGAAGATGATGGTGCAAGGCTTCCATTATCCGTTCCCGTCGGTTGCCTACATTGAGAAGACGGCATCCGGCTATCGTGAAACACCTGCACCATGGAATCCGACGATTTGACTTGAATGAGAGAGCAACGGCCGCCCATGCGGGCGGCCGTTGTTCTTGACCGGTGAAGGCGCGCGGCCTATATGCCCGCGCATGACGCCTGCTACAGCAAGTAAGCTCCGCCGCCGTGCCACCCTGGCACGGGCATAGCATTTGCGTCACCCGTGCCGCCGGATTTGAGGCTGCGGCACGTGTCCCCCATCGAAACCGCGCTGTTGGCCTTCTTCCGGTAGTTCTTTAAGACTTCTGGATAGGGATCGACTCATGGCCAACAAAGCGAAGATCGGTGTGCTGGGCGCCTCGGGTTATACCGGTGGCGAGCTCGTGCGCATGTTGCTGCGCCACCCGCGCGCCGAGATTGGTCTGTTGACGGCCGAGCGCAGTGCCGGCAAGGCGATGCGTGACGTTTTTCCGCATTTCTCGCCATTCACATTGCCGCAGCTTGTCGCGGTCGATGGGCTTGATTGGGCTGGCGCGGCGCTCGATGTCGCGTTCTGCGCCTTGCCGCATGCGACCACACAAAAGGTAATCAGGGAACTGCTGAAACAATCGCCGACAACGAAGGTGGTCGACCTCTCCGCTGACTTTCGCCTGGCGGACAGCTCGGCATACGCGAAATGGTACGGCCACGAGCATCACGCACCCGAGCTCCAGAAGGAGGCGGTCTACGGGCTCACCGAGATTCACCGGCGGGACATCAGGAAAGCGCGTCTGATCGCCAATCCCGGCTGCTACACAACCTGTGCGCAGCTTCCGCTCGTTCCCTTGCTCAAGAACAAAGCGATTGAGCTCGACGAAATCGTCATTGATGCCAAGTCAGGCATGACCGGGGCGGGGCGGGCCGCAAAAGAGGCCATGCTGTTCTCGGAGGTTTCGGAAGGCTTTCACGCATATGGCGTAGGACATCATCGGCACATGGCCGAGCTCGACCAGGAGTTTTCGCTGGCTGCCGGGCGAGAGGTAATCGTTACCTTCACGCCGCATCTGGTGCCAATGAACCGTGGAATCCTGTCGACGATCTACATTCGAGGACGGCGCGGTCGGACACCGGAAGATCTTCACGAGTTGCTTTTAAAGTACTACGTGAAGGAGCCGTTTGTACACGTACTGCCATTCGGCGAGACCCCGCAGACGCGGCACGTACGCGGTTCCAATATGACCTTCATTGGCGTGGCAAAGGACCGGCTTCCGGGCCGCGCGATTGTCGTTTCGGCACTGGACAATCTGGTCAAAGGCGCGTCCGGGCAGGCAATCCAAAACATGAACCTGATCATGGGCTGGCCCGAAACGATGGGACTCGAGCAGGTAGCGCTGTTTCCGTGATTTTCATCCGGGACGCCCGGTAGGGCTTAGCGGGAAATCCGGATAGACTGGTTGAGTCTGTTTCTGGATTCCGGGTTCGCTCACTGGCGTTCGCACTCTCCGGAATGACGAGGGAGCCCATGTTCGAGGTCCAGAACCAGCCACCCCCGCTCGAACCGTACAACCTGTTTGCAACCGACGTCGTGCTTCGCGATGCAGTCCGGCGAGAAGGCGCGGGCTGGGCGGAAAGGGAGCTGACTGCGTTGGGTGCGACCCTGGGCAAGCCCGAGACGATTCAGCTTGGCTACGACGCCAACAGGTTTACGCCGCAACTGCGCACTTTGGACCGTTATGGTCATCGACTGGACGAAGTCGAATTCCATCCCGCGTGGCATGAGCTGCTCGGGCTCGCGTTGAAATGCGGCCTCCATTCCAGTCCATGGGCAAATCCGAAGCCCGGCGCCCACGTCGCGCGGGCCGCGGGCACCTACATGCTCGGCCAAATCGAAAGCGGCGTGTATTGCCCGGTGGCGATGACTTACGGCTCCGTGCCGACGTTGCGGCACGCCCCGGGAATTGCTGCCGAATGGCTGCCCCGGATCTTTTCGCGCAACTACGATCGCAGCTTCCGCCCGGCAAAGCTGAAAACCGCGGCGCTCATCGGCATGGGCATGACGGAGAACCAGGGCGGCTCGGACTTGCGCACCAATATGACGCGCGCGGAGCCTGCAGGAGACGGCAGCTACCGCCTCTATGGCCACAAGTGGTTCATGTCGGCGCCGATGTGCGACGCCTTCCTGGTCCTGGCGCAATCCGGAAAAGGTTTGAGCTGCTTTCTGATGCCGCGGTGGACGCCCGGCGAGGAACGGAACGCCATTCGGATTCTTCGCCTCAAAGACAAACTGGGCAACCGTTCCAACGCCTCAAGCGAAGTGGAATTTCATGGCGCGTATGCGCAACTCGTCGGGGAAGAGGGGCGCGGTATTCCGACCATCATCGAGATGGGAAACTATACGCGGCTGGATTGTTGCATCGGCTCGTCGGGACTAATGCGGCAGGCGGTCGCGCAGGCCATCCATCATGCCCGGCATCGAACGGCATTTCAGAAAAAGTTGATCGACCAGCCGCTGATGACGAATGTACTGGCCGATCTGGCGCTGGAATCAGAAGGCGCAACTGTTCTCACCATGCGTCTTGCGCGCGCTTATGACGAAAGCGATGAGGCAGCGCAGGTGATCCGGCGGGTGATCACGCCGGCGGCAAAGTTCTGGATTTGCAAGCGGACGCCGTTTCTGACGTACGAGGCGATGGAGGTGCTAGGAGGGTCCGGCTATATCGAGGAGAGCATCATGCCGCGGCTCTATCGCGAGGCACCCGTCAATTCGATCTGGGAAGGCCCCGGCAATATCATGTGCCTCGATGTGCTGCGTGCGATGGAAAAAACTTCGAATGCCATCGACGTGCTGCGCCACGAGCTTGGGAACGGCAAGGATGCGCGGCTAAAGCCTTTTAATGAGCAATTGGAAAAGCGCTTGCTTGGCATTCGCGAGCGCAATGATGAGTCCCAGGCGCGCGCGCTCACGCGCGAACTCGTACTGGCCCTGCAGGCCGCGCTGCTGATAAGGCATGCGCCGCGCCCGGTCGCCGATGCGTTTTGCGCTTCGCGACTTGGCGCAGAAGCGGGCTCAACTTTTGGACTGCTTCCGCGCGGCCTGGATTTGCGTGCGATCACTGAACGCGCTGCGCCCGCGGATTAGAGCTTTCCGAAAACCGCCAAGGCAAGCGCTGCCTGCGCGAGGAACCCAAGGGTAAATGCGATCGTGCGCAGAACGGGAATCCCTAGCGCGTAAAGGACAGCGTGCGCGAGGCGTGACCAGAAATAGACCGCGCAGGCGATGACCGTGCTCTGAGTGGAGTGGCCCTGCGCATCGAGGATGAGCACCAGCGGTGCAAAAATAATGAGATTTTCCACTGCGTTGGTGTGCGCGAAATAGAGCCTCTGCGCCCATGACGATTGCGGCTTGTCGCCCCGTGACGGATTGTCCATGCAGGCCCAAAGACCGCGCACCATGGCGCGATCGATCAGGTAAGGCACCCACATCACGCCGGTCAGGATGATTGTCAGCGTCAGCCACAACAGTTCCTTGGTCATTGCCGCTCCCCGTCATGATGGATTTCAGCCGCAGCATAATGGAAGCCTCGGCTGCTGTCCTGTCCGCGACGCATCGAATCCATCACGTCCAGCTTTTCACTTTCACATAGGAGCCGGGTGCAGCTTCCGTTGGCTTGAGCTTGCCGCCGCCGATCTTTCGCGCCGGGACCATCTTTTTATCTTGTGCCTTGAGCCATTCCAGCCAATCCGGCCACCACGAGCCAGGATGCTCGGTTGCCGTCTTTAGCCAGCTTTCGACGTTTGAGCCGCTGGGTTTTTCGCCGGTCCAATACTGGTACTTTGGCTTGCTGGGCGGGTTGATCACTCCGGCGATGTGCCCTGACCCTGCAAGAACATATTTTACCGGCCCGCCGAAAAACTGCGAACCGTACAGTACCGATTTTGCAGGGGCGATATGGTCTTCGCGGGTGGCCAGATTGTAGATCGGCACAGTCACCCTGTGCAGATCGAGAGTAACGCCTCCAATTTCCATCTCGCCCTTGGACAGCTTGTTGTCGAGATAGCAGGTGCGCAAATAGTACGAATGATTTGTCGCCGGCATCCGGGTGGCATCCGAGTTCCAGTAAAGGGTGTCGAATGGCAGCGGCTTCTTGCCGCGCATGTAGTTATTGACGACGTACGGCCAGATCAGGTCGTTCGAGCGCAACATGTTGAACGTGTTCGCCATGCGCGACGCTTCCAGGTAACCCTGGGCCTTCATGTGCGTTTCGAGCTGCTGGATGCGCTCCTCGTCGACGAACACCATCAGATCGCCGGCATTGCTGAAATCGACCTGCGCTGCGAACAACGTCGCCGACTTGACGCGCTTCTTTTTCTTGGCAGCTAGGTAGGCGAGGGTGACCGAAAGGAGCGTGCCGCCCACGCAATATCCGACGGCGTTCACTTGTTTCTCGCCCGTTGCCAGCTCGACCTTGTCCAAAGCCTCGATCACCCCTTCGCGCATGTACTGTTCAAAGCTTTTTTGCGCGAGCCTTGCGTCGGGATTGACCCAGGACAGCACGAAAACCGTGATCCCCTGATCGACGCACCATTTGATGAACGATTTTTCCGGCGTGAGGTCGAGAATGTAGAATTTATTGATCCATGGCGGGACAACCAAAAGCGGGGTTTTCATCACCTGCTTTGTGGTCGCTTCGTACTGGAGCAACTGCATCAGATCGTTTTGGTAAACGACTTTGCCGGGAGTGACCGCGAGGTTGCGTCCTACGTCGAACGTGGATGGATCGGATTGACGGATCTTGAGTGTGCCTTCGCCTTCCTTGATGTCCTCCGACAGCATATGCATGCCGCGCACGAGATTTTCGGCATTCGAGAACAGCGTCTCACGCAGCAACTCGGGATTCGTCAATACAAAGTTCGAAGGCGAGATCGCGTTGGCGATCTGCCTGACGTAGAACTCGGCTTTTTTGCGCGTGCGCTCGTCAACGCCAGCTGCGTCCCTAACCAGCCGGTCGCCCCACTGCACAGTGAGCAGGTAAGCTTGCTTGAGAAAATCGAAAAATTGATTCTGCGACCACTCCGGATCCGCGAACCGCTTGTCCTTTAAATCCGGAGCGGCAACCGGTTCTGACTGGTCACCCGCCATGCGCTTGACGGCACCGGCCCAGAGATCGAGATAGGCGCGACCGAGGCTGGTCTGTAGCTCGAGCGCGCGCCCGGGATCGGTCAGCCAGTATTCCGCCACCCGGCCGAGCGACTTGACCGCGTCGGTGATGTCCTCGGCGACTTCAGTTTTGATCTTGCCTTCTTCGCGCGGCTTCAAATACGCGGCGAGCGCCTTGCCGCCTTCCTCGATCAGGCGGGCAATATTACGCGATAACGCCTCGATATCGACGTTGCCGAGCTTGTTGAGGTCCGTCGTTGGCTTGTCCATCGCCTTCGCTCAGTCTTTCGACAGAAGTGTCTGGCCCGCTGGCGTCGCGCAAACTGCATTTCATCGCATGGTTTCGTCGTGCTTGCGGTAACTCGCGGGTTACCTTGCTGTGGCCATATTAGCCCGCTAACAAGGTTAGGATATAATCCATTGAGTCCACATCAGTTTCCCGATCAGCGGCACATCTTGCGGTGCACATGAGACGTGTGTTCGAGCGAATTCTGCGGATTGCAGGTTTGGGCCTGCTCGCGGCACTTGGGGGCTGTTCCGCCGGTCCAATCATTGACCGCTTGCCCGGCGACCTGGGGCTGTCAGCCGGCGCCCCGGCGCGTCCTGAAAAGCCACTCGAATACCCGGCCGTGCATGACATGCCGCCGGCCCGGTCCTCGGTCCCGCTGACCGAAGAAGAGCAGGTCAAGGCCGAAAAGGAACTGACCGCCCTGCGAGACCGGCAGGAAGGGCGTTCGCCGGCCAGCAAGAAAGGCGCCGGAGCGGCCAAAAAACCCTCAGCTGCCGGCCAAAACGGGCAGACCACTGGCGCGAAGCCGAACCCGTGATAAAAGCCAGCCGGGGCAACTGCGGGCTGGAAGGGCAGCCGACCTTTAAGGTTTGAGCCGATGGAAGAATTTTACCGCATTCTTCGTTTGCCTCCCTATGTGTTCGAGGAAGTGAACAAGGCAAAGGCAAAGGCCCGCAATGCGGGGGCGGACATCATTGACCTCGGCATGGGCAATCCGGACATGCCCGCGCCGCCGCATGTGATCGAGAAGCTCAAGGAGACTCTCGGCAAGCCGCGCACCGATCGATATTCAGCTTCGCGCGGAATTCCCGGACTGCGTCGCGCGCAGGCGGCCTACTACGATCGCCGCTTCGGCGTGAAGCTCAATCCCGAGACCCAGGTCGTCAATACGCTCGGTTCAAAGGAAGGTTTTGCGAATGTCGCCCAGGCCATCACCGCGCCTGGCGACGTCGTGCTTGTTCCAAACCCAAGCTATCCCATTCACGCGTTCGGTTTTCTGATGGCGGGCGGCGCTATTCGCTCGGTACCGTCGGAGCCGACTCCGAATTTCTTCCACACGCTCGAACGTGCGATTGTGCATTCGATCCCGAAGCCCCGGGCTGTGGTGGTCTGCTATCCGGCCAATCCCACCGCCTATGTTGCGACGCTCGACTTCTACAAAGACCTGATCGCTTTTGCGAAAAAGCACGAGATCCTCGTGCTGTCCGACCTCGCCTATGCGGAAGTCTACTTCGACGGAAATCCTCCGCCTTCGCTGCTTCAGGTTCCTGGCGCGAACGACATTGCGGTCGAATTCACCTCGATGTCGAAAACATTTTCGATGCCCGGGTGGCGAATTGGTTTCGCTGTGGGCAACGAACGCATCATCGCGGCGCTCGGCCGGGTAAAGTCCTATCTCGACTACGGCGCCTTTACGCCGGTGCAAGTGGCGGCCACAGCCGCGCTCAACGGGCCAGATGAGTGCATCAGGGACATGCGCGCAACGTACAGGCGTCGGCGCGACGTGCTGGTCGAGAGCTTTAACCGTGCCGGCTGGCATGTGCCTTCGCCCCGCGCCTCCATGTTCGCGTGGGCGCCGATCCCTGAACCCTTCAAGGGTCTCGGCAGCGTGGAATTTTCCAAACTCCTGGTGGAAAAAGCCGAAATCGCGGTGTCGCCTGGAATTGGTTTTGGCGAATACGGCGAAGGGTTTGTCCGCATTGCATTGGTCGAGAACGAGCAGCGCATTCGCCAGGCCGCGCGTAACGTCAGGCGCTTCCTGGAAAATGCGCCGGAGCAGCTGCACAACGTCGTTCCGCTCGCGACGCGACGCTAACTACGGGCTCCTTTATGGCTTCAGCCCGGGCGCATGATACCCAAGAGCGTGTCCTCGACCCCTATCGGGGGTCGGAACCGGCTTTCGGTTGAAATCATGCGCAATCAATCTCTCAAAGTAGGTGTCGCCGGTCTGGGCACGGTCGGTGCCGCACTTGTTTCCCAGGTTGCGCATCAGCGCGACGCGTTGTCTGCGCGCTGCGGCCGCCCAATCGAAATCGTCGCGGTCAGCGCGCGCTCACGCGGCAAGGACCGCGGCTTCGATCTCAGGAAAATGAAATGGTTCGGCGATCCGCAGGCGCTCGCCCGTGAACCCGGCATCGATGTATTTGTCGAACTGATCGGTGGAGGCGGGGATCCGGCCAAGGGATCGGTCGAAGCCGCGCTTTCGTGTGGCAAGTCCGTCGTGACCGCAAACAAGGCCTTGCTTGCCCGGCACGGCATCAGGCTCGCGGCCATGGCGGAAAGCAAGCACGTGGCCCTAAATTTTGAGGCGGCGGTCGGCGGCGCCATTCCGATCGTCAAGACATTGCGTGAAGGAATGGCTGGCAATTCTTTCGAGCGCATCTACGGTATCTTGAACGGCACCTGCAACTACATCCTGACTCGGATGGAGCAGGAAAAAATGACGTTCGCCGAATGCCTGAAAGAAGCGCAGCGGCTCGGCTATGCCGAAGCCGATCCCAGCTTTGATATCGAGGGCCACGACACCGCGCAGAAACTTGCCATCCTGGCAAGTCTCGCATTCGGCAACAAGGTTGACCAAAGCGCGATCTACGTGGAGGGCATTTCTTCGATCACGCCCGCCGATCTTTCCGCCGCCGATGAGCTCGGGTACCGCGTGAAGCTTCTCGGCGTGGCGGTCAAGACACAGAAGGGCATAGAGCAGCGCGTGCATCCGACCATGGTTCGCAAGGACTCCGCGATCGCCCAGGTGATGGGCGTGACCAATGCCGTGACGGTCGATGCGGCTGACATCAATCCCCTGACGCTGGTAGGACCCGGGGCCGGGGGGGCGGCGACCGCCTCGGCCGTTTTGTCAGATATTGGCGACATCGCACGGGGCATCCGCACTGCTCCGTTCGGAAGGCCGACCGCGCGGCTGGGGGACGTGCGAAAGGCGCCGATGCAACGGCATGAAGGCGGCTATTACATTCGACTGGTCGCCCGCGATAAGCCGGGCACCGCAGCCACCATTGCCAAAAGGCTTGCCGAGCAGGACATTTCAATCGAATCCATTGTGCAGCGCCATGATCCGGCACATGTGGGTCGAGATATCAAGGCGGGTTCCGTCCCCGTTATTCTCATTACTTATGCAACTAGTGAGGATGCCGTGCGTAAGGCTCTTGCGGCGGTAGGGCGCGATAGGGTGATCTCAGGCAGGCCTCAGGTCATACGGATTGAGAAGAACTGAACGACCTGTCGGCGGAGGATCGCGTTTCTGAGGGGAGCGTCAAAATGCCAAGCATTACCGTCCAGCCGGAATTATTGCTGGAACGCATTCTCACTCTCGAAATCGTGCGCGTCACCGAACGCGCGGCTGTGTCCTCGGCGCGCTTGCGCGGGCATGGCAAGGACAAGGCTTCCGATCAGGCCGCAGTCGACGCCATGCGCCGCGAACTCAACAAGTTACCGATCGACGGCACCGTCGTCATCGGAGAAGGCGAGATTGACGAGGCGCCGATGCTGTTCATTGGCGAGAAAGTCGGCACCAAGCATGGCCCGAAGGTCGACATCGCGGTTGATCCGCTGGAAGGCACGACGCTTTGCGCCAAGAACATGCCGGGGGCGATTGCCACCATCGCGATGGCCGATGCCGGCACGCTCCTGCACGCACCGGATTGCTACATGCAAAAGATCGCAATCGGCCCAGGTTGTCCGAAGGGTACGATCGATCTCGATGCTCCGGCCGACGAAAACATCGTAAATCTCGCGCGGGCCAAGGGCGTCAAGCCTTCTGAGATTACCGCTCTCTTGCTCGACCGGCCGCGCCATGCCGACATAATCGCCGCGGTGCGCAAAACTGGTGCCGCGGTCAGCCTGATAAGTGATGGCGACGTGGCCGGCGTGATCCATTGCGCCGAACCGAAAACGGGCATCGACATCTATCTGGGCATCGGCGGGGCACCTGAGGGCGTGCTGGCCGCGGCGGCGCTGCGTTGCATCGGCGGGCAGATGCAAACAAGATTGATCATCGATACCGAGCAATTACGTGAGCGCACGCTGCAAATGGGTATCAAAGAACCGAGGCGTAAGTACGAGATTGACGATATGGTGAAGGGCGACTGCTTGTTTGCCGCCACCGGGGTCACCAGCGGCGCCATGCTGAGCGGGGTAAAATTCGGCAAGGACGTCATTGAAACCGAAACGGTAGTGATGCGCTCGGTCACCGGCACGGTGCGTCGCGTATTGGCCGAGCATCGGCAGTTCGACAAATTTCATCTCGACTAGTTCGTCGGGCGCTTGCCGAAGCGCCTGATCAGGTCCACCCAGTACTGCGTAGTCCGTAATTGTGCGATTCGGGCCGGCACTTGCTGCCGGCACTCTGGTGATTGAGCGATGGCAGCAGTCCCCGCAATGTCATTGAAAAATTCCGATCGCCATTTCCTCGGCGTGGATCAGTCCCTGACCGGGCGCGCATGGCGCGACCGTCTCGACGAGCGAGGATCAGCGCGGGCGCTCACCATCGCGCAGCGCCACGGGCTCGACGAATTGCTTGCGCGCGTTCTGGCCGGGCGAAACGTCGATCCGGACCAGGTCGACAGCTTTCTTGATCCCACCATCAGGCGATTGATGCCGGATCCGAATACATTGACCGACATGGATGCGGCATGCGTGCGCATCGCGGACGCAATTGTAAGGGGCGAAAGCATTGCAATATTCGGCGACTACGACGTCGACGGCGCGACTGCATCAGCTCTGTTGTGCCGATATCTGCGTCAATGCGGCCTCGATCCCATCGTCCATATCCCTGACCGCATCTTCGAGGGTTACGGTCCGAACAAGGAGGCTATTCGTTCGTTTGCCGAACGTGGCGCAAAATTATTGATCACGGTCGATTGCGGGGTCACGAGCCTCGAACCGCTCGGCGAGGCGAAAAAACTTGGCCTCGATACCGTTGTGATCGACCATCATCAAGCCGACGAGGAATTGCCGCTAGCCGCCGCCGTCGTCGACCCCAATCGCGTCGACGACCTTTCGGGGCTTGGCCACCTTGCCGCCGTGGGATTGGTGTTCCTGACGCTCGTTGCGGTGACTCGTGAACTGCGCCGGCGGAATTTCTGGAACGTCGCGCGGAGCGAGCCTGACCTTCTTTCCTTTTTGCATTTGGTTGCGCTCGGCACGGTCGCCGATGTTGTTCCGCTGCATGGCCTTAACCGCGCCTTTGTTGCGAAGGGATTGATCGCACTGAGGCGGCGCGAGCACCCTGGCATGACGGCGCTTATGGATGTGGCGCGGCTCAACGGGCCACCTGAGCCGTGGCATCTCGGGTTTATGCTGGGGCCGCGGATCAACGCCGGCGGTCGCATCGGCCGGGCCGATCTTGGCGTTCGCCTTCTTTTGGAGGAAGACCCGACCGAAGCCGCCCGCCTCGCCAGCGAACTCGACCGTCTAAATCGCGAGCGCCAGCAAATTGAGCAGTCGGCGCTGGTGCAAGCGGAAGCCGAAGCGCTCGCAGCGCTGGGTCTGGAGGAGAAGGGGGCGGTGGTTGTCACCGCCGCGCAAGGCTGGCACCCGGGGATTGTCGGGCTCGTCGCGGCGCGCCTGAAGGAACGTTACGCGCGGCCGGCTTTTGCGATTGCGCTGGAGGGCGGGGGGATTGGCACAGGTTCGGGGCGCTCCATCGCGGGAGTGGATCTTGGCCGCACCGTCCGGCTGGCCGTGCAGGAGGGGTTGTTGCTCAAGGGCGGAGGTCATGCAATGGCCGCCGGGGTGACCCTGAAAAAGGATGCGCTGGCGCCGTTCCGTGCCTTTCTCGAAGACAAACTCGGGGAGCCGGTCGAAGCCGCTCGCCGCGACAGCGCCTTGCTGATCGACGGAGCGGTGGCGGCCGGAGGGTTCAATTTTTCCCTCGCGGATCTGTTGACGCGCGCCGGACCATTCGGCGCGGGGAATCCGGAGCCGATACTTGCGCTTCCGGCGCATACGCTCGTTTATGCGGAGCCGCTCGGGGACAATCATATCCGCGCACGTCTTCGCTCAGGGGACGGAAAGTTCGTCAACGCAATCGCGTTCCGGGCCATGGGCCAAGCCCTGGGCAGAGCATTGCTGGATAATCGCGATCGCGCCGTGCATGCAGCCGGCCACATTGCGGTCGACCGCTGGCAGGGCGAGGAACGCGTTCAAATGCGCCTGGTGGATTTGGCGGCGAGTTGATCTCCGGCCCGGGCCGGCAATTGCCGAAAAGATGATAGTCTCGTCGGTCACGGGCGATTCGTGCGCCCAAACTTTTGTGCACGCGTGCTCCGGCTTTCACGGAACAAAGGGGGCGCTCATGGCACGTAATTTCGGCTTGGTCGCGAAAGCGAAGTCACTCTACGCTGACGATATCGAAGCGCAAACGGACCGCCGCGAATGGATCGTTACGTTTCTCGGGACGTCGTTGGCGGTGCTGATCGTGGGGGCGATCGCCGTCTTGATGGGGATGGCTTAGCATTCACGGGGCTCGTTGGGGCAGCACCGTCGTCCTCGACGGGCACGAACGCCTTGCGCGCCTCGGAGGCGAACTGCCTCTGCCACAGCACGATCATGATGCCGGCGGTAGACAGCGCGAAAGGTATTGGGCCGACGAACCAGCCCAGATAACCAAGCGCAAAGAAGAATGCGCGTTGGCCGCGATTGAAGTGGCGGCCCGCGTCGCCACATAGCCGTGCCGCCCGGTGCGCGAACGCCTGTGCAGCCGGGGTCTCTTTCTGA
>Ga0114129_10008125_pt1 | contig 14957 bp, 14 predicted proteins | sample RhiMetdeltSRZDD1_FD_80071 | JGI IMG/M metagenome (GOLD analysis project Ga0114129, IMG submission 80071) | Populus rhizosphere microbial communities from Tennessee, USA - Rhizosphere MetaG P. deltoides SRZDD1 (version 2) (version 2) | ecosystem: Host-associated > Plants > Roots > Rhizosphere >...
AGAACAGCCGGTAAGGGCATAGGTAATTACAGCAAACAAAAACCATAAAATCTGCTTCATCATACTACACAGGTTTATTTTTTAAAGGCATTCCAGCCCTGGGCCGTAATGGCATGTACATGACCGCCTTTGGTAGTTATTTTTAAGCCTTCGGCTGCCTCTGTCATATAACCAATTACGCTGATTTGTTCATTTAAAACGATCTTTTCGTAATCTGATTGTGACATAGTCCACAGTAATTCATAATCTTCGCCGCCGCTTAAAGCACAGGCCGTGGGGTCTATTTCAAACTTAAAAGCCGCATTGCGCATTTCTTCGGCAATAGGTATTTTTTCTTCATATAGCATACATCCCAACTCACTATCCCGGCAAATGTGTAGTATTTCTGAACTGAGGCCGTCGCTGATATCCATCATAGCGGTAGGCATTATGGTATTTTCTTCCAGAAAATCAATAATGTCTTTCCGGGCTTCGGGTTTTAACAAACGGCCGATCACGTAGCTTTCGCCTTCCAGATCGGGCTGAACCTGGGGATGTTCCATATAGATCTGCTTTTCGCGTTCGAGGAACAGCAAACCTACATAGGCCGCTCCTAAATCGCCGCTGCAGCAAATAAGATCGCCTTTTTGGGCGGTGTTGCGGCGTACATATTTACCCGGAGTTACTTCGCCAATAGCGGTAATGGAAATTACAAATCCTTTTTGCGAAGAACTGGTATCGCCCCCAACCAGGTCGACCCCATATTTTTCACAGGCGGCATAAATGCCTTCGTAAAATTCACTGATGGCCTCAACGCTAAAGCGGTTACTGATGCCGATGCTTACAATGATCTGGGTGGGGGTGGCATTCATGGCATATATGTCGCTGAGATTCACCACCACACTTTTATAGCCAAGGTGCTTCAGGGGGGTGTACATCAGATCAAAGTGAATGCCTTCGATGAGCAGATCGCTGGTGATAACGGTTTGTTTACCGAAATGATCTATTACCGCAGCATCGTCGCCTACGCCAATAACCGACGATGCGTTTTGCAATTCTATATTTCTGGTGAGATGGTCAATCAATCCAAATTCCCCGAGGGAGCTTATTTCTGTTCTGCTTTCACTCATGATGCTAATAATGGTATTATCATTCAAAAAAAGGAAAAGGTGGCCCTGAACAATAACCTTTGCTAAAGTTATTGAATTATTCGGCAGGGGCCGATAGCGAATATTTACGCAACGTCGTTAATCCATTTTAACATATCGTCGTGAATTTTTCCGTTTGAGGCGGCGATATGTGGTTGATAGGGAGAATAGGCATTGCCTGCAAAATCGGTCACTTTGCCACCGGCTTCTTCAACTATTAAAAATCCCGCAGCGCTGTCCCACGCCTGCAGTTTGTGTTCGTAAAAGCCATCGAACCGGCCGGCTGCCACCCAGCAAAGATCCATAGCAGCCGAACCAAGCCGGCGTACCGGAACACCCGCACGAATAAAACGCGAAAACGCTTCGAGGGGCCCGTTGGGCTGATTTATATAAGTATAGGGGAAGCCTGTTACAAGGCAGCTTTTCAACACATCTTTTTCGGCACTTACCGAAATGCGATCGCCATTTAGGGTAGCGCCCTGGCCTTTTTCGGCAAAATAATATTCTTTCAAAAAAGGGTTCAATACGGCGCCCATGACCATGGTGCCATTATATTCAAGACCAATAGAAACACAACAAATAGGAATACCGTGGGCATAATTCACCGTGCCGTCGATGGGGTCGATGATCCATTTGAACTCACTGTCCATTTTAATTTCGCCCACCTCTTCGCTCATTATAAAATGGTTGGGAAATTGCTCTTTAATGGTATCAATGATCGCTTTTTCAGACGCATGGTCGGCTTCGGTAACCAGGTTGTTAATACCTTCCTTATTGCTGATCAGCAGGTTTTTTGAGTTAAAATAGTGCTGCAGCACTTTGGCGCCAGCTTCGGTGGCGTTTATTAGTGTTTCTTTTAACATGGCGCAAAGATAAGGGTGTATGGTACAAGGCACAAGGTTCAAGATTCAAGACACAAGGTATAAGGCACAAGGCTCAAGGTGCAAGGCGCAAGCCATAAGGGGCTGCTTACACCGGGCAATGGCTAATGCGGTTTAGGAATGTGGCGCCGGAAACCAGCGTATTAAAAAATTACATGTGTGTGAAACATGCGCCGGGAATCGTGTAAATTGTAAGTGATTCTGTGCGTATTTTGCAGTACAATTTATGTTGCTATCCGTCATTATTGTAAACTATAATGTGAAGTATTTTCTTGAGCAGTGTTTGTGCTCGGTACGAAAAGCCGTAGGGGAAATGGTCGTGGCAACAGGCGAGCGCAATGTTGAAGTGCTGGTGATTGATAATCAGTCAACCGACGGCAGCATTGAGTATTTGCAATCGCGGTTTCCGTTTGCTCAGTTTATAAAAAGTTCCACCAATCAGGGTTTTTCAAAAGCCAATAACTATGGGTTAAAAAAAGCAACCGGCAAATACGTGTTGTTTTTGAACCCCGATACCATTTTACCTGAAGATGCTTTTACAAAATGTATAGCCTTTATGGACGCGCATCCCGATGCGGGCGCTTTGGGCGTACAAATGATCGATGGGGCCGGCCGGTATTTAAAAGAATCAAAAAGAGGCTTCCCTTCGATGTGGGTATCATTTTGTAAAATGAGCGGATTAACCGCCTGGTTCCCTACCTCGAAAATCTTCGCCAGGTACTACATGGGGCATTTGAACCACGAGCAGGTGCAAAAAGTTGATATTTTATCAGGAGCTTTTATGATGGCAACAAAAGCGGCGCTTGATAAAACCGGAGGTTTCGACGAACAGTTTTTTATGTATGGCGAAGACATTGATTTGAGCTACCGGCTGCAGCAAACAGGACTTACCAATTATTACCTCCCCGATTGTACCATCATTCATTTTAAGGGCGAGAGTACCCGTAAAGACAGTAAATACGTAAAATTATTTTACAAGGCCATGGTGCAGTTTGTACAAAAGCATTTTCATGGTGAACTGGCCTGGCTGTATACAGGATTGCTGGAGGCCGTTATTTGGTTGCGTGCCGCCGTAACGGTAGTAAGCAGGGAGCATGAATCGCGATCGATAAAATACCAGGGTACGCCAACCTTTTTTTTAGCCGGCGATGAAAGAAGCAGCAACGAAGTACGCTCGGTAATATCTTCAATTCCTGATTATACCTTAACATCAAACCCCGAACAGGCAAAGGAATGGATCTTTTGCGAAGGGCCTTCTTTTTCGTTTGCACAAATAATAGAGCAACTAAAGCATTGCCCCGACTGGTTAAAACCATTTATTCATGCCAGCGGTACCTACACCATTGTGGGCAGCCATTCAAAAGACCAGCGTGGGTATGCGATCGTTATGGATTGACCTGATTTGCAGGAGACGATATGGTATAAAAAAGTTAAATATCCGAAACTGCGAATGTAAGCAAACCCGCCCGGGGCTGATCTTTGCCACAGCTCCGGCAAAAGTTATTTTCGGAAGTAACGTAAAATTTATATAACTCTAACGGATATTTGTTATATTTGGATACACGCAACTTAAACCTTATTCATATGAAAAAAACAGCTACACCTCTTTTTATTATCTTCTGTTATCAACCTTCTTACATCAAGCCTCCCGGTTACTGCAGCGGCGGCTATTGAAACAATTAAAGCGTAGGTGAAATATTTCATTCCTGTATAAGGCGGCGGATTAATTAATGTGCTGCTTTATGTTACAGGAACCTTCATGCTATTACCTGAATCTTAAACTATCATTTTATGAGAAAAATGTACTATTTCCTCGTTTCTTTACTATTAACTACTAACGCTTCCTTTGCTCAACAGTGGGCCGGAAGTTCTACTACCACCGGTGATATTTACCGCGATGGTAATGTAGGCATTGGAACAACAAGTCCGCAGGCGAAATTAGATGTAAACGGATTGTATTATTTGAACCGTCCCCCTTTGCTGGTAGATCAGCTGAGTACGCTTGGCATACCCAATGGTTCTTATTTGGGAATTGCCCCAACTAATTTGTCATCTTCGAACAACAGCTATATGCTGTTTAGTTTTCCTACCAATAATGCATTCAGAATAGGCACAAACTACGACGGCCATTTAGCCAACGGGTATTACAGGGATATAGAATTAGGCAGGTACCTGGGAGACCCTTACATGATCATTAAGGATGGAGGCAATGTAGGTATCGGAACTACTAACCCTGGCTCTTTCAAACTTGCCGTAGAAGGAAAGATCGGCGCTCGTGAAGTAAGAGTAACCGCTGCCAGCCCCTGGCCCGATTATGTTTTTAATAAAAAGTATGAATTGAAAAATTTGTACAGCCTTGAGTCCTACATCAGGCAAAACAATCATCTACCTAATATTCCTTCGGCACAGGAGGTAAAAGACAATGGCATTGAATTAGGACAAATGAATGCAAAACTGCTGCAAAAGATCGAAGAGCTAACCCTGTATGTTATTGATCTGAAAAAAGAAATTGATCTGTTAAAAAAAGAACGGCGCTAACCTAATCAATCCTACACCATTATTTAAATATTTAAACCAAAAATCATGAAAAAGAAAATCTTTCAGCTTATTGTTTGTTTATTATCTGTTACCGGTTCATTTGCACAACAATGGTCGGGCAGCAGTACTACTGCAGGACAAATTACACGCGAAGGCATCGTTTATATCAATAGCGAAAGCAGTGGTGTGATCGTTGATGCAGCCAATCTGCAACGAAGCGGATTTATGAAATATTGGGGCAGATATGCCGGCATGTGGAGAGATCCGAATGCTTATTTTGAAATCGGACGCGTAAGTGGGGGCACCATACTTTCACCCACAGGATATACAACCGATATGTTTTTTGACGGAAATGGAAACATTGGAGTTGGGACCACAGCTCCCGGTTCATTTAAACTGGCCGTAGAAGGCAAACTCGGCGCCCGTCAAATAGTTGTAACCAGCGCCAACCCCTGGCCCGATTATGTATTCAGCAAGCAATACAAATTAAAAAGTTTGGCAACGCTGGAAGATTATATCAACAAAAACCATCGTCTGCCAAATATGCCTTCGGCTGAGGAAGTGAAAGATAAGGGCATCGAATTAGGCGCTATAAATAAACAGGTGGTAGAAAAAATAGAAGAGCTAACGTTATACATTATCGCCCTGAATAAAAAGATAGAAAAACTGGAGAAGGATAATGCCGACCTGCGCAATCAGTTAAAAAAATAATCAACTTATTTTATGCAACACAAAATAAAATACCTGCTTATAATAATAGCTGTATTCGTTTGTACACAAAAAAGCTATTCGCAAAAAAGCCTGGTGAGCCGGCAGGTCGATAAAAATACAATTGCCCGGAAGATACCAGGTAAAGAAAGTGTTATTCCGTATTTACAGCAACGTTCAAAAAACGGTGTGGTGAATGTATTTGAGTTCAACGCCGATGCTTTACAGGACAAAGCTTTTTTTCTGAACATATTTCCCGGCGAATCAATAAAAGTAATTCAACAAAAGATTGATAAAAGAAACGAAAATAATTTTACCTGGTATGGTATTATTAATGGCGCCAATGGCCAGGAGGGATCTATTGCCATGGTTTATTTAAATGGTGAACTATCGGGCAACCTGAATTACAAATCCGGTAATTATGCAATTAACCCCATGGGTAAGGGCGCATTTTCGTTATATGAAATAGATTTTAAACGTGCACCAATAGATGATGATGCCCCGGGTATGATGGATTCGCACGAGAAGATCAATACTACCGGAGAGCCCTCAACACAGGCCGCAGCTGCTGCCGCCTGTGCTTTGCGGGTACTGGTGGCCTTTACTCCTTCGGCAGAAAGCGTTATAAAAAGCAGTCTTGGCTATAGCAGCCTTACGCAATTTGCTTTACAGGCAGTGGCAGAAACCAATCAGGCATACATGAACAGTTTGGTAAGCGTTTACCTCGAATTGGCTTCTTCGGTTCGGGTGAGCTATACTGAATCTGGAAATTTTTCAACCGATTTAACCAGGTTCAGGACTACGGCAGACGGGTATATGGACGAAATTCATTCTTATAGAAACCTGTATGCGGCTGATGTAAATGTTTTGATCATCAATAATAGTTCTGCCTGTGGTCTTGCATCTACCATACTGGCAAATGCAACCACTGCTTTTAGTGCGGTGCATTATGATTGTACGCTTGGGTACTATAGTTTCGCCCATGAAATTGGTCACTTACAGGGGCTGCGCCATAACCCTGAAGTGGATGGCTCTACCAGTCCGTATTCATATGGCCATGGATATGTTTATTCGCTCGGAGGCTGGCGAACTATTATGGCCTATAATTACAGCGGTGAAACGCGCATTCAGTATTTTTCAAATCCCAATGTAACTTATGGCGGAGTACCCATGGGCACTGCCGCTACGCATAATAATGCCCGGGTTTTAAATGAAACCAGTGCAACCATTAACGGTTTCAGAACAGCCTCTTCTTCTGTATCGATCAACGCTTCGGGAGCCGTTATTAATGATGAATCGTCTGACGCTATTGCTACCAGTGAGGTGGTTTTACAGGATGGGTTTGAGGCAACAGGTAATTCAGAATTTTCGGCGCGCATTATAAGTTGTACAGGCACATCAGATGCCCCTGATAATTCGAACCCGGTAGTTGCAAACGATAACGGGTTATCAGACGGTCGCAGTGTACTGGCTGTTTATCCTACCATAACCAGCGGACCTGTTCATATTAGTACCGATAACGGCCAGTTGAACAATGCAGAAATAATGGTAAGTGATAATTCAGGTCGTGTTGTTGTGCAATCGGCGAGCAATGCAGGAAAAAAGATGGTGACGCTGCAATTGGGCCATCTTCCCAATGGCATTTATTTTATTCAGGTAAAACAGGGTGAAAAAGTAATTACGCGTAAAGTGATCGTTAATCATTAAGCAATATCCTGGGTTTCATTATTGGGCTGCCTCAAAATATTCTGAGGCAGCTTTTTTTTCAGGATTACCGGAAAATTTTGGCAACTCCGGGGCATAACCGGCCGGTGAAAAAGCCTGATGCAATCTTTTCCTGAATGAAAAAGACAATGGCAAAACATTGCAAAACCGGGGGTTTTTTAAAAAAGCTTTATTCAGGACGCCTGCCATTACCCAAACTTTGCAAAATATACAATATATGAAGCCAAAAAGCGTAATTTTGATACTGCCTGACCAAACGGGCATTTAATGAATGGCCCTAATTGATATCTCTTTACCGCGGTCGGTTGCCCGAGCATTGCGATTGCCTGAAAAATCTCCCCGCCGGCAACAGATCAGGGTGCTAAAGAAATTGCTAAAAAAAGCCCGGTTTACCGAATTCGGTCAAAAATACCGGTTCGATGAAATTTTATTGAGTAAACACGCGGGCAAAAAGTTTCAGCAACTTGTTCCTACTTATGATTACAATAAGATTTATGCTGAATGGTGGCATAAAACACTGGAGGGGAGAAGGGACATTTGCTGGCCTGGTAAAATCAAATATTTTGCGCTCAGCTCCGGAACCTCCGAAGCTGCCAGTAAATATCTACCCATTACCAACGATCTGATGCGGGGTAACCGCATCGTTATGATCAAACAGTTACTGTCGTTACGCACCTACCACGATATTCCCGTAAAAAGTATTGGTAAAGGCTGGCTGATGCTGGGCGGTAGCACCGACCTGCAAAAAGGCCCCGGTTATTACGCCGGTGACCTCAGTGGTATAACCGCTAAAAAAGTACCTTTCTGGTTTTCACCTTTCTATAAACCGGGTAAAAAAATTGCCCGCACCCGCGACTGGAACAGTAAAATAGAAGCCATTGTTGAAGAAGCCCCCAACTGGGATATTGGTTTTGTGGTAGGCGTTCCGGCCTGGATACAGATGTGTATGGAAAAAATTATCGAGCGCTACCAGCTCAATACCATACACGATATGTGGCCAAACCTCGCTTTTTTTGTTCATGGCGGAGTGAGTTTTGAGCCCTACAAGAAAGGTTTTAATAAACTGGTGGCCAAACCGTTAACTTTTATTGAAACCTATCTGGCCTCGGAAGGGTTTATTGCCTACCAGGACCGCCAGCACGCCAAAGGCATGAAGCTGGCCCTGAACGACCATATCTTCTTTGAATTTGTTCCTTTTAACGATGCCAATTTTGATGCAGATGGCAACCTGGTCGAAGACCCCGAAGCACTGATGATTCACCAGGTAGAAGAAGGAAGAGACTACGCTATTTTGTTAAGTACAACCGCCGGCGCCTGGCGCTATCTGATAGGCGATACCGTTCGGTTTGTAGATAAAGAACGCTGCGAAATTATCATCACCGGCCGCACCAAACATTTCCTGAGCCTGGTGGGCGAGCACCTGAGCGTTGATAATATGAACAGGGCCATTAAACTGGCCGGCGAAGAAATGAATGTAAATATTCCCGAATACACGGTAGCCGGCGTTCCCCACGGACTGTTCTTTGCCCATGAATGGTGGATCGCCAGCGATGACGTGGTTGATGCCGATCTGTTACGCCAGAAGATCGACACGCATTTGAAAGAACTGAACGACGACTACGCAGTAGAAAGAAATAGCGCATTAAAAGAAGTGTATCTTAATGTACTGCCAGTTTCGAAATTCATGGAGTTTATGCACCTGAAAGGTAAAATTGGCGGACAGCATAAGTTTCCGCGTGTTATGAAGGGTAAGATGTTTGAAGACTGGACAAAGTTTGTTGAAACAGGTACTGTTTCGCAACCAGCATAGGATTTTTAGATTTTGACCCGACATGTTTTCCTACCTTGCGGGCACAAAAATTAAAACTGGAAGTATTTTAAGGCAATAAGCATGTGGCAAGCCATAATAAGTGGGTTAACGTTGGGTTGTATTCTTGCACTCTCTGTAGGGCCCGTAATCTTTACCATTATAAAGCAAAGTTTGAATAACGGACATACCGGCGGGTTTAGTTTTGTTGCCGGTGTGTGGTTAAGTGATATTATTCTGGTGGTGATAAGCAATGCTTTTTCGGCCCTGGTAACCGAACTGCTCGAGTATAAAAATATCATAGGCTACATTGGAAGTATTTTTCTGGTAGGAGTTGGTATTTTTTATCTGTTCTTTAAAAAAGTTACCATCAAAACCGATGCCGATGGCAATATGGTACGCTTTCGCAAACGCGATATGGCTAAAATTCTTTCCAGTGGTTTTTTTCTGAACACCTTAAATCCCAGTGTGTTTATTTTTTGGCTGGGAGCGGCTACTGCCTTTGCCAAATACAGTTTCAACCAGCGATTGCTCATCTTTTCGGTTTGCATTGCAGTGAATATTGCTGCAGATATTTTTAAGGTAATGCTGGCCGGTAAACTACGCACAAAACTAACGCTACATAATATTTCTTTAATTAATAAGATATCAGGTGTTATACTCGTGGGCTTTGGCATTGCTCTTTTTTACGGCACTTATTTTTTGGTCGATAAAGTGACCTCGTGAATGCTTCGCCCGCTGAATTCGCCAACTGGCGGAGTAAGCGGGGTCAACCGTGGTCGTTCCACGGTTCACCTATTCCGTTTCACGTTATCTTAACAAATTATTAGTTCAATTACACCAAGGCGCTCTGTAACTTGTTGCCGAATGAAGCCATGTTTACTTTTTATACTGTTATTATCAATTACCCAGGTAACCTTATCGCAACAGTCGGATTTTATTGTATTAAAAAAACGGAATAACCGCACCTTAAAAACGTATTATCCCGGCATCTTTATTTCAGCAGTTACTTATAGTGGATTTAATATAAACGGATTTATTAAAGATATCCGTCATGATTCAGTGATCATACTTCAGCAGGAACGAAAATTAGTAGGTACCGACTTTGGCTCTGTGCTCGATACGGTGGCCTATACCATTGCATTTGATTACCACGAAATAAAAACCTTTCATTTTACCAGTCAGTATACATGGGGGCGAAAAAGAGGATTTGCCCAGGTAACCCTCCCGCGCCTGATGAAGATCGGCGGAACCGGGTATGTAGCACTTGAGCTGATCAATACAGCTTACCGCAACGAGTCGATCAGCGCCAATAATAAACTCCTTTCATTAGGAATTGCTGCGGGTGTAGCCGCAACCGGGTTTGCCATTTCTTATTTTCAAAACCGCGCTGATAATGTAGGGGGAAAGGAAGCAGGAAAGTATAAGGTAGTATATGTTAAAATGACCAAAAAGCAATAGTGAATACTGAATATTGAAAATTCAATATTTATCATTCGATATTCAATATTCCCAAAATTGTATCTTGCAGGCCAAAGCAGTTCCCTACTCATGTCAACTACAGCGAAAGACAAGGCCCGGCGAATATGGCGAATTGTAAAACGGGTTTTCATCTTTCTTTTTTTATTCCAATTATTCTATATCCTTCTGTTGAGGTGGGTCGATCCTCCGTTTACATTAACTCAGTTAGGCAGCCTGTTTACCGGCTATGGTTTGAAAAGAGATTATGTGGATATGAAAGATATCTCGCCCTATGCCCGGTTGTCGTTTATTGCGGCTGAAGACCAGTTGTTTCCCGATCACAACGGGTTCGACTGGAAGAGCATCAATAAGGCCATGGAGTATAATAAAAGAAAACCGAACCGTGTAAAAGGCGCTTCAACCATCAGCCAGCAGGTAGCCAAAAATGTTTTTCTGTGGCAGGGGCGCAGCTGGTTTCGAAAAGCCCTGGAAGTATATTTTACTTTTATGATCGAACTGGTATGGGGCAAAAACCGTATCATGGAAATGTACCTGAACGTTTCGGAAATGGGTCCCGGCGTATTTGGTATTGAAGCCGCCGCACAGAAGTACTTTAAAAAGCCGGCCAAAAAATTAACCCGCCAGGAATCGGCCATGATCGCCTCCTGTATGCCCAATCCTAAAAAGTATACGGTAAAACCTATGTCGAGGTATGTAGCCAATCGCTATCCCTGGGTTATAAAACAAATGGCCTACCTGCAAAACGACCCCGATATACAACAGATACTTCAGTAATTGCATACTGTAATAATTCTATTGAACATTAAATGCAAATTCGGTACTGTTTATAGTAGGAAATCCTTCTAAGCAGCTGCCTATACATAACCGCGCTGCGTAATCGCCGGCGGGCAGCGAGTACGATACATTGATGGTGAGCTGCAGATTATGGCCGGTTAGCTGTTGTACGGTAGCGCCTGTATTGATAAACGTTTTTACATCATCGTTCTGGTAAATGGCTAACCAAACGGGTGTTTTGCTGTAGGCCGGTTGCTGAAAAAGCTTGCTATAGTTAGCGGGAGTGGTGACTTTTGTATTTAACTGTATGGTGCGCTCCTGTAAAATAGAACTGTTGATATCGGTAAATAATACCCTCGAAAAAGAATAAAAGCCCTGTTTTATACCGTCGGCAGGGATGGTCCAGCCAAAGGGTTTAAATAAGTTTTTATAGAAATCATTCTCTTCGGGAACCTCCATATAAACTGTTTTGCCGATGAGCGAATCTTCAATCGGCCACATATTAAAATTATTCCGGCGATAATAGGGCGAATTCATTGAAAAGGCCGGCCGGCCTGTGTAAAACCAGTACTTGGATGCCTGTTGATAGGTATCGATGAACACAACCGGTAAAGCGCCTGCCTTTTGTTGCAATGCGGCTGTCCGTTGACGGTTGCCATGAAATTCATTTCTTTTTATCCATGAAACCGGTGGGAACCACGACATAAGGTAAAGCCGTACAAACAGCACCACTAACAAGGTAACCGGTACGCTCCTGTACAACCACTTTTGTAGCTGATAGTTTTTAATAAGGTAACGATGGCTTAGTACCATTAAAGGAATGAACGCGGCCACTGTCCAGTTTGCCTCTACCCGGCCCTTTAGCGTACTTAATAAAAATACAGCGTAAATACCTATCAGGGAGTATTGCAGGGCCCGTTCAGAAGGAGTAAGCGGTCGATACCGGATGGCAGCCCATAACAGGAACCATCCCATAACCGGTCCGGCAAATGCAATTTGCCCCAGCACATATTCGGTGGTAAAAGCAAATTTATAATTCGGGGCATTTCGTTCGAACAAGTGATATTGAACCGAAGGAAAATTATGTGCGTATTGCCAGTACAGATGTGGTGTAAATATCAACAGGCAAACTGCTGCCGCCACATACGCATAGCGCTTTGCAAATAATCCGGGGTTCGATAACAGGGTAAAGCCTATAACCAGTACACCGTGATATTTGCTATATAGCATACAGGCCATGCAAATGCCCAGCAACACGGCGTTTGCCAGGTTCATTTTTTTCAAAAAGCGCTGATATAACAAAAAGAACAGAGATACAAAGAATAATAAAGGAATATCGGGTGCGGCCAGTATGCCCCCTATATGCGCCACGGCAACCGAAGCGGCCACCGCATAAAACAGGCGATCGTCTTTTTTATAGGTAAGCAGGTGTACAATAAAAATGGTAGCTGTATTCAGCAACACCATCATAATGCGAACACCCAGTTCATTGGGAAAAATGGCGTAACCTGCTTTTATAAGCGCGGCTACCATTGGCGGATGATCAAAATAACCCCAGTCTAAAAAGCGTGAATAGATCCAGTAATATGCCTCATCGTCGATCAACTCGGTAGTGGCTGCCTGAATGATATTTATTAAACACCAGCCAACATAAAATAACACGCGACGATTTTTCAGCAGATCGTTTTGCATACAACAACAACACGCAAAAAATAAAAAGAGTTCTATTGTTCAAATAAATCATCAACCGATTTAATGGCATTTTGCAACCGCTCATCATTATTTCCCGAGATGCTGATCCAGGGAACCGCCTGACTTACCATGATGTCTTTATAAATTTTATACAGCCTTTCGCGGCTGACCAGATCGGGATATTCCCGTAACTCATCTTTTACCCACGGCAGGTCGATATTGCATAACAGGTAAAGATCATATTTTCTTTTTTTAATCTGATCATGAATATAGCTATGGCATTTGCCAAAAACGAATTCGCACCATACTTTCATTACATATTGATCGGTATCAATGAATATCAGGGGTGAGCGGGTTTTTTCGGTAATGCTTTCTTCCAGGGCCACCTGGCCTTTGGCAATTGTAAGCAGGTTGTCGTAGTTATATTGGGCGCCGTGTTGCAACAGGTATTCACGGGCATATTCAGGCACCCAGTTTGTATTATAATGTTTGGCCAGCTGTTCGCACAACGTACTTTTACCTGTTGATTCAGGACCTATGACAACTACTTTTTTCATTTCACACTTTTATTGAAGTACTCCCTGTTTATTGTGGTATAATTTCCGCGCGCGCTTTCGCCATTCTATCAAACCAAATACGGCCATTATCAGCAAAATAAAATAAAACACACTGGTGAATACATATTGTTTAACAAAGTACAGTGGGATGGAGGCAATATTGGTAGCGATCCACCAGTACCAGCTTTCGACTTTCTTTTTTGCCATCAGCCACATGCCGGTATATGCGGTTGCCGAAGCAAACGCATCGGCCCAGGGGATGGTAGCCGAGTAAAACTCCTGTTTAAGCCATATTAACGCACTGAATATTACAACATAAAAAATAGCGCAAAACAATAATTGCTGCATCCATTCCCGTGCGGTGGAATACTTTATAGTTACTACGTAGTGTTGCTGCTGGTCTTTTTTAAGCCATAACACCCACCCGTAAATGCTCATAATGGTATAATACAGGTTTACGCTCGCTTCGCCATACAAATGCCCCTGTACACTCAGAAAAATATAAATGACCGTACTGATTAGCCCCACCGGGTACACCCAGATATTTTCAATTCGTGAAAACCACACACTGGCAATGCCTGCAAAAACAGCAATGTATTCGGGCCAGGTGGTACCGCGCATGCCTTCAACAAATTGATGTAATATTTCCTGGTAAGTCATTGTATAAAAATGCAAGATAATTCGAAACACAATACAATTACACCAACACAGTTTTGTACACTTTGGTTGTACTTTCCGATATTTGATACAAATACTTGTCGCTTGAGCTTTTTTGCAAATAAAACGGTATGGATAACAGGGGCTTCGTCGGGCATTGGAGAAGCGCTCACTTATGAACTGGCCCAACAGGGCGCCAAACTCATTATTTCGGCCCGCCGCGAAGAGGAGTTAAAACGGGTGCAGCAACAGGCCGGTAAAGCCGATATATTCATTCTGCCCCTTGATCTGGAAGCGCCTGGTGCCTTTTCAACAAAAGTGCAACAGGCTATCAGGGTGTATGGCCATATTGATATCATGATACATAACGGCGGTATCAGCCAGCGTTCGCCGGTAATAGATACATTACCGCAGGTACAGCGCAAGGTAATGGAGGTTGATTATTTTAGTTATATTGAACTTACCCGCCTGTTGTTACCGCATTGGCAACAACGCAGGTCGGGCCATGTGGTGGTGATCAGCAGTGTTATGGGAAAAGTGGGTACGCCCTTGCGGTCGGCCTATGCGGCCGCCAAACATGCCCTGCATGGTTTTTTCGATTGCCTGCGTACCGAAGTATGGAAAGATAATATTAAGGTTACCCTTATTATGCCAGGTTATATTCGCACCCAGGTGTCGTTAAATGCGGTTACTGCTAAGGGTGAAAAACTGAACCAGCTGGGAAAAAATATTGGACATGGCTATCCAGCCGATAAAACGGCCAGGCAAATATTGAAAGCCGTTGCGAAGGGAAAATATGAGAAGTATGTGGGAAGATCTTTTTCGCAGGAGTGGATGGCTATTCATATAATGCGATTGTTTCCTTCCCTTGCGTTTCGCCTATTCCGGAAGGCGGTGCCGCAATAAAGCGGTTACTTTTCACAAAACTTTTTCAGGTTATTCAGGCCCTCGGTGAACTGGCGGTTGAGGTTTTTGTGAATCATATAGCCCAGCAACCGGCCTACGGGAT
>Ga0114129_10008126_pt1 | contig 14956 bp, 20 predicted proteins | sample RhiMetdeltSRZDD1_FD_80071 | JGI IMG/M metagenome (GOLD analysis project Ga0114129, IMG submission 80071) | Populus rhizosphere microbial communities from Tennessee, USA - Rhizosphere MetaG P. deltoides SRZDD1 (version 2) (version 2) | ecosystem: Host-associated > Plants > Roots > Rhizosphere >...
AAGGACAAGGATGGAACGTTGGAGCGGATCGCGGTCAAGTCGGACCAGCCGATCCCGAGGACACGCTGACGATGGCTGACGAGACGCCCAAAGAGAAGGCGCCGAAGAAGGACGCGCCAAAGAAGGAAGGGGCCAAGAAGGGGGCGGCCCCGAGCGGTGGCGGGCGGGCCAAGGACAAGGCTCCGGCCGGCGCGACCGATCCCGCGCCGAAGGCAAGTGAAGGCAAGCCCCGGCTTCAAGTCTACTACGAGCAGACGGTCCGGCCTCGGCTCCAGAAGGAGTTCGGCCTGGCCAATGCGCATCAGGTGCCCGGGCTGGAAAAGGTCGTGCTGAATGTGGGCATGGGCGACGCGAGCAAGAATCCGAAGTCGCTCGAAGCGGCTGCGGAAGAGCTGGGGGTGATCACGGGACAGAAGGCCGTGATCACCCGAGCCAAGAAGGCCATCGCGAATTTCGGCATCCGGGCCGGTGTTCCGGTGGGCGTCACGGTGACGCTCCGGGGCGCCCGAATGTACGAGTTTCTCGACCGGTTCATCACCCTCGCAGTGCCGCGCATTCGCGACTTCCGCGGGCTGCCGAACCGGAGCTTCGACGGCCGGGGTAACTACACCTTCGGCATCAAGGAGCAGATGATCTTCCCGGAGATCGACTTCGACAAGGTCGAAAAGATCCACGGGATGGACATCACGGTCGTGACGTCCGCCCCACGGGACGATTTGGCGCTGGCTTTGTTGCGGGAATTGGGATGGCCTTTCAGGGGCGAGACGCCGGCTAGAGTAGCGTGAACGGTAAACGGTCAACGGGTTGCTCCGTTCACCGCGAACTCCCGTTCACCGTTCACCGTTCACGCAGTTACTGAGGGACAATGGCGAAAACCGCTTGGATTGAACGGGCAAAACGCACGCCGAAGTTCAAGGTCCGCACCGTCCGCCGCTGTCAGCGGTGCGGCCGGAGCCGGGCCGTGCTCCGGAAGTTCGGACTCTGCCGCATCTGTTTCCGGGAACTCGCACTGAAGGGCGAGATCCCCGGCGTGCGCAAGGCTAGCTGGTAGGGAGACTACGGATGAGCCTGACAGATCCCGTCGCGGACATGCTGACCCGGATCCGGAACGCCTGCACGGCGGGCCACCGGCGGGTCGATATGCCGGTATCCAAGCTCAAGAGCGAGCTGGCCCGGCTGCTGCGCGACAATCATTACATCGCGGACTTCAAGGTGCTGGACGACGGCGCACACGGCGTTCTCCGGCTCTATCTCAAGTATCACAACGACGAGCCGGTCATTCGCGAGCTGCGTCGGGTCTCCGCCCCGGGCCTCCGGCGTTATGTGAAATGCCGTGAGATTCCCAGGGTGAAAAACGGACTCGGCATGGCGATCGTGTCCACACCCAAGGGCCTCATGACCGACCGCGAAGCGCGGACGGCCAACCTCGGCGGCGAGCTGCTCGCCGTGGTCTGGTAGGAGGGCCCATGTCCCGTATCGGAAAGAAGCCGGTCGCGATTCCCAAGGACGTCACCGTGTCCCTCAATGGTCGCACGCTGCTGGTGAAGGGGCCGAAGGGCGAGCTCACTCGCACCTTTCATCCCGACATGTCGCTGAGCGTGAACGCCGATCAGGTCTCGGTCGCGCGGCCCAGCGATGAAAACCGGCACAAGGCCCTGCACGGGCTGAGCCGCACGCTGGTGCAGAACATGATGGATGGCGTGTCGAAGGGGTTTGCCAAGACGCTCGAGATCCAGGGTGTCGGCTACAAGGCCGAGCCCAAGCCCTACGGTGTGAACCTGGTGGTGGGACTCTCGCATCAGGTGAAGTACGAAGCGCCCAAGGGCATCAAGATTTCGGTCGAGAACAACACTCTGGTCAAGGTCGAAGGTCCTGACAAGGAGCTGGTCGGTCAGGTCGCGGCCGAGCTTCGGCAGGTCCGTCCGCCCGAGCCGTACAAGGGCAAGGGCATTCGGTACCAGGGCGAGCACGTCCGGCGCAAGGCCGGCAAGACCGGAGCGAAGTAACCATGCGACCGATCCATTCGCCAAAGACCAGAGGAGACCGGCGGTACCGCCGCCATCTCCGGGTTCGGAAGCGTGTCCACGGGACTGCGGAGCGGCCCAGGTTGGTTGTCTTCCGCTCGCTCAAGCACATCGCCGCGCACCTGGTAGACGACGATCGCGGCGTGACACTGCTCGGCGTGAGCGACCTGAGCGAGGGCGTGCAGGTGAACGGGGGCGGGAAGGTGGCCAAGGGCAAGGCGACCGGCAAGCTCCTGGCGGAGAAGGCCAAGTCGGCCGGGATCACGCGGGTCGTGTTCGACCGCGCCGGCTATCGATATCATGGTCGCGTGCAGGCTGTCGCCGACGGTGCGCGCGAAGGCGGATTGGAGCTCTAGCATGGCTGACGATCAAGTCACCACCGAAGTACCCATGAGCACCCCGGAACGGCCGGCAGCACCGAGCGCCGAGCAGCCGCGTCAGCGGGGCCGTGGCCGCGGTGGCGAGCGGGGCCGGGGCGGCGAGCGTGGCCCCCGGCGGGATCGCGACCGCGACCGCGAGCACGGCAGCGACATGGTCGAGAACGTCATCTCGATCAACCGGGTCGCCAAGGTGGTCAAAGGTGGACGCCGGTTTTCGTTCAACGCTTTGGTCGCCGTGGGCGACGGGCGGGGGCGGGTCGGCATCGCTACGGGTAAGGCGAACGAAGTCTCCGAGGCAGTGCGGAAAGCGGTGGACGCGGCGCGGCGGAAGATGGTGGATCTCCCCCGCACTGGATCGACCATTCCTCACGAAGTCGTGGGCCAGCACGGCGCCGGCCGGGTACTGCTCAAGCCTGCCGCCACAGGTACCGGGGTGATCGCCGGCGGACCGGTGCGCGCAGTGCTCGAGTGCGCCGGCATCACCGACATCCTGACCAAGAGCCTCGGGTCCACCAACCCGCACAACATGGTGCGTGCCACCATGAACGGACTCACCCGGCTGGTTTCGGCCCGCCAGGTTGCCCGCGAGCGCGGCATCGAGCTGGATCAGATCGCCTACAAGCCGAGGCAGGAGGTCTGAGGCATGGGTCGCAATCCTGTGGTCGGACGGCAGGGGCCGGTCTACTACGCCGCCACGATTCCCGCCGAGGGTGACGCCGCCGAGCTGAACGTGAAGCAGATTCGTTCGGGCATCGGACATCCGGCCACCATGCGGCGTACACTCGAGGCGTTGGGCCTCCGTCGCCACCAGCACACAGTGCGGCTCCGCAACACGGCAGCGGTCCGCGGCATGTTGTATAAGGTGCGGCACCTTGTCGAGGTGTCGCCCGCCAAGGAGTAGGAATGGCAGACCAGACCAAGAACACGCCGATCACACTTTCGACGCTCCGCGCGGCTCCCGGGTCCAGCACGGCCCGCCGGCGGATCGGTCGCGGACCCGGCTCGGGTCTGGGCAAGACTGCGGGCAAGGGTCACAAGGGCCACAAGGCTCGAACCGGCGGCCAGACGAACCCGGGCTTCGAGGGTGGCCAGATGCCGATGTATCGTCGGCTGCCCAAGCGTGGGTTTACCAATCCATTCAAGGTGACGAGCCAGGTCGTGAACCTCCGGCAGCTCGCCAAGGTCAACGGCCAGGTCGTCAATCCGGAAACACTCTTCGCCGCCGGCCTCATCGGCAAGCGCGATGCTCCCGTGAAGCTTCTCGGGACGGGAGACGCCGACCGGGCGTACACCGTCCAGGGCGTTACGCTCTCCGCGTCCGCGCGCACCAAGCTCGAGGCTGCCGGCGGAACCATCGAGGCTTAAGGTGTCTGCACCGCGCGTTCCCGCGTTCGCCATCGACGACGAGCTCAAGCGGAAGCTGCTGTTTACCCTCCTGGCGCTGGTCATCTACCGGGTCGGCGCTCACATTGCCGCGCCGGGCGTCAACGTCACCGCGCTGGCCGACTTCATCCGAAACTCCGGCGCCGCCGGATTCTTCGGTCTGTACGATACGTTGGGCGGCGGTCTCTCCCGAGCGACGGTCTTCGCGCTCGGGATCATGCCCTACATCTCCGCGTCGATCATTTTCCAGCTGGCCGGCGGGATCGTACCCTCGGTCGGCAAGATGCAGAAAGACGAAGAAGGCAGAAAGCGGATCACGCAGTGGACTCGCTATCTGACCGTCTTCATCTCGCTGTCGCAGGCGTACACGTTCGCCCTCTTCACCGAATCGATCCCCGGTGCCATCACCAATCCTGGCTTTGCGTCCCGTCTCATCATGGTGGTGACGCTCACTGCCGGCGCCATCTTCGTGATGTGGCTGGGCGAGCAGATCACCGAGCGGGGAATCGGCAACGGGATGAGTCTCCTCATCACGTTCTCGATCCTCGAGCGACTATGGCCGTCGCTGATCGAGCTGGTGAACTTCATCAAGGGCGGCATCGTCTCGCCGCTGGGTGCCACCTTCTATATGGTGATCGTGATCGCCGTGATCGCGGCGGTGGTGGCGATGACCATCGCGGCGCGTCGCATTCCCATTCAGATCCCGCGCAAGGTGATGGGTCGCGGCCGCATCCGGGAAGGCCAGAAGACTTTCATCCCGATCCGGCTGATCACGGCCGGCGTGATGCCGATCATCTTCGCCCAGACGATCATCATCGTGCCCGGCACGCTGGCGAGCTTCACCAAGAGCCCGGTGCTGCAGGATGTCGCCAACTTCTTCTCCCCCGGCGACCTGCCCTACGATCTCACGTTCGCGATACTGATCGTCATCTTCAGCTACTTCTACACGTCCATCATCTTCAACTCGGTGGATCTGGCTGAAAACCTGAAGAAGCAGGGCGGGTTCATTCCGGGTGTGAAGCCGGGCGCCAGCACGGCCGATTACATCGACGCCGTCCTCGCACGGGTCCCCTTGCCCGGCGCGTTGTTCCTGGCGATCATCGCCCTGCTTCCGGTGATTATCTCCAAGCGGGTGGGCATCCAGTCGCACTTCGGCGGCACGTCGGTGCTGATCGTGGTCGGCGTGCTGCTCGACACGATTGCGCAGGTGGAGCAGCACCGGACGCTGCGGAAGTACGACGGCTTCATGAAGACCGGGCGGGTGAAGTTCCGAGGGCGGCAGCAGCGATTCATGTAACTGCGTAAACGGTAAACGGTAAACGGTAAACGGGGGGTCTCCATGCACGGGCGCCCCCCGTTCACCGTTCACCGTTGACCGTTCACGCTTCCAAACGGAGAGCCCGCGAAGCGTGGATATCCTCCTCATGGGCCCCCCCGGGGCCGGCAAGGGCACCCAAGGCGCGATCCTCGCGGAGCGGCTGGGGCTTCCCAAGTTCGCCACCGGTGATCTGCTGCGCGATGCGGTCAAGCGGCAAACCCCGCTCGGCCTCAAGGCCAAGGCCGTCATGGAAGCCGGTCATCTCGTGAGCGACGATATCATTCTCGGGGTGGTCCGCGACGAGCTGGGAAAGCCGGCCGCCGCCAAAGGAGTAATTTTCGACGGGGTGGTCCGGACCGTTCCGCAGGCGGAGGGAGTCGATCGCATGCTGGCTGAGCAGGGCCGCAAGCTCGACGTTGTGCTCTTCTTCGACGTCACCGACGGAGAGATCCTCGGCCGGCTGGCCAAGCGCCGTGCCATCGAAGCGCGTGCCGACGACGACCCCAAGGCCGTCGCGACCCGGCTCCGGACCTATCGCGACCAGACCGCGCCGGTGCTCGACTGGTACGATGCACGAGGACTGGTCCGTCACATACCCGCTGTCGGCAGCGTAGAAGAGGTGGCCCAACGAGTCCAGCGCGCGCTCAACCACGCATGATCACGCTCAAGTCCCCTCGGGAGCTGGAGACGATGGCCCGGGCGGGACGAATCGTCGCGGGTGTACTCGCGATGATGCACGGGCTGGTCCGCCCTGGCGTCACCACCGAAGAGCTCGACTCAGCGGCCGAGTCGTTCATTCGCAGCCATCCGGGCGCGTCACCCTCGTTCAAGGGACTCTACGGCTTTCCCAAGACGCTGTGCACCTCCATCGATCAGGAGATCGTGCACGGCATCCCGTCGACCAAGCGGGCGCTGGCAGAGGGCAGCATTCTGAGCGTCGACGTTGGAGTGCAGCTCGAGGGCCTTCACGCCGATTCGGCGGCCACGTTTGCCGTGGGATCGATTTCGAAGGAGGCCGAGCGGCTGCTCGACGTCACGCAGCAGTGCCTCGCAGCGGGGATCGCCCATGCGCGGGTCGGCAATCACGTAGGCGACATCGGGCACGCTGTGCAGCAGGTGGCGGAAGGCGCAGGCTACGGCGTGGTACGGGAGTTGGTTGGACACGGCATCGGAACCCGCTTCCACGAGGAGCCGCAGGTTCCCAACTATGGCGCTCCGAAGCGGGGGCCTCGTCTCCTCGAAGGCATGACCATCGCGATCGAGCCCATGATCACCATGGGTAACCCCGCCACCCGCACGCTGGCCGACAAGTGGACCGTCGTGACGGCCGACGGCAGTCTCTCGGCCCACTTCGAGCACACCGTCGCGATTACCAGCAACGGCCCCCGGATCCTCACCGCCGCCTAGACCCGTTTTCCCAACTCGAGCTGAACGTGTCGCTCGATGGCTTCGACCAGCGCGAGCCGTTCGAGCGCCGCCGCTGCCAGGCGGTCGGCTTCGGGATCATCGTAGATCCGCCGGAGATTGGAGCGTATGGCCCAGTAGGCGCTTCGGCAGGCGGCCACGGAGAGAAAGACGGCAGACGCGGCGTCGCCCACGGCGCTTCGGAGTCCATGCTCTACCAATTCCTCGGCCAGCTCGGCAGTCTGGGCCGCAAGCAGGAGCAGTTCGTATTGCACACTGGCGGCGCCCTTGAGCGCGTCGGCCCGTGCCGAGTTGCGCCGGGCGATCTCGGCCTCGGTGCCGCGGGGCAGATTCAGCGCGTTCATGACTTCCTCGAAGGCCGCTGCGTCTTCCACGGCGATAGTCATCAGTCGACGGCGAAGCGTCGCCGCCTCCTCCGCGGCCTTGGCCGCTTCAGTCTGGATTCCGGCGTAGCTCTCTCGTCCGCTGGTGAGCGTCGCCACCATCTCGACAAGAGACGCTGCCAGCGCACCACCGATCGCCGCGGCGGATCCACCGGCGGGCGTCGCGGTGCCCGCAGCGAGTGCGTCGGTCCATCTGCTCAACGAATCGTCAGGACCCGTCACGAATCGTCTCCAGGAGCCACCGATGGATGGCCGGGTTGCCAGCGACTACCGGTCCGTGTGCGATTCCCAGATCGTTGCCCTCGGCGTCAGTCACCACGCCACCGGCTTCCCGAATCAGCAGCGTGCCGGCGGCTATGTCCCAGGCCGAGAGCTGCTGTTCCCAGAAACCTTCGAAGCGCCCCGCCGCCACATCGGCCAGATCGAGCGCAGCCGAACCGGCTCGCCGGATGCCCGCGGTGGCGGCTGCAACGCGCGCGAATTGGCGCTGGTACTCGTCGAGACGACTCAGGTCCTTGAAGGGGAATCCGGTACCGATAAGCGCCTGGCCCGGCGCCGTGATCGGGGAAACCTCGATCTGCCGATCGTCGCACCACGCGCCGGCACCGCGCGCTGTCCAGTATACCTGCCCCTGGGGCACGTGGTGGATCACGCCGGCCTGGAGCACGCCGTCCACCACCGCGGCGATCGATACCGCATACGCTGGATACCCGTGAAGGAAATTGGTCGTACCGTCGAGCGGATCCACCACCCAGACCAGACCGTCCAGCGCCAACTGGGGACTCAGCTCTTCGCCAACGATCCGTCCACCGCCGTTTCCCGAGGTCAGAATCTCCCCGATGAGTCGCTCGGCAGTCAGGTCTACTTCGGTGACGAAATCGTGCCGGCCTTTCAGGGACCAGCCGCTCGTGGCCGGCTGCGCGCTGCTCCGGACGTGGTCGGCGGCACGGGCGGCCGCCGAGCGGGCTCGGTCCACTAAGTTCAATGGCGACAGCATCTTGCTGCTCTGGGTCCGGGTGGGTACTTTCGGTGATGCCCCGCATCTTTTCCGGAATCCAACCGTCCGGTGAGCTCCACATCGGCAACTACCTCGGCGCGGTCCAGAACTGGGTCCGCCTTCAGCTGTCGTACGAGTGCTTCTTTTGCATCGTGGACCTGCACGCGATCACGTCCAAGTACGATCCGACGACGCTGGGCGCCCGGACGCGGGAGATGGCCATCGGCCTGCTCGCCGCCGGCATCGATCCCGATCGTGCCACCCTCTTCGTGCAATCGCACGTAGCGGAGCACTCGGAACTCATGTGGCTGCTGAACGCAGTGGCGCCGGTCGGCGAGCTCGAGCGAATGACTCAGTACAAAGATAAGGCGCAGCGGTTCGAAAGCGTCCCGGCCGGTGTGCTCAACTATCCGGTGTTGATGACGGCGGACATCCTGCTCTATCGGGCCGATCTGGTTCCCGTGGGCGACGATCAGGTCCAGCATCTCGAACTGGCGCGGGAGATTGTGCGCCGGTGGAACGCGGAGTTCAGTCCCGAGCGGGAATTTTTTCTCGAGCCCAAGCCGCTCCTCACCGAAGCAAAGCGAATCATGGGACTCGACGGCCAGGCAAAGATGTCCAAGAGCCTGGGGAACACGATCGGAATTCTCGAGGAGCCCGAGGCCATCTGGCAGAAGCTGCGGCCCGCCGTCACCGACCCGGCGCGGGTCACCAAGAAAGATCCGGGCACTCCCGAAATCTGCAATCTGTACCATCTGCATCGATACTTCTCGACGCCGGAGACAACCGCCCGGGTGGCGGAGAACTGCCGGGGTGCAAAGTGGGGCTGTCTCGATTGCAAGCGGGTGCTCGCCGACGCGATCACGACGCACTTCGCGCCGATCCGCGAGCGGGCCCGCGAGCTCCAGGCCCACCCTGCACGGGTCGAGGAAATATTGGCGTCCGGAGCCATGCGGGCGCGCGCAATCGCGCGGGAGACACTGCAGCAGGCCCGCGAGCTGATGGGGTTCCTCCCTGCGGTGGCACCGGTCAACGACTGAATAGCTGCGGGTAACGAGTCGATCAGACATGGAAAAAATCATCAAGGCTGCAGTCGAGCGCGGGGCGTCCGACCTCCACATAAAAGCCGGGGATGTCTTCCGAGCCCGGATCAACGGCAAGCTCGTTGCGCTCACCAAGCAACGGCTCACTCCTGATCAAACGAAGGCTATCGCGCTCAAGCTGATGAGCAGCGACACGGATCGTGCCCGAATCGATCAAGTGCGCGACTTTGACTGCTCCTGGGGGATGCCCGGGGTGGGAAGATTTCGGGTCAACGTGCTGCGCCAGCGGTCGAGCTTCATGATCGTGATGCGGGTGATCCCATTCACCGTCCCATCGATAGAATCGCTCGCATTACCCGACTCCCTGAAGGCAGTCGCCGAGGCGGAACGCGGACTGATCGTCGTGGCGGGCGTCAGCGGCAGCGGCAAGAGCTCGACGGTGGCGGCGATGGTGCACCACATCAACAAGACTCAGCACAAGCACATCGTGACCGTAGAGAACCCAATCGAGTTCCTGCATCGGGACTTGAGCTGCTCAGTGACCCAGCGAGAGGTCGGCGTGGACACGGATGCGCTGGCCACCGGGCTCCGGGCGGCGCTGCGGCAGGACCCCGACGTCGTGGTGATCGGCGACATCGCCGATGCGATTACGGTCGATGCTGCCATCAAGGCGGCGGAAACCGGCCGACTTCTGATTGCCACGTTGCCCACTCCGGACGTGACCAGCACCATCGAGCGCATCCTCGCGACCTTGCCGACCGAAGAGCGGGAAATCGGGCGGATGCGGTTTGCCGAAGCCGTCCGCGCGGTGCTGGCTCAGCAGCTCCTGCCGCGCAAGGACGAGAAAGGCCGCACCGCCGCAATGGAAATCCTTATCGCCACGCCGGCCGTGCGCGAGTGCCTCAAATCGTCTACCCGCTTCGCCGAGCTGAAGAAAATCATGAGCGATGCCACCGACGAGGGCATGCAAACCTTCGAGCAGCACCTGAACGACCTGGTCAGCGCCGGACGATTGAGTCCCGAAAGTGCCAAGACCGCATTGATTCCCACCTCCATGTCTGGATCGCAGCCGGGCAAGCGTGGCAAGCAGGCTGCATCCGCTTGACCCGGCGCTCCGGGATGTCCTGACTCGTCCGCGCGAAGCGGGTACGGCGGATGCAGCCGCCGCCCGCGAGGTCGTCGCTGAACGGCTGGGTGCCCTGGGGTTCACTGTCGAGACCCATCACTTCCGTTTCCATCCCTCCACTCTCCTGGGTTTTCCTCTGCTCGGGGCTGGTCTTGGCTGGCTCGGCCTCGTCCTGATTCCACTCCTGGTGTCGGTGCAGGTTCCTCCGTGGGCGGCCGGCGCTGCCTGGCTGATGGGCTGTGCCAGTCTCGCAGCACTGGCCTATGGTATCGGGTCCGGGGCGGCGCCGCTCCGGGTCGGCGATTTTCGCGACGATGCCAATCTGCTTGCCACCCGGTCCCGCGACGTCAGAGGCTGGATCGTCGCCCACGGGGATACCAAGGCGCAGGGGCACTCGATGGCAGGCCGCCTGATTGCAGTCTGGGTGGTCATGGCGGCGGTGGCGGAGCAGACGGTACTTGTCGTGCTCCGACTCTCGGGGCCGCTGCCGCTGTCGGCGGCGACCATGGGCGCATTACTGGGCGTGGTTGCCGGCATGTTGGCGGGGAAGGGGCGGCTCGCGGGTCAATCCCCTGGTGCACGGGACAACGGCAGCGGTGTCGCGGCCGCTCTATCGGCAGCCGCCGCTCTCAGTGATCCGGGAATCGGGATCATGATCACCGGTGCGGAGGAGTTTGGTCTGCTGGGCGCCCGCGCACTGGTGCGAGATCGACCGGGCCTGTTCGCCGGGCGCATCGTGGTGAATTTCGACACACTGGACGACACCGGCTCGCTGCAGGTGGTGAGTCATGACCTGCCGGGGCACGCCGCGGCGCAGGCCGCGGCTGCGGCGCTCGCGGCCGACGGTCTCGCGACGAAACTGCGGCGGCTGCCCCTGGGCATCCTGGTGGACAGCCTTCCTTTTGCCCGCGCGGGAGCGCGAGCAGTCACGGTTGCCCGGCTCGACTGGTCTACTCTCCAGCGCCTGCACACTGTGCGTGACTCGATCGACGGCTGCTCGTTCGAGACTGCCCTGCACGTCGGCGAAATCATCGCTCGGCGCTTTGACGTTTTCGATGCCGCCAGCTAGTTTCGTGTAAGGATTCCCGAACCCCGCGCGGGGTTTTTTTGTTGGCGTGGGGTGTCCCGTTGACCTGCCGGAGGACGTTCATGTTCGACGCGCGAACCGCTTGCGTCGTAGTCGTCGGTGCCCAATGGGGTGACGAGGGCAAGGGCAAGCTCGTGGATGTGCTGGCGGAGCGGGCGGATTTCGTGGTCCGGTATCAGGGTGGGGCCAACGCCGGGCATACGGTGGTCACCGGCCAGACGCAGTTCATTCTCCAGCAGATCCCCTCGGGAATTCTCCATCCCCGAGTCATCTGCATTGTTGGAAACGGTGTCGTTCTGGATCCCGACCAATTGTTCACCGAGTTGGACCAGCTGGCGGCCAAGGGGATCGATCCGAGCAACCGGCTCTTCGTGTCGGATCGAGCTCATCTGGTGCTTCCCTATCACAAGCAGCTCGACCGGGCGAGCGAGCGCAGCCAGAACATCGGGACCACGGGGCGTGGCATCGGTCCCACCTACGAGGACAAGTACGGCCGTCGCGGCATCCGGGTGGGCGATCTGCGGCAACTCGACTGCATGCGGCCGGTCCTGGCCGAGCGCGTCGAGCGCGCCAACCGCCTGCTCGAGCTGATGGGCAGCACGGAGAGAGTGTCACTCGAAAGCGAAATGGCGCTGCTCGAGCGCTGGGCCCCACGATTGCTGCCGCTCACGGTCGACAGCGGACTGATGGTCTATCGCGCGATCAAGGACGGCAAACGGGTCTTGCTCGAGGGTGCCCAGGGCTCGCTGCTCGACGTTGATCACGGGACCTATCCCTTCGTCACCTCGTCCAACACGACGGCCGGCGGCGCCGCGGTCGGCGCCGGCATCGGTCCGACCGCGATACACGGCGTGCTCGGCGTCGTGAAGGCATACACGACGAGAGTAGGCAACGGGCCGCTACCTACCGAGGCTGTGGACGATTCCGGGGCCAAGCTGCGGGAGCTGGGCGGCGAGTTCGGCGCGGTGACAGGACGGCCGCGCCGCTGCGGGTGGTTCGACGCGACCGTCGTACGATATGCCGTGCGCGTGAACGGTCTCACCGGTCTTGCGGTCACCAAGCTGGACGTCTTGGATGGGTTCACCGAAATCCCGGTCGGCATCGCCTACCGTTTGGACGGGTCGTCCTGCGCCGAAATGCCTTCGGAAGTGGATCTGCTGGGCCGGGTCCAGCCGATGTACGAGACGTTGGCGGGCTGGAACCGCCCAACCGGCGAGGCCCGCAAGCTAAGCGATCTTCCAGTCGAAGCTCGGCGTTACCTGGACCGGCTTCAGGAACTTTCCGGGACCCCGATCCGGTACGTGAGCGTGGGGACGAGGCGAGACCAGATTATCGAGGTCTAGAAAAGCGTTCACCGTTTACGCAGTTCCGAGGAGTAATGTCGGATCCCGAGACTGAATCAACTTATCTCCTCGTCGTCGGCGCCGGGCCATGCGGCCTCGCTGTCGGCGTTGCCGCCAAGCAGGCCGGCATTCCCTGCATTCTCCTCGACCGGCGCAACATCGTCTCGACCATCGAGCGATATCCGCTGCAGATGACGTTCTTCTCTACTCCAGAGCGGATCGAGATCGGAGGGGTGCCGTTCGTCGCCAGCCACGAAAAGCCCACCCGGCGGGACGGGCTGATCTACTATCGGCGCGTCGCCGAGCATTACGCGCTGGATATACGTCCTGGCGAAGAGGTCGTCGATGCGCTACGGGAGGGGGATGGAAGTTTTCGCATTGAGGTCAGCCGCCGGCACGACTCCAAGGTTTATCAGGCGACGGCGTTGGTGTTCGCCACCGGCTACTTCGACAATCCCAATCTGCTGCGGGTGCCGGGCGAGGATCTCCCGCACGTCGCGCACTATTTCACAGAGGGCCACCCTTACTGGCATCAGCGCGTAGTGGTGATCGGGGCCGGGAACAGTTCCGTGGACGCTGCACTCGAGTGCTGGCGAGCCGGCGCTCACGTCACGATCGTGCATTTCGGCGACGCGCTGGATCGCACCGTGAAGCCGTGGGTCCTTCCCGACATCACCAACCGCATCAAGGAGGGCAGCATCGGGGTGCGCTGGCGATCCCGCGTCCGCGCGATCACGCCCACTCACGTCGAAATCCAAGCCGAAGGCCGAGACGAGGTCGAGGAGCTTCCGGTCGAAGCCGTGCTTGCCATGACCGGTTACCATGCCGATACCGACATTCTTTGCCGGCTGGGCGTTCCCGTGGATGAGCGAACCGGAATCCCGGCGCACGAGGAGCGCACCATGGCCACGCCGGTTCGGGGCTGCTATCTCGCCGGCGTGATCGCGAGCGGCAACGATGCCAACCGGCTGTTCATCGAGAACGCACGGGGCCACGGCGAGCTGATCGTGCGCGATATCCTCGAGCAGCGGAAGGCGAATTACCAGCCAACCGAACGGCGGAGGAACCGGAGCCGCTAGCTGGGGCGGGCTCGCTCGTATCGCAGGTTACGAGGGGAGAATCGCCAGCTGAACTGACGCTGGGCCGGCAACCCCCCGTTGACATGGGGGTTGGTGGTACTCGACGTGAGGGTTCCCTGCACCCGGACGCTCGCGATCTGGTCGTAGTTGTTGGTCTGGTCCGTGTCCGTCCCGCTCACGCTTGTCAGCTCGTCCCCATCCAGAAAGATCACCGACGCCTCGAACGACGTCACGCCCTCAAACAGCGGCTCACCCTGGAGAGTGCCGTTGGTGTTGAATCGGGTGGCCCGCATGAGGCGTCCAGACGCGTCGCGCCAATAAGCAGCCATCGCAAGACGTTGGATCGATGTGCCGGAGCGATCCAGGAGGAGCCCGCCCGCGAATGCGGCCGGCCGGTGGAGAAGCGAGTCGGTGTTCAGGAACGAGATTCGAAAGGTATCCGGCCCGGCAGCGGTCACGCCGGTCACCACGATCAGATGGCGGACGTTGTTCACCTGGAGCTTGGCGACGTCACCCACCTGCAGCAGGACCGGTTTCCCGGCGGAATCCGAGACCACCGCGATGCAGGCGGCGCCGCACGTGCCGCCCGCCGGGAGCGAGTTGGGGCTTCCGGCCGGTGGCGCGATTCGGTAAGCCGAAGCCTCGTCGGGATCGAACGGAACGGAGAGGGCGCTTAGCGTGTCGTTACGCACGTCCAGGGAGCCAAACGTCGCGGTACTGCGTAAGTCGACGCCCGCCTCGGAAAGATCCCGCTGTAGTGCTTCTCCCAGAAAGCGCGAATTGCGGGCCAACTCCTCACGCATGTCGCTCCCGGCCTGCGCCCGGAAGGTCGCGAGCAGGATACCGGTGGCGGACATGAACACCACTACACCCACGACCATCGCGATGAGAAGCTCGATGACCGTGAACCCGTCGCGGCCCCTGGGCGTGGTCCAGCTCATGGCGAAGGCCGGTAGACGAGTGAGACCAGCTCGAGGGACCCCGTAGTGCGGGGCACGACCACGAGCACGCGGAGACGCAGGAGATTGGGCGAGGCTTGGGTTACCTCGACCGAGCCGCTGTAAGGACCGTCGGGCGCAATTTCCCCACGCTCGTTCAGCGACACCGGGCCCTCGTTAGTTAGTGTCGCAGGATCGCGGGCGCGCAGCTCCTCCATGTAGCCTCGAGCTACACCGAGAGCGACCGACCGGCTATCGGCGATGTTGCGCGCGGCCAAGAGAGCGCTCTGCGTCTTGGCGAGCGCGGTCAAGCCAACCGCCAAGATGATGAGCGCGACCGTCACGGCGATGAGCGTATTGCCCCTCTCGTTGCCGGTCATTGCCAGGTCCCTCCCTTGTACAACCACACGCGGAACGACGCCGCCCCGGT
>Ga0114129_10008127_pt1 | contig 14956 bp, 14 predicted proteins | sample RhiMetdeltSRZDD1_FD_80071 | JGI IMG/M metagenome (GOLD analysis project Ga0114129, IMG submission 80071) | Populus rhizosphere microbial communities from Tennessee, USA - Rhizosphere MetaG P. deltoides SRZDD1 (version 2) (version 2) | ecosystem: Host-associated > Plants > Roots > Rhizosphere >...
GTCCGGTCGGTGCAGAGCCTCTCTCGCCCGTGGAGCTGCTCTCGGCCGAGCTCGAGCTCTTCGGCCGCGATCGGATCTACGAAGAGGCCGTCCGGAGCCTGCCCTGAGAACGCCGCCCGTCGCCTAACCGAGGACGATCGGGTCGATCGCCATGGCTGCGAAGAGCAGCGCCAGGTAGCTCAGCGAGTACGAGAAGAGGCTTCGCGCGCGCTCGGGGCTTGGATCTCGCCTCAGCGCGAGCGCCAGCGCCAGGAAAACGGCGCCGAGCGCCGCCGCCGCCCCGAGGTAGACGTAGCCAAACTCGTCGAGAATGAAGGGCAACAGCGTGATCGCGACGAGCAGAACGGAATAGCGGAGGATCGCGAGCGTGGTCGTCCGCTCACCGCGCACGACCGGGAGCATCGGCACGCGCGCCGCCTCGTACTCCCGGCGGATCAGCATGGCGAGCGCCCAGAAATGCGGCGGCGTCCAGACGAAGACGATCAGGAAGAGGAACAACGCCGGCAGCGCGAGGTTGCCGGTGACGGCGGCCCAGCCGACCACCGCCGGCACGGCGCCTGCAGCTCCCCCGATCACGATGTTCTGCGGCGTCGAGCGCTTGAGCCAGCGCGTGTAGACGACGACGTAGAAGACGTTTCCGAAGACGGCGAGCAGCGCGGCCAGCACGTTGGTGAAGCTTGCGAGCACGACGAAGGAGAACGCCGACAGCGCCAGGCCGAACTCGAGCGCACGGTCGGGCGCCACGCGGCCGGTCGCCACGGGTCGCTTGTCGGTGCGCTTCATGTGCTGGTCGATGTCGCGGTCGATGACGTGATTCAGGGCGGATGCCCCGCCGCACGCCAGGGCAAGCCCGCCCAGCATCGCGAAGAGGACGCCGGCCGGCGGGACGCCCTGAGCTCCGACGAACGCGCCGCCCACCGCGGTCAGCAGTAGGAGCACCATGATCCGCGGCTTCGTCAGCGTGAGATAGTCGCGCCAGGCACCGCGAAGCGACTGCGGCGACCATGCCACACTGCCTCGGAACGCGAGGGCCGCCGTCACGGCGCAGGCTGCCAGCGACAGCGCGCCGAAGGCGACGTGGAGGCCGCTCGTCCAGCCTCCGGAGCCGAACTGGGAGACGAGGCCGCCGAGCGCGATCTGGAGGAGGAAGAGACCGAGCGACGTCGCGGCGGCGACGACGAGCAGCGGCCGGTCGCGGTGGCCGAAAAAGCTCGCTGCGGCGACGCTCAGGATGAGCGCCAGCGCACCGAGCACCGCGGCCTCGTGCGATCGCGACCACTCGCCAGTGACGACGACGACCCCGGTCGCGACCGTGGCGGCGAGCGCCGTCAGGCGCAGCCAGGGGCCCGGAGTGGAGCGCGGCTCAGCCATACCGTCCCCGTGCGAGGCGCACGCGAAGGTCGTGCAGGGGTCGCTCGCTCTCGATCGGCGGGAGCCGGTCGAAGTTGCCGGGCGGCGGCGGCGACTCCGTGTACCACTCGAGCGTGTCGCCGAGCCAGGGGTCGTTGCCGACCCGCGTGCCGCGCCGCCAGCTCATCAACGCGCCGGCGAGAAATGCGGCGCCGCCCAGGAAGACCAGGACGTAGCCGGCGAGCGCCAGCGCCGATCCGGTCTTGGCGGCGCTCGAGAACGACACGAGGTCGCCTTGCCCGGCGATGTGCTGGCCGAGCATCGTCAGGATCATCCCGACAGAGAGAAGAGCCGCGGCGCCGCGCGCGGCCTGCTCGTCGAAGAGACGGCCGCTCAGCTTCGGGAAGAAGTAGAGGACCCCGACGGCAAGGCCGAGGATCGCTGTCCCACCAAGCGTGCCCTCGAACTCGGCGGCGAGGTGATAGCTGCCGCTGTCTGCGTCGTAGTCGCCGGGGAAGCCGAGCGCGAAACCGAGCACGGTGCCGATGACGAGCAGCACCAGCATCGCCGCCGTGAGCAGCCAGATCGGGTCGGGCGGCTGCCTGAGGGGGCCGAGCTGCAGGATCCAGGCGACTGCGGCCGGGACGAGCGCTCCGACGAGGATGAAGCCGGCGTACGGGATGCCGTTCGCCAGGGTTCCTCCGAGCGGATCTGCGACCAGGTGGTAGAGCCCGATCAGCAGCGCCAGAGTGGCGACGGCCGCGATGCTCGCGAGCACGAGCGAGCGGGCCCCTGCGGCCCAGCGACCGCGTACCGCGACTGCTTCCGACACCATGCCGACGATCGGCAGGAAGAGCGCATAGGTCAGCGGGTGGCCGACGAACCACGAAAACGTCTGGTAGAAGGCCGCCGTCTCGGCCGCGTCGTACGTGAAGAAGCTCCGCGCCGAGCCGTCGTCGATCAGGAAGACGGCCGCGGCCACGCCGACGATCGTGAGGCCGAACACGAGCACGATCGCGTAGGCCCCGCCGGCGAGCGTGAAGAGCGGCGTGCGCGCAGTCGTCATTCCCGGCGCCCGGCGGGTCACGATCGTCTGGAGCAGCGAGAGCGACGTGCTGATGGCCCCGGCAGACGCCGTGACCAGGCCGAGCAGCCACACCTGCCTGCCGGTTGGCGAGAGCGGTGCAGCGATGCTGTCCGCGCCCGGGTCGCCCGAGGCGTACGACACGAGCATGAGCGCAGCGCCGCTGAGATAGAGCCAGTAGCCGGCGGCGTTGAGCCTGGGGTGGACCATCCCGCGCGCACCGATCTGGAGCGGCACCACGTACGTGACGAGCCCAAGCGTCGCGGGCAAGCCGACGAGGAACAGGGCGCTCGTCGCCTGCATCGAAAGCAGCTGGAACGTCGCGAAGTCGTCGAGCAGGTCTCCGGGCGCCTGCGCGAAGTCGATGAAGCTGAGCAGCCGGGCGATACCGAGGCCGAGCAGGAAGAAGCCGGCCGTCAGGAGATAGAGGACGCCGACGGACTTGTGATCGACCGATACGAGCCGCCGCGTGAAGCTGCCGTCGGTCCAGCTGGGAAGGGCCTGCTCGGTGCTCACCGCCACAGCATCGATTCTAGAACTCGGCCTCGCTACGATGCGCCGCGTGAACGACGACGCCTGGCGCGTCCCCTTGCCAAACAGTGTCGCCGACACGTTCGAGGTCTACGTCAACGGCGTCCTTCAGCAGCGCGGGGTCGACTACGGCGTCGAGGAACGCCAGCTCCGTTTTCTGAAGCCGCTTGCCAAGGAAGGCAAGCTCGGCTTCTGGCGCTGGGCCAGCATCTTCCTGGGCATTGCCGGCACGTACCGCAAGAACGACTCGGTGGACGTCGTGTACAGGGTGGGCGGACGCCGTGTCGTCGCCACCGGCCTTCCGATCATCCCTCCGGGCTCCGACACCCCGATTTAGGGCGAGAGGGCGTGTAGGGGCCGGACCTGCCCGGCCCGTCGTCTGGGCGCGCTACGCCGCCCGGGGCTCGGCGATGCGGGGTTCCAGCACGACCAGGGGTATCTCTCGCTCGGTCTTTTGCTGGTAGTCGTCGTAGGGGCCGAACATGGCGACGACCTGCGGCCAGTAGGTCGCCCGCTCTTCCGGCGTCGCCGTGCGGGCAGTCATCGGCCGGCGAATCTTGCCGATCTGAACCTCGACGCTCGGGTTCGCGACGAGGTTGAGATACCAGTCCGGGTTCTGCGGAGCGCCGCCGTAGGAGGCGACGATCACGAGGCGGTCGCCGTCGGCGAGGTAGAGCACCGGATTGGTTCGCACCTTGCCGGTGCGGCGGCCTTCGTGGGTGAGCAGCAGCACGGGCGCCCTGCCGATGTGGCAGCCGATCCTTCCGCCGCTGAGACGGAAGACACGCACGTGGACGGCGACTCCTGTCAGGAAGAGGCGCTCGCCCAGGCCCATCTGCCTATCGTGCCAGCAGGAGGCTGACGCTGCCGTCGGTGGCCACGGCCAAGGCGGTCGGGACCACGGCGATGCCGTACTTGCGGGCCAACTCGGGGCGTCGCGAGACGTCGACGGTTACCACGTCGTGCCCGTCCTCGCGCAGCCGTCGCTCCAGCACCCGGCAGTCCGTGCAAAGCGGATGCGTGAATTGAACGACGAGGTCCCCCGAGCGGTTCGCCCCGAGCTCCTCGAGATCGATGCGATCGAGCGGCTGCGGGCGGATACCGCGGGCGCGAGCGCCGAGCCGGTACACCTCGCAGCCGACGCAGATGCCGGTGGCTGCGGCCAGAAGCGCGAGCGCCGCCACCAGCAGCCCGAGCGACCAGCCGAGCGTCGTGGCGCCCGCGGCGTGCGCGATCGTCGCGGCGCCGAGAACGACGACCCCGACCATGTTCGCGAAGCGCGGCGGCCGCGAGTCCTCGATCGGTCCTTCGCCGAAGATCGGCTGGACGAGCTCGAAATACGCGAGACAAGGCAGGCACCAGCGCCTTCCGAGTGTCAACCCGAGCGCCAGCTGAACGGCGAGAATCGCGTAGAGAGGCCACCAGTCCACGAGGAAAGCGGTCAGGGAGAGCGATCCGATGACGAGCTGGTTGAAGCGCGGCGCGCGCGCGTCGATGACGTCGAGGTCGCGATACGGATCGGCTGAACGCCGCTTCATTTCGGAAAGTTATACAAGATAGTCGTATGTCGACCGTGTATGTGAGCCGTCGCGCTCTGCCGAGCGTGGCCGCCGAGCTCGAGCGCTCGTTCGATCTCGCGGTTCACGACTCGGACTGGCCGCCCGATCGGGACGAGTTGCTCGCTGCTGCAGCCGGCAAGGACGGGCTGCTGGTCACGACGAGCGACCGGATCGACGGAGAGCTGCTCGACGCCGCAGGACCGCAGCTCCGCATTGTGGCCAACTTCGCCGTCGGCTTCGACAACGTCGATCTGGAAGCGGCGACGGAACGGGGCATCCTCGTTTCCAACACGCCCGGCGTGCTGACAAGGGCGACCGCCGAGTTCACGATCGCCCTCCTGCTCGACCTCCGCCGGCGGGTGAGCGAGGGCGATCGGCTCGTGCGCACAGGCGCGCCGTGGATCATGGCCCCCGGCTTCATGCTGGGGAGAGGCCTGGAGAACTGCACGCTCGGCATCGTCGGGCTGGGACGCATCGGGAGCGACGTCGCCCGCCTTTCCGAGGCCTTTGGCATGCGGATCGTGTACACGAGCCGCAGTCCGGTGGCGGATGCGCCCTACCCCTATCTGCCGCTCGAGGAGCTGCTGGCCGGTGCGGACGTCGTCAGCCTCCACTGCCCGCTCACCCCTGAGACGCGCCATCTCATCGGCGCTCCAGAGCTTCGTCTGATGCGTCCCGAGGCGTTGCTCGTCAACACGACGCGCGGCCCTGTCGTGGACGAGGCAGCCCTTGCGGCCGCCCTCGCCGACGGGGAGATCGCCGGCGCCGCGCTCGACGTCTACGAGCGCGAGCCCGAGGTGCACCCGGACCTGCTGCCCCTTCCAAACGTCGTGCTGGCGCCCCATCTCGGCAGCGCCACCTGGGAGGCACGGGAGGCCATGGGAATGCTCTGCGTCGAGGCGCTGCGTGCAGTCCTGCTCGACGGCCGGACGCCCGCGAACGCGCTGAATCCCGAGGTGCTGGGGGCGCGCGCATGAGCCTGCCCGAAGGCCTTGCCGCCTCGGCGGCCGCCGTGCTGGGCGACGACGGGGTGATCCTCGAGCCCGAGCAGCTGAAGACGTACGAGTGCGACGGCCTCACGGGCTACCGGGTGCTGCCGGCGCTCGTGGCGCTTCCCCGTTCGACGGCCGATGTCCAGGCGATCGTCCGCCTCTGCCACGAGCATCGCGTCCCGTTCGTCGCGCGCGGAGCGGGCACGGGGCTGTCCGGCGGGGCCGTCCCCGTCGCCGACGGCGTCGTGATCTCGCTCGCCCGCATGAACCGGGTCGTCGACGTCGACCTGGAGAGCGGCCGCGTCACCGTCGAGCCGGGCGTGACGAATCTCGACGTGAGCCGGGCCGTCGCCGCCGCAGGCTTCTACTACGCGCCCGATCCGTCCAGCCAGCAGGTCTGCACGATCGGCGGCAACGTGGCCGAGAACTCGGGAGGCGCCCACTGCCTCAAGCACGGGTTCACCGTGACTCACGTGACTGCGCTCGAGGTGGTGCTTCCCGACGGCGAGCTCGTCTATCTCGGCGGCAAGGGGCTCGATCCGCCCGGGCCGGACCTGATGGGCCTCTTCATCGGCTCCGAGGGCACGCTCGGCATTGCCACCAGAATCACCCTCCGCGTCCTCCGCCGCCCCGAGGCTGTACGGACGCTGCTGGCGGCCTTCGACGAGACGAGTGACGCGGGCGCCGCGGTGTCGGGCGTGATCGCCGCCGGGATCCTTGCCGGCGCGATGGAGATCATGGACCGTCTCACGCTCGAGGCCGCCGAGGCGGCGGTGCATCCCGGGTATCCGGACGCGGGCGCGATCCTGCTCGTGGAGCTGGACGGCAACGCCGTGCAGGTCGAGGACGATGCCGCCCGGGTCGAGGAGATCTGCCGCGAGTCCGGCGCCGTCGAGCTGCGTGTCGCGACGACCGATGCCGAGCGCGTGCTCTTCTGGAAGGGCCGGAAGGCGGCCTTCGCCGCCATGGGACGAGTCAGCCACGACTACTACGTGCAGGACGGCGTGGTGCCTCGGACGCGCCTGCCCGAGGTGCTCGACCGTATCGGGCAGCTCGAGGCCGAGTACGGGCTGCGGGTCGGGAACGTGTTCCACGCCGGCGACGGCAACCTGCATCCGCTTGTCCTCTACGACCGGCGCAATCCCGGCGAGCCCGAGCGGGCGAAGGAGCTCGCGGAGGCGATTCTCGAGATCTGCATGGACGTGGGCGGGGCGCTGACAGGCGAGCACGGCATCGGCACGGACAAGGCCTGCCGGATGCCGCTCATGTTCTCCGAGACCGATCTGGAGACGATGATGCGCGTTCGGCGCGCCTTCGACCCGGAAGGGCTCTGCAACCCGGGGAAGATCTTTCCTACCCCGCGTCTGTGTGGAGAGGTCCCGGGGCCCTACCGCGTGCACCCCCTGGAGCTGGCCGGGCTTGGCGAGCGCTTCTGAGGAGGTCCTTGTAGGGGCCGGATCTCATCCGGCCCTCGTCGAGCCCGCGACGGTCGACGAAGCGGCGCGCGTCCTCGTGAATGCAGCAGGCGAGGGGCGGACCGTCTCCATCGAACGGCCCGGCGGCGACGTCGTTCTCTCGACGGCGCGCCTGGATCGCGTCCTCGAGCTCGAGGCGGGCGACCTCACGGCGAGCGTCGAGACGGGGATCCGGCTCTCCGCGTTGAACCGGCTGCTGGCCGGGCAGCGGCAGATGCTCGCGCTCGATCCACCCGGTGACCCCACCGTCGGCGCCTGCCTCGCCGGCAACCTGTCGGGTCCGAGACGCCATCGCTACGGCGCGCCGCGCGACCTCCTGCTCGGCGTTACGGTCGTGCTCGCGGACGGGACGGTGGCCAGCTCCGGCGGCAAGGTCGTGAAGAACGTGGCCGGCTACGACCTCGGCAAGCTCTTCTGCGGCTCGGAGGGACGGTTCGGCCTGATCGCGCGGGCGAGCCTGCGGCTGCACCCGCTCCCGGCGGCGGAGCGGACGCTCGTGGTCCCGCTCGGCAGTGCCGACGATGCCTTCCGGGCGGCGCAGCTCCTCCATCACTCGACGCTCGTTCCGAGCGCAATCGACCTGCTGTGGCGCAAGGGCGGGGGGTCGCGGCTCGCGGTCCTGTTCGAGGGCTCGGAGCGCGCGGTCGACGCGCAACTCGGCGCAGCCCGGGAGCTCATAGGTGGTACCGAGAACGGCGGAGACGAATGGGACGAGGCGCGTTCCCGGCAGGCCGCCGCACAGGGCCGCATCTCCTTCCCGCCGGGCGGCCTCGTCCAGACGCTGCATACGCTCGACGAGGCGCTCGTGCGCCCCGGTCTCGGCATCGCGTTCACGTCGGAGCCGGTCGGGGACTCCGGAGACGCCGGCGCCCGTCTCCTCGGGGAGCGCGTCCGCGCAGCGCTCGATCCCGGAGGCGTGCTCGTCTAGCCGATGGACAAGGCGCTCATTCGCGACTGCGTGCACTGCGGCTTCTGTCTGCCGACATGCCCGACCTGGGTGCTCTGGGGCGAGGAGATGGACTCCCCTCGGGGGCGCATCTACCTCATGGAGGCGCTCGTCGACGGCCAGGTGCAACTCTCGCCGAGCGTCTCGCAGCACTTCGACCGCTGCCTCGGCTGCATGGCGTGCGTGACGGCCTGCCCCTCCGGCGTGCAGTACGACAGGCTGATCGAGCTGACGAGGGCCGAGGTGGAGCGGCGGGTGGATCGAAGCCGCAGCGAACGCCTGCTGCGCTCGGTCGTCTTTCGGGTGCTGCCGTACCCACGCCGGATGCGGGCGGCGCTCGCGCTCGAGCCGCTCGGCCGCAGGCTCCCGGTCCCGGCCGCCCTGAAGCCGCTGCTCGACGTCGCGCCGCCCTGGCGCTCGTCGGAACGCCCCGCGCCCGTGACGCGGGCACACAGCGACCCGAAGGCGCGCGTCGGCCTCCTCGAGGGCTGCGTGCAGCGTGCCGTTTTTGGCAACGTCAATGCCGCGACCGCACGCGTCCTGGCCGCCGAGGGCTACGAGGTCGTTGCGCCGCGGCGGCAGCGATGCTGCGGCGCGCTCTCGGTGCACGCCGGCCGACTCGAGGAAGGGCTCGACCGCGCGCGGCGGCTGATCGACGTCTTCGAGGAGGCGAACGTCGACGCAATCGCGACGAACGCCGCCGGTTGCGGCTCGAACCTCAAGGACTACGGCGTGCTGCTCGCCGAGGATCCACGCTATGCGGAGCGGGCCGCGTCGTTCTCGGCCAAGGTCCGCGACGTCTCGGAGCTGCTCGTGGATTCGGCGCCGCTCGCCGAGCGTCACGACCTGCCGCTGCGGGTTGCCTTCCAGGACTCGTGCCATCTTCTCCATGCCCAGGGCGTGCGCGAGGCGCCGCGGGCGCTGCTCGGCGCCGTGCCCGGCCTCGAGCTGCTCGAGCCTGCGGAGCAGGAGCTGTGCTGCGGGAGCGCCGGCATCTACAACCTCGTGCAGCCCGAGGCGGCCGGGCAGCTCGGCGCTCGCAAGGCCGCCAACGTCCTCGCGACCGAGCCCGGTGCCTACGCCAGCGCCAATCCCGGCTGCCTCGTCCAGGTGAGCTCCCATCTGCGGCGCCAGGGACGCCCGCTGCCCGCCTTCCACCCTGTCGAGCTGCTGGATGCCTCGATTCGCGGCGTCCCGGCCGACGAGCTGCTCGCGAACGCCCGGCGCTAGGAGATGTCGGCCCAGGCCGCGAAGCCCTCGACCGGCACGAGCACGCGGTAGCTGTCGGCGTCGGAGACCGGCAGGCGGACGTCCGCGCTCTGGCCCGGGGAGAGCAGCGGCGCGATCTCCGTGCGGATGTCGGCGGTGTCGACGCGTTTCCAGGAGCCGTCGACGATCGCGAAGGCCTGCGCACCGTAGAGCCCGTCGCTGAATGTGTACTCGCGCGGGCCGTCCTGCGGCACGGTGATGGTGAGCGCGAGATCGGAGCCGTCGCGGCTACCGTCGATCTCGACCACGAACTGGTTCGGCTCGAGGTCGAGCTCTCCGAGCAGCGCAGTCCACGCGGTCTCGTCCGGCGCGGCAGGCGGCTCTGCCGCGGGCGGCTCGGCGGCCGGCGCCGGCGGCGCGCCGGACAGATCGGCGCCGCCGCAGCCTGCCGCGAGCGCGAGAACGCCCACCAGCAGGAGCGCCGCAAGATGTCTTGCCGTCATGTCCCTTCGACCGGTCAGGCGGCCGCGCGGTTCCCGCCCCGTCGCGCAAGCGATGCATAGCGCTCGCGCAGCCCGGCACAGACGAGCTCGCAGAGGGAGGCGATCGTCGGATCGACGATCCGGTAATGCACGTTCGACCCCTTGCGCTGCTTCGCGACCACGTCCTCGCGATCGAGCAGCGCCAGGTGCTTGCAGGCGTTGGCGGAGCTCGTTCCCGTGCGCGCGGCGAGCTCGGCGAGCGTCAGCTCGCCCGCCTCATGGAGAGCGTCGAGGAGCCGAAGGCGGGTGGGGTCGCCAAGGAGCCGGAACCGTCGTGCCGTGTCGTCGACGAGCTGAACAGGGATCGCAGTCACAACGACAGGCTAGCGAGACTTAACTACTTACGCAAATGGTTGATATGCTGGCGGCATACACTGACTGACAGATTCGGAGGACACGATGATCCTCACGCAGTACTACCTCGGCTGTCTCGCACACGCGTCCTATCTCGTCGCAGACGAGCAGAGCAAGATCGCGGCGATCGTCGATCCTCAGCGCGACGTGGACCAGTACATGGCGGACGCGGCTACGAAGGGCCTCACCATCCGCTACGTCTTTCTGACGCACTTCCACGCCGACTTCGTGGCCGGGCACCTCGAGCTACGCGACCGCGTCGGCGCGGAGATCGTCATGGGAGCGCAGGCGGAGGCGGAGTACGAGCTTCGCACCCTGGCCAACGGCGACTCGCTCGACCTCGGCCCGCAGGTCCGCCTGGAGGTGGTCGAGACGCCGGGGCATTCGCCCGAGTCGATCACCGTTCTCGTCTTCGACGCGGAGCACGGCGGACAGCCGTATGCGGCGCTGACGGGCGACACGCTGTTCATCGGCGACGTCGGCCGGCCCGACCTGCGGGCCGCGCTCGGCTGGACCGCCGAGGATCTCGGCGCCCTGCTCTACGACTCGATCCACGAGCGCATCCTCAGGCTGCCTGACGAGACGCTCGTTTACCCGGCTCACGGCGCCGGCTCGCTGTGCGGCAAGAACCTGAGCACGGACACGGTGTCGACGATCGGCGTGCAGCGACAGTACAACTACGCGCTCCAGCCGATGACGAAGGACGAGTTCGTCCGCATCGTCACGGCCGACCAGCCCGACTCGCCGGCCTACTTCACGTACGACGCGATTCTCAACACGAAGGAACGTCCGACGCTCGAGGCTACGCTGGAGCGCGAGCTGAAGCCTCTTCAGCTGGACGCGTTGATCGAGCTCGCCAATCGGGGAGCGCAGGTGCTGGACACGCGCGACCCCGCGGAGTACGCGGGGGCCCACATGCGCGACTCCGTGAACGTCGGCCTCGGCGGCAGCTACGCGACCTGGAGCGGAACGCTGCTGGATCCGAGCCGGCCGATCGTCGTCGTCGCCGACCCCGGCCGCGAGGAGGAATCCGCGACGAGGCTCGGGCGCATCGGCTTCGACAACGTGGCCGGCTACCTCAGCGGTGGCATGGAGGCCCTCGCAGGCCGGCCCGACCTCGTCCGTCGAACCGAGCGGATCACGGCGCACAATCTCGCCGAGCAGCTCGCCTCGACGGGCCCGCCGCTCGTCCTCGACGTGCGGGCGCCCAGCGAGGTGGAGGCCGGCGCCATCGAGGGCAGTCTGAACGTGCCGCTCAACCATCTCGAGGAGCGCCTCGACGAGCTTCCGGCGGACCGGCCCGTCGTCGTGACCTGTGCGAGCGGCTATCGCTCCTCGATCGCGGTCAGCATCCTCGAGGCCCACGGTCTCTCCGGCGTCTCGGATCTCGTCGGCGGCATGGGCGCGTGGGAAGCGTCTCGACTGGCGACAACCGGCGCTCGTTGATGGAGGCGCGGGCGGTCGCGGAGCTCGACCCGGCCGCCGCCGCACGGTTGCTCGCCGACGGCGAGGCCGTCGCGCTCGACGTACGCGAGAACGACGAGTGGGCGGCAGGCAGGATCTCGGGATCGGTTCATCTGCCGCTCGGGGAGCTCGTCGTGCGGCAGGACGAAATCCCGGAGGAGATGCCGCTCGTGGTCGTTTGCAGGAGCGGCAGCCGGAGCGCCTGGGCGGCGGAGATGCTCGGCCGCGCCGGCTACGAGGCCTGGAACCTCGCCGGCGGCTTGCAGGCCTGGGACACCGCCGGCCTCCCGCTGGAGCCCGACGGTGGCTACGTCGCCTGACGGGCAGCTGCCGTGACGGTCGCGGGCGAGCTCGACCTGCGACAGCATGCCGCCGGCGACGGCGGAGCCCGGCCGGTGCGCTGGGGCAAGGTCATCGACCAGACGCGGTGCATCGGCTGTCACGCGTGCACCACCGCGTGCAAGTCCGAGAACGAGGTGCCGCTCTCCGTTACGCGTACCTACGTCAAGTACGTGGACGTCGGAGTCTTCCCCGAGGCGCGGCGCGCCTTCCAGGTCACCCGCTGCAACCAGTGCGACGACGCTCCGTGCACGACTGCTTGCCCGACGTCCGCGATGTTCCGTCGCGACGACGGCATCGTCGATTTCGACAAGGCCGTGTGCATCGGCTGCAAGGCCTGTATCGCGGCCTGCCCGTACGACGCGATCTTCATCAATCCGGAGGATCACTCGGCGGAGAAGTGCAATTTCTGCGCCCACCGGCTCGACGTGGGCCTCGAGCCCGCGTGCGTCGTCGTCTGCCCGACGCAGGCCATCCTGGTCGGCGACCTCGACGATCCGGCCTCACGCGTGGCGCAGATCGCGCAGCGGGACGCGGTCGCGGTTCGTCGCCCTGAGAAGGAGACTCGACCAAAGCTCTTCTACAAGGGAGCGCACCAGGCGACGCTCGATCCGCTCGCCGCCCGCAGGCCCGAGGGCGGGCTCTTCCTCTGGAGCGAGCAGGGGCCCCAGGTCGCCGGCGCCCCGGGCCGGACCGGCCCTGCGCCGACATCCTCGGCAGCGGCACTGCTCTCCTATGACGTCGCGCACCGCGTGCCGTGGGACTGGCGCGTCAGCCTCTACACCTGGACGAAGGGAATCGCGGCGGGCGCGTACCTGGCCGCGCTCGTGCTCACGCTGTCGGGCCTGCTCGACTGGGGAAGCTCGTTGTGGCGTTGGGCGGCTCCGATCGTGGGGCTCGCGTTCCTCGCCGCCACGGGAGCGATCCTGATCTGGGATCTCGAGCATCCGCGCCGCTTCCACTACCTCTTCCTGCGACCCCAGTGGCGCAGCTGGCTCGTCCGCGGGTCGGTCGCCATCAGCGCGTACGGGATCGTGCTTGCTGCTCACCTGCTGCTGTCGGCGGCCGGTCTCGAAGCCGCCCAGAAGTGGCTCGCGTTCGTCGGCATCCCGGCAGCGGTCGCAGCGGCCGTTTACACCGGCTACCTCTTCGCGCAGATGAAGGCTCGCGACCTCTGGCAGAGCCCGCTGCTCGTGCCGCACCTGCTCGTGCAGGCGATGCTGCTCGGCTCGGCGGTGTTGCTGCCCTTCGCGCACTGGCTTGCGGAAGACGCCGTCGCGCCGCTCGAGTGGCTGCTCGCGGGCTTCGCGCTCGCCCATCTCGTCATGGCTGCCGGCGAGGCCACGATCACGCACGGGACGGCTCACGCGCGCCTCGCAGCCCACGAGCTCACGCGCGGGCATTTCGCGCTGTGGTTCTGGGCCGGCGCGCTACTCGTCGCTGCCGCCGTCTTCGCTCCGCTGATCGGGGTGGCGGCAGTGCCGCTTGCGCTGCTCGGACTGCTCGCCCACGAGCACGCGTACGTCCAGGCCGGCCAATCGGTGCCGCTGGCGTGACGGTCTATCCCGGTCCATCCGGCACCGACCTGCGGGCGTTCCCGCCGAAGGAGCGCTGGGACGACTGGGTCGAGCTCGACTCGAAGGCGTGGCCGCGCCGGGTCGAACGGCGCTCCATGCTCGTGCCTACGACGTGCTTCAACTGCGAGTCCGCCTGCGGGCTGCTCGCCTACGTCGACCCTGAGACGCTGGAGATCCGCAAGTTCGAGGGCAACCCGGAGCATCCGGGCTCGCGGGGTCGCAACTGCGCGAAAGGGCCGGCGACGCTGAACCAGGTCACCGATCCGGACCGGATTCTCTATCCGCTGCGCCGGGCCGGCGCAAGGGGTGAGGGGCGCTGGGAGCGCGTCTCCTGGGACGAGGCGCTCGACGATCTCGCCGGCCGCATCCGGCGCGCGATCGTCGAGGGGCGCGGCAACGAGGTGATGTATCACGTGGGCCGTCCGGGCGAGGACGGCTATGCCGAGCGGGTGCTGGCCGCCTGGGGGATCGACGGCCACAACTCGCACACGAACGTCTGCTCGAGCTCCGGCCGCGCCGGTTACCACTACTGGATGGGGCTCGACCGCCCGAGCCCGGATCATGCGAACGCGAAGGTGATCCTCCTCATCAGCGCCCACCTGGAGTCGGGCCACTACTTCAACCCGCACGCCCAGCGCGTCCTCGACGGCAAGGCGAACGGCGCGAAGCTCATCGTCTTCGACACGAGGCTTTCCAACACGGCGTCCCACGCCGACTGGTGGGTCTCGCCGGTCCCCGGCTCCGAGGCAGCGATCCTGCTCGCGATCGCCGCCCACCTCATCCGCGAACGGCTCTATGACCGCGCGTTCGTGCGGCGCTGGTGGAACTGGCAGGAGTACCTCGAGCACGAGCGGCCGGATCTGGAACCGAGCTTCGAGCGGTTCGAGCAGGCGCTCGCGGAGCTTTACGCCGACTACACGTTCGAGCTCGCGGAGGCGGAGTCCGGAGTGCCGGCCGCGAGGCTGGCGGAGATCGCGGCGGCGGTCGGCTCGGCCGGCACACGACTCTCGACTCACACGTGGCGCTCGGCGGCGGCGGGCAATCTCGGCGGCTGGCAGGTGTCCCGCTGCCTCTTCCTGCTGAACGCCTTGCTCGGCGCGGTCGCCACCGAGGGCGGGACGCACCCGAACGCCTGGAACAAGTTCGTGGCGAGGCCGATCCACACCCCGCCGCATCCCGAGACCTGGAACGAGCTCAGCTGGCCCGTCGAGTACCCGCTCGCGATGAACGAGCTGTCGTTTCTGCTGCCCCACTTCCTGCGCGAGCGCCGGGCGAAGCTCGACGTCTACTTCACGCGCGTCTACAACCCGGTCTGGACGAACCCGGACGGTTTCTCCTGGATCGAGGCATTGACGGACGAGGAGCTGGTGGGCCTGCACGTCGCGCTCACGCCGACCTGGAGCGAGACGGCGTTCTTCGCCGACTACGTGCTGCCGGTCGGAGTCGGCTCGGAGCGTCACGACGTCCACTCCTACGAGCAGTACGACGGCCGGTGGATCGGCTTCCGCCAGCCGGTGCTGCGCGCCGCGCGCGA
>Ga0114129_10008128_pt1 | contig 14955 bp, 12 predicted proteins | sample RhiMetdeltSRZDD1_FD_80071 | JGI IMG/M metagenome (GOLD analysis project Ga0114129, IMG submission 80071) | Populus rhizosphere microbial communities from Tennessee, USA - Rhizosphere MetaG P. deltoides SRZDD1 (version 2) (version 2) | ecosystem: Host-associated > Plants > Roots > Rhizosphere >...
AAATGAAACATTCTGAAGGATTCTTGAAACTCGTCAACGATGCGAAGAGTCGGGTTCGTGAGGTGAACGTAGCCGAAACAAAGTCTCGGATCGCTGCCAATCCATCCGCGAAGCTATTCGACGTACGCGAAGATAATGAATGGAAGGCGGGTCACGCTGCCGGGGCCGAGCATCTCGGAAAAGGCATTATCGAACGAGATATCGAGACTCGCGTACCCGATAAAGCGACGGAATTGATTCTCTATTGCGGGGGCGGCTACCGTTCCGCACTCGCAGCTGACGGTCTTCAAAAAATGGGCTATACGAACGTCTACTCGATGGCCGGAGGGTGGAAGGCCTGGAAAGACAGCGACTCGCCCATTGTTGTAGAATAAACCGGTAGCCGAGTGGCCAAAACCCCGTCACTCGTGGCTCTTCCAGTCATTTCTCGTATCGAGGAAGTTCCAAATGTCACATGCCGCAAGTGAGCAGAGCCAGGCCAAAACGCGCGTCGAGAGCGATTCAATGGGCGAAATCGCCGTTCCAGACGACAAGTACTGGGGCGCACAAACGCAACGCTCGTTGATTCATTTCGATATCGGCGATGACAAAATGACGCGTGAAATGATTCGCGCGTTCGGCCTGTTGAAGAAAGCTGCCGCTTTGGTGAACCAGGATCTGGGAAAGCTGTCGGCGGACAAGGCAAAGCTAATCGTAGAAGCTGCGGACGAAGTAATTGAGGGCAAGCTCGACGAACATTTTCCATTGCGTGTCTGGCAGACTGGAAGCGGCACGCAAACAAACATGAACGCCAACGAGGTGATTTCCAACCGAGCTATCGAGGCATCCGGTGGGATAAAAGGCAGCAAGAGACCGATTCATCCAAATGATGATGTCAACATGTCGCAGTCATCCAACGACACCTTTCCCACCGCAATGCATATTGCAGCCGCAGAGCAACTGACCCGGCTAATCGACGAAGTGGAGCGAGTCCGTCACGCGATTCAAAAGAAAGCGGATGAATTCCGCGACGTAGTTAAAATCGGTCGCACGCACCTGCAAGACGCCACTCCATTAACGGTCGGGCAGGAAATGTCTGGTTGGGCCAACCTGTTGGCCCGCGACATAGAACGATTGCGACTGGCTCTTCCGGGCCTGTTAGACTTGGCTATTGGCGGTACCGCTGTAGGTACCGGTCTCAATTCACATCCAGAGTTCGGCGAACGCGCCGCAACGAAAATCGCTGAGCTAACGGGACTGCCTTTCAAATCGCATCCGAACAAGTTTGCAGCTCTGTCTGCGCACGATGAGATTGTATTTGCCAGTGGAGCCGTGAAGACTTTGGCAGCGTCGCTTATGAAGATCGCCAACGATATCCGTTGGCTCGGGTCTGGTCCACGTGCGGGTTTAGGTGAACTGATTCTTCCAGAAAACGAACCAGGCTCGTCAATCATGCCGGGCAAAGTTAATCCAACTCAAAGCGAAGCGATGACAATGGTGGCTGTTCAGGTTTTCGGCAACGACGCCACGATCACGTTTGCCGGATCGCAAGGTAATTTTGAGCTGAATGTATTTAAGCCTGTGATGATCCACAATCTGCTGCATTCCATGCGTTTATTGCACGATGCGTGTCACGGTTTTGTTGAGTACTGCATCAATGGCATTGAATTAAACCGGCCGCAAATTGAACGTAACTTGCGCGAATCCCTGATGCTCGTAACGGCATTGAACCCGCATATCGGCTACGACAAAGCGGCACAGGTGGCCAAGCACGCTCATAAGAAAGGGATTAGCTTACGGGACTCGGCCGTCGAGCTTGGGTTCCTGTCAGCCGAGGACTTTGACAAATACGTCAAGCCTGAAGAAATGACGCACCCGTAGAGTAGCAAGGGCTAGGTTTCAACGTTTCCTCTCGAAACCAACAAGCACTCCAGCCCGTTCAGGAATCAAAACACCAGATGCCCGATCGCAAAGACCGCGTAAAAGAAAATGTTTTTGGGGCTTACTACGTCGATTCCTCATGTATCGACTGTGATGTGTGCCGCGACACAGCGCCGGAGAATTTCAAGCGGTCGGATGAAAACAGCTACTCATTTGTTTTCAAGCAACCGGAAACTGAAGAAGAGAAGTCCGCCTGCGACGAAGCATTAACGTGTTGTCCGGTTGAGGCGATTGGGAATGATGGGTGTGAAGGCTCAACAGCGGGTGAAAAGCCTATTTGACTAAAAACCTATTTGACGTTGGATATTTGACATTTGACTTTTGTCATTTGTCACTGCGATTTGGTTGTTAGTAGCGTAGGCCTTTTAGTGGTTCGGGTGATGTCGTGGATGCGTTTTATCCACCGAGAAAAGCGATCCACGAAATCACACTAAAATACACGAACAGCATGACCGACAACGAAAGACAAACACCAAAACCAGAAATGACAAATGTCCAATATCCAATGTCAAATAGGTTTTTAGTCAAATGGGTTTTTCACATCTCCACTTTGATCCACCCATCCGCAACCACCACCCGAAAGGTCTCCACCCGATCTGGTACCGTGAGGCATTCGCCAGTTCGCACATCGAATTGCCATCCATGTAACGCACACTCAATGGTGTGACCGCATAGGATTCCCTCGGACAGCGGCGCTCCGCTGTGCGGACAAAAGTTACTGGTGGCATAGAATTCGCCGTCTACGTTATAAAGAGCCAGTTCAATACCGTCAGGCAGCTCCACAGTGGTGCATCGCCCGGGAGGAAGCGTTTCGGCTCGACCGACGGTAATGGTCTGACCTTTTTGCGTCGACAATGAGGAGTAGCTTTCTCTAGTATTGAATGATTGCAGACGTGAATCGTAACAAAACACCCGTTAAACGACCACGAAGCGCAAAATTGCAGAGCAAGAATTGCTGTCGCGCCCGTTCTTTACCTCGGGTGCGAATTTCTTCACTCTCTCCAGCGCCGCTATTTTGACAATTCGAAAGTTAGTGAAGGAGTGACTTATGACTAAACGATTGTTACGGGTGGTAAGTGCGATAGTACTTGTTTTTGCCATTACAGGTGCGACACTTGCGAAAGAGATAACTATTCGAGGACGGCTGCAAAAGACGGTAGAAGCGGGGGGATGGCTTATCGTCGATGGCGATCACAAGTATTTAGTACTGAACGCACGGAAATTCATGAATGAGACGTGGTTCAAGGAAGCGGCCGAAGTTGAAGCTGTCGGAGAGACAAAAGACGTGATGACAACGTTCATGGAAGGAACTCCTTTTGAGGCCAAGACGATGCGCCCTTTCGAACAACGCGGGTCAGAAACAAACACAAGTAAACTTGAGAAAGGCCTGACCCGCGTCTTAGTCAGTGGAGATTCCATTGTTCAGGCGCAACCAGACACAGCGATTTTGACTATCTCAGTGGTTACACAAGCCACGCGAGCGCTGGATGCACAGCAGGAGAACGCAACGAAGACCGACGCGGTCGTGAAAGCTTTGAAGGCGACTGTAAGTCCCTCGTCTGAAATAAAAACCAGCGGTTACAGTCTTCAACCTCAAAGGGTCTATCGCGAAAATCAACCTCCGACAATTACGGGATACGAAGCACGCAACACCGTGACCGTTACTACAAGTGATTTAACGAAAGTTGGTCCGATAATCGACGCCGCAGCGCAAGCAGGCGCTAACGATGTGACCGGAATTTCCTTCACTCTTAGAAAGGATCGCCCTGCAAGGGATCAAGCACTGGCCGAAGCAACTCGTGAAGCAGTGTCGAAGGCACAGGTGATTGCGCAGTCGCTCGGCGGCAGAGTCGTCCGGATCCTCGAGGTGCAAGAGGAAGGCACAACGCGACCGCCTGAACCCAGATATGCGATGGAAGGCGGGCAGGCTCGGGTTGCAGCTAGTACTCCTATAGAGGTTGGAACGCTGGACATCAGATCGCGCGTGCAAGTGCTTGCGGAAGTGGAAGCTGGCGGTTAGTGCGAGTAAACTCTCCCCACAACCGCTTAACGGACGAGTAGGCGAGTCGCATCGCCGAGATTCTTTGGCAATCAACGGATTTGCTTTGTTAACGCGAGAAGACTCGCTGTGAAGTAAGACCTTAACCCCCCAGAACGCAGGTTGGCGACGGCACCCTCGGCCGTCGTTGCGATTCCCCCGCACTTTGGTTTTCAAATCTCGTTTGTTTGAAAGGGCGAGATTTATGCACCACTATTTTCCTTTCAAGGAGGGAAACCAATGGCTAGATACCGTGAAGACGTAGGTAACGAAAGGGACTATTACCGCAGAGATGAACAAGAGCGTCGCGAGTCGTATGGATACAATGATCCTTACGCCCGCGATCGCTTCAACGAAGACTACCGGCGATCGGAGGACCGTGGAAGGTTTGGTGAACGAGCCGACTATGACTACGATGAACCTCGATACAGCAGTTCAGAGCGCGACTACTGGCGTGGGGGCCCGCGCGGGTCGCTTTACGATCGGAGTGAGCACTTACGCCGTGGGTTCCGCGAGCCTCGAATGGAACGTTCGCGTCTCCGTTGTCACGAGATCATGACGCGTGATCTCGCAGTCGCCACACGCGACACGACGCTTATCGAAGTCGCCGTTATGATGAAAGAGGAAGATACGGGAGTTATTCCTGTTGTCGATTTCGAAACGCCTGGTGGCAATGGCAAGACAGCCTCGAACGAGCGGACCAATGACACGCGGAATTATGGACGGCCAGGTAAACTTGTGGGCCTTATTACGGATCGGGACATTATAGTTCGCGCGGTTGCGGAAGATCGGGATTGCAAGACCACGCGCGCAGAAGAAATAATGTCTACCGACTTGTACACTGCCAAACCGAATGACCGCGTGGTTGACGTGATACGCAAAATGGGTGATAAGCAGGTGCGTCGCATTCCTATGGTAAGTGATAGCGGACGCCTGCTCGGCATGATCTCGCTGGGTGACATCGCCAGAGAAACCCAGGATGATTATGAGTTGGCCCAGGCACTCGAAGAGATTTCGCGGCAATCATCGTTCTGGCGAAGAATATTCGCCTAGCGCTTTGGTTTGAATGCCTCGAGAAAGGGGAGGTCGACCTGGACCTCCCCTTTGCACCTTTATTATTTTTTCCCTTATGCTCTGACTATGCGAAGACCAGATCCTGAACTCTCCCTGATGCACGTGGGACGGCGTGTACGTCCGTCGGGTCGATTGTGGAATCCTTCAGCAGACGTTTATCGCTCGCCTGAGGAATGGATAATCAAAGTGGACTTGGCCGGTATTTGTTCCGATGAGCTGGAAATCGAAGTTGCCGATTCCAGCTTGCATATCCGCGGGTGCCGGCGCGACACGTTCTATCGCGAGGATTTCAGTTATCACCAAATGGAGATCACCTATAGCCGGTTCGAAAAGACAATCACTTTGCCCGCCGACATCGAAAGAGCGTCCCTTGCACACGATTATCGCGACGGTTTTCTCATCATAAGGGTGCGGCTCAGCGGGAAGTAGGTACATTTGGATATGCAAAAAGAACAGGAAGCGAGTCCACAATCTCCGCAAACACAGAAGGCTTCTGAAGAAGTAAGTACGCCCCGGCCTCCTTTTGAATTAGCCGTTCTGCCGTTGCAGAACACCACCCTGTTTCCGGAAACAGTTGTGCCTCTCTCGGTCGGCCGGCCGCGTTCTGTCGGGGCTGTGGAAGCAGCTCTGGCAACGCCGGAAAAGTTGATTGCCTGCATAACCGTTCGCCCGGAAAGCAGTGGCGGACAGGACGCCCACTCGAAAGATCTGTACGACGTGGGCACGCTGGTGATGATCAAACGAATGGAGCGCGCCGAGGATGTGCTTCACATCATTGCGCAGGGTACTGATCGCATAAAAGTCGTCGAATGGAAACAGGAAGATCCTTATCTGCGCGCTGTGGTCCAGGTACTACCGGAGCCAACGGTAGTCGATCCTGAGGAAGTTGAAGCAACCAAACGCAACGTACAGTCGATGGTCCAGCAGGCGTTGGCCTTACTGCCTGGAATTCCGCCGGAAGTTCGCGTTGCCGTGTTGGGCTCTGTCGAACCCGTTAGGCTGGCTTATTTTCTTGGCTCCATTCTCAATCTCGGCGTCGAGCAGGAACAGAAGATGCTCGAAGCTAACACTGCCGACGAACTGTTGCGTCTTGCTCACGGTTATCTGGCGCGCGAGCTCGAAATTATTCAGCTGCGTTCTAAGATTGCCACCGAAGCGCAGACCGAGATGGATAAGGCGCAGCGCGACTACATTCTCCGCCAGCAGATGAGAGCTATTCAGAAGGAACTCGGGGAAGACGAGACAGGCGAGGCCGCTGAAGCGGCATTGCTTAAGGAGCGATTAGATAAAGCGGATCTTCCGGATGAAGTGCGGAAGGAGGCTGAGCGCGAGCTGAGGCGACTGGAAAAACTTCCGCCTGCTGCGCCTGACTATCACGTCATTCGCACTTATCTCGAATATGTTCTTGAGTTGCCATGGCGAAAGTCAGCCGAAGATAAGCTGGATCTAAATGAGGCCCAGCGCATTCTCGATGAAGATCATTATGGCCTCGAGGATGTAAAGGAGCGGATTCTAGAATTTCTTGCGGTGATAAAACTGCGGCCCGACACAAAAAGTCCGATTCTTTGCTTTGTCGGCCCGCCGGGCGTTGGCAAGACTTCATTAGGGCGTTCAATCGCTCGGTCGTTGGGACGCCCTTTTGAAAGGATGTCTCTCGGAGGAGTTCGAGACGAAGCAGAATTGCGCGGCCATCGACGCACTTATATTGGCTCAATGCCTGGGCGGATCATTCAGTCGATTCGTCGTGCCGGCGTGAACAACCCGGTCATGATGTTGGATGAGATCGACAAGCTGGGAGCCGATTACCGTGGGGATCCAGCGTCAGCCCTGCTTGAGATTTTAGACCCGCAGCAGAACAATTCATTTCGCGATCACTATCTGGACCTTCCGTTTGATCTTTCGAGGGTGTTTTTCATCGCCACCGCAAATCAACTCGCTCCAATTCCACCACCGTTGCGAGATCGCATGGAAGTGATCAGTATTGCAGGCTACAGCGATCGGGAAAAGCTGGAAATTGCCAAGCGGTATCTGGCGCCGCGCCAGATCAATGAAAACGGACTGACTGAGAGCCAATTCGAGATCAGTGGAGAGGCCCTCGAGCTAATTGTGTCACGCTATACGCGTGAAGCAGGAGTGCGGCAATTCGAACGCAATATCGGAAGCGTTGTACGTAAAGTTGCGTTGAAGATTGCGCAGGGTCAGGCAGAAAAAGTTCGAGTCGAGGCCGCTGATATCCATGAGTATCTTGGACCACCGCGTTTCTACCCGGAGCAAGCGAGAAAGGAACTTCCTGCGGGAGTAGCAACCGGGATGGCGTGGACTGAGATGGGTGGAGAAGTCTTGTTTGTCGAAGCAACACTGCTACCGGGCGGTCGAGGGCTAACTATAACTGGTCAGCTGGGAGAGGTGATGCAGGAGTCCGCCAGAGCTGCGCAATCCTATTTGTGGTCCCATGCGGACGAGTTTGGTTTAAGTCACGACCTTTTTCACGAGTATGGAGTGCACCTGCATGTTCCGGCAGGCGCGATTCCGAAAGATGGGCCAAGCGCAGGCGTAACAATTACGGCAGCGCTCGCATCACTCTACAGCGGACGTCGAGTACGGCCAGACACGGCAATGACCGGCGAGATTACATTGTCTGGTCTGGTCTTTCCTGTCGGTGGGATTAAAGAGAAAGTGCTGGCGGCACATCGAGCAGGGATTCGTCGTATCATGATGCCGGCACGGAACGAAGCCGATGTTGAAGAGATTCCTGAGGATGTACGCAAGGACCTCCAAATTATATTTCTATCGAGGATCAGCGACGTTATTGATTCGGGATTGGAGGTGTTAGTCGCGAATCCCCCGCCGTCGCGAATGCCTGTGAGTGGTCAAGGAGTGGTGCAGGAAGATTCAGAGCCCCTCGCAGCTCAAAGAGTTTCTAAGCAGTAAATCGGCGAGCGGGTGAATCGAGAAATGGGAAAAAAGTGAACGGGCGAGGTGGATCCTATCCACTCGCCCGTTCTCACATTTGCAACTCGCCGATTCGATCTAGGCACAGAAGCCGCTATTGCAAAGTCCCGAGCAACATTGGGCACTGGTGGTGCAAGGCTGGCCAGAAGCCAAACATGTCGCTGCCTGCACTGCGGTCGGTGCAAGGATAGAAGTCACAACTGGCACCGCAACTGCCGCTGCCAATCCCAGCGCGCGAACCATCTCACGACGATTCAAACCACCGTTCATAAGTGCCGCCGGCATGACCAGCTGCTGTTCCAACAAGTGATCGCGGTCGAACTGTTTGAGCGCAAACCAAACAACACGCTCATCTACTTTAGTATCCAATTGTCGCGATAATCTTCGGGTGATCTCAGCTACGCTCTTCGTCCCGTCACACTCTTTCCAAACCAGGGCCGCAGTCTCGTTCAGGCAGTGAGCCTTATCGTTTCCGGTGTCGTAGATCAGGATTTCATTATCCATCTCTCGAACAATCAATCCAGATTGACGCACTTGCGGCTTGCTTTGCATTTGTATCGGCTCCTTATCGCCCTGTTCGAATCAGCAACGAGATTTTGGCAAACGATCTGTATTGCGTTCGCCGGTCATGGTCGGACCGGCAAGTCACCCCTTGTTTTGTGTGCTTTATTCCCTGAGTACAACGGCCAGTGCTTTGGATCAAGACGATGGCTAAGGTCAGCAATTGAGATGTCCCCGGGATCCGAGGCCGTCAATTGGAACAAGCGCTCGGAACAGCCTAGGGCCGGAAAATAACCCTGATCGCAACACTTCGTCAATAGCGACGTAGTAAATTTGGCCGCCAAAGCTACCCTCCCCGCCCACTACTAATCAAGTGGCCCAAAGGCTGCTATTTGCAACTCGTCCCACCCGATCGCCTTTAGTTCTCTTATACGCCCGGCATTGTAAAGCTCAAGGAGAAACGGTTCATCATCAGCCACCGCATCGCGCATTTGTACCGTTGGCATCATTCTAACGTTTCAGGTACGCTTCAGTTGATCTTTCAGATTGAGGTTTCTTATCAGTCGGTGAAGATAGTTAGGATGGACCTCGAGTCTTCGCGCCGCTTCCGTATAATTCCCGTCGGCCTGCTCCATCGCTTCCAGTATGATCTGTTTCTTCGTTTGGGCAACTGCATCGTGATATTTCGTTGATGCCTCGCTTTCGAATCCGCCGTTTTCCAGAATCGCTTCCGGTAAGTCTTCGAGACGGATCTGGTCACTCGATCCAAGTACCACTGCGCGTTCAATCGCATTTTCGAGTTCGCGTACATTACCCGGCCACTCGTAATCCCTTATACGTGCTCTCGCTTCCATCGTTATTCCGTCAACTCGCCGATTACACTTAGCGCTGTACTTTTCCACAAAGTAGGTCGCTAGCAAGGGTATATCCTCGCGTCGCATGCGCAGGGGAGGCATCTCGATCGAAACAACATTTAAACGGTAATAGAGATCCTGTCTAAAACCTCCCTGCTCAATCGCCCGCTCCAGGTCCTGATTCGTCGCAGCGACTAAACGAATGTCCACTTTAATGGTGCGAGTACCGCCCACGCGTTCGAACTCCCGTTCTTGAAGGACTCGCAACAGTTTTACCTGTATCGTCGGCGGAATCTCGCCTACTTCATCAAGGAACACTGTTCCGCCTTCAGCAAGTTCAAGCCGGCCCTTCTTCTGAGTGATGGCTCCTGTAAATGCGCCCTTTTCGTGTCCAAACAATTCACTTTCGAGCAACGACTCAGCTAACGCGGCACAATTGACCGCCATGAATGGTTTATCTGCACGCTTGCTGTTCTGATGGATGGCCCGCGCCGCAAGTTCCTTTCCAGTCCCGCTTTCACCCGAGATCAAAACGGTCGAATCAGTCGGAGCTACTTTCGAGATAAGCTGGTAAACCTGTTTCATCGCCCCGCTTTCACCAACCATGTTGTGCTCAATGTTTACATCCTCGAGCAAGCGCCTGTTTTCGCCTTCCAGCCATTCGATGTGCCGTGCGTTTTGTATCGCGACAGCAGCAATCCCGGCGATTGCGGTCACTAGCTGGAGATGGTCGCGATCGATTTGCGTAGCCAAATCCTTTGTGTCGAGATAGATCACCCCTAAAGCCCGCTTGTGCATCATCAACGGCACGCACAATACCGAGCCGGGATTCGATCCGATCATGCTGTTTGTTGCAAGCATCGGATCCATCGCCGGGTTACTTGCCAATAACGCTGTGCCATCTCGCATGACCTGTCTTGCGATGGTTCGGCTGACGTTGATTGTTTCGGCAGCGCCATTCATTCGGTCCAAGCCAAAAACAGATTCAAAGTCCGTTAAGTCGCTATTTCCCAGAAGGATTGCGCCGTGCTGGGCCGGCACAACTTCAAATAGCAGCTCGAGCAAGGTCTTGTGCAACTTCTCCAGCCCATGAATCGCGTTGATTGTTGTGCTGATCTTCATCAGCGCCGAAAGATCACGCGCCATCAGGTACAGCGCATCATCAAAACGAAGCTGAATAGTTGAACCACTTTGTACATGTTGATCGTCGAACTGAACATGGCTTGACGTCGTGATAATGTCGCCGTCATGCAAAAGAAAGAGAAACTGTGACTCGCCGATGCGGAGTCGATCGCCGTGTTGAAGCCGACGACTCTTGACCGGCACGTCGTTGATGAACGTGCCGTTCAGACTGTCGAGATCGGTTAAGACGAACTCGCTACCGTCTTTCTGGATTTGAGAGTGACGACGTGAAACGGATGCGTCTGCAATGCACAGACTCGCAGCAGAGTCGCGCCCAATCACGACAGCATCGTCGCTGACACTAAAAGTGGCGCCTTTGAGCTTGCCCGAGATGGCTGCTAGTCGCGGATTCATGATGATTTGGTGAGTGTTTTCGGCGCTTACTCGGCAGGAGTTTACGCGTGCGCCCGCTTACGAGCAACCTGCGCGGCAAAAACGCACAAAAGACACAAAATCAAAGCGTCGTACTAGACGCCTTACGCAACGAGGTTTGGATTTGTTGTTGATTTCTTTTGTGCCTCTTGTGCCTTCTATCGTAGGGCTGCAAACACTCGCCAGCAAGTCTATCCAAACAGATAACACCGTGGCTGTTAGCTATCCGATCAGATAGATCCAGCGACTGGCCCACCTAGGCATGTGACACGCAGATCGCGTTTTTCCTAAGGAAAACCGAAAGATTGACGTGTGGCATCCGGTTCGCAAGGAGCATACCGACTTCCAGGAGTCGTACGGAAGAGCAGAATGTGAGACAAGCTGGAAGCACCCATATGTTTCGGTCGAAATTTTCGACCGCGCCCAGAAAAGAGGCAGAGGAGAAACCATGAAACGCCAAGTTGTAAAGAGTCTGACGATGTTAACAATGATTGCGACGATTACATTCGCGGCCGCAGTTGTTTCCGCCAACGCGCAATCCCAGCAGCGCGTCATCGCAAATGTTCCTTTCGAGTTTGTGATTGGCGACAAGGCACTTCCGGCGGGTGAGTATTCGGCCAGGTTGACGTCAAGCGATGGCTCGATACTGGTATTGCAAAAAGATGACAGTAGCAATACTGCTGTTCGCATTACTAACTCGATTGTGCCAAGGCCAAACAAAACACAGGCACGGTTAGTTTTCCACCGCTATGGCCAGACTTATTTTCTTGCTGAAGTTTGGGCTGGTGGCGACAACACTGGACGCCAGTTGTTGCCCAGCAAACAAGAGCGGCAGTTGAAGCGCGAAGCTGAGAGGATCGCCCAGAGCCGCTACGAAAGGATTGAGCTTATGGCAACGCTCCGGTAACTGATTACTCGCGCAAGGTGGTGAGCTGATACTCGTCCACAGCTCTCCCCTAATAAAGGCCAAAACGGCAACCCAACGCCCCCGGGTTGCCGTTTTGGTTTTCGCTTTCATTGCTACAGAACGATCCGCCAGTTATTCGTTGGTTGTGTAGGTATCGTCTTGTTACGTTCGACCCAGTCGATGATTAAATCGCGAATCTCCTCGCTTGACCGATAAACGACGGGAGCGTTCTTGTACATCAGATAACCCCCACCCCCATTGACGCGGTAGTTATTCGTTGCGAGACGGAATTTCTGCGCCGGGCTAACAGGTTGACCTCTAAAACGAAGATTTTGAATACGCTCACCAACTGGCTTTGAAATATCGAGGTCGTACGTGACGCCTTCTGCAATATCGAAGTTGTACGCGGGAATTTTTTCATCGACCAGATCCGCTGCCGCTTTGCCCGGCTCAAACGCTCGAAAATATTTAGCACTGTGCTCTAAAGCGCTCTTGAGCTGTTCGCCCGTGACCTCCAAAACCACCAGCGTATTTTCGTAAACGTAAAGCCCCGCAATGTCCCTCACTGACACGGGCCCTTTCGGAATCCGCGCCTCGGGGTTGAAGCTTGCGACCATCGAAACATCGGCCTTTCCTGCCTCAAGTTGCACTCGTTGAACCAAGTCCAGTATCGCAGTATCTCGAAAACGCGCTTCACGGGCGTTTAACTCTTCGGCTGACTCTCCAATTGGTCGAGCCAACCATGCTTGAGTCTCCCGGTCGTACGGCTCCGCTAATTTAAGTACTTGCTGATCGGGTTCGAGATCAGTGACCAACGTTCGTGCTGATTTGGCATAGCCCCGCCAGCCGTCCCCGTCGCGGTCCAGATAGATATCAACCTGCGCGAGGTGCTTGCCCCAGTAATCGGCTTGCGTCAACAACACATCATTTATGTAGAGGGAAGGAACGTCGCGATGGGTATGGCCCATCATGATGACATCAACACCGGGAACATTCCGCGCGATTGCGACTGCTTCGTTTTCGTGGCGTACCTGCCCCGGGTTTATCTCGCCGGTATTCAAATCTTCTTCCAGGCCCATGTGCATGGCGACGATGACAAGATGGCACTTCTCTTTGTCGCGCAAGACGCTGACCCATTTCCTTGCCTCGTCTACAGGTTCCCGAAATTCCAGGCCCACATAGTTAGGCGGATTCTCCCAGTTCGGGATGCCGGGTGTGGTAAGGCCAAGTATGCCCACGCGGATTCCCGCAATCTCCTTCACGAGGTACGGTTGATAGTGGGTGTCGTTTGAGCCTTGGTTGTACGTATTTGCTGACAACCAGGGAAAACGCGCTTCACTGCGCGCTTTCTCCAGCACCTTCAACCCAAAGTTGTACTCGTGGTTCCCGACGGCCATCGCATCGTAGGCGAGGGAATTCATCACCAGCATCATTGGATCAGGAGGCTCATTATTTTTCTTGTTGTGGTAGTACTCGAGTGGCGTACCTTGAATGGTATCGCCCGAGTCGATTAGCAACGTATTCTGATTGTCTTTTCGCGCACGCTTGATAAGCGTTGCGATCTTCGCTAACCCACGGTTGTCAGGAGTGTTCTTATAGTAATCGGTGGGATAGATGTTGCCGTGCAAATCTGTTGTGCCGAGTATCGTAATGTGAATTCGATTTGCCGCAGAGCCTGGACTCCCAACGACAAACAACGAGGCCGTAAATACAAAAATCAGATAAAGAGCTGCGCGACGATTGATTTCTTTCATGAAACGGAGAGTAACTGATTTCAGAGAGCTGAAGCCAGTGGCGATCCGGACTAAGCAGAAGGCCGATTGCAGTAAGCAGATATGCCTTCTGCCTTCTACCTCCATTTCTGCGGCTGGGTTGGTTAGCGACTGGTATAGATCTCAGCGGCGCACAGTCCGTTAATAAGAATTTCATTGACCTTGGTGAAATTCGAACGAATGAATTCGAGCTTCTGTTGATTCTCGAAGTATGTTCGCCCTCGCTGAACGATCACATAGGTGGGCCTTGAGACGACTGTTGGGTCGAATTCAGCGCTTGAGATTGGCTGAGAGCCTAAATCACGCCTGCCAAATCGAGCCAGATAGTAGTTGGTGATTCCGGGAGTTTCGTGCGCGATCAGTGCTCCTTGCGGAGCAGCGTCGCACACGAATTGAATTGCCTCGCGCACACCGTCATCATAGAACTCGTCATGTGGGAAGAAATACCCTGCTTTGTCTGAAGCGAGCGCGTTGGTGTAAAGCGCATAGTGTGGTCCGCTCCGGTAAGCAGCCCAGGCCGGCAACGCAACAAAGATGAGCACTGCCGCCGCTGACGCGATCTCTAGTCCCTTCGGCCAATGGGCTAATCTCGACGATACTGCGCGCGTGATTGCGACTATTCCCACCGCCGCGAGCATGTATACAAATGGCATGAGAGAAAGCGTATAGCGCAACCACTTACCACCAATTAGCGAATAAGGAACTATCCAAAAAAGAAACATGAAAATCAGGAAGGCGTAGGCTGGCTGTCGCCAGCGCTTGAACGAGACTAAAAGTCCCGTAATGAATGTGGTGACGACGAGCAGCGGCATCTTAATCGCCAGGAAAAGCACATAAAAGTAGATGGGCGTGCCCCAGAATGGCGTGCTCGACATATTGTTCTTATAAAGATGACTGGCGAAGAGATACCCGGAATGGACCAACAGGCGTTCGCTCATATAGGCATTCAAATAAGTCCAAACTGGAGGCAGTAGCATTGCGGGGTTCGCGAGGACCAAAAAGACGGGAATGAGAATGTAAAACCAAAGCGGCGTCTTTCCTGTTGGCTCACCAGGCACTGCCTTTCTTACGTGAAAGTTGTGGTGAAACAACATGTTCAAACCGACGTAATGAGGAAAATACTTCGACGCAATCATCAGCCCGAACGACGCTGAACTCCAAAAGTAATTTTTCTGTCTGGTTGATCCGACGCGCGGACTCGTAAGTTTTGCGCGCAAATAGAAGTAGAAGCCAAATAGCATGAAGAAGACGAGCAACGTATCTTCTTTGCCGATTCGATTGAGCGCTATAGCATTTACACCAAGCGCCCAAAGTGCCGCGGCTAGTAGTGCCGTCCAACGATCGAAGAGCGCGGCTGTTAGCAGGAACAGCGGTAGTACGGTC
>Ga0114129_10008129_pt1 | contig 14955 bp, 12 predicted proteins | sample RhiMetdeltSRZDD1_FD_80071 | JGI IMG/M metagenome (GOLD analysis project Ga0114129, IMG submission 80071) | Populus rhizosphere microbial communities from Tennessee, USA - Rhizosphere MetaG P. deltoides SRZDD1 (version 2) (version 2) | ecosystem: Host-associated > Plants > Roots > Rhizosphere >...
GAGTGGCGCGACAAGCCCGTCAAGCAGCTCTCCGGCGGCATGCGGCGGCGAGTCGAGATCGCCCGCGGGCTCGTGCACGAGCCGCGCATTTTCTTTCTCGATGAGCCGACCACCGGCCTCGACCCGGTCTCACGCACCTCGGTGTGGGAGATGCTCCAGCGCATCAAGGCAGCGCGCGACCTCACTGTGATTCTGACGACGCATTACATGGACGAGGCCGACCGGCTGTGCGATCGTATTGCGATCATCGATCACGGCCGTCTCGTTGCTCTCGACTCGCCGCTCAAGCTCAAGGCGGTCATTCCCGGGAGAAACGTGATCGAGGTGAGCTTCACCGGTGAACCGGCCGATTGGCGCGCACGACTCGAGAAACTCCCGGGCGTCGATAGTCTCTCCGGGGAAGGCAGTGTCTTTCGCATCGCGGCGAGCGGACCAGCGACCGCGACAGCGTTGATCGCGGCTGCCGCAGAAGCAGATGTCGCGGTGCGTTCCCTTGCCGTCCACAGCACGACGCTCGATGACGTGTTCGTGCACTTCACTGGCCGCGATCTGCGCGATGCGCTCCAGGCGCCGTCGCCTGCAGATCAGCGCCTCATGATTCGTCGCTAAAGCGTAACGGGTCGAGCTCATGCACCGTGTTCTGGCGATCATCGAACGAGAGCTTCGGCGACTCCGGCGCGCCCCAGTGCTCATTTTCATGTCACTGCTCTTCCCAACCGTGCAGCTCGTGATTCTCGGTCACGCATTCGGCGGGAAGGTGAAGCATCTCAAGGTTGGATTTGTCGACCAGGATCACGGCGTGCCAGCCGTCCGACTCCGTGAGCTCTCGAACGCCGTCTCGGCCAACGCGCAGACGTTCGAGCTGGTGCCGTACGACGATCCCGGTAACGCGCTCACTGCCCTTCGCAATGGCCGACTCAACGGGGTGCTCACGATTCCGCCGGGCTTCTCGCGGCGTCTGCTCGAGAAGAACGCGCCACGCGTCGCATTGATCGCGGACAACACCGACAACTTCGTGAGCGCGACGCTCGCCGGCACGATGTCGGGGTTGCTGGGTGCCTACAATGCGCGCCCGACCGCACAGCGAATCGCCACGCAGCCGACTCTGGAGCTGGTGGAGGTGTATCCATTCGTACCGTACGTGCAGTATCTGCTGCCCGGTCTCATTGTCATGTCCATCTTCATGATGGTGATGATCGGCGGCGGGATCATCTATCTCGATGACAAGGCGCGCGGATTGCACGAGGGCTATCTGGTCACGCCGATCTCGAAGTTCGAGCTGATCCTCGGATTCAATGTCTCGGGGGCGCTCAAGGCGGCGGTCGTCGGCGTTGCGCTCATGATCATCGGATCACTGATCGCCGGCGTGCCTAACGCGTTCGCACCGCTCAAGGTGCTGCGACTCGTTGCCGTCATCACCGTCACCGCCGTGGCGCTCGTGAGCATGATGTTTCTGCTCATGGTGCGAATGAGCAATGCGATCATGGCGCGTGCGATGTTCGGCGTGCTCAACACGCTCCTGTACTTTCCGAGCGGCGCGGTCTACCCGCAGCAGGCGTTTCCGCCCTGGCTTCGCGCGATGGCGGTCGTCGATCCGTTCACCTACCCGGTCCACGCGCTCAAGAGCATCCTGCTCAAGGACACCGGATTCGCCGCCATCAGCACGGACCTTCTGTATCTGCTCGTCTTCTCGGTGGTGACCATGGCCGCAGCGACGCTGCTGTTCAAGCGCGAGCTGTGAGGAACCGCATGCCGCGCTCGCGCGGTCGCCAGCGCCTGGAGCGTCGGGTGACACGCGACATCGAGACGCGACGTCGTCTGCTCGATGCCGCGAGGGTGCTGTTCTCCGAGCACGGGTTCGACGATGTGACCGTCCGCGACATCTGCCGAGACGCGAGGGCGAACCTGGCGCTGGTCAACTACTACTTCGGCGACAAGCTCGGGCTCTACCTCGAGGTGATCAACGAGGCGGTCGCGTCCATTCGCGAGTTCAACAATCTCGCGATGGGCGCCCCCCCGGGAAGTAACGCCGAGGAGCGCCTTCGCCACTTCGTGCGTGCGTTCCTGCAACGGATCTTTGCGGACCGCGGTGATCGTAACTGGATTCATAAGCTCATCCAGCACGAGATCAACCGGCCGACGGACGCGGCGAACCGCATCATGGAAGAGGCGATTGCGCCGCGACTTCGTTATCTCGCCGGCGTCGTGACCGAGCTGCTCGCCTGCCCACCTAACGATCCGCGCGTCATTCATTGCGTGGCCAGCGTGCACGGCCTGTGTCTCGTCTACAGCCGCATGGCGATTGCGCCGGAGCGATTTCGGGCGGCGGTGCCGGATCTCGCGTCGTCGACCCCGCTCGACCTGGACGGTATGGTCGCGCACGTGACGGCGTTCTCGCTGGCCGGCATTCGGGCGACGCGAGCTCGCTGAGATGGACACGCCGCCGTCCAAGACTGATGACGGATGACGAAAGACCAGGAACGAAGGACTGACGACTGGCCAAGCCCTCGGGTGGAGTCCTGGCCAGTCATCAGTCCTTCGTTCCTGGTCTTTCGTCATCCGTCATCAGTCCTCGAGGCGTCCCACATTTGAATCCGATCCACGATCCGTCCCGTCTCCACCAACTCCCTGAGCTCATCGCCTAACGCCTCGCTCCGATCCACGACGGTCTGCCAGCGCCGTATCCGTTCGGCTTCGGGCATGGTATAGAAGTCGCGCCGGTCAGGGATCTTGCCGCCGGGCAACGACGCCACGAGCTCCGGCGACGGCGAGATCAGAAGCGCACGCTGGAAGTTCGTCGCACGTGCACGACGCCATGCGAAGGACTTGTCGAACCAGCCCGGCACCACGTGCGGGTAGAAGTGCGGGTACAACACGAGCCCGTCACTCCTGCCGAAATCGAGATCCAGGTGATAGTCGAGCACTCCGCCATCCCAGTACAGACCGCCCTGCGTCTCGGGAATCCGCACGCCCTCCACGAGCAACGGAATCGCGCCTGACGCGAGGAGCACATCGCGCATGTTCCCTCGGGTCAACGACGCATGTCGCGTCGGCAAGTCCGCCAGATGGTTGAACGGCGTCTCGACGCCGGCGGAGTGGAAGATCCAGCGCCGCATCTGGAGCGCGAGCAGCCGACGACTCACGAAGTTCCCCGCGATCGCAAACGCCAGACCCGTCGCGAGTACGATTCGACGGTTCGACGCCGTCAGGCCGCGCCCCTCGGTGGTGATGACATGGAGACGCGCCCACGGGTGACTCAGAATCTCCTCGACGCCCGTGGGACCGAGCAGCGAATCGAGCGCCCGGGCCAGGACCTCGGTGACCTCCGCCGCCGAAGGCCTGGGCGTGTAGCGCTGCTCATAGATGTACCCGTGGTGCCCTCGACCTAACGCGGCGACGGGATCCCGCTGTGCGAGACACGCCATCCGCCAGCTGCCGATCGACGAGCCGATGAGATGCATCGGTCGCTCGCGCGGACGTTGGAGGAGCTCGCCGAATAGATAGCGATCGAGGCCGCCGAGGACGAGCCACTTCGCACCGCCCGACGCGGCCGGAATGACGTCGATGTCCTCCGCGCGGAGTCCCCGGTCGCGGATCAGGGCAAAGGCGTCACGGCCAGCAAGGAGCGTCAGCGCGCGCATTCCGTCAATGGTAGTTGGTCGATCGCCGTGGACGTAGATTGCCCACGCTCCCGCTGCAGCTGCCAGGTTGATCCGACCATCCTCCATGCCCCGACTCACCGCACATCGTCTTCGCAAGCGCTTCGGCCAGATCGAGGCGTTGCGCGAAGCGACGTTCCGTGTCGAATCGGGTGAAGTCCTAGGACTGCTCGGACCTAACGGTTCCGGCAAGACCACGCTGCTCGCTTGTCTCGCGGGACTCCTTCTCGCCGATGGCGGCGAAGTGCGCGGCGATGACGGCCAGCCCATCGATCCATCGCGACGACGCGACGCCCTCGTCTATTTGCCTGACGCGATCGCCCCGTGGCCGGATCAAGCCGTCGATTGGGTGTTGGCGTTCTGGCGCGTGATGACCGGTGCGCCTGACGAAGGATGGACGGCGACCGCCCAGGTCCTTGGCTTGGAGGAGCTGCGCCACCGGCGACTCGGCACGTTGTCGAAGGGCGAACGAAAGCGCGTGCTGCTGGGTCTTACCCTGGCATCGCCGCAGCCGGTCGTGATGATGGACGAGCCGTTCGACGGGCTCGAAATCACGTGGATCTGAGGAGGGATGCGGCGGGGTTGCCGCCGTTGGCGCACGCGATTTGTTTGGCGAAATAACGGGAAGAGGGATCGGCTAACAGCTCTTGTCATTCCGAGCGAAGCGAGGAATCGCCGTCGTCCCGAAAGAGGGACCCCTCTACCGGGACGACGGCGATTCCTCGCTTCGCTCGGAATGACAGGCCGTTACGGCGCCTTCGTCGCCTCCCAACTCCCCTTGCCGACGACCGAGTCCGGCTTCGAGGCAAGCATGATCGTCGAGTTTCCGGTGAGCTTGCCGTCTTTCAGGTGAGCGACCGATTTGAACATGACCTTCGGTGCGTTCTTCGGCAGCCCCGGATCCTTGTACGCGGCCGATGTCGAGATCATGCTGTCGGCGTCGAACTTCGTCGTCAGGGCCACGGATTCCTTGCTGCCGGCGAACGTGAGCTTCGCCGTCGAGTCCGATGTGCTCACGACGGTCCATTTGACCGCCGTCGTATCGTTTTCGCGCTTGCTCGTCCCGTTCCAGGTCCCCTTCACGTCGGCGGCGGTGAGGGCGGGCGGAGGCGGCGGGGGCGGGGGCGGCGCGGGCGCGGCAGTGTCAGCCGGCGGCGCTTCCTTCTTGGCACAGGCAACGACGATCGCTGCGAGGAGAAATACCTTGCGCATTGACGCCTCGAGTGTGTGACGATCGAATCCGCAGAGCGACTCGCGGACCATCGTCGGCCCGCGCGAACATCGATGATGCAGCGCTTTCCGGCCGTTCGCTAGGACGCTAGTCGCGCCGGAGAACCGCCATCGGATCGATCCGCGCCGCACGCCACGCGGGTATCCAGCTCGCCGCCAGGGCGACCATCGCGAGCGACACCGCCGTCATCGCGTAACACAAGGGATCGCGAACACTCAACCCATCCACGAGAAACGCCGCCAGCGGTCGCGTCACGACCACTGACGCAGCCATGCCTAACGCCATACCTGTCCCGGCCACAACGATCGCATCGCGAAGCACGATCCCCATCACGTTCCGCCGCGTCGCGCCGAGCGACATGCGGATCGCGATCTCACGAACACGCCGGCTCGCGCCGAAGGAGATCACACCGAAGAGCCCGATCATCGCGAGCACGAGCCCGAGCACTCCGAGGCTCCCCACCACGATCGCGCCGACCCGACTCGGCAGGAACGCGAATGCGAGCGCGGATCGCATGGTTCGGACGTCGACCGCCGTCGACGGATCGAGCTGCGCGATCACGCGCCGCACGGGCGCGAGCAGGGCGTCCGGATCATGAGCCGTGCGGGCAACAATGAAGACCACGCGCGAGTCGATCTTCCGCTGCCGCAACGGAACGTAGATGGCCGCTCTCGTCGCTTCGCCAAGCGTGCGGTGCTTCGTGTTGGAGACCACGCCGACGATCTCGGTGGGTTCCGTGCTCGAATCGCCTGGAAGGTTGAGGATCCGGCCAACAGGGTCCCTTCCGCTAAGGTAACGCCGTACGAACTCCTCATTCGCGATCACGACGCGCGGGGCGCTCGCGTCGTCGGTGCGGCGGAACTCGCGGCCGCGCAGCGTGCGCATGCCCATCGTCGCGAAGTAGTCCGGGCCGACGTCGGTGCCGGAAAACTCGACATGAACCTCGTCCTTGAATCCGTCGAGCGTGATCTCGATCCCGCTCGTCCGTCCGCCGCGGATGGTGAGCGGCACGCCGGTCGTCGCGGCAGCGGACGTCACACCCGGAATCGCGCGCACACGCTCCAACGCCGTCTCGATCATCGCCTCGCGCGCCACTCGCGAGTAGCGATCCTGCACGAACGCGATCTGCGCGACCGCTGCGTGAGCCGTGTCGAAGCCCGCATCCAGCGACTGCGTGCGCGCGAGGTTCCGAACGAACAGCGTTGCTGTGATGAGCAACGTGAGCGAGACGGCCACCTGCCCGATCGCGAGCAAGCGTCGTAACGTTAGGCGTGGACTGAGCACCCCACGACCGTCGTCCTTGAGCGCCGGCGCCAGCGAGAGACGTGTCGCCTGAAGCGCCGGCGCAAGCGCCGAGAGCACGCACGCGATGGCGATGAGGAGCGATGCGTACCCGACCACGGCCGCATCGATCTTCAGATCGAGCTCGACGGGCATCGGGAACGGCAGCGACACGCGGTTCATGAGACCCATGAGCGGGACGGCGAGCGCCACACCTCCCAGCGTCCCGAGCAGCGCGAGCCACAGCCCTTCCGTCAACAGCTGCCTGACCAGTCGTGCACGGCCCGCACCGAGCGCCAGGCGGAGCGCGATCTCGTGGCGGCGCTCGGCGTTTCTGGCCAGCAGGAGCCCCGCGACGTTCGCGCACGCGATACACAGGATCAGTCCGACGATCACGAGCAGGAGACCGAGAAACGCGGCGACCGTGCCCGGGGCCCCGCTCTGTGAGAGTCCGCGAGCCGGCGAGAAGAGCTCGATGCGTGCGAACCCCGTGTCAGCGGGCGAAACCATCGTGCCTTCGGCCCGCCGAGCCGCAGCCGTGAACGCGGCTCGCCCGTCGGCGAGCGTCTGGTCGTCGCGCAGCCGACCGACAAGCTGAACGACGGCTGCGCCTGGTTCAGTGAGGTATGGGAGGAGCGTCTTGCTGAGCGGGAGGTATACCTCCGGCGCGCTGCCGTAGCCGAAGATGCCGCGGATGTGCGGCGCCAGCACGCCGACAATCGTGTACGGACGCGCATTCAGCGTGATCGCCTTACCGACAGCGGTCGAATCACCGCCTAACGCCGAGCGCCAGAAGCCATCGCTGATCACGACGACGCGCGGATCGAGCTCCGCTCGCGCCTCGTTTGCATTGAAGCCGCGGCCGAGTGCGATCGGGACGCCGAGCACGTCGAAGAAGTTCGCGGTGACGAGCATCGGCACGAGCGTGACGGCCGCGTCGCCGCGGAGCCAGTTCACCTCGCTCTCGATCTGGTATCCCGCGACTCCGGCGAGCGCGCCGCTCGCCGAGAGCGCGCGCCATTGCTCGTACGATGCGTGACTGCTGCGGGCCGATCGGATGTGAACGAGGCGGGTGGCATCGCGCGCACTCGGCGGCGAGAGAAAGAGTGTGTTCGCCAGCGCGAAGATCGTCGTGTTGACGGCCACCCCGAGCCCGATCGAAAGAACAGAAACGATGAGGAGGAGCGGTCGGCGCCGAAGGCCGCGCCAGGAGTAGCGGAGATCCCGGCGAAGATCGCCGAGGAGCGAGGTGTGCCAGGTGTCGCGGACTTCATCCTGGAAGCGCGCGATCCCGCCGAACTCACGCAGCGCGGCCTGCCTGGCCTGCTCAGGCTTCATCCCGCGCGCGATGTACTCGTCGATCTGCAGGTCGAGGTGCGACTGGAGCTCGCGTGCGAGCTCGCGCTCGACGGCGCCGCGCCTGAACAGTGACCGGGTGCGGAGCCTCGCGATCTGAATCCAGCGCGATAATGTCACGTTAGGCATTCCTCAACACGAGTCCGACGGCTGCCGAGAGGCGCTCCCATTGCGCGGTCTCCGACTTGAGTGCCGCGCGGCCGGCCTTCGTGAGCTGATAGAACTTCGCGTCACGCCCCGTCTCGGTCTGCCCCCACTCGGCCGAGATGAGCGCTTGCTGCTCGAGGCGGTGGAGCGCTGGATAGAGCGAGCCCTGGGTGATCTGCAGGACCTCATCCGAGACCTGCTGGATGCGCTTCGCGATGGCCCAGCCGTGCTTCGGCTCGGCGGCAAGGGTCTTCAGTATGAGGAGATCCAGCGTGCCCTGGATGAGATCGGACGGCTTGCCCACGGTCTGGCCCCATACCTAAATCGTCTACAACTATACCAAGATCATCTACAATAGGCAAATGAGATCTACGTTCGTGGTCTCGCTTGCTTCCGTGCTAGCATGTTTCCTATCATGATACCAAGCCGGGACAGTTACGAGGCGTCCCATGGTCAAGCGCTCGGAACAGGCGCGAAAAAAACAGCAAGAAACGGATAAGCCGCCCGATCTGCCCGAACAGCGCGGTACTCAGATCAACATCCGAGTCTCCGAAGAGACGCGCGTGTGGCTCGAGGCGCAGGCAGGCAGCAAGCGCGCAGTTCCCGCCTACGTCCGTGATCTCGTCGAACGCGAGCGAGCCGCCGAGCGTGCCAAGGAGCTCCTCGCGATGTTCAACCGCGCCGCGCTCGATCTCACTGACGAGGATCGCGAGGAGCGTCGGCTCTTCATGCGGGCCCACCCGAAACGCGGCCCACGGTAGTGGCCCGTCGCTCGACTCCGAGTGGTGCGCCACTCAAGCCGCGAGGCTGGGACATCTGGGAAGTCGACCTCGATCCGGCAAAAGGACGAGAACAACGAGGCGTTCGCGCGTGCCTCGTCATCTCGATCGATGCGCTCAATCAATCCAACTTCGGGACCGTCATCGTCTGTCCGATCACCACGACGTTCCGCGAGAGCTTCGTATGGCGCCCGGGGCTCGTGCCCGAAGACCTCACGGTCGTAGCAGAAGACTGGACGGCAAAGCCGAACTGGGTCGAGACCGACCAGATTGCTACCATTGACGTCCGCCTCGGCATGCGCCGCCCGCTTGCAGCACTGGTCAATCCGAGAAAGCGAGCGGCAGTCCGTGACTCGGTGGCGATGATGCTCGGACTCGAATAGCGAGATCGATGACCTGGGAAGAACGCTGGCACCCGCTCCGGCGGGAATGGGTGGTGATCTCGTCGCATCGCGATCGCCGGCCGTGGCAAGGTGAGACGGTTGGTGACGGCCGCAGCGCACTCGCCGCGTACGAGGCTGATTGCTACTTGTGCCCCGGCAACGCGCGCATCTCTGGCGCTCGAAACCCGCAATACACCGGCGTGTTCGCGTTCGACAACGATCACCCGTGCGTCGGCCCGCTGGCACCCGATCCGCCCTCAGTTCCAAACGGTCCGCACCAGAACCGCCGTGCCGACGGGCTCTCGCGCGTCGTCTGCTATTCGCCGCGCCACGACCTCTCGCTCGCCGAGCTGCCGTATAACGAGATCGTCGCGCTGCTCGAAGAACTGCAACGCCAGTTTCGCGAGCTGTCCTCGCGACCGGAAGTCCGCCATGTCCTCATGTTCGAGAACAAGGGCGAGGTCGTGGGCGTGAGCAATCCGCATCCGCACTGCCAGATCTACGCGACGAACTTCGTCTTTCGCACGATAGAGCTCGAGGCGGAGGCGTCGGCAGCCTACTTCGCCGATTACGGACGCGTCTTGTTCGAGGACATTATCGCAGCGGAAGAGAAGGATGGGCGCCGCGTGCTGGCGTCGTCCGGCGGCGCCATCTCGTTCGTGCCCTACTTCGCTCGTTATGCGTACGAGACGTTCGTCGCGCCTCGCGCCACACATTCGAACCTGGCCGAGCTTTCTCCGAACGAGATCGACGACCTCGCCACCGTGCTCGGCGAGACGCTCATTCGCATGGACAATCTCTGGCGCATGCCGTTTCCGTACGTGATGGCGTTGCATCAGGCGCCCGTGGACGGCAAGGCGCATCCCGGCTTTCACTTCCACATCGAGATCCACACGCCGCTTCGAAAGCCCGGTCTCCTCAAGTACCTCGCCGGCCCCGAGATCGGCGGCGGCAACTTCCTGAACGACACGGCGCCCGAGGACAAGGCGGCCGAGCTGCGTGCGACATCGACGACACATTATCGGGCGAATGTGACCGCATGACCGATCCGCGCCGCCTGCTCCCCGCCATTCTCGCGCTGCACGACCTGATTCGTACGTCGGTGCTCGATGCATTCGCCAAGCAGCAACACGACGACCTCGCCGGCGTGGCGCACGACGCAGAAGGCGATACGATCTACGCCGTCGATCGCGTGAGCGAGGACGTGCTGGTGCGCGGCCTCACCGAGATAAGCCGTGACGAACCCCTCGTCGTCGTGGCCGAGGGGCTGCCGGCGAGAAGCCTAACGTTGCCGCAGGGTACGCGCGATGAAGACTGTCGGTGGCGCTTGCTTGTCGACCCGATCGATGGCACGCGCGGGCTCATGTATCAGAAGCGACCGGCGTGGATTCTCACCGGCGTCGCGCCGAATCGTGGACCGGACACTCGGCTCCGCGACATCGTGCTTGCCGTCCAGACGGAGATTCCGTTGCTCAAGCAGCACCTGAGCGATCAACTCTGGGCAGTGCGGGGACAAGGAGCCGGCGCGCAACGCATCGATCGTCTGACGGGTAAGTCTGTGCCGCTTGCGCTCCGGCCATCGCCGGTACCGACGCTCGCGCATGGGTTCGCGTCGGTCAGCCGATTCTTCCCCGGTGCGCGCGACGTGCTCGCGGCGATCGACGACGAGATCGTGGCAGAAGTCATGGGTCCGGCGACCGCCGGCAAGGCGGCGTGCTTCGAGGATCAGTATCTCTCGACGGGTGGGCAACTGTATGAGCTCATGGCTGGGCACGATCGCTTCATCGCGGACATCAGGCCCGTTCTGACGTCTTTGCTCGAGTCTCGTGGCCAGCCTCGCCCGCTCTGCTGCCACCCGTACGACCTCTGCTCCATGCTCATCGCGCAGGAGCTGGGCGTTAGGCTCACCGATGCACACGGGGCGGAGCTCGACACAGCCTTCGATCTCGAGCCCGACGTCTCGTGGGTCGGCTACGCGAACGACCGGCTCCGCGCCCGCGTCGAGCCTGCGCTGCTCGGCGCTCTCGCTCGGCGCGGGTTGGGCGCGACGCTCGACCCGATCGATCGAGGCTGATCTCCCATGTCATCCCGAGGAGCCGCAGAGGGTGCTCTGCGATGCCACACAACGGTTTAACAGCGAGGGAGAACGGAAAAGGCCGGAAACAACGGATTTCACGGATCGCTCCTCGTGGACGTAGGGCTCCACGCGCAACGAGTCGGTGATTCTTTGGAACAACCTCGGGACGCCCAGGCCTCCGAGGTTGTTTCCCTCATGAGACAGCTCGTTGCGATCGGGATTGTCTCGTCCTCGGAGCGATCCGCCCGATCAGCAATTTCCGGCCTTTTCCGTTCCCTCCTGCGCTTTTTCTGGAAGCCAGAGCAAAGTCTGGTTACTGCACGACCTGCGAACCCCGTGGCCATGGTTACCCGAACGATTGATGAAGCCCGCACGGCGGGTACGCTGACGTGGTTCGCACCAGCGCTCGACCTTCTCGAGCGGCTGCCTAACGAACCTGACTCGCCGGCGAGTCGGTTCCTCGACCAGCGAGCACGCATCTTCATCGCCCGGGCTCCCGGACGTCTCGACGTCATGGGCGGCATCGCCGACTACAGCGGCTCGCTCGTGCTCGAGATGCCGCTCGCGTGCGCGACGTTCACCATCGCGCAGCAGCAGCACGCGCGACGGCTCGATATCCTGTCGCTGCGAGGAGACCAGCCATTCCGGTTCGGGATGGAGCTCGATGAGATACTGAGCGGCGCGCTGAGCACACCCGATGCCCTCGCGGGCTGGTTCGCCGATCGGCCGGACGATCGCTGGGCTTCCTACATCGTCGGCAGTGTGTACCGGTGCCTAACGCTCGCTGGTGTCGCGGCGCCGCATGGCCTGCGTCTCCTCATCACGTCGGAGGTGCCGGAAGGCAAAGGCGTCAGCTCGTCCGCTGCGCTCGAGGTGGCGACGATGGCCGCGACGGCCGCGTGCTTCGGGCTGTCGTTGGGTGGCGCAGCGCTGGCGACGGCGTGTCAGTGGGCCGAGAACCACATCGCTCGCGCGCCGTGCGGGATCATGGATCAGATGACGTCGTCGCTCGGCCGCCATGATCGACTCCTGCGACTTCGTTGTCAGCCGGCGACGGTCGAAGGCCATGTCACGGTCCCCGCAGGATACCAATTCTACGGTATCGATAGCGGCATCCGTCACGCAGTGAGTGGCGCGGACTACGGGACCGTCCGCACGGCGGCGTTCATGGGCTACCGCATCATCGCTCAACTTGCGGGATTGCCGGTGTCGGCTGACGGCTCGCGCGTGATCGTGAAAGACGATCGCTGGGAAGGCTATCTCGCGAACGTGACGTCAGATGAGTTTGCGAGGGAATTCGCCGATCGGCTTCCAGAACACATGCAAGGCGCTGAATTCCTCGCGCGGTATGGCGGGATTACCGATGTCGTTACCCGCGTACAACCGGACCGCTCGTACCCTGTCCGTCAGGCCTCGGCGCACCCCGTGTACGAGAATGAGCGGGTCACCCAGTTCGCTGAGCTGTTGGCAACCGGACTCAACACACCGGACATCGCTCCCCACATGGGTGCACTGATGTATCGCTCTCACGCGAGCTACTCCGCGTGTGGACTGGGAAGCGACGGAACGGATCGCCTCATCGACATGGTTGGCGAAGTCGGGCCGCCGCGAGGACTGTTCGGGGCGAAGATCACGGGGGGCGGCACCGGCGGGACGGTGGCTGTGTTCGGCACCGAGGCGGCGCGGAGTGCGGTGCATCACATCGCGCGGCAGTACGAAGGCGAGACCGGCCGCACGGCCATCGTGTTCGACGGGTCGGGCCCCGGGGCTGACGAGGTGGGGACCCTTGTGGTCCCGTGACACCCGAAACTTCTTGTTGCTTCGTTCCGTCCGACATCATAATGTTAGGCAAGCGGCACCCTGCTCGCCGCGACCGCACCAGGATTCTGCGATGATACGATACCAGTTGCTCACCTCCAAAATCCGCCGATCAGCGCCGATCTACCTCGGCTTCCTGGGCGCAGTGTGCCCTGGAACGTGGGAATCGGTCGTCGAGACGGCCGGAGGCAGAGCACCCTAGAAGCGCAGGATCCAGTGTCGTGATCCGGCCTTTCGGGTGCAGCCACCCGAAAGGCCTTTTCGTTTGCCCCACCTGAAAGCGGATCACGACAATGAATCAGGAAATCATTTCTCGATACATACGGCAGCCGGCGAGTCTTCCGAGTGACCTCCGCGCGGCGCTCGACCGCGCGTGGGGCGGCCAGCCGGTTGAGCTTTATGCGTATGCGGACCTCGACGCGACGCTCAAGCTCGCGGAATCGTGGCTGGCGTTAGGCGCGAGCCACGTCGCGGTTGCGCGACTGGGCGCCAGCGGCACGTGGGAGATCGAGAGCGTCGATCGCTCGCGCATCCGCGCGCTTCGTGACGTCCCGGGCCTGAGCGCGAACACACTGCTCATCCTTGGGCAGGACGGCGAAGCGCCGCTCATCGTGGCGCGCTACACGCAGCGGCAGCGCGCGTCGATCGAGAACATCCGCTTCGTGCTCGACGAAGCGCTCACCGGACGCTCGGTGCCGCTCGACGACCCGGATCGGGTGTACGCGGACGCCGTCGCGCGTCCGGTGCGTGACGCGCAGGCGCTCGTCGCGGGACGCGAGTCCGCCGTGATGTTCCGGCTGCTTCGCTACCTCAAACCGTATCGCCGGCAGGTGACCATCGGCCTGACGGCGGCGGCGGTCGTGACGCTCGCGAGTCTCCTTCCGCCGTACCTGGCGGGTTACCTGATCGACCGCGTCGTGCGGCCGACGCAGGAGGGACGGCTCACGGTCGACACGGCGAGACGGATGGCGTGGATCGCGATCGGGGCGATGGCGCTGCTGCACGTCGTGAGACAGGCGGCGGCCCACCTTCGCTTGCGGCTCATGTCGACGCTGGGCGAGCTCGTCTCGCGCGACCTGAGGGCGGAGCTGTACGCGCATATCCAGCGATCGAGCATCGCGTTCTTCTCACGCAAGAAGACGGGAAGCCTGATCTCGCGCGTGACGGCGGACACGGATCGGCTGTGGGAGTTCATCGCGTTCGGCGTCGTGGACGTGTCGCTCTCGATCGTGATGTTGATCGGTCTCGGTGCAGTTCTGCTGACGCTCGATTGGCGGCTCGGTCTCGTGATGACACTGCCCGTGCCGGCCTTCTGCTGGTTCATCTACAGGCACGGCGAATCCATGAACGGGATCTTCATCCGGACATGGAGGAAGTGGTCGCGCGTGACCGACGTATTGTCCGATACGATCCCGGGCATCCGCGTCGTGAAGGCGTTCAATCAGGAGTCGCGCGAGATCGACCGGTTCCGTCTCCGTAACGACGACGTGACGGACGAGATCAACCGCATTCATCAGATGTGGACGACGTTCTGGCCAGTGCTGATGCTCGCGGTGCACACGACGACGGTGCTCGTGTGGATTCTGGCGGTGCCGAGGTTGTTAGGCAGCGGCCATCCGCTGTCGGCGGGTGTGTTCGTGTCGTTCCTGTTGTACACGACGATGTTCGTGGCGCCGATCGAGGTGATCGGGCAGATGGTGCGCACGATCAATCGGGCGACGTCATCGGCGCATCGCGTGTTCGAGGTGCTCGACAGCGAGCCGGAAGTGAAGGACGTGCCGCATGCGGTGCGTCTCGAGCCAGTCAACGGTCGGGTGACGTTCGACAACGTGACGTTCGCGTACGATGGAGTCCGTCAGGTCCTCAAGGGCGTCTCGTTCGACGTACAGCCGGGTGAGCTGGTCGGTCTCGTGGGGCCGTCGGGTGGTGGCAAGTCGACGGTGGTGAGCCTGATCGCGCGGTTTTACGACGTGAGTGGTGGTGCGGTGCGCGTGGATGGCGTGAACGTGCGCGATCTCGACACCGGCCACTACCGCGAGCAGCTCGGCATGGTGCTTCAGGATCCGTACCTGTTCCACGGAACGATCCTCGAGAACATCCGATACGGTTTGCCGACGGCGCCGTTAGGTGCGGTGGTGGACGCGGCGAAGGCGGCGAACGCGCACGACTTCATCTGCAAGCTCGGCCAGGGGTACGACACCGTGGTCGGCGAGCGGGGTCACAC
>Ga0114129_10008130_pt1 | contig 14953 bp, 15 predicted proteins | sample RhiMetdeltSRZDD1_FD_80071 | JGI IMG/M metagenome (GOLD analysis project Ga0114129, IMG submission 80071) | Populus rhizosphere microbial communities from Tennessee, USA - Rhizosphere MetaG P. deltoides SRZDD1 (version 2) (version 2) | ecosystem: Host-associated > Plants > Roots > Rhizosphere >...
GAAAATCAAGGCAGGATATTACGGCCAACTCAACGTCAATCCGACTGGGATTTTTCCCATTGGACCGAATCTCGACCACATGGAATCGCCGCACGATCGAAATCGCCTGCCCGCGTCCGAGTGAAAAGAATATCAACCGCAGAGGTCACAAAGGTAGCAGTTTTTAGTTTGACGGCGCGATGAAGATGGCAAAGTCCGGGTGGGTTTTCAACCTCCTTTGTGTGCTCTTTTTGGTCAAATCCGGTTTACGCTCTGCGGTCCGACCTTTTCGATGTTGACGCGGATAATGACCCGTTTTTGGTCGACCATTTGCTTCCGATAGTCGTCCCAATTTTTGTGCTCGCCGCGCACTTGCTTATACCAGTAGATCAAAGTCTCCATGGCCTGGGGCTGCTCAATGATCTCCGCCCTGCCGTGAATCTGCACGAACTTCGAGCCGCTGTATTGCTCGCCGAAGATTAGCATTGAGACACGAGAATCACGGCGGAGATGCTTGACTTTGTACGTCATGCCGCGTGACGTGATGATCACGCGCCCCTCAGGATCGATACCTGGGGTGACGAAGGTCATTTGTGGCCAGCCATCCCTTTGCCTTACAGCGATGCAGGCTCGGTGATTCTCTTGCAAAAATTTCTGTGCATCGGCGATTTCCATGTGCCCTCCTCAGTTATCGACTTTAGCCGTGACCATTGGTGCCCCAGGTTCTTCCGTCGATCCACATCTTCGCCAGCTCGAGTGCATAGGCGTCTGCCTGTCTCTGCGTTTCGAAAGTCGCCCTGCGGCGGCCAAAAATTGGAATTTTCTTTGTTCGTTTGTTTTCTTCAATTACAATCATGGCGCGAGCAAACCATTCACCCGAGTGAATCTCCTCGGAATCAAGCTCGACACTGTGACCGCGATAATTTTTGGTTCGCATCGAACGAAAAAGAACCCTCATCCTTATCCTTTTCAGATACTCACCTTCCCCCCATTGAGCTTGATACCCAGCCTCGCCAGCGCTTCGACGACCGGAATGTCCGCGCCGAGGCTTTTTCCGACCTCCGCAGCGAGGGGTAAGTCTTTGTTATAAAGGTTGGTGCCAGCGTTGAATTTCAACTCGCCGCCGGCAAGGTCGTATCTCGTGTCCCAACGATCCAAGACGTGTTGCGATCTCGTCTTCTGCATTAGATCGAGCGCCGCCTTGTGACTGATGCCTCCGGCCTTGGCGATTTGCAGCGCCTCGTACACGACCAGAGCCTCCGACGCGGTGACCATGTTTTTGAAGAGCTTGGTGACATTGCCGGAGCCAAGGGGTCCCATGTAAACCGCATCCTTCGCCATATTGAGAAGGTGTGGCTTAGCGCGATCAAAGAGGGCTTTTTGTCCGCCGACGAGAAACGTCAATCCACCCTGGCGCACGACGCTGGGCACAGCGGTCATGCAGGCATCTATCACGTAGACTCGTTTATCTGCGGCGGCTTCGGCGACCTTCTTCGTCGTCGTGGGTCTGATCGTGCTGTGAAGCAGCACGAGCGAGCCGGGCGCGGCGCCTTCTAGGATGCCATCTTTGCCCAGAGTGCATTCGATAACTTCCCGGTCGGTACGAACGACGACATCAACGATGGTCGAAACTTGCGCGACGGCTTTCGCTGATGGCGCGAGCTCGGCTCCTTCGTGCCGCGCGGCTTCCATTGCTGTGGGTGCGATGTCGAACACAGTTGCTACGACGTTGCTCAATTTTAGACGCGACAATAGTGCGCTTCCCATCGCCCCGGTTCCAACGAAGCCGATTTTTTCCATGACTTACTCCTTCCTAATTCTTCGAGTTAAGGCCGGGCATGACATGCTTACGAAACAGCTCCACCGAGCGCAGAGATTCGGCGAGCGACAAATCGCCGAAGGCGAATTGGCCGACCAAATAATTGGTCGCCGATTCATCGAGCTCGGCTCGGAGAAACTTCGTGACGGTGTCCGGACTGCCCGCGATCGCCTGGCCGCGTTCCATCATCTGATCGAACTCCGCTGGGCGCGGGTGCGCCGGTTTGCCGCCGCGGAGATAATACAAATAATAAAAATGTTTGTGCCAAATTGGATAGGCGCGACGGGCAGCAGTCAGCGCTTCTTGCTCATTCTCCGCAATGACAATGAAGCGGCTAAGGCCGAGCTTGGGGGTCGGAGTTTTGTCACCGTGCAATTGGCGCCACACTCGGCGATACTGGTCATTGTAGGCACGCGTGTCTTTGGCGGAGTCGAGACTCACCATATGCAGCGTTTGGTGAGCGGCGCGTTCGGCGGCCTCGACCGAATGAACTCCATACCACATCGGCGGATGCGGCTTCTGCAACGGTTCGAGCTCCATCGGGATGTCTTTGAATGAAAAAAATTTTCCGTCGAAATTTAGGATCTTTTGGGTCAATCCTTGAACAATCAATGCCCGCGATTCCGTATAGATATCTTGCGCCTTCGCGGGATCTTGGCCGTAAAAAGACACCTCGGTTGGTGAAGAACCACGGCCAAAGCCAATTTCAAGCCGCCCTCCGCTCAGCTGGTCGAGCATACAGATCTCTTCAATCAACCGCAGCGGATGATGGAGCGGTAGTGCATAAACGAGCGGCCCAAAGCGAATTGTTTTGGTTCGCTGCGCGATGGCTGAAAGAAACACGCTCGGGGAGGGCGCCATGCCGATCGGCGTGGAGTGGTGCTCAGCCACATGATAGGCATAGAAGCCAGCTTGCTCATAGGCTTCGATCAGTTTGAGCCGCGCCTCATAAAACTCTTTGAGAGGCAAATCGTTCCTGTCGAGGTGATCGAAGATACCGAATTCCATACCAGGCCGGGATATATCGTGAATTGAGAGCAAATCCTAGCCGTGGATGAAATTTTACCGGTGCGCTGCAGCGGAAAGCAGCGCCAGCTTTCCGGCTCGCCGTGACGGCAAGAAGGCGAACTTGTGGGAGAGAAAGCTAGCGTCCCTTTACGGTGCTCGTAAGTCGGTCAAGGAAACTATCCAGACCTTCAGTGCGGTGAGCGAAATCTTCGACGACCCAGCTATTGCTTTCGGGCTGGGCTTTGGCAGTGAACTTTCCTTGTTTTCCGCCGACGATTTTAAAAGTGCCTCGCAGTTGCCGTTTGAGGAAAAGAACCACATCTTCGCCCGAAGAAAATTCCGGCATGCCGGCGACGCCCTGAGCTATGTCTCCGATGGCTCCGCCAGGTTGTTCGATAGTGACTGAGGATACTTTAGGTCCTTTGAATTGTCTCTCGATAGAAACCGTAACGATCGTGATCATCGAGCGTCGATCAGCCGTTTGCTGAGTCTTTAGTTCCTCGACCCGGCCCCTGACAATGAGATCAGCCTCATCAATGAGCCGATCAAAGGACAGTTTTTGCAGCGTGGTGCCTTCGACAACGCTCGGGCTCGTTAAACAGAAATAAATAAAAAAAATAAATAGTTGAGGCACAAACCGACGACTAGGGTTCATAACTCCCTTAGGGTGCAAGGTCGTTCTTTCCGTTAATATCGCCTCTTCCCAACGTGCGTTTTTTTACCTCACCGCCCGCGCTGAAACCATACATTGTCAAGTCTTTGTCTGAACTGTCCAACAAATCGTCCAAGCCAACCCAGTGACCAAATTCATGAGTGGCAACGTTCTGAAGATCGTAGGCCTCGGGCGAGCTCTGGCACTCTGGCGAATCGGGAAAGATCGCCCAAGGAACCCTTTTGTTAAAGACGGTATCCACCTCCAAGACCTCGCCTGATAGCCTGGAAAACCAGACGAAAGTGACGCCGAGCGTGGATCGGCCTAATCTCTTCCACAAAATGGCATTGACATTATCAAATCTGGCTCGTCTAGCGGTCGTATCAGACCCCTGGGAAAATATGCCGCCATACCAGGTATTGAACGACTCGTTTAACACGCTATCCACGTTCCCGGCGACACTGGACGGCACCGTGGATCGGTTAAGCCTCCACATAATAGGTCCTGAAAGATGCCAGGGAGTCTCTTCAAAGTGGTTAACATTAGCATTAGCGGTCAGCACACACGTGCCGAGGTTGTTCGGCTTTAACACGCGCGGCCTATGGATAAATACGCGTAGGTCAACCCAGCTCGGGAGCGGGTCGTCCAGGGCGTCTTCGTCATCGTCATCGGCTCCTCGAGACTGTGCTCCTGTGACAGCCGAAATCGATGCGGCCAAAATGGCGACTGAGAAAAAACCGATTAAAAGATAAATGCACCATCGGGAGTTTGTCATATCCAAATTAGACGTCGCAGCGTACGATTTATTAATTTTTGTCACCATTAAAAGGCCAATCTTTACGCAACCGCGAAGAGGGTCGGAATTACTTTGTCCCTGAATTGGGACAGTTTGGCCGATCCAACCCTTAAGCGAAGGAACGCTCGCATCGCTGTCACCGCCTTCGGCCAGCGTCTGCGGACGACAAGTCCTCGACAGCTACGGCTATGCGAGGATCGCCGAATTCGCCAACGCCTGCCGGCGGACCTCATCCTGAAGGCTATCGCGCGGGGTTCGTCAGGCTTGTGAGCCTGGCTGCAGAGTCTGAGAGCCATGGCTCAGCGCTGACGTTGGGAATGGCACTAATTGGACGCTATAATCGTACTTATGAAGCACATGATTGATCCCGAAGGCCGACGACTGCCGATAAAACTGGATACGACCTCGAACGGGGAATTTGCGCCGGTTCCGCTCTCGCCGACGAACCGCACCGGCAACCGGCTGGCGCACGAGGCGGCGACAAAGAACGCCAAGCGCTTGAGTCTTAGCCGGCGTGATTTCCTGGTTTCGGCTTGTGGCGCGGCAAGCGTGTTGCTCGCGTTCAACGCGGCCAACGCCGCAGCGGGGAGGCGCGGCGGATTCTTTGAGATCGAATCTGAGGCGGCTCTCGAGCCGCAGCTCGCACAGGCGAGAGTGAGCGGCAAGGGCGAGTTCATCTTCGACGTGCAGGGTCATTTCGTTGATCCAACCGGCGCGTGGGTAAAGACGGCGCCCGCCGATGCTTTCAAGTGGTCGCCCAAGGCGGGGTGTGCGCTGGCCGCACAACCGGGCGCGCGCAGCCATCTCAATTGTCTCGGACCCGAGGAATTCGTCAAAGACGTTTTTCTCGATAGCGACACCGACATGATGGTGCTGTCGTTCGTGCCGTCGCGGCGTGATTCCGAGCCGCTCACGATCCAGGCGGCGGATGCGGTGCGGCGGATCGTCGACCGTATGGAGGGATCACATCGATTGATGATCCACGGCCGCGTCAATCCGAATCAGCCGGGCGATCTCGAGTCGATGGACGAGCTGAAAGAGCGCTGGAAGGTGTCGGCGTGGAAGACATACACGCAGTGGGGCGTCGCTGGCAAGGGCTTCTTCCTGTCGGATGACATCGGCACGCGGTTTATCGAGAAGGCGCGCAAGCTCGGCGTTAAGGTGATCTGCGTGCACAAGGGTCTGCCGTTTGGCAAGCAATCCTATGTGCACAGCCAGTGCAGCGACATCGGCGTCGTAGCGAAGCGCTTCCCCGATGTGAGCTTCCTCGTCTATCACTCCGGATTTGTCACCGGCATGCCCGAGCGCGCCTACACCGGGCGCGGCGCGAGCGATGGTATTGACACGCTCGTCCGCTCGCTGGTCGAGAACGACGTGAAACCGAACAGCAACGTTTATGCCGAGCTCGGCAGCACCTGGCGCTTTCTCATGCGCGACCCCACCGGCGCAGCGCATGCGCTTGGCAAACTCGTCAAGTACTGCGGCGAGAACAACGTGGTCTGGGGCACCGACTCCATCTGGTACGGCTCACCGCAGGACCAGATCCAAACGTTTCGCACTTTCCAGATCGCACCCGAGTTGCGCGCGATGTACGGCTATCCGGAGATCACTCGGGCGCTGCGCGCCAAAATCTTCGGGCTGAACGCGACCCGGCCTTACGCTATCAGCGCCGAGGAGGTGAAAAAGTACACCCGTGCCGATCACGTTGCCGATGAGCGTCGCGCTTACCGCGAGCATCCCGAGCCGCACTATCTGACATACGGGCCCAAAACCCGGCGCGAATTTCTGAATCTGCTACGCTGGAGCGGTGAATCCCGCATCTAGCCGCATTCGCGTTCCACTTTCCAGTTTCGAGGTATCGCACTGAGACCTCGTATGGGCTTTCGCCGTCTCAAGTCTTGAATTGAACCCGGATTCCGCAGTTCCCATCGACACGATGACCACGTAATAGCACCGTGGCGTGCTCCTGCGCATTGGTTTGACTACAAAGGGACGCAATCAGCTTGGCATGGAAGCACCTTCGTCCAAGTCAGAAGGGACCTGTGGGCAAGCCGGGCCAGGAAGATAGCAGCTTGCCATAGCCGGTAATCCGGTAGGTGAGGCCGAGCTTGGCAAGAATCAACCAAAGCATGGCGGGATTGCTGGCGACGATCGGAACTTTGAGCTCGGTTTCCAGTTTGTCCAAGATCGGCAATGGATCGAGCAGCGCGCCTTGGAAATAGATGGCGTCCACCCGTGGATATTGTGCAAGCGCGGACTGCGTCATCGATGCAACATCACTCGAGGTGAGCTTCTGTGCATCGGTGTGGACGCGTAGAGTCTGCGGCGGATAAACCGCTTCGATGCCGAATCCTACGAGATAATCGTGGTACATCTTCTTGAGCTGATCGTCGACTGGAGTCATCAATAGAATTCGCTTGGCGGCAAATGCCATCAATGCCGCGGCGGAGGACCTGAGCGCCAGGGACACGGGAACCTTCAACGCCGCGGATACCCGTTCCCACATCCCGGGATTGAGCGCTTCCTTGGGTGCGCCGCTGATGATTACGCCCTGCCAACCGTGCTCGGCGACCAATTGTTGCACCTCGCCAATCAGCGCATCGATCTTGCCCCGCACATCGTAAAGCGACGTCTTCGCTCCGGATTCTTGGACGATGGTGAAGTCAATATCTTTGGGGATGAAGGCTTTGAAGCTTTCATGATGCGGGCTCGCCGGCGCGCTGGATCCGATAAAACCAATTTTTGTTTTTCTTGCGGGCGGCATACTGTAGTCCTTTTGAGTTATCGCCGGAACTTACCCTCGGAAAATCTCCCCTGGCTCCTCTTTTTCAAAAAGGGGCATTGTTTTCGAGCAATAATGACATACAAACGCTCGGCGTCTATTTCGGCGGCGTCTCCGAAGCCAGCACCCCGCGAACGCCCCAGTCCTCTTTCGCGACGTCGTGGAAGAGAATGTTTAGCGACTCGGGCTTGACGTTGGCGACCTCCTCGAAGTCTTTGGAGATGCGCTTAACCAATTCGTTTTTTACTTGTGTGCTTCTTCCGGGGAACAGGTAGATGTGAACGACGGGCATGGTGACCTCCCTTGGTTTGAAGTTGCCTTTCAGCAATATGTAAGGCGGCCCGGAAACGCAACAGTTAAATCTGGGAGATTTGCTTGACAGGCCGCGTCGGTTAGTATGAGAATGCGATTTAGCTGAAGTGGGAGACGTCCTTATGGAAAAAATATTGGCCACATGGTCACGATTGGCATTATCGGAACAAGCCTCTTTTTTCGTCCAATCAGCAATCTTTCTATCCCTTTGCGGAGCGACGTTATTTGTTGCGCTAGCGGCAAGTTATCCCGCTGTCCATGACACACTTCACAACGTTCGCCATGCCCTCGCTGTCGTTCCTTGTCACTGAGAATTTTTACTGCGCTAGCTTTCTTTTCTCTGTTCCCGCTCGTCGCCCTGTCGGTCCGAGCCGAAGGACTTAATATTTACTTCAAGAGCACACCCCGTTCAGAACTGCTTCGCCCGTTTTACGATCCGGCCGATCTGTCGCTGTTGATCACCGGCACCGACGGCAAGCCGGTAGAGCAAGGCATCGTGGACATACGACTCGACGCCCCAAAGCCCGGGCGGTTTTTTTCAACGGATTTTCCGCTGGTCGAAGGAACTCGGCTGAGCGAGATGCGCTTAAGGCTTCGACAAGGTCGGGCCGTTTGGAAATCTCTTCTGCCGATTCGCGGAGAGTATCATCTTGCGGTCGACGTGTTGACCGAGGATGGTCGAAAGGCGAGCGAGACATTCACTTTCAAGGTCCGCGAAAGCGGAGTGAAATGGTTAACTCTCGGTGGATTTTCGCTAGGTTTGTTTTTTCTCGGGTTCATCGCCGGAAGGATTTTTACCGGAAAAATCACCAGAGTTGCGCTGCTTGCAACGGTATTCCTGGCGGTCTTTCCTCCAATCGCGGGGGCGCAAGAAGACAACCGGGCCACGGTTTTGGAAATCGAACCCGCGACTGTCGGCAGGCTCAGTGTGGTGCGTTGGTACCTGACTAACACCGCGCCGTCCGATAAGCCGAACGCTCTGCTCACGCTGACCATCAAGCACCTGGAAAAGGACAAGATCGCGTTCGCGGTCGAGAGACTTCCAGTAGCCGGCGAGTTCTTATTGAAGTTTCACTTTCCGGATGGCGCCCGGTACCGGGTTACGGCGAATGCCCAGATCGTTGGCGGATCGCTAATTCGGAATGAACAAGTTGTCGAGGTAACCAGCGTCGAACCACCAGCTAGAGCGATGGTACCGGCGTTGGCACTTTTCGTCGCGATTATTGCGCTGGGTTTGGCCGTCGGTCGGTGGAGCAAGCGTCGGCCTAGTGCTTTATAGAAAAAGGTAGGGGCACGGTATGCGTGCCCCTACCTACATAACGCAGTACTAAGATTTGTGAAACTAATTCTCGCTCACGTCAATCAACACGCCATCCGGATCGGACATTTGAAATTGACCGAAACAGCAGCTCGCGAGGAGTTTTTGCCTCACCTCACGTTCCGGGTTTTTCTCCGGACGATCTTCCCGAGCAAAGAGATGAGAGTTTTTCTCGAGATCAGCTTTGAATGCGGCCATGCTTTCGACCTTGAAGCCGATGTGATCGAGCGCCGGCCGTTCGATGCCGGACCCATAGAAGTCCGAAATCTTCCACGGCATTACTGCTAGGGTGACTTTACCGTCTGACAAATAATGATTTGGATCGCCGGCCGGTTTCTCCAGTTCCGTCAACTCAAAAACATCTCGGTAGAATTCGGCACATTGTTCCGGTTCGACGCAACGCAGCCCGAAGTGGCCGATGCGGCGTTTACGATCTTCAACTTTGTCCGTGTATAGGTCGCGACGGTTTTCCATGTTGAGCTGCGATAGATCGAAAACGTTTCCCATTGGATCATGCATGCTGATGCCGGCGAAAGGGCGGTTGCTCGGGCGTTTGAGCACTTCTATCTTCGGATATTTTTCCTTGAGACGGGAAAATACCACCTCCACATCCTGCACTTCAAATCCGAAATGATCGAAGCCGGCTTGCCGGCCCGGCGCTCGCGGGTTGAGATTCAATCCGACATAACCGTCGCCGACAACCACAGCTCCACCGGCGCGCTGCAAACTGGAACGTCTCATGCCGAAGACATCCCTATAAAAATCGCCTTCGTTATTCGCGTTGCTGGTAACGATCGCCATATGCCGCATTTGTGCAAACATGGAGGACTCCTTTGCGCGCTCGAGATAACGTCAAAGTAGTTGAATCGGTGACGGGTTGTCAAACGAATTGAGCTGTATGTACTGGAGTGTTGGAGTACTGGAGTTATGGAGTGTCGGTATTTCGGAACTCACTCATTACTCCACCACTCTAGCACTCCATTACTCCAATCTTTTTAGACATTCACCACGACGACGCCTTTGGGTTCGAGGTAGTAGTCCAAGGCTTCGGGGCCGTGCTCACGGCCGAGGCCACTGGATTTGACGCCGCCGAAGGGGAGCTCGTCGTAGCCGTAATGAAGTGAGTTAACCCACACGTTGCCGGCTTGGAGCTTGTCGATTGCTTTGTTCGCGTTGAGCAAATTGCGCGTCCAAATCGACGATCCAAGACCAAATTCCGAAGAATTTGCCTTCTCAAGGGCCTCATCCAGGGTCTTAAAGCTGTAGACTGGCAGCGCGGGCCCAAAGACTTCTTCCTTGGTCATGCGCGCATCGTCCGGTACATTGGCCATCAGCGTCGGCAAATAGAAGAAACCTTTGTCGAAGTCGCCGCCTTTCGGGCGCTCGCCGCCGAATAGCACCTTGGCGCCGCGCGCTTTAGCGTCTTCCACTTGCTCTTCAACTTCCTGGCGCTGCGAGCCGAGATGGATTGGACCCATGCGGGTTTCCTTGCTTATGCCATTGCCGACGGTTTTTTTCTTGAGTATTTCTACCAGACCGCTGACGAAGTTGTCGGCGATGGATTCCTGGAGAAACAGCCGCTTTACGCCGAGGCACATCTGACCGCAGTTGAAATAGCGGCCGACATCGGCCATCTTCACCGCGAGGTCGAGATTGGCGTCTTCCATCACGATCATCGGGTCGCTGCCGCCGAGTTCCAGCGTGACCCGCTTGATTTCGCGTCCGGCGACTTCCATAACGTGGCGTCCCACCGGAGTCGATCCGGTAAAGGCAATGCGCCGGATACGCGGATTGCGCAAAAGCTCTTCGCCGACGCTGCCGCCAGGGCCGGTGACGACATTGACGGCGCCTTTGGGCAATGTCTTTTGTGCTTTGCCTTCGCCGAAGGTCGCTTGGGCGATCAGTTCGATTACCTTGATCGTGGCAAGGGGAGTCGTGCTCGCCGGTTTGATGATGATCGTGTTGCCTGCCGCCAAAGCCGGGCCGAGCTTGGTGCCCATTAAAGTCAGCGGAAAGTTCCACGGTACAATACCGCCGCAGACGCCGATCGGCTGGCGTACGACCATGCCGTAAGCGCCTTTCTGCGGCAACGGCACATGGGAGCCGCGCACTTTGGACGAAAGGCCCGCGTAAAATTCCAAGCCGTGAACCAGATGGTGGATTTCAAGACCCGCTTCGAACAACGTCTTGCCCTGCTCCTGGGTGAGCAACTGAGAGATCTCGCCAGAGTTCTTCTTGATCAATTCGCAGGCGTTGAGCAGCGCGTTGCCGCGGTCTTCGGGCGTGACATCGGACCAAACTTTAAAAGCGTCTTCCGCGACCTGGATCGCTTGCTGTACGTCTTTGTCATTGCCCTGAGGTACCGTGTCGACCGTCGCGCCGGTGGCTGGGTTTCGCACCTCGGTTGTGTTTTTGGTTACGGAGTCGACGGACTCGCCGCCGATAAACATCTTAGCCATCAGCTAACCTCCATCAAAATTAAAAAGAGTTTCAGCCGTTCAAATCGTTCAAGCCGTCCAATCGTTAACTCTGCTCAGAAGGCTGGAACGGTAAAAGAAACTGCTATTTTCCCTTGAATTGTGGGGTTCTTTTTTCGAAAAAGGCTTTAACGCCTTCGTTGCCATCTTCGCTGGCGAAAACCTGAGCAAGCAATTCTCTTTCAAACGCCAAGCCGTCAGGTAAAGACAGTCCAAGACCGGTCTGGATTGCGCGCTTGACCTTGCCGACAGCGAGGCTGCTCTTGTTTGGCACTATGTACTGGCGGGCGTATTCCATTACCTGGTCCATGAAGTTTTCTTTTTCGTAGATATGGTTAATGAGTCCCATTTCGAGGCCTTCCTCGAAAGCGATTAACTTTCCAGTCGCACAAAGCTCCATTGCGCGACCCTTGCCGACCAGTCGTGGCAACCGTTGCGTCCCTCCCATTCCCGGAATTACGCCCAGACCGATTTCCGGCAAACCGATCCGACCTCCTTCTTTCTTACCAATGCGGATATCGCAGGCCATCGCGATTTCGAGACCACCCCCCTGCGCGTGGCCGTTAATGGCGGCGATCACGATCTTGGGGGTATTCTCAATTCGCATGAGAACTTCGTGACCGTGGAGAGCGAAATTATTCTTGTACGACAATGTCGCGTTGCCAAGCATTTTAATGTCCGCCCCCGCGGAGAAAAATTTTTCGAGCTTCCCCGTGATGACAATCGCGTGAACATTGTCGTCGAAGCGAGCATTCAGCACGGCTTCGTCTAATTCTTTTAACAGCTCCGTGGTATAAGCATTCGCCGGCGGACGATTTATTTCCAGCACTGCAATGCCGTTGTCGACGCGGTATTCGATCATTTTCGCATCAGCCATAGCGCAGCCTCCTCTGTCCGGACTCAATAAATTCAATTAGCTGGCATCCCGTCGCAAGTCAAGGCGGCGTTGAGTGTGTCGCGTCTCGTGTCTCGGGTTTCGAGTTCAAATTTCGGTGCGAACCAATCACTATGCGGCAGGAATCGCCGTGTTTCCGTCAGGAACGTCGAAGTGTTTGGAAACGATTTTGAACTATGGCATGACTAGTCAAACTTCAGGTCCAGGAGGCGGTATGAAAGTTAAACCGAAGCGACACCCGATTAAATGGCCCGACGGCGCGCGCATCGCGATCACCCCGTGTGTCGCTTTTGAAACGTGGCCAGACGACCTCGGGGGGCCAAATACCCTGCAGCAAGAAAATCGGCGCAGCTTTCCAAGGAACGCTGTGACAAAGCGAAACCTGGCAATCATCACCGACCGAGAGTTCGGCGAGCGTGTGGGCATTTATCGAATGTTGGAAATCTTCGAGAAGGAGAAAATTCAGACGAGCTTTTTTCCAACCGGTATCACGGTGCAGAATTATCCCGAGATCTTTAAGGAGATTGCTGGACAGGGACATGAGGTCGGCACCGAGACGTGGATTCATGATTACAGCTACATGAAGAAGCGTGACAAGGAAAAGAAAGACCTCCAGAAAACGGTGGATTCCGTGAAGAAAGTCGTGGGCAGGGCGCCGGTCGGCTATCTTTCCACCGGCGTGGCGCCGAGCGCGTGGACGCCGGAGATTATTGTAGAGCTAGGTTACAGCTACTGGATGGACCCGCAGCATCAGGAGACGCCTTACACGCTTAAAATCAAAGGCAAGGAACTGACGGTGCTTTCCTATTTCCAGGATTTGAACGACTACTCGAGTTACCAGCGGGCCGGCAGGACGCCGCGGGATCTGTTGCAGATGTGGAAGGATTGTTTCGATTGTCTTTATGAAGAAGGCGAAACGGATCCAAAATTCATGATGTGGGGCAATCACCCGTTTGTCGGCGGACGGCCTTTTCGAGCGCTGTTACTGCGGGAATTCATCCGCTATGCCAAGAGCCACGGTAAAGTTTGGTTTGCACCGGCGGGGGAGATTGCAAAATGGTATCGCGAAAATTATCGCGATGCCCAGGTCGAAGAGTGGCCGAATTTCGCGCACGCCGGCCGGCAGGGGAAGATTAGTGACCTTTCAACATTGTAAGTTGTAGGGCATGGCATGCCTTGCCCGCTACGACAATTTGAGGACTACCCGATTGGCAAAAAATAAACCCCAGGAAGAAAAGATTCACAAAGGACTCGACAAGCTTCGGGAGGCCGGGCTGGCGATCGACGGTTCGGCGCCGGATCTCGTTCCTCTATTGAAGGAGCATTTCGGCAAAGAAAAACAGATTGACTTGGCGGTGGCGTTTGCGCTCGGTAGAGATCTTGATTCGACAGCCGTCGAAGCTCTCGCCGAAATCGAGAAACAGGCGACCGACAAGGAGACCAAAAAGGAGATCAAGCGGTCCTTTTTCAAACTCGGACAAAGAGGGCTGACGATACCGCACGAAGAAGCGCGCGAGAACAAACCGGCGCCGGCGTTGTTTAGTCGCGCTACGGATATCGAAGCCTACATGTCCGCCGTCGACGGCGGCGGCGGGCGCTTGGTTTGGATCGCCAAGCCGCAACCGAATCATGGTCTGCAGGTGATCCAGGGGATGCTCAATGACCGCGAGGGGCTGCTCCGCGTGGGCGGCATGCACCTGCGCCGTAAAGAGCTGCGTAAAATGGTCCAAGACATCAAGGAGCAACACGACGTAAGCATGATCTCGGTCCCGTGGGAGTTTGCCGACCGAATCATCTATGAAAGCTACGAGAAAGCTAAAGCGCGCGGGCAAAGCGGCTTGGAAAACTTTCACGAGCTTCGTTCGATTATTGGAACCGCCAAACCCAAAGCACAACCACATCCCATCTACCAGAAGCTGGATGCGGCGCAAGTGCGCGATGGCGCTTGGCGCGAGCAATCGCGGCGGCTCCTCGACGAACCAGAATTACGCTACTGGATCTTGACAGATGACTGGGTGCAAGCATTTGTGGCGCAACTGCAAGAAGCGCAGACCAGCCGTCTGGTGCTCAATCCGTTGCAAAAAGAAGAGCGCTTTGCCGCCATCGTTCGCGAGGCGGTGAAGGCTCTTTGCTCCGGTGAAAACGGCCGAGCGTTTAGACGACGCATGGAGGATATGGCACTCTATTTCGTTGAAACGAACCGACTCGACCTTGCCAAACTGTCTCTCGCCGTCGCTCTGCAAGTCGGCGAAGGCGATCCCGGACCCTTAGATGTGTCGTTCCTTACCGGTCTGATGCAGAAAAGTTTTGCTTTCTACATGTCGCAGGAGAAAGCGAAGGCAGAAGAAGAGCAGTCGTCGCTGATCATCAAGCCGTAAGTGCCCCCCGTCGTAGATTCGCCGGTGCCCTGACAAGGATTATCGCGGACGTGGCTAGAGAGCAGCATTGATCGATCGTCACGCGAAGCCAATTTTCTTGTGAAGTTTTGGCCAGGTTTACTTGCTTGCCAAACTAAAGAAAAGTTAAATCGACCTCTCCTGGGTGCAAATATCCAACGCAATCAGCGCGTAGAGCTGGGCGGCCTTCACCATCGCATCGATTTCGATTTCCTCGTTTCTCGGCCCGATGCGCCGGCCGCGCGGGCCGATCTTGATCGCCGGAATTCCCAGCTCGTTGTAGACATTGGTGTCCGTCCAGATGCTGGCGCGGTCGGGAGCTTCGTGTTTGATCTTGTCGCCGAAGAGATGCTGGTAAGCTTCGGTCGCAGAGTTCACCAGAGGTTCGACATTCCTGCCTTCGTGTCCTAGGAGCGTCTTGTAGATATCGATCTCGTAGTCGAGGCCGATGTTATTCAGCGTTTTTTCCAGCTCGTATTTGATTTGCACGGGGCGGATCTGAGGTGGCATGCGAATATC
>Ga0114129_10008131_pt1 | contig 14952 bp, 14 predicted proteins | sample RhiMetdeltSRZDD1_FD_80071 | JGI IMG/M metagenome (GOLD analysis project Ga0114129, IMG submission 80071) | Populus rhizosphere microbial communities from Tennessee, USA - Rhizosphere MetaG P. deltoides SRZDD1 (version 2) (version 2) | ecosystem: Host-associated > Plants > Roots > Rhizosphere >...
CGATGCCGAACGCCGCAGCAGGGGCACGAGCTCGGTGCAGCGCTGGCGCGTCAAGCGGTTGGCGGGCGCCGAGATGGAGATGGCTCCGATCAGCTCGTTCGGCGCGCCCATCACCGGGACCGCCACGCATCGAACGCCGTCGTCGTACTCCTCGTCGTCGATGGCGTAGCCGCGCTCGCGGATCTCTTCGAGCGCTCGCCGCAGCGCCGCGTGGTCGACGATGGTGTGAGGCGTGTAGGGGCGAAGCTCGAGCCGGTCGACGACGCTGTCGCGCCGCGCCGCGGGGAGCGCTGCGAGCAGCGCCTTGCCGGCTCCAGTGGCATGCAGCGGCACGCGGTTGCCGGCCTGCGTGAAGAGGCGCACGACCTGCGGGCTCGGGATCGTCTCGATGTAGACGGCGGCGAGGTCATCCAGCACGACGAGATTCGCCGTTTCCCGCGTGGCTTCGGTGATCGCCCGGAGGACGGGTCGAGCACGAAGTCGTAGCTCTCCGAAGTGCGAGCGGCCCTCGGCCAGCGTCGCGAGCTTGGCCCCGGCGTAGTAGCGGCTCGTCTCCGGGTTCTGGCGAACATAGCCGCGACGCAGGAGCGTGGATAGGAGACGATGGACGGTGGAGACATGAAGACTGGTGCGCGCCGCGAGCGCGGTGATCGAGACCTCGCCCTCGGCCGCCGCGAGCGCCTCGAGCAGGTCGAGCGCCCGATCGACCGACTGGACCGATCGCCGGGTACGCTTCGGTGTCGCGCTGGGGTCTTTCGCTTCGCGCAATCTTTCGTCTACCACGTGAAAGGATAGCCGCAGAGCGGACGTGAGCAACAAGGAGCAGCGCCGAGAGAGCCTGGAGGCCCAGGTTGCCTCGTTCCCGGACGCGCCCGGCGTCTACCTGTTCAAAGACGCCCGGGGCCGCGTCCTTTATGTCGGCAAGGCCGACGTGCTGCGCGACCGCGTGCGCGCGTACTTCGGGGCGAGCCTGGACGTGCGCCACGTCCGGATGGTCGAGCGATCCGAGCGCGTCGAGTTCGCGGTCACCGGGTCGATCTCCGAGGCGTATCTCCTCGAGGCCAACCTCATCAAGCAGCACAAGCCTCGCTACAACATCCGGCTGAAAGACGACAAGTCCTACCCATACGTGAAGATCACGCTCGGCGAAGACTTCCCGCGGATCCTCCGCACGCGCTCGCTCGGCGACCGCACCGCGCGTTACTTCGGTCCATTCGCGAACGCCAAATCCGTCGATCAGTCGCTGGACCTGCTGCAGAAGCTTTTTCCGTACCGGACCTGCAAGCTGACGATCCTTGCCGACGCCGACGGACGTGGCCGGACCGTGCCGCCGAGCGCGCTTCCCGGCGGACGTCCGTGCCTGCTCTTCCATCTCAAGCGCTGCACCGCGCCGTGCGTCGGCAACACGACGAAGGACGAATACCGCGCGACGATCGACAAGAGCGTGCTGTTCCTCGAGGGACGCTACGAGACGCTCGCCCGCGCGACACGCAAGGAGATGGAGTCCGCCGCGGAGACACTCGAGTTCGAGCGCGCCGCCGCGCTCCGTGACCGCCTCACGGCGATCGACCGCACGCTCGATCGGCAGGAGGTCCATGCCTACAAGGGCGACGACTTCGACGTTCTCGCCGCGGCGATCGACGAGGGCGACGCGGTCGTCCAGCTGTTCCGCGTCCGCGACGGGACCATCGTGGGACGCGATCACTTCGCGCTCGAGGGCTCCGAGGGCGCGGATGCGGCTGAGGTCGTCGCCTCATTCCTGCGGCAGCATTACAGCGCCGCGACGATGGTGCCTCCGGAGATCGTGACGCCGGCGGCCCTGCCCGACGCGGCGTCCCTCGAGGCGTTCCTCACCGAGCGGCGTGCCGGTCCGGCGCGACTGCACGTGCCGCAGCGTGGCAAGAAGCGTCATCTCGCGGAGCTCGCCGAGCGGAACGCGAAAGATGCGCTGGAGCAGGAGCGCGTCCGCTGGCTCGCGGACCGCGGGAAGACGGAGATCGCGCTGCGCGAGCTGCAGGAAGCCCTCGGCCTCGAGGGGCCGCCGAAGCGCATCGAGTGCTACGACGTGAGCCACGTGCAGGGCACGAGCGTGGTGAGCTCGATGGTCGTGTTCGAGGACGGCCGGCCCGCGAAGTCGCAGTACCGGCGGTTCCGCGCGCGCATCGCCGACCGGAACGACGACTTCGCGAACATGCGCGAGACGCTGAAACGCCGCTTCGCCCGATCCTTTGTCGGGGGCCCGGTCGGCGACGGCGAAGCCGTGGCCGCCCGAACGAATTGGCCTATCCCTGACCTCGTCATCCTCGACGGGGGCAAGGGCCAGCTCTCGGCGGGGCTCGCGGCGCTCGCGGACGCCGGGCGGCTGCAGATCCCGATCGCCGCGCTGGCGAAGGAGCGTGAGGAGCTGTTCGTGCCGAACCGCCCGGAGCCGATCGTCCTGCCGCGCACAGCGCAAGGGCTCTATCTGGTGCAGCGGATCCGCGACGAGGCCCATCGGTTCGCCGTCACGTACCACCAGAAGGTGCGCTCGCGGCGGGCGGTGCGCTCGATCCTCGACGACATCGCGGGCGTCGGACCGGCGCGGAAGCGCGCGCTCCTCAGGAAGTTCGGCTCCGTTCGGGCGATGCAGGACGCGCCGGTCGCGGAGCTCGCCGCCGTCGGCGGTGTCGGCAGCGGTCTCGCGGAGCGGATCAAGCAAGCGTTGCTCTCGTGACACTTCGTGACCTCATCGTTTCGATATCTCGGCTACAGAACCATGAGGATCGCTTGACTTTCCTTTAGGTCACTCGCATCTTCGGTCCATGGCCAATCCGGTGGTCGCGCGGTGCCCGATCTGCTCCCAGCAGCTCAAGGTCGTGCGCCTCGAATGCGACAGCTGCGGGACGCGGCTCGAGGGTTCCTTCACGCTGGGACGCTTCCACGCTCTGTCTCCCGAGCAGCTGGAATTCCTCGAGACCTTCATCAAGGCGCGAGGGAACTTCAAGGACGTCGAGCGCGAGCTCGGGATCTCGTATCCGACCGTGCGATCGCGCCTCGATGCGGTGATCCGCGCGCTGGGCTTCCCGTCACAGGCCGAACCCGACCGCGAGAGCGAGCGGCGCAAGGAGATCCTGCGCGAGCTCGCGGAGGGACGCATCGCCGCCGACGATGCCGCGAATCTCCTCGAGAGCGAGCCGAGCGCATGAGTGAAGATCGTCCCGACACGCACGGCAAGGACGCCGAACACGATGCGGCCAAGGACGAGGCCAAGGCGAGCGACGACACCGAGCGCGGACCCTGGGCATCCCGCGAGCGGCGCGAGGAGCGCCGCGCCGAGCGCGAAGCGCGACGCGCGGAGCGTGAGGCCGAACGCGAGGCGCGTCACGCTGAGCACGCATCGCGGCGCGCCGAGCACATGTCGCACCGCGTCGAGTTCCGTTCCGGGCCCGGTGGCGCCTTCACGGTGGACGGTAAGGAGTTCGACCCGGGACAGTTCGCTCGCGCCTTCGTCGGCGATTTCGTCGGGGACGTCGGCGGCGAGAGCTACTCGGACACCGTCGAACAGCGCTTCGCGTTCACCGGCATGCCGAAGCTGCGCGTGCGGAACGTGTCGGGCGAGACGTCGATCACCGCCGCCGGCGCGCCGGGCGAGATCCGGGTGGTGGCGCGCAAGCGCGTGAGCGCCGGCAGCGAGGACCGCGCCAAGCGGCTTCTGCAGAACCTCGAGGTACGCATGGAGAAGCGCGGCGACGAGCTTCTCGTCGAGCCACACCTCTACGAGCAGGAGCGTGGCTGGCTCGATCTGTTCCGCGGCAAGCGCTTCCGCGTCGACTTCGACATCGCTGTTCCGGCGGAATGCGTCGTGGAGGCGCAGACCGTCAGTGGCGAGCTATCGGTCGAGAGCGTCCGCGGACCGGTCGACATCCAGAGCGTCTCGGGCGATGTGCGGCTCGAGGATGTCCGGGGCCCGCTCCGCTTGAAGTCGGTGAGTGGTGACGTCGATTGCCGGCGGTACGTCGGGCACCTGGAGGGGAATACCGTCAGCGGCGACCTCACGATCGTCGCTTCGCGTTTGCGTTCCAGCCAGCTCCACACCGTCAGCGGGGATATCCAGTTCGAGGGTCGCCTCGATGCCAGCAAGGAGCACCGGTTCAAGACGATCAGCGGCGATGTGGAGCTCGCCGTCTCCGACCCCGACGCGACGATCGATTACCGCACGGCGAGCGGCGACATCGAATGCGAGCTCCCTGCGCGCATCGTGCGGCGCGGTCGCAAGGAATACAGCGTCGTCGTCGGTGCGGGCAACGGCCATGTCGGCGTGAAGACGGTCAGCGGCGATCTCACCGTGCGGGGGACGAGCGCAGCCGCGCCGGACGACGAGCAGGCCGAAGACATGCCCGAGGAGAGGCCGACGGCGGACGTCGAGAAGACCCAGCCGATGGACATGTCGTCGCGCGAGGAGGTGCGCGCGGTGCTCGAGCGCCTCGCGCGTGGCGAGCTCGGCGTCGATGACGCCGCGGCCGCGCTCGATGCCGCCCGCCGGGGACGCTGACGTGCCGAGCGACGAGGGCAAGCAGGTCCTGAGTCTTCTCGCCGAGGGAAAGATCGATGTCGAGCAGGCGTTCCGCCTGCTGCGAGCCCTCGGCGACATCGATGAGCGTCCGCGCGGCGCGACCTCCCCGACTCCGCCGCTCGCGCCCGAACCGCCGCTGCCGCCCGGCGCGCGGGGACGGATCCTGCGGATCCGAGTGACCGAGAACGGGCAGCAGAAGGTCAACGTCGCCATCCCCCTCGCGATCGCGCGGGTGGGGAAGATGAAGCTCGCGTCGAGCGGACTCGTCCGCGGTCATCTGTCGAAGTTCGGCATCGATCTCGACGAGCTCCTCCGCTCGATCGACTACCCGGGGAAGTTCGTCGACATCGCCGACGACGAGGATCGAGTGGAGATCTTCGTCGAATGAAGCGAGCAACGGGCCAGGCGTGACGTCCGCCGTCGTCGCGACGGGGCTGGTCAAGGAATTCGAGAAGGGTCGCCACACGCTCTGGCAGCGGCTGCGCCGTGAGCCGGACCGCCGGACGCGATTCCGCGCGGTCGACGGGATCGATCTGCGGGTGGAGACGGGCGAGATCTTCGGTCTGCTCGGACCGAACGGCGCCGGCAAGACCACCACGATGAAGATGCTCTCGACCCTGCTCGAGCCGACCAGCGGCAGCATCGAGGTCCTCGGCATCGACGTCGCGCGCCGTCCGCGCGAGGTGCGCGCGAGGCTCGGCGCGATGCTCTCCGGCGAGCGCAGTCTGTACTGGAAGCTCACCGGCCGGGAGAACCTCGAGTACTTCGCCGCGCTGTACCACGTGCCGCCGCGGGAGACGAAGGCGCGCATCAGTACCGCGCTCGGGGCGGTGAAGCTCAGCGATCGCGCCGATGACTACGTCGAGCGCTACTCGACGGGCATGCGCCAGCGGCTCGCGCTGGCTCGCGCCCTCTTGCCCGATCCACCGCTGGTGATCCTCGACGAGCCGACCGTCGGCCTCGATCCGCAGTCGGCGCGCGATCTCCGCGACCGCGTGCGCGATCTTCGCGCTCAGGGCCGCACCGTCCTCCTCACGACGCATTACATGGAAGAGGCGGATCAGCTCTGTGACCGCGTCGCGATCATCGATCACGGGCGGATCGTGGCGCTCGACGCACCCGCGGCGTTGAAGCGCACCATCCGCGCCGAGGAGATCGTGCGGCTCGAGATCGGCCTCGACGGCGATGGTGCCGCCCTGCTGGACCGGCTCTCACGCTCCGGGACCGTCGCACGCCAGCAGCAGACGAACGGCACGCTTGCCGTCACGGTCCACTGCACCTCGGCGCGCGACCTGGTGCCGGCGGCGTTCGACGCCGCGCGCGCGTGCGGAGCGACCGTGCGCCACGTCGAGGTCGTGCCCGTGACCTTGGAGGACGTCTTCCTGTCGCTGACCGGCCGCGAGCTGCGCGAGTGACCATCGCCGGCGACCTTCGCGCGTTCCTCGCGTCGACGCGCAAGGAGCTGCGGATCATGCGGCGCTATCCGACGCTCCTCTTGAGCGTGCTGTTCTGGCCGATCCTCTTGCCTGCCGCGGCGGTGCTCATGGGCCGCGCGTACTCGGGTTCGAACGACCCTCAGGCGCTGCGGGCGTTCGCGGAGCGCTCGGGCACGTCCGAGGTGACCGGATTCATCTTCGTCGGCTACGCGATGTACATGTGGCTGTCGGCCATGCTGTGGGGACCGGGAGCGGCGCTGCGGACCGAGCAGTTACGCGGCTCGCTCGAGGCGGTCTTCCTGACGCCGTCGTCGCGGCTCGTTCCGCTGTTCGCTCCGCCGGTCGCCGCTCTCCCCGCGATCGTCCTCGACTTCGCGGTGATCTTTCCGGCGATGTGGCTTCTGTTCGGTGTCGTCCTGCCGCTCGACGCGATGCTGCGGGCGATCGTCGTCGCGGCCATCGGCATACCGGCGCTCTACGCGATCGGCGCGCTGTTCGCGTCGCTCGTCCTCCGTTACGGCGAGATCGGCCCGGTCGTGCACCTGACACGCGGGATCTTCGTCCTGGCCTGCGGCATCACATTCCCGATCGCGATGCTGCCCGCGTGGGCCCAGGTCGGTGCCTCGCTGTTGCCGCCGACGTACACCGTGGCCGACACGCGTGCGGTACTCCTGCGCGGCGAGGGGCTCGGCGCGGTGGCGGGGGACCTGGCGTTCGTGGTCGCGCTCACGGTGATCATCGCGGCGCTCGCGGCGCTGGTGTTCCGTTGGCTCGACCGAAGCGCGCGACGCAGCGGGATGCTGGGTCGCTATTGATGGATGAGGTCCGCGCCGCGGTCGCGATCATGAAGAAAGACCTGAGGACCTTCTTCCGGTACCGCATCGCCGTCGTGTCGAATATCTTCGTCCCGCTGTACCAGGGCGTGATCCCGGGGCTCCTGTTCGGCCTCTCGTTCGCTGTGGGCGGCCGCGTCGTCGGCCTCGAGGAGACGGTCGGCACCGACAACCTCGCCGGCTTCATCTTCATGGGTGGCGTGATGAGCGGGCTCATCGCGTCGGGGTTCTGGAGCATGGCCATGGGGATCCGGAACGAGATGGATGCCGGAACGCTCGAGCCGAGCTGGCTCACGCCGACGCATCACGAGACACTGCTCGTCGGCCGCGCGCTGAGCGGCGTCGTGTGGCAGGTGCTGAGCCAGACCGCGCTCTTCGCGATCGGCATCGCATTCTTCGGTCTGCGCTTCCGCGCCGAGATCCTCTACGCCGTGCCCGCGGTGCTCATCGCGATCGTGGCCATGGTCGGCGTCGCCTACATCCTCGCCGCGGGGGTCCTGCTGATCCGCGAGGCGAATTTCTTCATCGACACGACGAATTTCCTCTTCTCGATCGCGTCGGGCACCGCATTCCCAGTCACGCTCCTGCCCGCGATCTTCCTTCCGGTCGCGCTGCTCCTGCCGACCACGTACGCGGTCGACCTGCTGCGTGTCCACGCCATCGGGCAGCGGCCCCTCTTCGACCCCCTCCTGGAGTGGGCCGCGTTGCTGGTCACGACGGCCCTCGCCTTCGTCGTCGGCCGCTGGGCGTTCGCCCACGCCGTCCGCCTCATGCGCGTCCGCGGGACGCTCGGACAGCACTAGCGCGTCCCGGCTAGGCTACCGCCGTGGGCATCGTCTGGCGGACGCTCATCAACGCGGTCGCGATCGTGGTGGCCGCGTTCATCGTGAACATCTACCAGCCGGACGCGATCAAGTGGGGCTACCAGGTCAACTACGGCTACGGCGATGCGGATCGCTACATCGCGCTCGCCCTGACAGCTCTGTTCCTGGGCGTCGTGAACGCGTTCGTGAAGCCGATCCTGGTGCTGATCTCCATGCCGATCACGTGCCTGACCCTCGGCCTCTTCATCCTGGTGATCAACGCCCTGCTGCTCCTGCTGGTGTCGGCGATCCCGTTCCTGGGCTTCGTCGTCAATGGGTTCTTCGTCGCGCTCGTCGCCTCGATCGTCATCTCGATCGTCAGCTGGGCCCTGTCGATGGTCCTGCCCGACTGACGCCCGGTGCGTGATGGCGACGAAGGGTCCGCCCGATTTCGTCGTCGTGACCGGCCTCTCCGGCTCGGGCAAGTCGCAGGCGGTCAAGGTCTTCGAGGACCTCGACTACTACACGCTCGACAACCTCCCGCCCGCGCTCATGAAGACGACGCTCGAGGTCTGCCGGCGGGGCGGGCACCCGCGCGTCGCTTTCGTGATCGATGCGCGGAGCGGCGCGCTCTTCGCCGAGGCAAGCGCCGCGCTCGATGCTCTCGCGGCCGACGGCGATCGCCCGCACATCCTCTTCTTCGACGCGTCCGACGATGTCCTGCTTCAGCGCTACAGCGAGACACGCCACCGCCACCCGCTGGAGAGCGCCGGTGGTGTCCAGCCCTCGATCGACGAAGAGCGGAGGGTGCTCGTCCCGCTGCGCGCGCGCGCCGACAAGGTCATCGACACGACGCACCTCACCGTGAAGGACCTCCGCGACACGCTCCACTCGCTGTACGGCGGTCGAGTGACCGGGATGCTCGTCCACGTCACAAGCTTCGGGTACAAGTACGGCGTGCCGCCCGGGTCGGATCTCGTCTTCGACGTGCGCTTCATGGAGAACCCCTTCTACATCCCGGCGCTCCGTCCGAAGACGGGTCGTGACGACGAGGTGCGTGACTTCGTGCTCGGGCACCCCGCCACGCAGGAGTTCCTCTCACACCTTCTGCCGTTCCTTCGGTTCGCGCTCCCGCGATACGAGGAGGAGAAGAAGGCGCGGCTCGGTATGGCGTTCGGGTGCACCGGGGGTCGGCATCGCTCGGTCGTGATCGCGGACGAGGTCGCGAAGCGCCTCAAGGACTTCTGGCCCGGCGAGATCACCGTCGAGCACCGCGACGTCGAGCGCCCGGAGGTGACCACCTGACCCGCGGCGTCACACGGGCGCAGCGATCGCCGCTGTCCGAGGAAGTGAAGGCCGAGCTGGCGCGCGTCCGGCCCGGCGATTGCGACCGGCGCGTCCTCGCGGCCCTGCTCCCGCGCGCGCAGCATCTGGGCGCTCCGGCGCGCCGACTGGCTCACGCCGCCGAGATCGTCGGCGGGCGCGCGTCGCTCCGGCGTGAGTGCTGCCGCCGCACCTACCTGCGGGGCCTGTTCCTCGCCGGCGGCTCCCTGTCCGCCGGTCCGTCCGGCTATCTCCTCGAGCTGCGGCCGCCGCGTGGCGAAGCGACGCGCGCGCGCGTCGTGCTGAAGCGCGAGCGCTTCGCGCCGCGCCAGCGCCTGCGGCGCGGCCGTCAGGTCCTGATGCTCCGTGCGGGCGACGAGATCGCCTCTTTCCTCCGCCACGCCGGCGCGGGGGAGACGCTCCTGCGCTTCGAGACGAGGCGTGTCTCACGCGAGATGCGCGGCCGTACCAACGCGAGCGTCAACGCGGACGCGGCGAATCTCGCACGTGCCGTTGCGGCCGCGCGCGACCAGCTCGAGGCGGTCCGCTCGCTCGCGGGGTCCGGCCGGCTTGCGCGCCTGCCGTCGGACGTGCGGGCCGCTGCCGCCGCTCGCGTGCGCGCGCCGGAGGCGACGCTCGCCGAGCTCGCCGTCCGGCTCGGAACGACGAAGTGGGTGGTGCGGCAGCGTCTCCGCCGCATCGTCGACGAGGCCGCGCGGTGACGCGATCGCGCCTGGTCGTCGGCAATTGGAAGATGAACCCGCCGACGATCGCCGACGCCGTCGCCCTCGCGCGCGCCGTTGTGACTGCCGCACCGCCGGGCGCCACGGCCGTGGCCATCGCGCCGCCGGCCGTCGCCCTCTCCGCGGTCGCCGATGCGCTGCGCGGCATGCACGTCCTCGTCTACGCGCAGGACGTGCACTGGGAGGACACGGGCGCATACACCGGGCAGATCGCGGCATCGATGCTCGTCGGCATCGCCGCCGGGACCATCGTCGGACACTCCGAGGTGCGCCGCGACCTCGGTGACGACGACACGCGTGTCGCGCGAAAGCTCGCGCGCGCGATCGCCGCGGGGCTGCGTGTCGTCCTGTGCGTCGGCGAGAGCGAGGCTCAGCATCTCGCGGGCGAGGCGGAAGCTGTCGTCGCGCGGCAGGTCACGGCGGACGTCTCGCCGCTACGCGCCGACCGCGAGCGCGCGTCGCAGCTGGTCATCGCATACGAGCCGATCTGGGCGATCGGGACGGGACGGCCCGCGACGGGCGCGCACGCGTCGGCCGCCGCGCGTGTGATCCGACGCGCGCTGGAGGCCGCGGGGCTCCCCGGTGACCGCACGCCGGTCCTCTACGGCGGCAGCGTGACCGCCGCCGGTGTGCGCGAATTCGCGACCGCCGACGGCATCGACGGCGCCCTCGTGGGTGGGGCGTCTCTCAAGGCCGAAGAGTTCGGAGCGATCACGCGGGCCTTCGCGTGACCGCGGCGTACCGACCGGTCGTGCTGTGCGTGCTCGACGGGTGGGGGATCGCGCCCGATGGACCGGGCAATGCCGTAACGCGCGCGAAGACGCCGCGTCTCGACACGCTGTTCGCTGGCTACCCGCACGCGAAGCTCGAGGCCAGCGGTCGCGCCGTCGGTCTGCCCGGCGGCGTGATGGGCAACAGCGAGGTCGGCCATCTCACCATGGGCGCGGGCTACATCCAGTACCAGGAGCTCGTTCGCATCAACGACGCGATCGACGAGGGCAGCTTCTTCGAGAACAGCGCGCTGCGCGAGGCGTGTGCCGCGGTGCGCGAGCGCGGGACGCTCCATCTCATGGGTCTCATCTCCACCGGTGGCGTGCACGCCGACATGAAGCACCTCGCCGCGCTCATCGAGCTCGCCAACCGCGAGCGGGTCAGGCGCCTCGTTCTGCATGCCTTCCTCGACGGCCGGGACATGCCGCCCCGGAGCGCTCTCGAGCTCCTTCCACGGATCACCGCTCCGATCGCGACGGTCCACGGCCGGTATTACGCCATGGACCGCGACAAGCGCTGGGAGCGCACCGAGCGCGCCTACGACGCGATCGTCGATGCGATCGGGCCGCGCTGCGACAGCGCGATCGCGGCGGTGGAGCGTTGCTACGAGGACCGTGCTTGCAGCGACGAGCTCATGCCCCCGCACGTCGTCGGGGACGGCGCGCCGATGCAGGATCGCGACGCGGCGATCTTCTTCAACTTCCGACCCGACCGCGCGCGGCAGCTGACCTCGGCCCTCATGGAGAAGGACTTCGCGGGCTTCACGCGCAAGCGCGTCGTGAGAGATCTGACGTTCGTGACACTCACCGACTACAAGATCGCCATCCCCGGCGTGAAGGTCGCCTTCGCCTCGGCCGAGGTCGTACCGATGGCCCAGGTCCTGTCCGACGCGGGACTGACGCAGTTCCACACGGCGGAGACCGAGAAGTACGCGCACGTCACGTACTTCTTCAACGGCGGCCGCGAGGCGCCCTTTCCGGGGGAGGACCGGACCCTCGTGCCGTCACCCAAGGTGGCGACGTACGACCTGAAGCCCGAGATGAGCGCCACCGGAGTGGCGGACGCTCTCGTGGGTGCGATCCGCGGCGGCAAATACGAGTTCGCCATCGTGAACTTCGCGAACCCCGACATGGTCGGTCACACCGGAAACGTTGACGCGACACGCGCGGCGATGGCCGCGACGGACGACGCGGTCGGCCGCGTCGTCGACGCGGCGCTCGCCGCCGGCGGATGTGTGCTCGTCACCGCGGACCACGGGAACGCCGAGGAGCTCCTGTTCCCCGACGGCGGGCGGAACACGCAGCACTCGACGAATCCGGTGCCCGTCGTGTTCGTCGCGCGGGATGCCGCGCGCTGTGCGGTGCGCGACGGCGGCCTCCGCGACATCGCGCCGACGCTGCTCACTCTGCTCGGGCTGCCCGTCCCCGATCGCATGACCGGGCGCTCGCTTCTGCAGCCGCGAGAGCGCTGATGCGCGCGCGGGTCGCGTGGTGGATCTACGCGATCGCCGCCGCCGCCCTCGGCCTCGTCGTCGTCGGCAACTGGGTCTGGGCCGTCACGGTGCGCGCGCCCGTCCTGTATGGCGAGGGCTCCGTCGCCCACGCCGCGATCCTGGCGCGCGACAGCCTCGAATACACGGCCGCGGCGCACTACGGCGATGTCGTTCCGATCTTCACCGCGGCGAACTATCCACCGCTCTACTTCCATCTCGCCGGCCTCGGCGACCCATTCGAGGTCGGTCGGATCATCAGCATCCTCGCGACGCTCTTCGTCGCGGGTGCGATCGCGTTTCGCGCACGTCCGGCTGGCCCGCTGGTCGCCGGGGCGATCGCCCTTGCCTGGCTCGGGTCGATACCGGTCATGCAGTGGGGTCTCGCGGTGAAACCGGATCCGCTCGCCCTCGCGCTCACCGTGGGCGCGACGCTCGTCCTCGCCCGCGCACGACCACTGCCGGCGGTCGCCGGCGTTCTCATCGGCCTGGCGGTGATGGCCAAGCCGACCGCGCTGCTGCCCGGCATCGCGCTGTTCGCGTACGTGGCCGGGCGGGATCCTGTCGGCGCGGCGCGCGGCGTAGGGGGAGGGCTTGTTGCGGTGACGATCGCGGCGCTGCTCGTGCATTTCCCGAGTGGCAGCTACTACCTCCACGTGATCGACTGGAACTCATTGCCATGGCGGGCGGATCTCGCTGCGCCCCTGTTCTTGATCGCGCTGCTCGTTCTCGCCGTTCCGACCACGACCGTCGTTATCGCGCGCGCGGGTGGGGGTGCCGTGAGCGCCTACCTCGTCGGCGCGATCGGGGTCCTCCTGCTGGGCGGCCGCGAAGGCGCCACGGTGAATTACTTCCTTGATCTATCGGCGGCGCTCGCGCTCGCCGCCGCTACCGTCGCGCCCCGGCTCGCGCTCGGGGCACCATATCCGCTGACGTCGCTAGCACAGCTGGCGCTCGGGGTGATCCTGCTCAACCCGTTCCCAACGACGCCGAGCCTGTTGGCGCCGACCGGCAAATGGGCCGATCCCTTGTACGTCGGCTACGTCCGCGACTACGTGCCGGGCACTGTCCTCGCGGAGGACAGCGGGCTGCTCGTCGCGAACGGCCGCGAGCCGATCGTCGACGATCTGTTCCTGTGGTCCCGCAACCACGCGACGGGCAAGTCGTTCCTCGAGGGCCCGAGGCTCCTCGCGGCGGTGCGCGCGGGTCTGTTCGATGCGGTCGTGAGCGAGGTCGACCTCGCGCGGATCGACACGGGGCCGGGCTACGCACGGCAGCGCTGGCATCCCGACCTGGTTGCAGCGGTGCTCGAGCGTTATGAATTGCCACCGCGCCGTGTGTTCGGCCTCTGTCCGGCCTATATCTGGTGCCGGCAGCTATACGTGTACGTCCGCCGCTAGCCGTTAGAATGGAGTCATCCCATGGATCTTCTTCAGGTCGCCCAGATCGTCATTGCCGTTGCCGTCGGCGCCTCGATCCTGCTGCAGGCGCGTGGCACGGGCCTGTCGTCGACCTTCGGTGGCGAGTCGACCGCCTATCGGAGCCGTCGCGGCCTCGAGCGGACGCTGTTCCGGCTGACGATCGTTCTGATCGTCGTTTACGTGATCATTTCCCTCTTGGGCGCTCGTTCAGCCAGCGCCTAGGTGAGGGCCCGCGACAAGTTCATCGTCGTCGCACTGATCGGGCTAATGGTCGCCGTCAGCGGAGCCGCCGTGGCGATCGACCGAGCGGAGACCAAGACCGTCGTTCCCACGTACGGCGGCACGTACGTCGAGGGCGTCGTCAGCGCCGCGCAGTTCCTGAACCCGGTCCTCGCCGCGACGCCGGTCGATGACGACGTCGTCCGTCTCGTGTTCAGCGGGCTCAGCCGCTACCGCAGCGACGGCTCCATCCAGGGCGATCTGGCGCAGTCGTTCTCCACCAGCGACGACGGCAAGATCTGGACGTTCCGGATCCGAGACGATGCGACGTGGCACGACGGCAAACCGGTGCTATCCGACGATGTGATCTACACCGTTTCGCTGCTTCAGGACAAGGCCTACGTCGGGCAGTACAGCGACGCCTTCCGGGGAGTGAAGGTCGAGCGTGTCGACGATCGCATCGTGCGCTTCGTCTTGCCCGACGCGTACGGTCCCTTCGCGGCGAGCACCACCGTTCCGCTGCTGCCCGCGCACCTCCTGGCCAAGGTCGACTACTCCGCGATGCCGCGGGTCGCGTTCAACCAGCGGCCCATCGGATCCGGTCCGTTCCGCGTCGTCGATGCCGATGCCCGGCAGACGGTCCTCGCGCGGAGCGACTCCTTCTATCGGACCCGGCCGGACCGCACGCGGGCGTACCTCGATCGCCTGGTGCTCCGCTCCTACCCCGACACGTCGGAGGCGCTCACGGCGCTCGGTCGTGGTGAGATCGACGGCGTCGGCGGTCTCTCCACCGGCGACGCGGAGCGCGCGCGCGGGCTTAAGAACGTGAACCTCTACAGCTTCGGCACGAACGACTTCACGGCGCTGTTCCTGAACGTGCGGCCCGAGAAGGCGATGTTCCGCGACCGCACCGTACGGCAGGCGATCGCCACGGCGATCGATCGCGGCCGGGTGCTCCAGGTCGCGGCCGATGGCCGTGGCGGGGTGGCCGATGAGTTCGTCCCACAGTCGTCGTGGGCGTACATCCGCGACGTCACGCGCTACACGCACTCCATCGAAGATGCGAAGGCTCTGCTCGATAGCGCGGACTGGAAGGACCACGACGGCGACGGCGTCCGCGATCGCGGCGGCGTGAAGCTCGCGTTCGCCCTCACGACCTCGAACGAGCCGGCACGCGTGGCGGCCGCGCTGCAGATCTCCGACGACCTGGCGGTGATCGGGATGCGCGTGGAGCTCAAGTCCACGTCCTTCGCGGAGCTGATCGAGAAGGCGGCGCGCGAGCGGACATATGACGCGCTCCTGATCGGGATCAGCGTGAGCGGCGACCCGGATCCGTACGCGTTCTTCCACTCCAGCGAGATC
>Ga0114129_10008132_pt1 | contig 14952 bp, 9 predicted proteins | sample RhiMetdeltSRZDD1_FD_80071 | JGI IMG/M metagenome (GOLD analysis project Ga0114129, IMG submission 80071) | Populus rhizosphere microbial communities from Tennessee, USA - Rhizosphere MetaG P. deltoides SRZDD1 (version 2) (version 2) | ecosystem: Host-associated > Plants > Roots > Rhizosphere >...
ACGGTGGCGCCGGTGTTCCGCTATCGCTCGGCGCTGCCGATGCACATCTGGTACGGCTACGACAACAACCTCGACGGCGTCAGCAACGACCTCTACCCCACCGCCTACCGCTTCAAGAGCGTGGACGATGCGGGTGTACCGTCGTTCGAGGAGATGGGCACCTGCGAAACAGTGAACTGCGGCCGCGGCGCGCCGTTGTCGCAGATGAACCTGCGCGTGGCCAAGACGATCCCGTTCCGCGGCACCGTGCGCGTGGAGCTCTTCGGCGAGGTCTTCAACCTGTTCAACGCGCTCAATCCCGCGTTCAACGTCGGCGCGGCGTCATCGGCGGCCTTCTACACGGGCACGCTGGCGAACCACACGCCGAACTCGGTGTTCATGAAGCCGAACGCGTATGCGGGCGACAACGGCCAGCCGGAGCAGCGCGTCGGGCAGGTCGGGTTCCGGTTCGTTTTCTAGTTCTTCCCGGAGAAGTTATTCGAGGCGCGTGGGGTGAATCCACGCGCCTTTCTTTTTTGGGTATCCGTCAACTCCCAACCTCCAACTTCCAACTCCCAAGGAGAGTTCTTCGAAGAGATCGGCTTGGGAGTTGGAGGTTGGGAGTTGGAAGTTGATCACGCCGCTCACATGCCAGGCGGCGTGAATCTGCCATCCTGCGCCAGCCACCCGCCGTCGGCAAACAGGATCGTCCCCGTCACGAAACTGGCCGCGTCCGACGCGAGGAACAGCGTCGGCCCCACCATCTCTTCTGCTTTCCCCCATCGGTTCATCGCGCTCTTGGCGGAGTAGGCGTTGAACCAGTCCGGGTTGTTCTTGATCGGCGCGGTGAGCGGCGTCTCGATCACGCCCGGGCCCACCGCGTTGACCCGCACGCCGTACGGCCCGAACTCGGAGGCGGCGGTCCGCGCCATCTGCACGATCCCGGCCTTTGTCGCGGCATACACCGACTGACCCGGCTCGACGGCCTGCGAGCGGATCGACGAGAACAGCACGATGCTGCCCCGCCGCTGGCCGGTCATGATCCGGCCGGCCGATCGCAGCACGTAGAAGTTCCCTTTCAGATTCAGGTCCAGGACGCGATCGAGCTCGTCGTCCTGGTAGTCCAGGATCTTCTTGCGGACGTTGATGCTCGGCGTGCAGACGACGATGTCGAGGCCGCCGTGGGAGCTGGCAATCGACTGGAACGCGGTTTCGACCGCGGCGGCGTCGCGGATGTCGAGCGCGCCGGACGTGCAGTCACACCCTTCCGCCCGGGCCTGCGCCGCGACGTTCTCCGCCGCCTCGGCCTTGATGTCGAGGCTGACGACGCGAGCGCCCGCGCGCGCCGCGCCCAACGCGACCGCCTCGCCGATGCCCGAGCCGCTGCCGACGATGGCGGCGACCTTGCCGGTCAGATCGAAGATGTTGTGTGACGGCATCACGTCTCCTGCGGGGCGAGCTGACCCCGCCCGGCGACTATGACGCTCGCAGCGGCGCCGACCGCCGCGAAGAGGCCTACCAGGACCGGATCGGCCCACCGGAACGCCGGCGTAATGACAAGCCAGGCAGCGAGCAGCCCGAGCAGGCCCGCGACAATCGAGGCCGCGGCGGCACGCGTGCTCATCCCGTGCACGTAGAGCCCGCCGACGATCGGCACGAAGAAGGTCACGACCATGACCTGATAGAAGATCGTCACCGCACCCAGGACGGTCCCGACGACGAGCGACAGGATCACGCCCGCGGCGCCGCCGGCCGCTGCGGAGATCCGCGCCACACGCAGCAGCTGGGCATCGCTCGCGGCCGGATTGATGTGGCGCTTGTAGACGTCCTTCGAGATCGCGGTCGACAGCATGAACAGAATCGTGTCGCAGGTATCGACCTCGGTGGAGAACACGGCCGACAGCGCCAGCGCGCCGAGCCAGGCCGGAAGCTGGGTCATCAGGAAAGTGGGCAACACGTCGTTGGGGTTGGCGATGCCGGGCACGGCACTGCGTGCCGCCATTCCGAACAGCACCGGCACCACCGCGAACGCCATCAGGACCACGGCGTTCAGCCCGATCCCGAGCTTCAGCGCCGCCTCGGATTTCGCGCTGTACGCTTTCTGAATGAGGCCCGGAGAGATCAGAAACGACGGCGCGGTCAGCACCAGGAACATCCACCCGGAGCCTGGACCCGACGAGTGGAAGAACGTCGCAAAGGTCGACGGCGCACCTGGCGGCCGCGTCACGCTGGCCAGCCCGCCCGCCTGCTCGAGCGCCACGGGTAGCGCCATCAGGAATCCCGCCAGCATGACGAACAGCTGCAGGCCGTTCACCCACGCCGACCCCAGCAGCCCGCCGGCCGCGAAATAGATCGTCATGATCGCTGCGCCGACGAGCGCGCCCGCCCAGAGTGGAATGCCGACGATCAGCTTGAGAATCGTCGCGCCCGCGAGCAGCTGTCCGGCGAGCAGCGTCAGCGCCGCAACACAGATGACGATCGACAGGCACGTGCGGATGGCGGCTCCGTACCGAAACTCGAGATAGTCGCCGGTGGTGTAGAACTGCTGCGCCTTCGCCAGCCGCCATAAGGCTGGCGCGACGGTGAGCGCGAACAGCAGCGAGCCGATCCCCGCCGATCCGACCCACCACCACGCGCTGATCCCTTCCTGGTAGGCCTTGCCCGCGACGCCGACGGTCGACGCGGCGCCGATGTTCGCCGCCAGCATCGACGACATCAGCAGCATGGGACCGAGCGAGCGACCGCCGACGAAGAACTCGCTGCTGCCGCGGACGAAGCGCGAGGCCCACAGGCCGAGCCCGATGACGCCGACCGAATAGACGATGAGCAGGAAGAGGTGGAGAGTCACGCGCGGGGCGGCGTGCTATGTTACGCCAACCATGCATGCCGGCGGAGCGGACATCGATCGCGTTCTGGCGGCGATCGACGACGCGGCGCCGGAGATCGTGGAGTTCACGGCCGACCTGATCCGCATCCCGACCATCAATCCGCCGGGCGATTCCTACGCGGCGTGCGCGCAGTTGATCGGCGAGCGGCTCACGACGTGCGGCTTCGACGTGTCCTATGTCGAAGCTGACGGTCTCCCGGAGCACACCCTCACTCACCCGCGCGTCAACGTCGTCGGCACCCGCCGGGGACGCGCGCCGCGGCCCGCGGTGCATCTCAACGGACACTTCGACGTCGTGCCTGCGGGTTCGGGCTGGACGGTCGATCCATTCGGCGGAGAGATTCGCGACGGCCGAATCTACGGGCGCGGCGCCTGCGACATGAAGGCGGGCATCGCCGCCGCGATCTACGCGGCCGAAGCGATCAGGCGCACCGGGGTCGAGATCGACGGCTCGATCGAGATCAGCGGAACGGTGGACGAGGAGAGCGGCGGCTTCGCCGGCGTCGCGTGGCTGGCGCAGCACGGCTGGATTGCCGCCGATCGCGTCGACGCCGTGATCATCCCCGAGCCGCTCAACGTCGATCGCATCTGCATCGGCCATCGCGGCGTCTACTGGTTCGAGATCACGACCCGCGGCCGGATCGGTCACGGCAGCATGCCATTCCTCGGCGTGAACGCGATCGAGCACATGGGCGTGATCCTCGATCGCATCCAGCGCGAGATCGTGCCGGCGCTCGCCTCGCGCCAGACCGCCGTTCCGGTGGTGCCGATGCTGGCGCGCCACGCCACGCTCAACATCAACAGCATCGCCGGAGGGCAGCCGGTCGACGGCCTGCAGACGCCGTGCGTGGCCGACACCTGCAAGGCCATCTTCGATCGGCGGTTCCTGCTGGAAGAGGGGTTCGACGCGGCCAAGGCAGAGATTCTGGCGCTGCTCGACCGCGTTGCCGGCGAGCTTCCGTCTTTCAACTTCGAGCTTCGCGACCTGATGGTGGTGCATCCGGTGCGGACGCCGGACTCATCGCCCGTCATCGGCGCGCTCGAGCGAGGGATCCAGCGCGTCCTCGGGCGCCGCGCCGCGCGCATCGCCAGTCCGGGCACCTACGACCACAAGCACGTCGACCGCATCGCCGGCATCCCGCACTGCGTCGCGTACGGTCCCGGCATTCTGGATCTCGCGCATCAGCCGGACGAATGGTGCCGGATCGACGACCTGGTCAACGCGACGAAGGTGCTGGCGCTCGCCATTCTCGACCTCACATCGACAGATCGCCTGTAACATCTCCTGGACGGCCGCATTCAAGGAGCGTCTGATGGCACGAACCCTCCTGGTATTGGCCGCAGCCGCGCTCGTCGCCACGCTGCCCTCCACCGCTGACGCGCAGGCCACGGGTGCGATCGGCGGCGTCATCGTCGATCAGTCCGGAGCCGTCATCCCCGGCGTGACGATCGAGGTCACCAACACCGCCACCAACCAGGTCAGGACCGCGATCACCGGCGCCGACGGGTACTACTCGGTTCCTCTCCTGCAGCCGGGCTCGTATGCCGTCAAGGCGACGCTCCCGGGTTTCCGGACCACCATCCGCGATGGCGTGCCGGTGGCGGTCGAGACGACCGCACGGGTCGACATGCAGCTCGTCGCGGCGCTGCAGGAAGCCATCACCATCACCGAAGAGCCGCCGCTCGTCGAAACCTCGAACGCGCAGCTGGGCATCGTCGTCGACGAGAAAAAGATCGTCGAGCTGCCGCTGAACGGCCGCAACTTCACGCAGCTCGGCACGCTGCTCCCTGGCGTGGTCGCGCCTCCCGGCGCACTCGGAGGGTCGGCGGGGGACGCGACGCCGGGCGGCTTCGGCGCGGCGACGGCGGGGTTCAGCGTCAACGGGATGCGTAACCAGTCCAACAACTTCCTGCTCGACGGCGCGAGCAACAACGACACCTTCAACACCGGCTTCGTGACGCGGCCGCCGCCGGACGCCATCCAGGAGTTCAAGATCCTCACGCACTCCTACAGCGCGGAGTACGGACGCAACGCCGGCTCGGTCGTCAACGTCGTGACCCGCTCGGGCACCAACACGCTCCGCGGCGCGGCGTGGGAGTTCAACCGCGACGACGCGCTGCAGGCCCGCAACTACTTCGCCCCGGCCGATCAGCCCAGGCCGAAGCTCCGGCAGAACCAGTTCGGGGGCAGCCTGGGCGGCCCGCTCTTGCGAAACCGGCTGTTCGGGTTCGGCTACTACGAAGGCCACCGCAATACGAGCGGCACCACCACGAACATCGTCGTGCTGTCCGATGCGCAGCGCGGCGGCGACTTCTCGGGCGGCGCGGCGATCCGCGATCCGCTGACGGGCGCGGCTTTTCCCGGCAATGTCATTCCGAAAGAACGGCTCGATCCCGGCGCGCTCAAACTGATCGCGGACTTCCTGCCGCGCGCCAACAGCGCCGGCAACCGCTACATCGCGTCGCCGGACTCGCGCGACGAGCGCGATCAGTTCGGGACGCGGGTCGACTATCACCTGACGTCGAGGCACTCGGTGCTGGGACGCTACCTCCGGACCAGGACCGACATCCGCACGCCGGCGACGACCAGGCCGATCGGCGGCGTCGCGCTCGCCACGCTGCAGGACTGGATGTTCTCCGACACGTTCATCTTCAGCCAGCACGCGATCAACGTGGCGCGATTCTCCTACAACAGAATCGGCGCCAGTCCAGCAGTCACCAGCGGCCTCCAGAACGCCGACTATTTCATCGGCGTCCCCCACAACCTGCCCGCCGCTCAAGGACTCGCCAACATCGCGGTCACAGGCCTCTTCAACCTCGGCGACGCGCAGCAGCCGTTCGTGGATCGCGTCAACCAGGTCTACCAGTTCACCGACGACATGATGTGGGTGAAGGGCTCGCACGCCTTGAAGTTCGGGTTCGACGTCCGCAAGGAGCACATGGTCATCGCGTTCGTGAACCGGCCGAACGGCGACTTCACGTTCACCGGCGCCGCCGGTCAGCGCACCGGCAACGCGGCCGCGGACTTCCTGCTCGGACTGCCGGTGCAGTTCCGCCGGACGACCGCGAACACGGTGCAGGATGGGACCGGATGGCTCTACGCCGGATACCTCCAGGACGACTTCCGGCCGTGGTCGCGGCTCACGGTCAACGCCGGCCTGCGCTATGAGCTGCCGCTGCCGTTCGTCGACAAGAACGACGCGCTCAACTCGTTCCGCCCCGGCCAGCAGTCCACGCGCTTCCCGCAGGCGCCAACTGGACTCGTCTATCCCGGCGACGCCGGCGTTCCGCGCGGGACCTACGACACCGACAAGAACAACGTCTCGCCGCGCGTCGGCGTCGTGTGGGATCCGACCGGCACCGGCCGGTCGAGCCTGCGAACGGCATGGGGACTGTTCTACGACGCCCTCGCGGGCCAGGGGGACTTCTTCCAGAACGGCGTGCTCGCGCCGCCCTTCACGCCGCTCCTGGAAGTCAACGCGCCGCCGGCCGCGCTGACGCTCCGCGATCCGCTGAGCACGGTCAGCGGCGGACCCGCGGGCTTTCCTCCAGGACTGACGTTCATCGGCTGGGGCACGGACTTCAGCACGCCCTACGCGCATCACTTCAACGTGACGTGGCAGCAGGAACTGTGGCGCCGGTTCGGCGTGGAAGCGGGGTACGTGGGATCGCGCGGGCTGAACCTGCCGATCTTCATCGAGGTCAATCCGGGAGTCTACACGCCCGGACAAACGACCTCCGGCGCGCGACTCTTCCCGGCCTTCGCCCTCGTCCGGCCGACCTTCTCCGTCGCGAAATCCTGGTACGACTCGCTCCAGGCCAGCCTGCGGTACCGCGATGCTCACGGCATCAACGCGCTCGTCTCGTACACGCTCGGCCATGCCACGGATCACGTCTCCGGCCTGAACATCGGCGGCGAGCCGAGGCCCGTACTGCCGGTGACGATTGGCGACGACGCGTCGATTGAGCGCGCGCTGGCCTACGAGAAAGGCGATGCGCTCTTCGACGTGCGGCATCGCTTCGTCGCCAGCTTCGGCCTCGAGTTGCCCTCGCCGAAGCGATTCGGATCGGTGATGACCCAGATCGCCGGCGGCTGGCAGGTCAACGGCATCGTCCAGGCGCAGACGGGGTTCCCGCTGGCCGTGTTCGATCCATCGCTGAGCATCCGCTACCTCACGAACCGGCCCGACCAGATCTGCGACCCGAACGGCGGCGCCCCACACACGGTCGACCAGTGGTTCAAGACCTCGTGCTTCACCAGGCGCGCGCTGCCCGACACCGCCGAGCCCGGCACCACGCCGCGCAACAGCGTCCGTGGACCAGGATTCGCGCGAACCGACTTGTCGCTGTTCAAGAACATCTCTTTGAGACGCCCACATCGCGTGCAGCTCCGGATCGAGGCGTTCAACCTCTTCAACCAGACTCGGTTCGCGCAGCCAGGCGGTCAGATCGCCACGGCCAACTTCGGGCGCATCACGAGTGCGGACGATGGGCGCATAATTCAGTTGGCGGTCAAGTACAGTTTCTGAGCTTCAAAGATGCGCCAGCTAGTGGTCCTAATCGGCTTACTCGTGCTCAGCACTGCAACGGCGTACAGAACGCAAGGACCGGCAGCGCAGGCACTCGCCGAACTCAAACCTACCGGGGGCAGAGGCCTGACCGAGGTGCACGGCATCAAGGTCGGGTCCTACACCCTCTCCGAGCGGCCGACCGGATGCACGGTGATCCTCGTCGACGGCGAGGGCGTGCCTGGCGGTGTCTCTCAGCGTGGCGGCGCACCGGGGACGCGCGAGACCGACCTGCTCGATCCCACCAACCTGGTCGACAAGGTGAACGCGATCGTGCTGTCGGGGGGCAGCGCGTACGGACTTGACGCCGCGCAGGGCGTGGTCCGCTGGCTCGAAGAGCACAACATGGGCTGGAAGGTTGGCTCGGGTGTCGTGCCGATCGTGCCAGCCGCGATCCTGATGGACCTCGGCGTTGGCGGAAAGCCCAGAATCCGGCCGACCGCAGACTGCGGATACAAGGCCGCCGAGGCCGCGGCGGCCGGCCCTGTGAGCGAAGGCAACGTCGGAGCTGGCGCCGGTGCCACGGTCGGCAAGATGGGCGGAGGCCGCTCGATGAAAGGCGGCCTCGGCTCCGCCGCGATCTCGCTGCCGAACGGGCTCGTGGTCGCGGCCATCGTCGCCATCAACGCGGTCGGCGACGTCGTCGATCCGGAGACCGGAAAAATCGTCGCCGGCGTGCGGACCGAAGACGGCAAATCGCTGGCCGACGTGCGCAAGCTCCTGCGCAGCGGCGCGCTGTTCCGCCGCCCGGCGCCACGGACCGGCGAAAACACGACCATCGGGCTGGTCGCGACGAACGCCCGCCTGACCAAGACCGAGATCAACCGGGTCGCGATGATGGCCGACGACGGCCTGGCGCGGGCGATCACCCCGTCGCACACCACGGGCGACGGCGACACCGTGTTCTCGCTCGCCACGGGACGCTGGGACGGGCAAGCCGCCGTCACGATGATCGGCGCGCTGGCCGCCGACGTGATGGCCGAGGCGATCGTCCGCGCCGTGTCCAAGGCCGAATCTCTGGAGGGGATTCCTTCGGCGCGCGAGCTCGGGACGGTCCCGGCCAGAATCAAGTAGCCTGTCCTGATGGCGGCATCGGGGCGCATCACACGCCGTCGGTTCGTACACGCCGGACTTGGCGTGCTCGGGACGGCGGCGCCATTCGGCTACGCACCGGCAATCCTCAGATCCCAGGACTCGCGTCCCGCCCTGCCTCAGGGAGTCGCCGCGGGGGACGTCGGCGACGGCCGCGCGGTCATCTGGAGCCGCACCGACCGGCCCGCGCGGATGGTCGTCGAGTACGCGACCACGGACAAATTCGAGAACACCTTGAAGCGCACCGGGCCGGCCGCGCTCGAGTCCACCGACTTCACGTCCCGCCTCGTGCTGACCGACCTTCCTGCCGATCAGCGCATCTTCTACCGCGTCACCTACCAGGACCTCAGCGATCTGCGCGCGATCAGCGAACCGCAGACCGGCAGCTTCCGGACGCAGCCGACTCCGAAGGGCGGACGGATTGTCACGCTGGCGTGGTCGGCGGATACGGTCGGCCAGGGCTGGGGCATCAACCCGTCGTGGGGCGGACTCAAACTCTACGAGACCATGCGGCGCGCCGAGCCCGACGTCTTCATCCACTGCGGCGACACCATCTACGCCGACGGCGTGCTGCAGCCGCAGGTGAAGCTGGACGACGGCACGATCTGGACGAACGTCGTCACCGAGGCGAAGTCGAAGGTCGCGCAGACGCTGGACGACTATCGGGGCAACTACAAATACAACCTCCTCGACGAGCACATGCGCGTCTTCAACGCCGAGGTGGCCCAGGTGGTGCTCTGGGACGATCACGAGGTCCGCGACAACTGGTACGAGGGACGGGACCTGTCGGCCGATACCCGATACCAGATCAAGAGCATCGAGCTCCTGGCCGCGCGAGCGCGGCAGGCGTTCCTGGAGTTCAATCCGATCGGACGCCAGGCGGACGACACCGAGCGCATCTACCGGACCGTGCCATACGGGCCGCTCGTCGACATCTTCGCGCTGGACCTGCGCAGCTACCGCGGCGCCAACAGCAGCAACCGACAGACGGCGCTGACGCCGGAGTCGGCGCAATTCGGCGCGACGCAGCTCGCCTCGTTGAAGGCGCGTCTCGCGGCAAGCCGCGCGGTCTGGAAGGTCATCGCGACGGACCTGCCGCTCGCGCTCGTCGTCGGCGACGGCCCCGACCGCTACGAGGCGTTCGCGAACGGCGACGCCGGCGCGCCACTCGGACGCGAGCTCGAGATCGCCGATCTCCTGCGCTTCATCCGCGCGCGCCGCATCCGTAACGTGGTCTGGATCACCGCCGACGTGCACTACTGCGCCGCGCATCACTACCATCCGTCGCGGGCGACGTTCACCGACTTCGATCCGTTCTGGGAGTTCGTCGCCGGCCCGCTGCACGCCGGCACGTTCGGCCCGAACACGCTCGACCCGACCTTCGGGCCGGAAGCGAAGTTCAACGGCGTCCCGAAAGGATTCAAGGGCAACAGACCGCCGAGCGACGGCTTCCAGTTCTTCGGGACGATGACGATCGATCCACGGACGCGGTCCATGACCGTCAGCCTGCACAACCTGGCGGGGACGCGGATCTACGAGGTCGTGCTGGTCCCGGAGCGGCGTTAGACGAGCGGCTCGTTCAAAAACCGCACAATCGGCATGACAGCGCGGAACGTGGCGACGAGCGTCGGGTAGAACGCCGTCGTCGTCGCCAGATCCGCCGGGAACTCGCGCCCTGCGAGGAAGTTCCGGTGCTTCAGATAGCCGGCGGCGGGATCGTCTTTCGAGAATCCTCTCGGCACGCGCGACATCTGATCCCCTTCGAGCCGATCGAACGTACGGCGGAACGCCGCGGCCCTGGTGAGACGGTGCAGCTCCGGATGAGTGTCGGAGATGTGCTGCCGGATGCGGGCGAGGTCGGCGGTCTCCGGCGCGTAGAATCCGCCGCCCATCCACACCCACCCTGGACTGACCTCGAAATAGAGCCCGGCGCTCCGTCCGCGAGGCAGGCCCCGCCACCGGAACGACGCGGAGATCTGGGTCTTGAGCGGCGTCTTGTCGGCGCTGAACCGGGTGTCGCGGTAGATCCGGTAGATGCAGCGCTTCGGGGACGCGTCGAGCTCGGGCGCGAAGCGGCCGAAGTCGACCGCCAGCCGCTCGATCACGGCCACCATCGGCGCGCGCACGTGACGCTCGTAGTCGTCTTTGCGCGCGCGAAACCACTCGCGATCGTTGTTGCGCTTCAGCGATCGGAGGAACGACAGGGTCTTCGGGGTAAATGAGGGCATGCCGGCCGAACGAGATCTCTGAGTCTTCCGCCTTTAGTTTAGGCGGAAGGCGATCGCGCCGGAACCGCCCCGAGGCCCGGCCCGGTGAGCTGGCCGGTCCGCATCAGACCGTCGTGGATCGTGAACAGGCCCGGGAACTTCGACTCCCACGCCGCGTTGGCCGCGGGCACGAACTGGCGGGCGTTGGCTTCGATGCCGGCGTTGCCGGGCACGCGCGCCGCGATGCCGGCGGAATGGATCAGCGACGCGCCGGGGCAGGTGAGATCCTGCACGCACAGGAACATCCCGAACTTCTGCGCCGCCGCCGCGAGCAGCATCGCGTGCGTCTGCCCCTTGCACGCCTTCAGCGCCACCCCGGTGTAGCCCATTTCGCGCGCCAGCAGCAGCGACTCGAGATCGGTGAGCGCCTCGTCTGCGACGATCGGACAGAGCTTCGACGCCTCGTGCATGACGTTGGCGCGATCACTCTTCAGGTCCCGCGCGGTGGGCTGCTCGATGTAGAGGATGCGGGCGAAGCCCGATGGCGTGGTCTCCCGCACCTTGCGCATGAACTCGAGCAGGTAGCCGACGTTCGGGCAGCCCTCGTTGAAATCGAGGATGTACTTCCAATCCTTCACGCCGCGCTCCGGCAGCACGCGCGAGACCACGCGGTCGATCCGGATGACCCGGTCGTAGTCCACCGGCAGGTTGCCGCCGTTCAGCTTGATCTTGAAGCGGATCAACCCGTCGCGCCGGATCCACTCCTCCAGCGTGTTCGGCAGCCCATCGTCGAGCCGCTGCTTCACATCGGACGGCTCGATCGCGTCGCTGGCGCCGACCGAGTGAAACACCGGCATGGTCGCGCGCGGAGCCTTCGGGACGTAGCGATCGAGGGACTCTCCCTTGAACCGGGGCCCGAGATCGCGCGACAGGTCGCCGTTCATGAAGTCACGTGAATAGGTCGCGTACGCGCTGACGCCGAACACCTTGCCATAGGCATCGTGGAGCGCAGCATCGAACGGGCTGGAGACCACCAGCGTGCAGAGCTTGGGAATGGGCGTCGTCAGCGCCCGGCTCTTGCTGATCGCGTCGGCCGCGCGCAGGAACTCGGGGTCCAGCACGCGCGTGAGATCGACGGGATGCCCCCGCTCGGTGCAGTCCGCCGTGATCCGCCGCATCTCGTCCGCCAGCGCCCGCATCGCGCCCAGCGACGCGTCGAACGGCACGTTGGGGAACGCCCACGCGTTGCCGAGCGGCATCGACCCGAAGCCCCACGCCTCCTTCCCCGCCTCGGTCCGCACCCGCACGTCCACGTTGAGCAGCGTGACGTCGGACACACTGCGCCCGCCGAATTGATACGGGGCGCGATAGGTGAAGTCCTGGAACGCGTGGCGGACTTCCAGGATGCGGATGTCGGTGGAGCGGGCAGCACTCACCGCCGGCGCGCGAAACAACGTCACGAATGGTGCGGTGCGAAGGAGAGCGCGCCGAGAAAGGAACACGGCCCCAATTATAAACACCTGTCACGTGTAGGCCCGCCCTTCAGGCGGGCCGACATGTGATCCCGTCAAATCAGTACCGGTAATGCTCCGGCTTGTACGGCCCCTGCACCGGCACCCCGATGTACTCGGCCTGCTCCGGGCGCAGCTGCGTCAGCTTCACGCCCAGATGATCGAGGTGCAGCCGCGCGACCTCCTCGTCCAGGTGCTTCGGCAGGATGTAGACCTTCTTGCCGTACTTGTCGTTGTGCTGGTGCAGCTCGAGCTGCGCGATCACCTGGTTGGTGAACGACGCCGACATCACGAAGCTCGGATGCCCGGTCGCGCAGCCCAGGTTCAACAGACGGCCTTCGGCCAGGACCATGACGCTGTGGCCGTCCGGGAAGCGGTACTCGTCGTACTGCGGCTTGATGTTGATCCGCTGGATCCCCTTGACCTTCTTCAGCCCGGCCATGTCGATCTCGTTGTCGAAGTGGCCGATGTTGCCGACGATCGCCTTGTCCTTCATCCGCGCCATGTGATCGGCGGTGATGATGTTCAGGTTGCCGGTGGCGGTGATGAAGATGTCGGCGGTTGCCACCACGTCGTCGAGCGTCTTGACCTCGTAGCCCTCCATCGCCGCCTGCAGCGCGCAGATCGGATCGATCTCGGTGACGATGACGCGGGCCCCCTGGCCGCGGAGCGCCTGGGCGCAGCCCTTGCCGACCTCGCCGAAGCCGAACACGACGGCGACCTTGCCGCCGAGCATGACGTCGGTCGCGCGGTTGAGGCCATCGACCAGCGAATGGCGGCAGCCGTAGATGTTGTCGAACTTGCTCTTGGTGACCGAATCGTTGACGTTGATCGCCGGAAACAGCAGCGTGCCGGCTTCCATCATCTGATAGAGCCGGTGGACGCCGGTGGTCGTCTCCTCGCTGACGCCACGGAGATCCGCCGCGACCTTGGTCCAGCGCGACGGGTTTTCCTTCAGCTCCTTCCGCAGGAGGTCGAGGATCACGCCCCATTCCTCGGGCTCCGAGTCCGCGTTGAACGCCGGCACCTTGCCCGCCTTCTCGAACTCGACGCCCTTGTGCACCAGCAGGGTCGCGTCACCGCCGTCATCGACGATCTGGGTCGGACCCGAGCCATCGGGCCACATGAGCGCTTCGCTCGTGCACCACCAGTACTCCTCCAGCGTCTCTCCCTTCCACGCGAAGACGGGGATGCCGCGCGGATTCTCGGGCGTGCCGCCGCTCTCGGGACGGCCGACGACCACCGCCGCCGCGGCATGATCCTGGGTCGAGAAGATGTTGCACGAGACCCAGCGCACGTCGGCGCCGAGGTCGGCGAGCGTCTCGATCAGGACCGCGGTCTGGATGGTCATGTGCAGGCTGCCCATGACCCTGGCGCCGGCGAGCGGCGTCTTGCCCTTGTAGCGCGCCCGGAGCGTCATCAGTCCCGGCATCTCCTGCTCCGCCAGGCGCATCTCCTTCCGGCCGAACTCCGCCAGCGACAGATCCCGGACCTTGTATGGCTCGCGGCCGGCCTTGACGGCCGCCTCGAACGGGTGCATCTCACGAACAGCGGTACTCATTTTCTCTCCTGTAATAATCCGCGGTCCGCGATCCGCAGTCCGCGATCCGACAAGCCGGTAATACTCAGAGGCAACCAGCCGATGGGGTCACGCTTGTTGCCTCTCATCACCACCGGCTTTGCGGACCGCGGACCGCGGATCGCGGACCTGCGGAAAGCAACCCGTCGCGACGAACAGCGCCGGCCCCTTCGCCTGATCGTCGGGCTCGAGAGCGGTGATGCGAATCCGCTCGAACCCCGCGGCCGACAGCAGGCGCCGCACGTGATCCTCCTGGAAGCCGAGCCACACGTGCCCCATCTGCTGGCGGTACTCCTCGCGATCGTGGGGGAGCATGTCGGCCACGAGGAGTCGCCCGCCGGGCTTCAGCTTGCGTGCGGAGGCGGCCAGCACGGCGGATGGATCGGACGAGTGATGCAGGACCAGCATCAGCGTCGCCGCATCCAGGCTGCCATCGTCGATCGGCGGCGCTTCGAGCTCGCCGCGCCGGACCTCGACGTTCGGAAACTCCCGCAGCCGGCGGCGGGCCGCCTGCAGCATCTCGCCCGAGCGATCGACGGCGATGACGCCGGCCACGAACGGTGCGAGCGCGGCGCTGATCTGTCCCGTGCCGCACCCGAGGTCTCCCACCACCCAGCGCTCGTCGAGCAATCCGGCCAGCGCCTGCAGATGCGACCAGCGGCCGAACAGCTCCTCCCGGATCTTGTCCCATCGGCCGGCGCCGGTCTCGAAAAACTGCTGCGAGGCGGTCTGCCTTCGGGACATCACCGCCTTCACGCGGCGCGCATCCTGGTCCACGGCCGAGGTCGACGCGACCTGCTCGCGCAGCAGCGACCACAGCTTGCCCGACGTCGCCTGCGGCGACTGCACCGCGCTGTAGTAGCGGCTGGTTCCCTCGCGCCGCGACGTGACCCAGCCGGCGTCGGCAAGGATCTTCAGATGACGGCTGACCGTGGACTGCGGCAGCTGCAGCACACCGCACAGCTCGCCCACCGTGAGCTCGTGCCGTTCGAGCACCGCGACCATCCGGCTCCGGACGCCGTCGGCCAGCAGCGTGAGGTCATCGAAGATGGCGGCTTCCATCCGTATATCCGGATGGATTGTTACACTGTTTTCGAGGCATGTCAATTCCGGGTCAATCCTGTGTAAC
>Ga0114129_10008134_pt1 | contig 14951 bp, 16 predicted proteins | sample RhiMetdeltSRZDD1_FD_80071 | JGI IMG/M metagenome (GOLD analysis project Ga0114129, IMG submission 80071) | Populus rhizosphere microbial communities from Tennessee, USA - Rhizosphere MetaG P. deltoides SRZDD1 (version 2) (version 2) | ecosystem: Host-associated > Plants > Roots > Rhizosphere >...
GGCAATAGCAAAAAGCAACTAGCAGGTAGTGAGTGACTAGCTCAAGGCAAACAGCAGGAAAGCAAAACTACAAAACGGCTGCTGAATCCGATACTGGAAGATATGCGGGATAAGGAGTGCGGTAATGGCGGTGACGCGGATCAATCTGGGGGCAGAACCCCATGTGGAAATCAAGCGGTGCGAAGGGAACCTCGAAATCCGGGGATGGACGCGTGAAGAGACGATCATCGAAACAGGCGACCTGCAAGATACAGTCATTAATGAGAATGTCGCTCAGGTCGAGACAGATGGAAACTGCGGCGTGCGTATCCCGGAAGGAGGGAGCGTTCACATTCTGCGGCTAGATGGGAACTTAAGTCTCAAGGATGTGCGTGGAAGCATTCAGATTGATCGGATGGATGGATCAGCATCGGTTCGGCACGTTGGGGAACTGCGCCTCGGCAGAGTTGAGGGGATGCTCAACGTGCGGGATTCAGCCGGAATGTTAAGCTTCGAGAAGATTGGCGGCCATGCTACCTTACGGGATGTGCAGGGCGAAATTAAGGGAAGCAAGATTGGCGGCCATTTCTCCGCAAAGAATATCCCGATGGGCGCGCAGATCGAGCGGATTGGCGGCAATCTAGCAGTACGCACCGAAGTGCTCCCGGAAACTACGTCGAACTACCGGGTTGATGGAAGCGTCGAATTCAGCGTCCCTGAAGCCGCCGATGTGCGCTTTATGGTTAAGGCCGATGGATCAGTCAAGGGAGATAGCAGTCTCCAGACTATGCGTGAAGGTGACTGGACGATTTTCCTCGCCGGATCAGGCTCATCACAGATACAAATTGAGGCAGACGGGTCTGTTCGGGTTAAGCAGCGCAGCTACTTTCCCTCCGAGGATGAATTTGCGGGAGGGTTCGAGGATTTCAGCGATCACCTTGAGGACACGTTTATCCACCTCGACGCGCAATTCGGCAATCTGGAATCGCAGCTTGATATGATTCCTCCCCATATTCGGGGACAGGTATCGCGGAAGCTGGACGCGGCTCGGCGGAAAATGGGTGAAGCACAACGCCGAGTGGAGCGATCCGTTCGCAGCGTGACAAAGGATATTGGCGATATGGATTGGGGCACTGATTTCGAAACGGGTGTTGCGCAAGCATCGGCTGAACCTGTCACTGAGCAGGAGCGGCTGTTGATCTTACAGATGGTTGAAGAAGGTAAGATTTCTGTGACAGAAGCACAAAAGCTGCTGGATGCTTTGGAAGGGCGTGTCGGCTAAATGGCTGCTGCACTCATCCGGCGGAGGCAGGTCGAGAGGCAACAGGGCGTACTCCGCCCAACCAATCTTGCGCGGGATTTGTACCAACTGGCGGAACTTGTCGAAGTCTGTTTCGGCCCTAACCTGGATGCGAATGGCCGCGCTTCAATCAGCGAGATGAAAGCATTGGGGCGGCTTGGCCCCCTACTATGGCTGATTGACCTGCTTGAAAATGTCGGACTTGGGATGGGGCGGGGATTCGTATGGCGCATCGGAAACCGGGTGATCGGGAATGTGAGCATGTACTCCGGTGGAAACCACCCATCACTGGGACCGGGGTGGTTGATCGCTAATGTAGCTGTACATCCTGATCATCAGCGACAGGGAATTGCCCGGAACCTGATGATCGCGGCAATGGGGCTGATCCAACAAAAACTGCATGGTCGTTGGATAGCATTGGAAGTCGAGGCTAATAACCAGGCTGCCAAGCGGCTCTACGATTCATTGGGGTTTGAGACCTTTGAAACAGTGAATCACTGGGAGAGTAATACTGGACTGCGCTCATCAACTATTGCCCCACCTTCCGCAATGTGGGGTGTCCGGCCTCGCACGGCGGGAGATGGATTGGCGGAACTCGAACTGATCTTCAACCGGGCACGTATCGGCGGGATGGCGTGGACTCAGGTGCTGACACGGAACGAAGTCGCAGGGAGTCTGTTTGCCGGATTCAACACCTGGATGAACTCGCTGCAAAATCGGGCTGTTTTGCCTGACCCTGCACATCCGCATAATTTGCTCGGCTCTGCATGGATCGAGGCATCTGCATGGCGCAACGCACGGGTTACCTTGTTTCTTGATCCGGCGCTGTATGATCCGGCAGGACGGCAGGCGCTGGTACGGTACGCGCTGCGTTCAGATGATCTCGATGGGAAGATCGTTAAGGTTGAAACCACAGCAAGCGATGAAGCAGTAGAGAAGCTGCTGCAAGAGTGGGGATTCCGGCGAGTACGCTCGCTGACTCAGATGCGGTATGTGTTTCAGCAAGGGCTGAATACACCATCGTAACAAGTTGTAAGTAGTAACGGCATGTGATAGCTGCATCGATATGCAGCATTGTAGACTGATCTAAGTTAAGGATATGTAGGATGACAACGGCAGACGAGCGCTTAAAAATTCTCAATATGGTGGCTGAGGGCAAGATTACGGCGGAAGAAGGCGCGCAGCTTCTCAGCGCCCTACGCAGTACGGATCGACGCGCGGCTGGAAGCGGAGGGATGGAATCCGGCAGCCCGCGCGTGCTACGAGTCCGTGTGACGGACAGCCGCACCGGTCGCACGAAGGCGAATATCAACATTCCGGTGAGCCTGCTGCACGTCGCCGTGCGTATCGGCGCGAAGTTTGCCCCCGATCTAGAAGGTGTGGACTTCCAAGAACTTATGGAGATCATCAACCAAGGTGGGCGCGGCAAGATCATCGACGTAAGCGATGAGGATGGCACGGAGCGAGTTGAGATTTACGCAGAATAGATTTGTCCCAAATTCTCTATCAAACCTCCCCAACCCGACCTCTTCTCTAACCCCTCCCCGATTTCAGGGAGGGGAATTTGTACTCAAATCCGTGTGACACTTTTTGAGAAGTGTCAGACCCCGAACAAACTGCACTTCGATTCCTGAAATCGCCGTACAATAGAAAGGTACGCGAAAGATACCTCGCCAATCAGGAGGGGAGATGCAGAGCTATCAGCGCAACACCTACGAGTGCAGTTTCCATGAGCTACAGTTTGAGTTGATCGAGTCGATCCGTGAGCACATGATGCAGCATCAGCTTGGCAGCGTCGAGAGAGAGCTGCTGATCTGCTGCGAGACCGCAAGCTACAACAGGAAAGTCACAGGTTTCCTCGGAAGTCCTATTGCTGGCGTTACCGATCCGGTGCGCTACACCGCCATTTTGGTATCGCCGGAATGGTTCCTTGCGGCGCGGACAGGGAGCGAATCAGGGACTTATACTGTCTCGGCGCGGCTGGCGGATATTGAGATGCGCGAGTACGAGATGAATCACCCCGAATCAAATATGGGCATCGTGATTTCTGGCTATTTGACGGGGGTTCCAGAACCTGCTGAGAGCATCTGGGGGCTAGGGCCGGGTAAAGGCTCGGATAAGCTCAAGACAATTCTACGCGGGGCCATTGAACAAGCTCGTGCGGCGAAATCGGTGTGACGAAAACTGATCTTGGTCAGGCATTTGTATCAAATCTGTATTAAAATAGTTTTGGTGCATCTTGATCATTAGCTGGACATGCATACAGATTCGACTATAATGTCGGAGATTGGCCCGCTACCTAAGGAGCAATGTTATGCCAGAAGCAATCGGAGGGCTGGTTTGTCTCGCCCTAGGGGTTCTAGTGGTAGGACTTGGATTGCTGGCCTCGGCTGTGCGCGTGGTTCAGGAATACGAGCGGGGCGTGATCTTTCGATTGGGCCGCCTCGTCGGCGCCAAAGGCCCTGGTCTATTTTTCATCGTCCCCTTCATTGATCGGATGGTGAAGGTTGATCTCCGCACAATAACACTCGACGTTCCAACTCAAGAGGCAATCACCTCTGATAATGTCACAATCAAGGTCAACGCTGTGGCGTACTTTCGGGTAATCGACCCACAGTTGGCAATTGTGCAGGTCGAGGATTTCCGCCGTGCAACATGGCAGATCGCGCAGACCAGCCTGCGGAGTGTCATCGGTGAAGCACATCTCGATGAGCTTCTGGCACAGCGAGATCGCATCAACGACAAGCTGGCAACGATCATCGATCAGGCTACCGAGCCGTGGGGCGTCAAAGTCAGCCAGGTCGAAGTTAAGGACGTTGAGCTTCCGCCCACAATGCAGCGCGCAATGGCTCGTCAAGCAGAAGCCGAGCGAGAGAAGCGGGCCAAGATCATTCATGCAGAAGGTGAGTTCCAAGCCGCACAGCAACTTCGCGAAGCTGCATCAACAATGGCAAGCGAACCTACGGCGCTTCAACTGCGCTATCTGCAAACGCTCACCGAGATTTCGGCGGAGAAGAACAGCACGATCATCTTCCCTGTGCCGATTGACATCCTAGATGCGTTCCTGCAAATTGGGCGTAATCTCAGTACCAAGCGGAGCGATAGGGGCTAAGGAAGCAGCGTTTACAGATAATACAAATGAGGGGATACCATGTTTGGCATCCCCTCTTTGTTTTGTAGAGGCGGGTGCAGCACGCTGCGCCCCTACGAATTTAATTGGTTTTACTCATCCAGCCATTGAAGGGCCATCTCGGTGCGGTGGCGATGAACGTCGCGCATCTCGATCAAATCCTGCGCCAGGGCGAAAGTTGGAGCCTTGCCTTCGTCGCGCTGCTTGATCAGCCATTCGGCAATCGTCCAGTGCTGAAGGGGCGCGACGATCATATGGAGGGGTGGACCGCTAAACTCGCGACTACTATAGTAGAGATAGGCGGCAAGGAATTCATCGGCGGCATTGGCAGCATCGAAATCGACAAGCTGGCTGTAGGCGTTCGCAACATCCCAGCGTGGATCACCCCTCGCCGCGTATTCCCAATCGATAATGCCGCTTATCTTCCCCTCCTCAAGCAGGGCGTTTGAGAAGTGGTAATCGCCGTGAAGCAGCACACGGTCAGTTTCGGTTACACGGTAGGATTTGCTGAGAACGGCATCCACAATTTGGATGAGTTCTGGCATACGAATTTTGATCGCCATTGCCATCAGGTTTGCGAGTGCGGCAGTCAGAGTCACGTCGGGGGTCACATTGAAAATTTCCGGCGGCGGAATCAGGCTGTGCAGCCAAGCCAACAACTGCGCGAAGCGATCTACGTGAGGTCTGACGATCTCCGGGAAAGATAGACCAGTTTCCGACCAATCCTCGCCAGGGAGACGAGAGAACAGCGCTACATCGCCAAGAGCACCAAACTCGCGGGCGTAAACTTTGGGAACCGGGAAGCCTTGATCAAAGAGCCAGCGTGTTACGGTAGTTTCACGCTGGGCCTTCGCCAGATCATCGGGACGCCACCAACTGAGCGTACTTACATAGCGGCGCGCGATTAATTCCTCATCCTGCGCACCTTCATCCGCGATCCATGAAAGGTGAAAAGAGACGACTTCGTGTTGGCGACTCGGAAAGTGAGTAATGGCAGCAATCTGCTGTTGTGGGCGATCAGGGAAGGCCCGGAGGCAGATGGCCTCCAAGTCGCGCTCGGATAGGCTGACAGTCTGGCTCACGGCAGATTAACCGTCGAAACTGCGCCCGGAACTACTGGAATCGGCAAGCTGCCATCCTTCGCCGGAATCTGGCTCATCGCGTACTCGGCAAGGGCGGTGATGGTCAGACTTGGATTGAGACCGGGGTTCGCAGGAACGATAGAGCCATCGACTACATAGAGGCCGGGATAGTTGTGAACTTCGCAATTGATCCCGATCACGCCTTCTTCCGCATCACGGCCCATCGGAACGCCACCCAGAATATGTGCCGTAGCAGGGATGTTAAAAAGACCCTCGAAGATGCTGGTCTGCGGGACACCCTGAGTCTTGCGGGCAAAGGCATTGGTCACTTCGTGACCGATCTCGACTTCGGCAAGAACGGGTTTAGACTCGTCACGGTCGCAGACGAGATCGCGGCGGAACACAGTAAATAAGCCACGCTTCCAGCGAATCCGCATCAGGTTATCCTGGGTCTGCATCACGAGGAGGATCGTGCTACGCTCCGGCCAGCGTGAAAAGACTTTGGTGTGCAGAAAGTCAACGGGATGGCGCAGAATTTTCGCGGCTATTTTGAGCCAGCGAATAATCACAGCATCGCCCGCATGAATCAAGGGGATGCTGAGCGTGCGCATAAAGCTGTTTTTCCTGGGATAACGTACTGGCTCAATCCCGGTGATCGCATCCGCCTGAAAGAAGGAAGTGATCGCGACGCCCTCGGAATAGTCGGTTGTACGATCCCAAGAGGTTGAGCCGAGCAACGCTTCGCTATTTGTACGCACTCGATCTCCCAAGCAGGCTGAAAGGTGTGGCAGGGATTTCGTCTGTTCGCGGCATTGGAAAAGGATACGAAGAGTTCCAAGCACACCCGCCGAAACAATCACATTGCGAGTGCGAAGTGTTTGCTTACCAAAAGGCAGGCAGGCAGTAGTTTTGCCGTAGATTACTTCATAGCGCGCACCATCCAGTTGATCGTCGGTCAGAGGCCGGATGTCGTGGACTTTTGCTTCGGGGCGAATCTCAACACCCCAATTCTCAGCGAAATAGAGGTAATTTTTGACCAGTGTATTCTTCGCATTGTGGCGGCAACCGACCATACACCCGCCACAGTGGATACACCCCGCGCGGTCGGGGCCTTTGCCGCCGAAGAACGGATCAGGCACAGTCTGGCCTTCCTGTCCTGGCTCGCCAAAGAATACCCCGACAGGGGTTGGGCGAAAACTCTGTTCACGGCCCATCTCTGCTGCTATCAATTTCAAGATGTGATCGGCGGGGGTCATGCGAGGATTAGGCGTTACACCCAACATCCGGCAGGCCGAGTCAAAGTGCGGCCTCAGAGTTGATTTCCAATCCCGGAGATGACTCCAAACGGGAGCCTCGAAGAAAGAGTCGCCGGGTTCCATCAGAACATTCGCGTAGACTAAACTACCACCGCCGACCCCGCTACCATGCAGAACCATAACACCGTTTAGCACACTGATTTGTTGAATCCCGAAGCAGCGCAGGGCTGGCATCCAAAGATATTTCCAGATGTTCCAGTTGGACTTTGCGAAATCATTATCACGATAGCGTTTCCCCCGTTCCAGAACTACGACGCGATAGCCCTTCTCGGCAAGGCGCATCGCAGAGACGCTGCCGCCAAAGCCTGAGCCGATCACTACGAAGTCCACAACGCTATCCGAGGCTACCAACATATTTGTCACCCACCTTACACCTGGCGATGGCGGAAGTCTACAATGAGTGGGCGCTAGTTGTAAAGTTTGATGACTAATAATTCACAAAGGGGCGCTCTCTCCGATGGCAAGCCATCGCGCCGTGCGCCCCTACAGCCAGCCTAGTTTTAATGAAAACGCCCGCTTGGGCGGGCGTCTTTCTAACGATCAGGTGGTTTGGCTAAACGCCTATCATTTCGACGATGCGGCTGAATGCACCCGGATCAAACACGGCGATGTGCGAAAGAACCTTGCGATCCAGCTCTATGCCGGAGTTCTTCAGGCCGTTCATCAGACGGCTGTAGGTCGTACCGTTCGTGCGAGCGGCGGCGTTGATGCGGATAATCCATAGGCGGCGCAGATCGCGTTTGCGGTTGCGGCGGTCGCGGTAAGCGAACCACAGCGATTTGATCATCGCCTCGTTGGAACGGCGGAACAGCGTGCCGCGCGATCCATACTGGCCCTTGACCATCTTCAAAATTTTCTTGTGACGGCGGCGTGTAACTGTTCCGCCTTTAACTCTTGTCATTGGATTCTCACAATTCTCAGTCCAATAGGGCTGTTAAATATCGGGCATTGATTGGTGTGCTGAACTATGCGCCTCTATGAAAACTAGCCTGAAGGCGGATTGCTGCGGTGGCGCTTGAGATAAGGGGCCAGCCGACGCACGCGGTTCACCGTTGGGGTATGCTCTACCACAGTCATTTCAGCCAAACGGGCCTTTGTGCGAGCAGACTTCCGCCGTCGCAGATGACTCTTGGGGCCGTTAGAACGAACTAGCTTGCCAGAGCCGGTCACGCCGAAGCGCTTGGCAGTCGCCTTATGCGTCTTCAGTTTGTACTTCTTAACCTTCTGTTTGTGTGCCATATGACATCTCCTCTTAGCCGCACCATCCGCAGACGGGCAGGCGTATTCCAAGTTAATTTCTCAAATTTTGCGCTCCCCCGGAAGAATAGGGGAGCGCAAAGAATTCACAGTATTAGAATGATTCAGCGAGACTTGCTAATCGCCACCCTTCGAAGGAGCCAGCACCATCAACATGGTTCTGCCTTCCATACCGGGGCGCTGCTCAACGATGGCGATATCTTCAAGTTCCTTTGCAATTGTATCCAACAACTGCTGCGCGATTTCCGGGTATTGGATTTCGCGACCACGGAACCGGATGCGGACTCTCACTTTCATCCCATCGCCTATCCACTCGCGGGCGGCTTTGACTTTGAACATCCGGTGGTGATCGGTGGTCTTCGGGCGGAGCCGAATCTCCTTGATCTCCACCTGTTTTTGCTGCTTACGCGCCTCGCGTTCCTTCTTCGCCTGCTCATATTGGAACTTACCAAAGTCCATTATCTTGCAGACAGGTGGATCGGCATTGGGCGCTACTTCTACAAGATCTAAATCTGCGGCAATTGCCCGCTCTAGCGCGTCCCGCGTGGGAACGACGCCTACATTCTCACCGTTTTCCCCAATTAGGCGGACTTCACGGTTACGAATCTGCTCATTAATGCGATAGCTTGACTTGCTTATTGCCAACCTCTTTTTGTACTGATTACCAAATGGCCTTAATGCTTGCCGGAAAAGAGCAGCAGACTGTTGAACCGCAGAGGGAGAGATTCAAGATGGTTACTGCTTGGTTCCGGTTTGTTACATAACGACCAATAAGGCCGCGTCACGACCCGCGACCTTACCCTGACTATTGCCGACGAGTGTACCATACGTCCCTTGAAGCGTCAAACTTTCGGGGAAGGGCTTTGGCCTCAAAAGGCGGGTGGCAGATGGCTGATGGCCCGCTTCGCTCGATAGCTGATAGCAAAAGGCGGTCAGGCTATCGGGGAGTCAGGCTGTCAGGAAAAGCAACGGCACAAAAGCAAAGAGCAAGAGAGCAGAACAGCAGTATCGCCGCAGGGGGTGGAACGGGCTAAACTCTGCGAACGAAGGATCATTAGGGGAAATTATGGCAGTCGTCACACGTCGAGCTGAGATTCAACGCGTGCTGATCATTACACTTCTGGCAAACATAGCAGTTGCGGCTGCGAAGATCGTGGTGGGGGTGATCACTGGATCGCTGGCAATGGTCGCAGATGGGGTGCATTCGTCGCTAGATGGTACGTCGAATATCATTGGGTTGGTTGGAAATGTACTGGCGGGGAGGCCGCCGGACAAGGAACATCCCTACGGGCATCGACGCTTCGAAACGTTGGCAAGCATGATGATCGGGGGGATTCTGCTACTGACCGGATGGGAACTGATCAAGACAAGCATCGAGCGTTTGGGAAGCCACGAAGCTCCGCAGATCAGCGTGGTGAACTTTGCAGCGATGATCGCCACTGTGCTGATCAATGTTGTGGTGACGATCTACGAGCGGCGGGCTGGGAAGCGGCTTAAATCGGAGTTTCTTTTGGCAGATGCCGAGCATACTCGCAGCGATATTCTCGTTTCGCTTACAGTGCTGGCGAGTCTGATTGCGGTGCGGTTGGGTTGGACGTGGATCGATGCGGTGGCAGCTATCGTTGTGGTGATCCTGATCGGCAGAGTTGCATGGCGGATCCTGAGCAACTCAGCAAATATTTTGATGGATCGCGCTGCGCTTAATGCACAGGATGTATCGGACATCGTAGAGCACGTGGCAGGGGTGCAGGGAGTCCAGCGCGTGCGGAGCCGGGGGCCTGAGGATGAAGTACGGCTTGATCTTGACGTAGAAGTCGCGGGGCCGACTACCGCTGAGCACAGCAGCGCCATCGCAAAAGAGGTGCGGAAACAGCTTCGCAAGCATTTCACAGGACTCAAAGATATTCAGGTGAACTTTGTCCCCTCCAAACAGGATACTCAAGATGTCGCACTTCTCGTCCGTGCGGAAGCGGATGCGCTCGGATTGGGAGTACATGAGATCATCCCGACCAGTGTGGATGATAAGCTAGCGCTGGAGATGCACGTCGAAGTTCCACCCGATCAATCGGTGGGCGAAGCGCATGCGGTCGTTACGGAGTTGGAGCAACGTTTAGAGGAGACGATTCCGAATCTGGCACGAGTCGTCACGCACATCGAACCCGCCGCGAGCGGAAATGACAGTTATCCGTCGAATGACACCGCGCATGGATTAGCACGACAGGCACTCAAGATCGCGAGGGGATTGTATCCAGACGGGAGGTGGCACGACCTCGACATCCGGGCGGAGCCAGATGGGGGATTTGCACTGAGTATGCACTGCAATGTGTCGGCGGATATGCGGCTTGAAGATGCACACAACATGGCGGAAGTGGTCGAAACGAAAGTGCGGGCAGCGATTCCGAATATTCACCGGGTGACGATCCATACCGAACCACCGGACGCAGCTTAAGAAATCATTAGTTTTCTTGCGGATCGATTTCTCTAAGGATATACTGACTCAGGTAGGAAGCAGGTGGTAAGACTTCTGAGAGAGAGTTCCGCCCGGCCCTGCGCCGGGCATTTCATTTGACCAGAAGCTTGCCATGCTCCGCGTGATCTCTCATTTATAGGGCAAGGAGATATAGGAAACCCTATGGCAGACCGAGTAACTGGAACCGTAAAGTGGTTCAACGGGGCAAAGGGCTATGGCTTTATTGCGCCGGATGATGGCGGCGAGGATGTGTTTGTCCACTTCTCGGCGATTCAATCAGAAGGATACCGCAACCTCGACGAAGGCGACCGAGTTGAGTTCACCGTCGAAGAGGGGAAAAAGGGACTTCAGGCCACGAACGTGACCAAAGTCTAAATCAGCATCCTGTCTGACAGCACGGCCACCTTCGGGTGGCCTTTCCTTTTTGGCGGATAGCAGATGGCTCGCTTCGCTTGATAGCTGATAGCAACAACAAAAGGCAGTCAGGCCATCGGGAAGTCAGGTTGTCAGGCAAAGGCAACGTTAGAAAAGGAAATGGTGAGGGCAACGCGAAACTCCGTGAGGGGAATTCGCGTAACGGATAGAGAGAATGGCAGCAGATCAAAGGGATTAGCGATGACCAACTCGACTAGCAACATCCAGCCGAACAGCGGGCCAGTGAGTACAAAGCAGTCGAAGATAAAGCGGAATGAAGTGCTTAACCGCATCACAGTGGCGAGCATGCTGGTATTCGCAGGATTGGTGCTGATCGCTGAAACTATGGGGCTGCTTCCTCAAATTGAGGGGGCAAGTGCATGGGATTGGATATTCTTAGGCGTGGGTGGCCTTTTGCTGCTGGACAGCCTGATCCGAATCTTAATGGTTGATCATGCGGAGCCGGGTCTGTGGCGATTGATTATCGGCATCATTTTACTTGGAATTGGGATCGGCCCGATCTTCAACGTGCATCTTACCGAGAATTGGTGGCCGATCATTTTGATTGTCTTAGGACTCTCCGCATTGGCGCGGGGAATCAGGCGATGGTAGGTCGGTGTAAATAAAAAGAGAGCGAAGCAAGTGGCGCTTCGCTCTCTTGATTCTCAGAAAGACGGTTTACTTCGTGCAGCGAACATAGACATCATCGATATAGTTGTCGTTATTCGAGATGGGCCAGAGGCGCAGGTTCTCGAAGAAGACCGTGGCTTTATTGCTCGTCGCGGCGAACTGGTAGCTGATCTCAACATATTTATCGTAGATTCCATCACCATAGCCAAAGCCCCGGCTGATCAAGATGCTGTTGGCAAAGGCACTTGTGCCACCCGTTGGATCGACGCGAATGAACCATGTGGAGTTAGCTCGCTGATCCGCCGTTTGGAGATCAGAGGTGAAGCCCGTTCCGTTAGCGCTCCACGACTGGACGAACGCACCTGCTACACAGACAGCGCCGGGAGTGGTCGTTACAGTTTGGAAGATACCAGCATCACAAGTGCGCCAGAAACAGAACCACTGCTGGGCAGTCTTGCCGCTATGCACACGATTGGCAACATCAGTAGGTTTATACTCAGGACGGCCCATCATCAATCCGGGCGGATTGCCTGAGCCTTGACGTGGAGCCGGACACTTCTGCTGGGTATAAGGTTGATCACAGTAGAACGGTTCCCAACTCTCAAAGACGTTCACCTCGCCAAAGATCACCGGACGGACCTGCCCCGTGAAGCTGGAATTAGTCACAAGATTTGACGCGTTTGACGGGATCACCACCGGGCCGACTATCTGGGTCGGCGTGGTAGGGCCTGAAGGCGTAGTTGGGACAGCAGTCGGCACAACTGTAGGAACCGTTGTGGGAACGGCTGTCGTTGCGACACCCGTTGGGGCAACTGTAGTAGCCGGAATCGGAGTCGGCTGTGGCCCAGAACCCTGCTTGATGATGAGCACCTGACCAACCGCGATAATATCTGGGTTAGAGAGATTATTCAGAAGCGCAATCTGCTGATAGGTTGTGCCGAAGCGCAAAGCGATCTGGCCGAGGGTATCGCCGGGTTTCACCGTGTAAGTGACCGTTTGATTCTGTGGCGTTGCTGTCGGCTGCGGCTGACCGCTACCCTGTTTGATGGTGAGCACCTGTCCTACAGAAATCACATCAGGGCTTGCCAAGCCATTCAACTGCACCAGCGCACTCACCGTAGTGCCAAAACGGATCGCAATTGCAAGAAGGGTATCGCCAGGCTGGACGGTATAAGTAACAGTCTGATTCCCCGGCGCGGTCGTAGGCGGCGGAGGTACATTGGTCGCGGGGACACTGGTTGGCTGTGTTGTTCCGCCACCTGGATTGATAATCAATACTTGCCCGACGTAAAGCACATTTGAATTGGTAAGCCCATTTAGACTAACCAGCACATCGACGGTCGTCCCAAAACGCAGGGCAATTCGGTAGAGCGTATCTCCTACCTGCACAACATATGTCTGAGGTGCACCCGTACCTGGAGTCGGGGACGGCGCTCCACCGGGAATCACCAGCACCTGCCCTACATATATGAGCGCAGGATTCGTGATACCGTTTGCTGCCGCAAGCTGCTCAACGGTAAGTCCGAACGATCTGGCAATGCTGAACAGCGTTTCTCCGGGCTGTACAACATGCGTACTATTCTGTGCAAGTGCAGGCGAAGCAACGGCAAGCAGCATGGCAACTACGATCAGAAGTAAAACAATGCGCCGGAATTTCATGATGCGCGCGCTCCCTTAAGGTTGGTAAACCGTTTCAATCATACTCCTGGTACTATAGAGGGTCAAACTGGACACGTTCCATGAGTGGGTAAATTAAAATTCATGCGCGAGCGTACAGCCGTACGCCCCTACTAAACATCTTTGGATGCTTCCTGCATTGCGGCTTCGAAAAGGCACGGGTACAATCCCCTGCCGCGCTGGAATTGAGCGCGACTTACCTAACGAGGTCGAGTTTTACCAGAACTCGAACACTTTACCTCGACATGGAGGGATCGTATGACCAAGCGAATTTCGACATTATTGCTCCCGGCGGCAGGACTCGTTACTTTGATCGCTGTCCTAGCAAGTGCTGTGCCTGCTGTGGCTCAGAGCGAAGGACAAATCGGCGGAATCGTCTACAATGACAAGAATGCCAATGGCGTTCGTGAGCAGGGTGAAGAGGGTATTCAGGATGTTGAAGTGACGTTCGATTCGGCTGGCTGGAATACAACCATCAACTCGGCCAGCAACGGAGCGTTCAGCATCAGCCTAAACCCGGCGACATGGACGGTCTCTGTGAAGCCTCCGGCGGGCTTCAAGGCTCCGAAATCCAGCCAGCAGGTTTCTATTGCCAAAGCAGGCGATGCGGTTACGAATGTCGAGTTTGGCCTTGTCGCTTTGAAGGCTGGTGAAGTCCTCCCGGCTGGCGGCGCACCGATCTCCGGCACGCTGATCATTGGCGGGCTGGCGGGTGTGCTGCTGCTCGGTTTGGGATTAGTCGCCTATGGGCAGTATCGCAGCAAGCAGCAGAGCCTCTAATTCTCAAGCTTCGACGCTTTCCAGCTCGTTTGATCTGCCATCTATGAAACCAAATTTTCAGCAGCGCCCTTCCAGAACCGTTGATCCATTTACGGCTGTGGGGGCGCTGTTGGCATTAATTGCCGGAACGGCACTACTCACCTATGCGGCACTAACACTGCCCGGCAAGATCGCGGCGGCAGGTGGGCCACCGGAAGAATTCCTCATCGCTGCAACCCGGCAGGCCGCACCGATAGCAAGCGTTACTTCAACCACTACACTTGATGGACCAGAATCGGCAAACACTACACCTTTGAGCAATCCGACCACCGAAGGGTTATCTGAGAGTGCAGAAGCGCAATCACCAGGGATGAGCTACCAACCAACGGCCACTCCTAATCCGTTTGGCGACTGGCCTTTTACGGGAGATTCGGATTACTGGCTGACGATTCAGGCGATCAACTTGCAAGCACCAATCATCGCATTTACCCCTCGCGAGAAGGACATCGATGGACTTACCGTCCTGCGCCTGCCTGTACCTAACTCCTTTGCTGTGTCGTGGGATGCGCGATCCGCAGAACCAGGTGGCCCCGGCAACACGATTTTGAGCGGCCACAGCAACGCTTATGGTGGCGTCTTTGGCGATCTGGACAAGCTCCAAGTTGGCAATGAGGTCGCCTTGTGGAGCAAGTTGGGAGTCTTCTCCTATTACGTGTCGAGTGTCCAGTATATCGAAGAGAAAGATCAGCCTATAGAGGTGCGCTATCAGAATGCCCAGACTTGGCTGGGGCAGTCAGCCGATACGCGGGTCACACTGATCACCTGCTGGCCTCAGAGTAACAGCAGCCAACGGTTGATCGTGGTGGCGACGAGATATTAAGAAACCTGAGTTCGGGATAAGAAACGCCGTTTTGTACTTAATTGACAATAATACGCC
>Ga0114129_10008135_pt1 | contig 14950 bp, 17 predicted proteins | sample RhiMetdeltSRZDD1_FD_80071 | JGI IMG/M metagenome (GOLD analysis project Ga0114129, IMG submission 80071) | Populus rhizosphere microbial communities from Tennessee, USA - Rhizosphere MetaG P. deltoides SRZDD1 (version 2) (version 2) | ecosystem: Host-associated > Plants > Roots > Rhizosphere >...
AGGCCGGCGGGAGCATTCAAGCCATGGTGGACAGCCTGAATCGACTGATCGACATCACGGTTCCTGAGGCAAACGCGGCCGGTGGCACACTGGTGGTCCCGGGCCACGGACGCATCTCCGACCACGCCGACGTTGTGTACTACCGCGACATGGTCAGCATCATTCGCGACCGCATTCAGGACATGATCCGCCAGAAGATGACATTGGCGCAGGTGAAGGCTGCAAGGCCGACGCGCGAATACGACGCGCGGTATGGCAAACAGACGGGAGCCTGGACGACCGACATGTTCGTAGAGGCAGCGTACCAAAGCCTCAGCAAGTAGTTCGAGAAGGAGACATGTTATGAAACGGAGAATCGTGGCGCTATTCGCCGGTGTCGTCCTGCTGGCCGTAGCCGGTCGAGTGTTCGCGCACCACTCATTCTCGGCCGAGTACGATTCCACCCAGAAGGTCGAGCTCGCGGGAGTCGTCACGCAGTTCGTATGGCGGAATCCTCATTCGTTCATGAAGATTGATGTCACGGATAAAGATGGGACGACAAAGAGCTGGGCCCTCGAATGGGGTTCGACAGGCCAGTTATCTCAGGCGCAGATCACGAGGACGTCGCTGAAGCCGGGCGACAAGATCATCGTCACCGGCGAGCCGGCGCGCGATCCGGCAGCCCCTCGCTTGCTCATTACGACCGTGACGCGGCCCAGCGATGGATGGGAGTGGAAGGGCAGGGTTCAGTAGATGCTCCGGCGCACCAGGTGGGTCTGCCTGGCGGCGCTCGCGCTGCTGGTCGGCCTTGCGTCGCCACACGTCGCCGACGCCCAGGCACGCGGTGGGCGCGCTGGGGGTCCGCCACCGACCGCGCGCGTGGCCGCGCCGAAAGATCTCACGGGGTACTGGGTCTCGGTGGTGACCGAACACTGGCATCTGCGGATGGAGATGCCGCCCAAGGGCGACTTCTCGATGCTGCCTGTCAACGCGGAGGCGCGCCGCGTCGCCGGCATGTGGGATCCGGCGCAGGACCAGGCGTCCGGTAACGCGTGCCGTGCCTATGGCGCGGCCGCGATCATGCGTGTGCCGGGACGCCTCCACATCACGTGGGCGGATGACAACACGCTGAAAATCGATACAGACTCCGGGACGCAGACCCGTCTTCTTCACTTCGGCGCCGCCCCTGCCCCGGCAGCCGCAACAACGACGCCCCTCGACTCGGGCTCGGGGCGTCCCGAGCAAGGTCGAGGGACGCAGGCCGAGTGGCAGGGTTACTCCGCCGCGGTCTGGGCAGGCGCGGCGGCGGGACGTGGCGGAAGGATGCCGGGGCCGGCTGGAAACCTGAGCGTGACCACGACCAGAATGCGGCCCGGGTACCTGCGTAAGAACGGCGTCCCGTACAGCGAAAACACCGTACTGCAGGAGTACTTCGACACCTTTACAGAGCCCAACGGCGATTCGTGGCTCGTCGTCACGTCGATCATCACGGATCCGCAATATCTGACCGGACCGTACGCGACGACCAATCATTTCAAGAAGGTTCCAGACAATGCGTCTGGATGGGATCCCACGCCCTGCCGGGCGGATCAGCCTCGTTGAATTTTGCAGACGGAGGAACAGATGAGAGCGCGATGTTTGGGCGTTGTTCTTCTGTGCGGCTTCAGCATCGCGACCGTGGCGGCGCAGCAGCGAGGAGCGCCGGAACCGCCGACGCCGAGACTGAAGCTGATGAGCAGCGCTTTCACCGATGGCGGGAAGCTGCCGCTGACGTTCACCTGTTACAACAACGGCGGCAACGCCCAGTCACCGCCGGACAACACCCTTTCTCCCCCGTTCCAATGGGCGAACGCGCCGAAAGACACCGTGAGCTTCGCGCTCCTGGCGAACGGGCCGGATAACCATCCTGCCAAGGGGATCGCCATGGAGACGTTCTGGGCGCTCTGGAACATCCCGGCCACCGCCACGCAGATTCCGCAAGGGTTGAAGCTGATGCCGGAGCTACCTGACGGCAGCCGCCAGGCGACTGGTCAACGCATGATCGTGGGCTATCGTGGGCCGTGCGCCCCCGCAGGCGTCGGACAGCTTCACTACATGTTCAACTTGTTCGCGCTTGATCAGATGCTGAACGTACCTGCCGGGGCCACCGAAGCCGAGGTCAGGAAGGCGATGGACGGCCACATCATCGGCAGCAGCATCTACGTCGGCACGCTGGAGCGCTGAGAGGCAGGCGTTCGCGCGGCAACTTCCAACCTCCAGCCTCCAACTCCCACGCTCACTTCTTGGCAGGGGTCGCCTGCTTCCCGCCTTCGCTCTCGGTTGCGTCGCGTCGCTTCGGGCCGAGGTCGCCAAGGCCCCCGTCGTTGCACGTCAGACCGGGAGCCGCGCCAGGCAGACCCTGACGTTCAATCCAGCCGCAGCAGTAGCGGCCGCACGACGCGGGCGGCTCGTAGATGCCTTTGATCTTCTTGCGGTACTCGGGATAGAGCGTCTCGGCGTACCCCATCGCCGCTTCTTTCGGAAGATTGTAAGTGCGGATCATGAAGTCCGCTTCCGGGTTCTTCCCGGGCATGTAATGCGGAACGATGTCCGTGTCCTCGAGCCGCGGAATCTCGTTCGCGGTATTGCAGATGCCGCGTCCGCCCTGGTTGGCCCGGGGATCCAGCTTCCACACCCGGCTCACGACGTGCGGTTCGGTGAGATAGATCGGATCTTCCTGAATCGTGACGACCGTCAGCAGGTCTTCATGCCTGGTGATATGTACGGTGTACGTCGTCTGATCGCTGCCCGGGATGCCGTTCCCCCTTCGTATCCAGGCGGTCTTGACGTGGGTCGTACGCGCCGTCAGTGTGTCGCCTTCCCACTTACCAGTGGTGAAGCCGGCAGCGGTATATAGCACGTTGGCAGATGGCTCGGGACGACCATCCATCCATATCGAGATCGTGTCCCGCAGGTAGTCGCCCTCCAACTTCCACGCGATCACGCGGTTGTCCCGATCGACTTCGCTCCAGATTCTGAGGCCCAACGGACGATAGAGTCCTACCCAGGGTGCCTGGGCGAGGCATTGACGCTGGACGGTCGAAGGGAGGTTCGATGTGTACAGAAGCGCCTTTGCGCGCGCGTCGTCATTGAGCGGCATCCCCGTGAAATCGCCCATGTCCGAGCCGGGGCCGCGCTCGATGTAGTCCTCGTACATGATCGGCACGTACGATCCCGAGAGCTCGATTTGAGCAAAGGCAGGGACGCTCAACGACAGCACGCCACAGAGCAGCGTGACCATCCGCCTGAGCATCATCCAGTTCATGCGGCGCGCCTCCACACGCAGAATATCGCGCGTCTCGGCGGCGTGGGATCCCATTGTGGCGAAAGCATATATCACTCCGCATACACCGGAAAGTCTGTGCTATATTCCGCGCGCCCAGGGGCTTCATCTCGCCGCCGCTCTTCATCTTACGGAGGCACATATGCGCTACCGGGTCGTCAGAGTGGTCATCAGCTGTTCGATGATCTTTCTGCTCTCGGCCGCCGCAATCCAGGCACAGTCGGTCTCCACGGCGCAGATCGACGGCACGGTCAAGGATGGGGCCGGTCTGGCGCTTCCGGGCGTGACGGTTACCGTCACACAGACCGACACGAGTCTGACGCGCACCGCTATTACAAATGAAACCGGCTCGTATACATTGACCAACCTGCCGATTGGGCCGTACAGGCTCGAAGCCGCGCTCCAGGGGTTCCGAACATACGTGCAGACCGGTCTCGTCCTGGAGGTGAACTCGAACCCGACGTTGAACGTCACGCTTCAGCTCGGCCAGATTGCCGAAACGATTACCGTACAAGGCAGCGCCGCACTCGTAGAGACACGAAATCCGGGTATCGGCCAGGTCATTACGAACCAGCAGGTCGTCGAATTGCCGCTCAATGGCCGTCAGCTTACCGAGCTGATCTTCCAGGCCGGCCTCGCGACGGGCGGCAAGCTTACTGGGGACGCGCCGGGCGCGAATGCGTTGAACACCGGCGTGCGCAGCTATCCGAACACGACGATCTCCGTGGCTGGTGGTCTGTCGAACGGCATGACCTACATCCTGGACGGCGGCACCCACAACGACCCGTTCAACAACTTGAACCTTCCGCTTCCGTTTCCCGACGCGATGCAGGAGTTCAAAGTCGAGACCAGCGCGCTGCCGGCCCAGTACGGCCATCACTCAGCGGCCGCCGTCAACGCCGTCACGAAGTCCGGCACGAATGTCCTGCACGGCGACGTCTTCGAGTTCATGCGTGACGATTCGCTGAATGCGACCAACGCGTTCGCCGCCATCGGGCCGAACGGCAAGCGCCGGAGCGACGGACTGCACCGGGACCAGTTCGGCGGGACGCTCGGCGGGCCGGTGATCCAGGGCAAACTCTTTTTTTTCGGGGGGTACCAGGGCACACGGGTCAACGTGACGCCGACCAGTTTTTTCCAGTTCGTTCCTACGACCGCGATGCTGGCGGGAGATTTTTCGGCCATCACGTCGCCGGCATGCAACGCGGGCCGCACCATCCCGCTGCGCGCGCCGTTCGTGAACAGCAGGGTCGCGCCGACGGAGTTCTCACCCGCCGCGCTGAGCCTGGCAGCAAAGCTGCCCAAGCCCTCCAACGAATGCGGGCAGAGCTTCTTCGACCGGAAGACCGAGAGCTCCGAGCACATGGCGATCGGCCGCCTCGACTATCAGTGGAGCAACACCCACTCGATCCTTGGCCGTTATCAGCTCGCTCGGCTCACGTCAAAACCGGACAACGATCCCAATAACGTGCTCGCGTACGCCAACGGCCCCATCGATGACACCGTGCACTCGTTCGTCCTTGGCGATACCTACCTGCTGGGACCGAACACGGTCAACTCGTTCCGGGTGACGACCAACAGTTCGGACATCAGCAAGGGTTACGTGCCTTTCTTCGATGCAAAGAGCCTTGGCGTCCGGAACATCGCGACACCGTTGCCGGGCTTCACGGCGTTCACTGTGTCCGGAGGGTTCACGCTTGGGCCGACGGGTGCAAAGCCCAGCACGATTATCACGAAGACATTCCAGCTGGTTGACGACATCAGCCTGGTTCGCGGCGCGCATCAGTTCGGGCTGGGCGCCAACTTCATCCGCGCCTCCCTGGCATCGACGTCGTACGGCTCTGCCGCCGGGAACTTCGCTTTCACAGGAGTGAACACGGGACTGGGTCTTGCGGATTTCCTGCTCGGACGGCCCGCCACCTTCACCCAGGGACAGGTCTACGGGCCGGGTGGGGTCATGAACTACATCGGAATGTACGCGCAGGACGCCTGGAAAGTGGGGTCCAACCTGACGCTGAACGTCGGCCTCCGTTGGGATCCGTATTTGCCGTATACGAGCGATCAGCGTCATTTCAACCATTTCAGCCTGGATCAGTTCCGCGCGGGTGTGCGGAGTACGGTGTACAGGAACGCGCCGGTAGGCGTGATGTTCGAAGGTGATCCTGGATATCCAGGCCACGCGGTGAGCAAGAACTACTTCGCGAGCTTCGCGCCGCGATTGGCGGGAGTCTGGGACCCGCGTGGCGACGGGCGCATGACCATGCGCGCCGCGTACGGCAGGTTCTACGATCTGCCGCACATCTGGAACTTCCTCGGATTCGACCGTGGAACGCCGTTCGGCACCGAGCTCGTATCGACCAACGGCACGTTTGACGACCCGTGGGTGAACACGCCAGGAGGCAATCCGTTTCCGATCGTGGCCAGGCCGGACATGACGTTCCCGCTGTACGGCGGCTTCGTCTCTTTTCCGCTCGACATGAAGCCTCCGTACGCGGACCAGTGGAACGTCAGCGTGCAGCAGCAGGTGGGCGCGGCCTGGATGGTGTCGGCGAATTACCTCACCAGCAGAGGTCATCGCCTGCCGATCGGCGATCAGTTGAATCCGGCGGTGTACAGCGCTGGTGCGACGACGGCAACCACCAACCAGCGACGCCAGCTCTCTGTCGAGAACCCGGACCAGGGCCGGTTCTACGGCACTATCACCGGCGTCAAACCAATCGGAACGTCCGAGTACAACGGGCTCCTGCTGTCGGTCCAGCGCCGATCGTTGAATGGTCTGTTCGTGTCGGGGAACTGGACGTTATCGAAATGCGTCTCGGACATCGTCAACTACGAACCGTCCGTAGCGGGAATCGAGCTCGTGAAGCCTGGCGACCCGGCATACGACCGCGGAAGCTGCGGCAGCACGGACCAACGGCATGTTATGAACCTGTCCACCGTGTATCAGGTGCCTGGTGTGTCGGATGGCTTCGTCGGACTGCTGACCAGCGACTGGCAGGTGTCGGGGATCGTCAGCGCGCGGAGCGGGACCCACTTTGCCGCGACGACAGGCGTGGACAACGCGTTGAACGGTCAGGCGAACCAGCGTCCGAACGAGATCATGGACGACGTGTACCTGAAGAGCGGGTATCGTTGGCTGAACCCGGCGGCGTTCCAGGCCCCCGCGGCAGGAACGTTCGGCAATCACGAGAACAATAGTCTCGTCGGACCGCGCCGGTTCAACGTCGATATGGGGCTTACACGGTCGTTCCGCATCGGCGGCAAGCGGCAGATCCAGTTCCGGGCCGAAGCGTTCAACGTGCTCAATCGGGTGAACCTGAACAACCCGGTCTCGGCGTTGAACAGCCCGAACTTCGGATTGATTACGTTGGCGAGCGATCCGCGCATCATCCAGCTCGCGCTGAAATATACGTTCTGATGGAAGGCGTCGGCCTCGGGAGTACGCGGTGCAAAGAATCTTCTTGCTGGCAGTGTTAGTCACGCTCACGGGCCTTCCCGCGTTTGCTCAGGTGGATTTCACCGGCCTGTGGCGTCCTCTCTTCCGCAACGAGGATGGAAGCGGGTTGGACGGCGACTACGCCGGGCTTCCGCTCAGTGCGGCGGGTCGGTTGCGAGCACAGAGCTGGACGCCGGAGAACTTCGACGTCCCCGAGTGGGTCTGTCGGCCGCACGCGTGGGACTTCTCGGTAGAAGCGGGCGCCGCGCAACTCCGCATTTCGGCGGACATCGACGACCCCACGCAGCAGCTCACCGCGATTCACGGGCGTCTGTCGATGCGCGAGCAGGAGACGACGATCTATATGGATGGACGGCCACGCCCTCCAGATTATGTCCTTCATAGCTGGAGCGGCTTCTCGACCGGAGAGTGGGACGGCGACGTGCTCGTCCAGACCGCCACTCACCTCAAGGAGGCATACATTCGACGGTGGGGGCCGATGCGAAGCGACGATGCAGTGGTGCGTACCCGCTACAAGCGGATCGGCGACTACCTGCGCGCCACCGTGATCATTTACGACCCCGTCTATCTGGCCGAGCCCTACATCCGGACGTCGCTGTTCTGGGTGCGTGACCCCAACCTCGTGCTGCCGCCGTATCCCTGCGAGGAGGCGACCGAGACCGTCATCGAGCGAGGCACGGTGCCGCATTACCTGCCTGGAAAAAGCCGGTTGCCCGCACAAAACCCGAACGAGACCGATCAATTCGGAACGCCGTACGAGGCGAGGCTCGGCGGACCCGAAACGATGTATCCCGAGTACATCAAGAAGATGCAACCCTTCCCGCGCCCGGTGGCCAAGGCGGCGGGTGCCGCGGAGCGCGGGCAATGAATCCACGACTGATCCTTGCGTCGATATCAGCGGTCGCAGCGCTTGCGCTGCCTGGCTTCGTCGAACGCGTCCACACCCAGGCCGCTCAGCTCGAGGCCAATTCCCAGCTCCCAAGTCCCAACTCCCAAGGCGTTCGGCCCGCCTGGGCCTGGAAGCCGGCGATGCCTGCCGGTAATGACGGGCAGGTTCACGTCCTGCCAGTCCGAGGCAAGGTGTACATGCTCGTCGGGGCGGGTGGCAACATCACCGTACAGGCGGGCGATGACGGAGTGCTGATCGTGGATGCGGGCGTCGCCTCGATGAGCGACAAGGTGCTGGCCGCCGTTCGGACGATCTCCCGCGGGCCGATCAGATACATCGTCAACACGGGCGAACGCGAGGAGTTCACGGGAGGCAATGAAAAGCTCGCGGCAGCGGGCAGCACGATTCGTTTTCGGGTCTCTACCGACCCACGCGTCTCGGATGGTTTGGCAAAGGATCGGGCTTCCGTGATCTCGTATGTCACCATTTTCCAGAGGATGTCCGCGCCGACGGGAAAGGTGGCGCCGCGCGTGGAAGAGGCGTGGCCGGACAACACGTACTCGACGCCACAGAAAAAGCTCTACTTCAACGATGAACGCGTGCTGATCGTGCACGAGCCGTCAGGAACGGACGGCAACAGCATCGTCCACTTTCGCACTGACGACGTCGTCAGCGTCGGAGATCTGGTGGACCTGACGAGCTACCCGTTCTTTGACGCCAATGCGGGAGGCAGCATCCAGGCGATCGTGGAAGGCCTCAATCACCTGATTGACATCACGGTGCCCAACAGGAAGTCGGAAGCCGGCACGCTGGTGATCCCCGGTCATGGACGACTGGCCGATCAACCTGACGTCGCCTACTACCGTGAGATGGTCGTCATCATTCGCGATCGGATCCAGGACGGAATCAAGCGTGGTCTGACCCTCCAGCAGGTGAAAGCTGAGAGGCCCACGAGCGATTACGACCCGCGCTTCGGCAAGAACACGGGAGCCTGGACCACGGATATGTTCGTCGAAGCGGTCTATCGAAGCCTCGGAGGCAAGTAGCCATGATACGCAAGGGACTCATACTGTTCGCGAGCTTCGCCTTCCTCGCCGGCGCCGGCCGGGCGGTCGCGCATCACTCGTTCACGGCGGCCTACGAGCCCGGAAAACGGGTCGAGGTCGAGGGCGTCGTGAAAGAGTTTGTGTGGCGCAACCCACATTCGTACGTGAGGCTCGAAATCACGGATAAATCTGGGAAGGCCGAGGTATGGACCCTCGAGTGGGGTTCGAGCACCCAGTTGTCGGCCGCGAAGTATCCCGTGACCCGGACGACGCTCAAGTTTGGCGATCGCATCATCGCGTCAGGTGAACCAGGGCGCGATCCTGAAGCACGGCGAGTTCGTATCTTCTCGATCAAGCGGCCTGTCGACGGCTGGGAATGGCAGGGGGTCGTCGAGTGAGGGTCCGTCTGGCTGCGCTCGCGTTGTGCGTGGCCGTCGCCGTGCCGGCGGTTGCCGGCGCCCAGGGACCGGGTCGTGGCGCGGGGCCGGGGGCGACCGGCCGGGCAGCGGCGCTGAAAGACCTGACGGGGTACTGGGTCTCGGTGGTGGCCGAGCACTGGCATCTGCGGATGCTGGTCCCCCCCAAGGGCAACTTCGAGATGCTGCCGCTCAACGCTGAGGCGCGTCGCGTGGCGAACACCTGGGACCCGGCCAGGGAGAGCGAGCCGTGCAAGTCGTACGGCGCTGCCGCAATCATGCGCGTGCCGGGGCGGTTGCACATTCAATGGGCCGACGACAACACGCTGCGGATCGATACTGATTCCGGCACCCAGACCCGACTGTTTCATTTCGGCGGCGGGGCGCCGGGCACTGGAGGACGAGCCCTTCCGCCTTCGCCTGCGGCTTCGGCGGACCGCCGTAGCGCTACGCGCGAAGGTGGTTCGGACCCGCAGAAGGCGGAATGGCAGGGATATTCAGTCGCAATGTGGGAGCGTGCGGCGCGAGGCGGCGGCGAGGGCCGAGCTGCGGGAGACTTGAAGGTCACGACGACGCGCATGCGCGCGGGCTACTTGCGGAAGAACGGTGTGCCCTACAGCGAAAACACGTCACTCGAAGAATACTTCGACATGTTTTCAGAGCCGAACGGCGATACGTGGCTGGTGGTCGATAGTGTTGTCAGAGATCCGCAGTATTTGACGCAGCCGTTCCTCACGAGCGTCGCGTTCAAGAAGCTTCCGAACGCATCTGGCTGGGATCCGACGCCCTGCCGGGCAGATCAGCCTCGGTAAATCCCAAATCCCAAGTCCCAAGTCCCAAAACCCAATCAAAAACGATTTCAACCACGAAGAACACGAAGTGCACGAAGTAAAGAGCTTCCTCGTGTTCTTCAGACTCATCTTCAACACTTTCAGGCCAGGAAATGAACGAGCGCTGCAATGAAGCGCGTGCGGCGGCACGGCGCGCCGTCACGCTGCAGCCGGAATTCTGGGCGCACCACTCTCGGCTCGGCCATGCGACGTGGGGCGACGAGCGCCTGCGTGCGCCCCGCGAATTCCCTCGAAATGAGATCCGCTGTTCCTCACTGGACCGGCTGTGAATGGATACGCGCGAGACTCGCGCGTATCCACGCAGATCCGACGTTTGGCCGACGGTTTTGACCATGGCTTTCGCGCGTAACCACGCCGGGAGGGCTGGTGGGATTCCGGCTACAATCGCCATCGACTCTGGAGATTACGACCGCCAACGAGGATACGAGGTCGCCGCGGGTTACGCGCGGGCTGGCGGTCTACTAACAAGTTAGGCGGCTGGACGACGTTCGTAACAGCTCTTAGTTGGATCGCGAATGACTCTAGACTCAAGTCTTGGTAGTCGCAGCCGAGTTGATGCGCTCGAGGAGCCACTACTTGTTTCACCGGTTGTCATGATGCCGCCACCCTTCGGCGAGGCAGAAAGACTCCTGTTGGATGAGGCTAAAGCACGTGTCGAATTCGAACTGAAATCCGCTGCGACACTGCATTCCAAAAGCACCCTATTCTTGACGTTGACTGGTGTGTTTGCAGCATTCTTGACTTCATCTCTGGGTCGGCTTCTTGACCGGCCTGGGCGCTCGAGCCTTGAAGTGATCGCTCTCGGAGTCTTCGTCATCTCGTTGGGTGTATTAATCGTCGCTGCTGTATTGCTTGCGCGATCGGCGTTTTCACGGTCATACGAAATTCCGGCCCTTCCTGGGCGTTGGGTCGAGCACTTGGCTGGCCTCAAACAACGGTACGGATCTGAGAAGGAGTCGGAAGCGCACGCGCTTGCTCACCTTCGATACGATTTACTTGACGGTTGGCTCGAAGCGGCAGAAGAATGCGCCCGGAGGAACGAAGCGAAGTCGATCGTTCTCCAGCGCGTCGCAACCATTCTAATTATTGCGGTTCCGGCTTCGTTCGTCGGGCTGATGTTCGTCTTGCTGTCAGTCTTGAGACGCCAGTAGGAGAAGTCACGATGTCAATCAGCAGAATGCTTCGGCCGCTGATCTCCTTCCTCACGATCCGAGGCTGGAAGACACGAGGGCTGGCGCGCGAGTTCAACCTGAGCTTCATCGAGGCGTTTGACGTCGTTCGAACGCACGGGGGCGTGGAAGGCGCGCGACGAGAGCTCATCAAACGTCAGAAAAGTCTCCAGAACCTGACCTCGTCACTGTGGTCGGGCTCCAATCGTTACGAACGGGAGCGGCCTCAGAACACGTACACCTCAGGATCCAGACTGTCATCGTAGCCTGACCGCGTAACAGGCGTGCACCCGTCGGCGGCAATCACTTGCGACCACGGGTGAACGCTACCGTAGACAGCTCGCGCGCGCGGATTTCGAGACCGCGTACCGTCTGGTTCCGTTGCCAGGACCTTGGGAGATCAACCAGCTGGTTCGTGGACCGGCCTACATTTGGGCGGTTCTTCACGATGAACGAGTAACACAAGGCGACTGGTAGGCGTTCGTCATGACTTGGCAAGAATGCGAGGCGTTCGCGCGAGCGAGAATGGGTCGAGAATTCAACGTGGAATTCATTGCCAGGGGTTTGCCCGGCGTCCCCAAAAAGTTCGACATGGTCTCGACGGATTCCAAGGTGGTTGGAGACGCCAAGTACCTCACATTGGTCCGGAGGGCGCGAACTCCGCCTGCGAAATACAGGGAAATCGCGGGGCATGTGTGGCTGCTCGGAAGGGTGGCGGCGCAAAAGCGCTTCCTCGTTTTCGGGAATCAGCGTGAAGTGCCAAAGGCGTGGCTGCGCAAGTATGGCGCGCTTGTTCAGGGCGTAGATTTCTTCTTTCTCTCGGACGACGGTGCACTGGAACGCCTCAATTGAGAGGCGATACCTAACACGCGTTGCACCTGTCGGCCGCCGGTGTGATCGCGCGCGGCCGCTGGTGAACGCTGTCCGTTAGGCGCCCCTCGGCGGACAGAAGAGCAAAGGATGACCATCGAGTACGTGCTATGGCCCGGCGACGGTTTCGCTGAACTCTCGGACCAGTTCGTCGTTCGCGGATGCCGCGTGCGGCTAATGGGGGCTGTGTTGTCGGTTGAATGCGAGCCTGCCCAAGCAACGGAAGCGGCGGCCGTTGCCAACGGGTACGCTGAGGCGCTGCGGAAATGCTTTTCGTTCGCTCGCCTCATGACTCTGGAAGAGTACGGGGCAATGCCGGCACGGGCAGTCACAATCCAAGGCAAAACCGCGCGAGAAACGTCGCTGGATCGTACGCGACTGAGAAACGCCCGGCGCTCGATTCTCGAACGCGCCCATTTGCGCTTGAGCCAGTGCTACGACTACTTCCAGCTGGCCCGCGATGAACCGAAGCATGCCTTGTTCAATATTTACAAGCTGATTGAGGCGATCGAGGCTGAGTATGGCGGCGAAAAAGAGGCAGCTCGCGCCCTCGACGACGGTGGGCTCATCAAGCGGCTCAAGCGGCAGGCGAACCAACCAGATCATGACCAACGCCATGCGCCTCTTGACGCCGGAGCTGTCGTGCCGATTGACGAAAACTCTTTGGCAATGTTGGTTGAGGCAGCGCACGACTTGGTTCGCAAGTACGAGGATGCGGTTGCAGCGGCGTCGCCAGCGCCGTAGTCTTTCTGGCCGAATGCGTTCGTGGCCTAACACGCGTTGCACCAGTCGGCCGCTGGCGCGATCGTGAGCGGCCGCTGGTGAACGCTGGCCGTTAGGCCGAATTCTAGGAACTCGATGACATGCGAGTAGCTGTTCTGGTTGTCGCGGCGGCCATCTGTCTGGTGCCCCAGCGTTCCGAAGCACAGCGGCAGATCAGCATGCTGGTCGCGGCGGGTGTCACGGCCGTGCAGCCTGGAGAGCGGACCCTGCTTGGCTGGTACTTCGATGCCGCCAAGTCTCTCGTCCCCAGCACGGCCATCGTTGGGGAGGTTGGCGCCTCATACCATCCGGAGGCGGCGCCGTATGGTGGGGAACGCCAAGTTGTCGCCTTGGGAGGCCTCCGCCTTCATTTCGTCCGGCGCCCGAGAGCGTGGGCATTTGGCCAGTTCCTGGTAGGCCGTGGGTTCTATCGCCAGGAGTTCACCTCGTTCGGCCGCTTCGAGAACTCGCAGTCAGGTGGTGCCGTCCAGTTAGGGCTCGGTGTTGGGCTCCCGGTCAACGCACGCTGGGCCGTGCAGGTACGAGCGGATGCCCGCGCCGTTGGTGTGGGAGACGGCATCTTGGGAGGCCGGATATTCAGCGTGGGGATTGGTCGCATGTGGGGCCGCCCATGACAAGGGGCCTAACAGGCGATGGACCTGACGCTGGCCGGGGTCGCTCACGCGCCCCGGCCGAGCGGGTCATCGCCAGTCCGTTAGATCAGACCTTTGTGGTTGATTGTTCTTGGGATTTAGAGCTTGGGATTTGGGATTTACTTGGCATCCCGGCGAGGCGGCCCAAGCTCACCAAGGCCGCCATCGTTGCAAGTAAGGCCCGGCGCCGCTCCCGGCAGGCCCTGGCGCTCGATCCATCCGCAGCAGTACCGTCCGCATGACGCAGGGGGCGTGTAGATGCCTTTGATCGTCTTCCGATACTCCGGATACAGCGCCTCCGCGTACCCCATCGCCGCCTCCTTCGGGAGGTTGTAGGTGCGGATCATGAAGTCCGCCTCAGGATTCTTGCCTGGCAGGTAGTGGGGAACGATGGCTGTGTCCTGGAGCCGCGGAATCTCGTTGGCGGTGTTGCAGTTTTCCTCGACGTATTGGTTTGCGTTCGCGCGCGGATTCAATTGCCACACGCGGCTCACGACGTGTGGCTCGGTGAGGTAGATCGGATCTTCCTGGATCGTGACGATCGTCAGCAGATCGCCATGCCGCGTGAGATGGGCCGTGATCGTCGACCGATCGCTGCCCGGGATGCCGTTGCCCCTTCTAATCCAGGCAGTCTTGACGTGGGTCGTGCGCGCCGTCAGCGTGTCCCCTTCCCATCTCCCGGTCGTGAAGCCTTCGGCGCTGGACAAGGCGTTGGGAGACGGTTCAGGACGTCCGTCCATCCAGATCGTCACGGTGCCCCTCAAGTAATCGCCGCCCAGCTTCCATGCGATGACATTCCCGACTTCGTCCACGTCGCGCCAGATCGAAATCCCCCGCGGCCTGTACATCTGTACCCAAGGTGCCTGCGCGAGGCACTGGCGCTCCATCGTCGATGGGAGGTTTGAGGTGTACAGAAGCGCCTTGGCGCGCGCCTCGTCATTGAGCGGCATTCCCGTGAAATCGCCAAGGTCCGAGCCAGGGCCGCGCTCGATGTAGTCTTCGTACAGGATCGGCGCGTACGATCCGCTCAGCTCGATCTGGGCGAACGCGGGAACGCTCCCCATAAGCACGACATAGACGAGCACGACGATCCGCCTGAGTACGATTCCGTTCATGAAGCGGGCTCCACGCGAAACGCCATGTTCCGTCTCCTGATGCCTCGGTGCCTCAGTGCCTCGGTGTTCCGTCGTAGTAGCAAACAGTCTAGAACTTCGCGTCGCAGGGTGAGGGATCCCACTTGCTGCCGTTGGGTTCTTTTTTGAAGTGGATGGCCGTGACCCACGGAGCCTGGAGATAGACGGGGTCCTCCACGATATTGGTATCGACGATGTACTGGTCGCCGTTCGCCTCGGTGTGGAGGTCCCAGTACTCCGTGAAGACCGTGCTGGCGCTGTAAGGGACGCCGTTCTTTCGCAAGTACCCGGGTCGCAACTGCGTGGTCACGGACTTCATCGACCCGCGCCGCACTGTGCCCCGCCCGCGGCCACCGCCCGCCATGATCCACTCAGCGGTCGACACGCCCTGCCACGTCTTGGC
>Ga0114129_10008138_pt1 | contig 14948 bp, 13 predicted proteins | sample RhiMetdeltSRZDD1_FD_80071 | JGI IMG/M metagenome (GOLD analysis project Ga0114129, IMG submission 80071) | Populus rhizosphere microbial communities from Tennessee, USA - Rhizosphere MetaG P. deltoides SRZDD1 (version 2) (version 2) | ecosystem: Host-associated > Plants > Roots > Rhizosphere >...
CCCGTCCGCCCGTCCGGCGGGGATGACAGTCACTGCTCGAAGGTGGCCTGATTGTAGTCGAACTTGAGGGCCGGGAGGTCGATCAAGAAGATCGAGAAATAGACAGCGAAGTTGGTGTTGGCGTTCCGGGTGAAGTTGAATTGCGCACGCCAGTCGTGCAGATCGCGCTGCAGGGCGACCGACTGGGACTCGAACCGACTGTCGGTCAGGTTGTACTGCGCAGTCCATTGAATGGTCCAGAATCGAGTCGGGGACAGGCCGGTTGAGAAGTTCAGATTCTTCCGAGATGGAACAGTAGGTTGTCCCGCTATGGGCCGGGTCCGCTGGACCGTATAGCTCAGATTGACGGAGAAAGGCTGGTGCGGGAGAGAAACCTGGTTGGGGCTGAAGAACGTGGTCGCGCGGGCGCCCTGCGATTCGTAGGGTATCTGACTGTACTCGTCCGCCCTTCTCGCCTGGGCGCCCGGCTTGGGCCCGTGGCCGATTCCAAAAATCGAGCCGATAGCCCGAAAGGTATTGGTCGAGAGCGTGAAGTTGGTCTGAAGACTGGTCAGAAACGGATCGAACTTGGCGGTATCGGTTCCCACCACGCCCCGCCAGAGGTCATGGGTGACGCTCAGGTTGAACCCCGGCAGCAGATCACTCAGGAACGTGTTGGTAATCGTCTGCGTGGTCCAGCCGGTACGCCCGGGCTTCTTGGCCTGTTCAAAGTCATACGAGATGGGCGACGTGGTGATGCTGAGCAATTTGATCTTCCGAATGGCGGTCTCGGACGTGTCGCCAGGCGGAGGCTTCGTTTTCGCCTCAAAGGTGTTGCTCATGCCCACGCTCAGCGTCTGCGTGGGATCGACCCGAAGCACAAGAGGTTGCCCCGGCGGGGCAATGGCCCGCGCGAATGCCTCGGGGACGGACGCTGCAGGTGAATAGTTGAACTGTACGAGCGGCGAGAAGCTGTGTCGGATGCGGGAAAGCGGTCCGAAGCCCGGGTAGAAGCCGAAAAGCGTCGGCGTCGAGTTGACACCAAAGAGAAATCGCTTGCCCTGAAAGACCCACGCTCCGCCGGTTTGCCGATTGCGAATCGCAAACGCCTGTCCCGTCTTGTTGGCGACACCCACCGAGGGAGTGATGCGCCAGCTCCGTTGAAACAGGACCGGTAAGCTGAAACTGGTCTGCCAGTCGAATGTCGTGGAAAAATCCCCCGGGAAAAACTGAGACACCGTTTCCGAATCCGCAGGCGTCACTAGGCCCGGCGCGAGAAAGGAGAAGGCCTGCCGCGCGGTCGTTGTCTGATCGACCAGACTCACCGAGTTGGACCAGTTGAAGCTCCCCAGCCGAAACGGAGTCGAAAAGTTGAACGACGTGTTCCGGGTGCCCACGAGCTGGGGCACCGTGTCCACGGTTCCATCGGGCTGGGCGATGAGCAGAGTCGGGCCCGGCGTATTCGCCGTGAGGTCGTTGGTGAGGCTCAGATTGGGCGACCAAGTGATGTTGCGCGAGATGTCCAGCGGGTTCGGTGAAATGGTCAGTGCGGGCAGCTGGGTCGAGGAGCTGTTGTCCGTCAGACTCTGCCGCCTGTTGCCGCCCAGGTTCACGATGCCCCAGCGAAACCGCTTCTGCAGGCTCGCGGAGCTGTTCACCTGCTGGGTGTTCTGCAGCGGATTCAGGGCATTCTGAGCCACTACGAACGAGTTACTGACATAGGCCAGGCTCGCATTGAGGCTGGTGTTGAGATCGAATTGCTGGCGGTGCTGCCATTGCAGGCTGGTGGCGGCCCCCCCGGAGTTCTGGAACTGGCGGCTCACCTCAAACGATCCGCCCATGAATCGGTTCAGCACATTGTACTGCATGCTCGCGCCCAGCTGAACGTACTGACTGGAAAACCAGTCCAGCCGGAACGTGACATCCATGTAATCGTTGGTGGCCCAGTAGTAACCGATGTTGCTGATCTGTCGATGGTATGACGGAGAAGTCGGGATGAGGTCGGCGAAGCCGAACTGTGGGATGAGAATCCCCGAATGGCGGCCTGGTCGGATATCCTGGTACATGAACGGCAACCAGATGATCGGCACGTCCCGCACGTAGAGGACGATTGGTCGCGCGACGAAAGCCTTCTTCGACACCCACTTCACCTGCCGCGCCACGAAATGATAGTGCGGGGTGGGGAGGTCGCAGCTGGTGATCTCGCTCTTTGCCGCGTACAGGCGTGACCCGCTCGAATCCGCTGCGACATTTCCGCGGATGAACCAGTTGGCCTGGCCCGCCGAGAAGCTGGTGAGCGCATTCTTGATGACGCCTCGGCGGGTACAGGTGTTGTACGAAATGGATCCCCCGACCAGGACCTGACTCTTGTCGAACAAGTGGGGCTCGCCTCCTGCTTCCAGGATGCAGCTCGCCTCCTGATATCGCACGCTGTCCGCTTCCAGCTTGATCCCCTGCTGCTCCGTCAATGCCTGGCCCTCGAGCCGAATGCGCCGGTCCTCGACGTAGTAGATCGCGGAGTCGGCCTTGTAGCGGGTCGTCTTGTAACCGGGGCGCTTGAGCAACTCGGTGATCACCGAGTCTTCCTGGGGAAACTGCCTGGTGGGCGCCGTCGGGATCCCGAGGAGCCGAGCCGTTGCCGTATCGAGTGGTTGACTGGGGCCGACCTGCCCAATGCCGATCCCCTGGCCCGGCCTGATTCCGGGCACGAGCCCACCGATGCCCCCCTGCTGCTGTCCCGGCACCTGCGGCAGCTGTCCGTGCGCGCGCGAGGGAAGCGCCAACATCGCCAAGAGAATGGCGGCAGTGGTGCCAGCGGCTTTCCGTCGCCGACGCTTGATGATGACCGCTCCCAGAAAGCCGACCTCGTATAGCAGGATCAGCGGGAACGTCATCATGAGCATCGAGATGAGGTCGGTCCCGGGCGAGAGCAGCGCGCCCGCGATGCAGGCCAGTACAACGGCGTAGCGCCGAAACCGGTGCAGAATGGCCGGCGTGACCACGCCAAGCCAGGCCAGAATGATGATGACGAGAGGAAGCTCGAACGAGATCCCGAGCGAGAGCACCACCTGCAATACGAAATCGAAATACGCGTCGTACGTGATGTACGGCGCGATGGCCTCGCTCTGGAAGCTGAATAGAACCGCGAGCGCCTTGGGAACCAGAAAGAGCCAGGCAAAGACCGAGCCGGTGAGAAACAGCGCGAGCCCGGCAAACAGGGACGGCACGATCGCACGTTTCTCACGCTCGTAGAGCGCAGGGGCAACAAACGCCCAGAGCTGCCAGAGCACGACCGGGGACGCCAGAACCAGCCCGACGACAAAGCCCAGCTTGAAAACGATGAGAACGGGCTCAGTGGGACTCAGGACGACCAGCTTGCCGCCAGTGAGATACTGCTCGATGGGGCGCTTGAGGAGTGCAACCAGCGTGAAATGCTGGACTGCCCACAGCCCGATGCCGAAGCCCACCGCGATCGCAGCCAGCGAACGGAGGATGCGGAACCGGAGCTCCTCGAGGTGGTCGAGGAACGGCATCTCCCCGCTACGATTTACCATGAACCCAGGGCGAAGCGCCCGGGCTTAACGCCCGAGCGTTTTGAGACGGTCGCGCGCCAGCGCGGCTTCGTTGGATTGAGGGTACTGCCGGATCACACGCTGGTAGGCGTCCCTGGCCGCAGCGGTGTCCTTCCGGCGCTCCGCGAGCAAGCCAAGGTTGTACAGCGCCGCGGCCGCCCGCGGGGACTTGGCATACCGATCGAGCACTTGCCTGTAGTAGGCCGCCGCGGAGTCCGGATTCTCGGCGGCAAAGCTCTGGCCGATGAAGTAGACGGCGTCGGGCACGCGCTCGCTCGTGGGGTAGGTCTGAACCAGCCGGCGGAACCCTATTCGCGCAGTCGAGGTGCTGCCCCGGCGGAGCTGTGCAATCGACGCCTCGTACATCTGATCCGCACTCGCAGTCGGAGCGGGGCCAGCGGTCCTGCCAGTGTCTGCGGTGCCACCCGGACCACCAGTTCCCTCGGAGGGTGTAGTGCCCGTGGCGCCGATTTCCGCGCCGCGGGCCTCGAGCTGGGTCCGGAGCTCGGTCAGGCGTTGCTGGCTCTGCCCCGTGAGCTCCTGCAACTGCACTAGCTGCTGCTGGATGTTGTAGAGATCCTGGCGGGTATCTCCTCGCAGCGAGCGCACCGCGAGACCCAGCGAATCCATGATGCGCTGCTGCAGCCGGATGATTTCGCTCAGCCTCGCACCGCGGATCGAGTCCTGCCGGGCCGTCTCGGCTCGCAGCGATGCTACCTGGTTCTGCACCCGCTGGACGTCGCTCGAGCTCGCGCACGCGGCGACGCCAGCAACGGCAGCGAGCGCGAGCGAACGCCAGCAGGTGGAGCTCACTTCGGAGCCGTGAGGTTCTCGCCTCCGGCCGTAATCTCGAATTCGTCACGCCGATTCCGCGCCCAGGCATCTTCACTGTGCCCGGGATCGAGCGGGCGTTCCTTACCGTAGGAGACCACGTCGAGTCGACCCTCGTCCACGCCCTTCCCCGTCAGATACCGCTTCGCCGCGGCCGCCCGGCGATTGCCGAGCGCCAGATTGTACTCGTCACTGCCGCGCTCGTCGCAGTGGCCGGCGATCTGAAGCCGTACGGTAGAGTTCGCCGCGAGAATGCCGGCCTTTCGATCGAGGATACCCTGATCGGTTGAGCGAATGTCGGCCTTGTCGAACTCGAAATGGATCAAGTCGGTCAACTCGCCACGCAGGGCTTTGGCGCGAGCTTCGGCCTCGCGCTTCAACCGCTCGGCGTCGTCGTTGGCAGGTGGCGGTGGCGGCGGTGCTTCCTCGTGGGCCGGAGCGGGAGGCTCGGGCGCCGGCTGCTCGGGCGCCGGCTTCTTGCCGCAAGCCGCCAGCAGCGCCGCAGCAGCGAGGACGCTCAGGATCGAGGATGCGCGCATCAGGACTCCTGGAATCAGGGTTTGGGGGCAACTACCGCGGCCCCGGCCAATAGGCGGGACCACGCTGGAAGCCGGGCCCAGCCCGGCGTGGCAAGCTGCCGGACGCGGCCGGTCTCGGCGTCGATCACCCAGAGCTGGCGGGCACCGCTCCGATCGGATACGAAGCACAGGTGACGCCCGTCCGGGGCCCAGGTCGCGTCCTCGTTGCGCCCCTGGGAAGTCAGCTGCCGCAACTTTTGGCCGGCGACGGTCAGAACGAAGATCTGCGGGACTCCGGAAACTTCCCGGTGGAAGACGACGGAGGCGCCGTCAGGCGACCACTCCGGTGCGTAGGATGGCCCGGTGACACCGAAGTCGAACGGCGCCAGAAGCTCCTGATCGGTCCCGTCCGCAGCCATGGCATACAGTTGCGGCGGGCCCGCGCGAGTGGAGATGAAGGCGATGCGACGTCCGTCGGGTGAATAGGTGGGTGACAAGTTGTCCGCGAAGCGACCGGCGGTCAAGCGTTGTGCGTTGCGCTGTCCGAGCGTTGCCACGTAGATGTCGGTGCCCTTCTCGTCCGAGTGCGCGTACGCCAGATGATTGCCGTCGGGTGCGAACATCGGCGTGATGTTGAGGCCCGTTTCGGTGCCCGGGAGCTGGCTGGTTTCGCCGGTTCCCAACGTGTAGAGGAAGACGCCGCCGCGCCCCTGGACCAGCCGCGTGAACGCCATGCGCCGGCCGTCGGGCGACCAGGCAGGAGAGAGCGAGGTTTGTCCGTCCGGCGTGAGCGCCCGAACCAGGAAGCCATCGCTGTCCATCAGCCAGATGCGTCCGTTCTGTACGAAGAGAAACCGGGTCGCCGCGATCCCCGGCACACCCGTGGCCCAACGCGCGATCTCGTCGGAAAGGACGTGCACCGCGAGTCTGAAGTTGGCGTCGGTCGGGGGTGGCAGACCGACAAGTTGCTCATTGGCGAGGGTGGAACGAACGATATCGTGAAGCCGAGCGGTCACCTTGCTGCCATCAGTTAGCAGCTCGACGGCGAACTCCGCGCCTAGAGCCTTGTACAGCGCGTAATTGAGCGGCCCGCCGGGCGCATCACTGATGCCGTTGGATCTGGGATCTCCTATTTCGACCATCTTGAAGCGGTCACTGAAATCGAGGTCGCGTTTCACGATGGCGCGCACCGAGTCGATTCCCGTGCCCGGGATGACGACCAGACCCGGGCGGTCGCCGGGATTGTAGGTGATCCCGACCCGAACGCCGCCTTCGACGTGGGTGGTATCCTGGGCCGCCAGCCCCCGTGCAAACGAGGTGCTCGCGGCCGCAAGAACGATGTAATGAAGCAGTCTCATCTAGGCCTGGGCGTGAAGTAGAACGAGACCGGCAGCACGTCCGACGGATAGCCGTCGGGCAAGGGGCCGAAAGCCCGGGCATTGCCCGCGGCTTCCACGGCGCCCTGCGCGTCCAGATCGAACGAAAAGTTGCCGGAGGACCGGGTGAACCTGATCTCGCGGACGCTGCCGTCTCGCAAGATCAAGAAACTCACCTCCGCCTGCAGCGAGGCCGCACCAGCAGGTCGATCCCACCGACGGTACACCTGCGCCACGATGTTCCGCAGATACTCCGGAAACGGGAAATCGAGTCCCGGAGTCTTCACGCTAGCGACGTCGGTCCCGGTACTCGGAGTCTCGCCCGGCAAGGGCGGCTCGGGCGCCCGGGTCTTGGCCGGCGCTTCCTTCTTCTCCGGCTCCGGCGGTGGCTTGGGCTCCGGCTTGGCCGGGGCCGGGGGCAGCTTGGCCGGACGCGGCTTGATCGGCGCAGCCTTCTCTTCCGGAGGGGTCGGAATCGCCTCCGGAGCGGCCTTCTTGATCTGAGGCGCCGGCTCCGGCGCCGCCACCAGCTCGACCGCATAGCTCGGTGGCCCTGCCTTGGCGCTTTGCTGCGGAGCGATGATGACCAAGGCCACGGCCGCCGCGTGCAGCATCGTGGTGCCGATCAGTCCCGCTGTGACGCTGGGGCCCTCTCGCGGCGCGGGCGCCCGCACCTGCATGGCTACTGCCCCTCGTCGGCCGCCACCAGCCCCACGTTCGCGATGCCAGCGGTACGAATGACGGCCAGTACCCTGACGACCTCGCCGTAGGCCACCCGAGCGTCCGCCTGTAGGTACACTCCCTCAGGCTTGCGCTGGGAAACCAAGGCGCGGAAGGTCGCGCGGAAGTCGCGGTACGAGACGGGCGTGTTGTCGATGTAGATCTTGCCACCCCGGTTGACCGACACCACCATGCCTTCCTTCGGCTGGAGCGGCCGAGCCTCGGCGCGGGGGAGCTCTACGTCGACGCCGCCCTGCATGATCGGGGCCGTAATCATGAAGACGATCATGAGGACGAGCACGACGTCGATCAGCGAGGTCACGTTGATATCGGCGTTGAGTCCGAACTCGCCGCGCTGGCTTCCCAGCCCTCCGCCAAGCCCGACCATCAGACGAGCCCCTCCCGGGCCATTGTGCCGATCAGCTCGCTCGCGAAGCCTTCCAGCTCGCCCGCGAAGAGACGGATCCGGTTTACGAAGAGATTGTAAGCGATCACCGCGGGGATCGCGGCCGCAAGGCCGCCGAAAGTCGCCACCAGTGCCTCGGCCACGCCCGGCGCTACTGCCGCGAGGTTACCGGAACCCCGCGTGGAGATGCCCACGAAGGCGTTCATGATGCCGACCACCGTCCCCAGCAACCCCAGCAGCGGACTCACCGAGCCGATCGTCGCCAGCCAGGGAACGTAGTGACCCAGGAGATCGCGCTCGGCCGCCACTTCCTTGCCGAGGACCATTTTCAACGCCTCGAGCTGAGTGGGAGTGAGCGAGCTCGAGGGAGTGGGACGGTCATCCCGCAGGCTACCGGGCTTGAGCTCGCTGTAGAACGTGATCGCTTCACGAAACAGGCGATTGTACGGCGACGGTGGCTGCTTCATCACTGCATGGTACGCCTCCTGGAGCCTGGTGGCCCGCTCCATCTCGGAGAAGAAGCGGTCGGCCTGGCGATTGAGCCGCCGGAACTGCCACCACTTCGCGACGATGATGAACCACGAGACCAGCGAGAAGATGGCCGTGATGGCGACGACGACTTTGGTCTCGGGGCTGGCGATAAGTACCAGATCAAGGGAGGAACGCGGAATAGGGGACGCGCCCTGAAGCATCAACTCGCCTCCTCTCGGAACCAGGTCACCAGCTCGGTGAGTCCATCTTCGAAGCGATGCTCGGGACGCCAGCCCAGTCGCTTCTCCGCCTTGCGTGCATCCAACACACTCCGGTACAGCTCGCCGGGACGCGGGGGAGCAAACTCTATCGGCACCGTCTTCCCGATCACTTGCATGACGGCGCCGGCGACATCGAGCACGGTGCGCTCGTGCCCGGTCGCGATGTTGAACGCCGTATCGTCGATCCCGTCCCCCGACTCCAACGGCACGGTACCCGCCAGCACATTGGCCCGGGCCACGTCGCGCACGAAGACATAGTCACGGGTCTGGGTGCCGTCACCGAACACCGTCACCGGCCGACCGGTCAATACGCGCGAGACGAAGATCGAAACGACCCCGGCTTCCGACTTGGGGTCCTGGCGGGGCCCGAAGACGTTGGAGTAGCGCATGGCCACTCCCTCGAAACCCCGCAGAAGGCCGAGCGCGCGGAGGTAGTGCTCGCCGGCAAGCTTGCTCACTCCGTAAGGAGACACCGGCCGCTTGCCATCGGTTTCAGGGGTCGGGAACACGCTAGTCTCGCCGTACACTACACCACCACTCGACGCGAAGACCACGCGTCTCACTCCACCTTCGGCCGCACCTTCCAGCAGGTTCACAAAGCCGACCAGGTTGATGTCCGCGTCGAGCGCGGGCCGATCCACCGAGATCCGGACGTCGATCTGTGCCGCGTGATGGTTGAGCACGTCGAAACGTCCCTCGACCAGCGTTCGCCTCGCCTCGGGCGAGCGGATGTCGGCCCGCACCAGGCGGGCACACTTCGGGACGTTTTTTTCGGCACCGCGGGAGAGGTCATCCAGGACCGTCACCTCCCACCCAGCCGCAAGGTAGCCCTCGGCTATGTGGGATCCGATGAAGCCGGCACCGCCGGTGACCAGGACTCGACCGCTCATCCCTGCACGTACTCCCTCCGGGCCCTTCGGCCGTCATTACGTCCGGGACTCACCGCTGAATTGCCCCGCAATATAGAAAGCGTACGCGCGGACGGAACCGCGCACGTGAGGCTTCCTAATGCACGCGGCGCCGAGCCCACGTGAACTCGGCGCCGCAGAGAGTGTGCGGGTGACTTACGAGGGGAGCTTGGCCACCTGAACAGCGTGCGTCCCAAGGGGCACGTCCGGTGAGGAGACGCCTACGACCCGAATGGTCGACGTCCGCTCGCGGACATGGACCACCTGCACGGTGGCCATGACGTCGTTGACGGTGATCATCCCGTCCCGGCGTAGACCCGCGGCGCGGCGAATCTCAAAGACGTCGCCCAGCGAGACGCCGTCGCGCTTGCCTTTGTCGAGGAACAGAACCACCCCGGCGCCCTTCAGCTCGCGACGACCCGGCCATCCGATGACACTCGCCTCAACTCCCTGGGACACCGCCTCCGGGCGAGCCGTACCAAGGTCGACGAACTTCTCCGCTGGCAGGAGAGAGAGATCGGGAGTGATTTCACCGTACACTCCGATGACCTCGGCGATCGGAGTGCCTTCGGAGATGGAGACGATGCGCACCATTCCGCGGGGCTCCACGATATGTCCATATCCTGGGATCTGGCCAATTGCGTTCACGACCAGAAGCGAATCGCCCACCTGATACGTGGCGCCCGTGGGCGGGAGCACCGCGACACGAGTGTACAGCGTGGCGTTGCCGCGCGGATCCCGAGTCGGGATCTGAAGGGGTATCACCGGCCCGACCAGCCGGCCAAACGGCATCATCTCACCCTCGGTGAGAAAACCCGAGGCATAAAAATCAGTTGGCCGGAGCTGGCTCCGCTGCGGGAGCTCGCCGGCGGTCAGGGCGATTTTCATCGAGCCGCGGGCCGGCGGAAAGAGGCCATCCGTTTCGGAGGCTTCCGCGTCGCTAGGCGCTGGGGCGACGGGGACAGTCTGGGCGACTGGCACGACTTCGGCCGCACGTGCCATCGTGTCGGCGCTCATTTCGGCAACGGCGGGCTGTGCGGCCCCGCTGTCAGCCGGTTGTGCAGCTCCGCTGTCGGCAGCCGAAGCAGCGACGGCGGTGGTGTCCGCCTGCGGAACGGCGGTGGCCTTCTCGGATGGAGCCAGCCGCAGGACCTCACCCGGATAGATCCAGTGCGGGTCTTCCACCACCAGCGTGTTCAAGCGGTAGATCTCGGGCCAGAGAAACGGGTCCTTGAGGTACTGCTTGGCCAGATCCCACAGCGTGTCGCCTTTCTTCACCGTGTGCGTGTCCGGCATCTGGTCCTGCGCGCGTACCGCTGCCGGTGCAAGTGAGAGAGCCAGGCCGGCGGCCAGGCCGATCGGCCAACGGCACGAGAGTCGAGGCAGCGCAGTCCGAGGCATGCGGGACATCAGGGTCTCCCGGCGACAGGGGCAAGCGGGTTCATATTGGGTAAAAACGAGGCGACCGCGGGGCCGCAACTCGCCTCGCGGTCGCAAGATCAGCGCCACCCTACCGCCCTGCAGACCCTGGGCCCTAATTCCTTGCCGAACCGCCGCTTAGAGCACCAGAGGCGGGCGATTTCGGGACCCCGGCCCTAGCGTTCAGCGCCAACTTTCGCATTATCGCGCCCGGCTTCTGACGCGCTCAGAAAGGCAGGTCGTCGTCCTCTCCGTCCAACGCCTCGGGGAAATCATCGATCGACTCGTTCTTGCTCTTGCCGGCCGCTCCCGCGGCGACTTTGGCCGGCGCCGAGAAGTTCTCTCCGGCATCGCCCCGTCCCGACAGCAGAATCAACTCACGCGCAGTGATCTCAGTGGTGTAGCGAGTCTGCCCCTCACGATCCTGCCACGAGCGATACTCGATGCTGCCCTCGATGTAGATCTTGTCGCCCTTCTTGCAATACCGCTCGGCGACATCGGCTAGGCTGGACCCCTTGTTGTTCCACAGAATCACGCGGTGCCACTCGGTTTTCTCCTGCTGTTCACCTGCCTGATTTTTCCAGCGCCGGCTGGTGGCGAGGGACAGAGTGGCCACCCGGGAGCCGTTGGCAGTGCTCCGCACTTCCGGGTCGGCTCCGAGATTTCCGATCAGAATGACCTTGTTCAAGCTACGGCTCACAGATGCCTCCGCGGTTCCAAGGGGTCCAATGTAAGGTGGACCCGGCTAAAGTATAGGACTCGCAAGTTGTTCAGTCAAGCAAATTTACGCGGTCAGTGGCGTTTTTGGATCGGTCGAGGGCCCGACGTAGTACGAGGGCATCTTCGACCGGACTCCGATAGTACTCGCGTCTCCGTCCTACCGGGCTGAACCCGGCCCGATGATAGAGTAGCCGGGCGGCGTCATTGGACACGCGAACTTCGAGGTAGACCTCTTCAGTGCCGCGTCGCTGCAAAGCGACCAGGCCCGCGTCGAGCAACGCCCACGCAATTCCTTGCCGACGCCACGGCTGATCGACAGCCAGGTTCAGAATTTCCCCGGTTCCCGCTGCCTCGCGCGCGATCAAGTACCCCACGATGCCGTCGGCATGCTCCGCCACGAGACCGAAGCTCCAGCTTGCACGGAGTGCATCGCGAAAGCTTGCCTCGCTCCAGGGATCGCCAAAGCAACGCCGCTCGATCGCGGCGAGCGTCGGCGCGTCAGCCGGTGCTCCCGACCGAATCCGGTAAGGGGCGTCCGTGAGCGAGTTCCCAGCGTGCCTGGGCTTCCGCAGGCCGGCCATACTCGGGCTCCCACAGATCGAAGTTTGTCACCGGGCGGGCACCACCGGACCCGCGCACCAAATCGAGCAGAAGCGCGGCGCGAGGAAGTCCCTCGTCTCCGCCAACCACGTGGCGTTTGGCCCACTCCTCCAGGCGGCGCAGCGCCTCCTCGGGTCCCTCTCCAATGACGTGGTCGGGGCGAGGTGCGCAGGCAATCAGGCTGTCAACTCGCCAGACCGATGGAGCGAGTAGTGTCTCGATTGCTTCAGGTTCGAAGCGATAGGCTGCCGCATAGAGCTCACCACGCAGAGCATTCGCGACGGCCAGCACCGTCGCACCGGCTCCGCCACGCGCGGCCGCCCGCACCATCAGCGACGGCGCGACCCTCACCTCGAGGCGGCGAGCCCGTGCCAGCGCTTTTGCCGTCGCCACGCCGACGCGAAGTCCAGTAAAGCTTCCCGGTCCATCGCTCAGCACGATTCCACGCACATCGTCCAGATCGATCCGGCGCCGAGCCAGCAAGCGATCGATCATCGGCACGAGAGCGGCAGCATGTCGGCGTGCGCCGGTGAGCGACTCCTCCAATGCATCGTCAGCCGAACTGCCGACCGCCACGGACGCACGATCGGTTGCCGTGTCGAGAGCGAGCCAGGTCATAGGATTTCGAGACCGCGCCGCTCCGAATCCACGACGTGATGGAGTCGGAACCGACCGGTGGGAACCGGAAGCCACGCCCCGGCGCGCTCGGGCCATTCGATCAGCAGTGCGTCACCCTCGCGCAGCAGGCCTTCCCAGTCGAGATCGGCCGCCTCGTCGAGCGCGCGCAGGCGGAAACAGTCCACGTGAAATACCGGTCCTCGACTGCCCTGATATCGGTGCACCAGTGCATAGGTAGGACTGGTAGCGTGCGCCCCGACGCCAAGGCCTCGCGCAATCGCCTGGACGAGGGTGGTTTTTCCCGCACCCAGCTCGCCCTCGAAGGTAAGAATCGACCGGGGCGCCAGGCTGCGTCCAAGCTTCTCACCCTGCGCAACCAGTTCGGACAGGGTCAATGTCTGGCTCACGCCCGACGCCGGGCTCGCATCGGGCGCGGCGAGATCGGTCCGCGGCGGACGTCAGGGGCGCCCGCTGCCTTGAGCTCGATGAGCTGATCCCGCAGCATGGCGGCCACCTCGAACTCCAGACTCGCCGCGGCTTCCTTCATGCGCCGCTCCAGCGCGGCGATCGCCTGGCCGCGCTTTGCCGGGTCCTGCAGGTCCGCTTCGCGCTTCAGCTCCGCCTTGGTCAGCGGCTTCTCGGTCCGCGCATCCGCCACGTAGGTGGAGAGTCGTACCTGTTCCATCGACTTCACGATCGAGCGCGGCGTAATGCCGTGTGCCTGATTGTATTCCAGCTGAATGCGGCGGCGGCGATCCATCTCGTCGAGCGCGCGACGCATGGACCCGGTGATCCGATCGGCGTAGAGAATCGCCCGGCCGTTGATGTTGCGGGCAGCCCGCCCGATCGTCTGCACCAGCGAACGGTCCGACCGGAGGAAACCCTCCTGGTCGGCATCCAGAATCGCGACCAGCGAGACCTCCGGCAGATCGAGACCTTCCCGAAGGAGGTTGATCCCGACCAGCACATCGAAATCGCCCAGGCGCAGCCCCCGAAGAATCTCCATCCGCTCGATCGCATCAATGTCGGAGTGGAGATAGCGCACCCGGACACCGGCCTGCTGGAGATAGTCGGTGAGGTCCTCCGCCATGCGCTTGGTGAGGGTAGTGACCAGCACCCGCTCCGACCGGGCCACCCGTGCCCGGATTTCCGCGAGCAGATCGTCCACCTGGCCACGGACCGGGCGTACATCCACCTCGGGATCGACCAGCCCGGTGGGGCGGATGATCTGCTCCACAACCGGGCCCCCGGAGAGGCGCAGCTCGAAATCACCCGGCGTCGCCGAGACATTCACCATCTGCGGCACCAGACTCATGAACTCGTCGAACTGGAGCGGCCGGTTGTCGAGCGCCGAGGGAAGCCGGAACCCATACTCCACCAGCGTGAGCTTGCGAGCCCGATCGCCGTTGTACATGCCGCCGAGCTGCGGCAGCGTCACATGCGACTCGTCCACCACCACCAGAAAGTCGGGCGGGAAGTAGTCCAGCAAGACGGCGGGTCGCTCTCCCTCCTGCCGGCCGGAGAGCGGCCGCGAGTAATTCTCGATGCCGGCACATGTGCCGATCTCGAGCAGCATCTCGATGTCGAAGTTGGTGCGCGACTCGAGCCGTTGCGCCTCCAGCAGCTTGCCCTGACTGCGGAAGAGCTGAAGCCGGTCGGCCAGTTCTGCGCGGATGAGCTTTACCGCCCGCTCGATGGTGGGCCGCTGTGTGACGAAATGCTTGGCGGGGTAGATGGCCATCTGATCCAGCTGCGCAATGGTCTGCCCGGTGAGCGGATTGATCTTGCTGATCCGCTCGACCTCGTCGCCCCAGAGCTCGATCCGCACTGCCTGCTCGGCATACGCGGGATAGATCTCCAGACTATCTCCCCGAACCCGGAACGTGCCCGGTTCGAACGACGCATCGTTGCGGCCGTACTGGATCCGCACCAGCTCCGCCAGAATGGAGTCGCGTCCCCGGCGCTCTCCCCGCTTCACGCTCACCATGAGCTGGCGATACTCTAGCGGATCGCCTAAGCCGTAGATCGCGCTCACGGTTGCGACAATTACCACGTCCTCGCGCTCCATCAGACTCGAGGTGGCGCGGAGGCGCAGCATCTCGATGTCCTCGTTGATGGAGGCGTCCTTCTCGATGTAAAGGTCGGTCGCCGGGACGTACGCTTCGGGCTGGTAGTAGTCGTAATACGAGACGAAGTACTCCACAGCGTTGGCAGGCAGGAATTGCCGCAGCTCTCCGTAGAGCTGCGCCGCCAACGTCTTGTTATGCGAGAGGACCAGCGTCGGCTTCTGGTGGGCGGCGATGGCGTGAGCGAGCGTCATCGTCTTGCCGGAACCGGTCACGCCAAGAAGCGTCTGATACCGCTCGCCTCGGCGCAGCCCACCAGTCAGCTCGTCGATTGCCTTGGGTTGATCGCCGGCCGGCTCGAACGGCGCGACCACTTCGAAGCGGGGGGACATCCCGCAATATAAGCGGGGGTTCGGGATCCATTCAGGAGCGCGGAAAGGGGAATAGGGGAAAGGGGGAAGGG